>Ga0068714_10006919_pt1 | contig 11294 bp, 8 predicted proteins | sample MTBNYHSulfiMetaG_FD_62988 | JGI IMG/M metagenome (GOLD analysis project Ga0068714, IMG submission 62988) | Enrichment culture microbial communities from rom New York Harbor, USA that are MTBE-degrading - MTBE-NYH (New York Harbor Sulfidogenic)... | ecosystem: Environmental > Aquatic > Marine >... | reverse complement strand
GAGTGGGTGCTGCCTTATCACCTTCAACTTTTAATACCATACTGTCCCGACTTCCTTCCGAAATTGCCGTAACCGGAACTACGATGGCATTTTCAACTGAATCCACAATAATCTCAGCTGTTGCTGAAAAACCCGGTTTAAAATAGGGTGATACTTCGTCCATTCGAAGTGTTACCGGAACGGACACTACGCCACTTTCGGCACTGGCATATTCGGCAACTTCTACAACTTTACCAGAAAAGATCTGCCCTTTGATAATATCCAATTCAATTTCAACCTTCTGTCCTACTTCGACACTTAAACAATCCACTTCGCTGATGGAAACTTCCACTTCATAAGAAGTATCATCGATTAAATAGACAACATCATGAGAGCCTTCGATAAAATCCCCTTCCTCAACAAAAACATCTACAACCTTGCCGGAGAAAGGAGCCTTTAATGTCTTGGATTCATATTTATCCAGGGCAACTTCCATGGTTAGTTTTTTTTCTTCTATCTGGCTGAGAGAGCCGGTAATCTTTGCCAATTCATAGTCATTTTTAGCACTAAGATAATTCAAGCGTTCCTGTTTATCTTCCAACTTAACCATTTCCTGTCCTTTTTCTACCAGATCACCGGATTTGACCATGATTTCTTCTACTGTTCCACCGGTTGTTCCTGTAGTAGCAAAACTTAAGTAAGCCTCATTTTCCGGTTTAATATAACCACTGGTGGATACTGTTTTTTTGATATTCCTTCTGCTCACTTCTATAACCGCAGCCGGATCAATTTGTTCGGCATAACTACCATTTACGGCCTGAGAAGTATTTGCTATAAAAGGAATAGGCAGATAATCTTTTCCCAGATAAATACCAGCACTGAGTACCAATAATATGAATATCCAGATGAACAATTTTCTTTTTCTCATACTTTACACCTCAAATTTCTTCCAGTAAATAACCCATAAAGTGAGCCAGTTTTAAACGGTCAACAAACCATTGATCTTCAGCCTGTTTCACATTTATTGTCTTCTCCTTCAATGTCAGCATTGCACTCTTCCATTGTATCTCGCCAATCACTCCCTGCTGATATTGTTTTTCAATAATTTCAACCTTGTCCTGTTCTTTTTTTAAAGCCAACAACTGGGTATTTAAATGAAGCCGGTTGTACTGATCCTGGTCCAGCAGCTGCTCTGCCTCTAATTTTAATTGTTCAATCAAATAAGCAATACTGACTTCTTTTTGCTGAATATTCGCCTCTTTTTGCTCTTCTTTCAGTTCCTGGGTACCACCATCGGATAAATTGACTGAAAAATCCACCATGGCAAACCAATCATTGGGAAATTGATAACCACCGGAAAGATTCACTTTTGGCTTTCCTTCATCTTCAGTCCATTGCAATTCTTTCAGCAATGCTTCTCTTTCCAATTCACTATTTTTAATCCGGTAGTTTTTTTCCAGGGCTTCAATAATCAAATCCGACTGAGTTTCCGGATTGATTTCCAGGGCATCCATTCGAGAGACAAGTCCCTGGATAAAATCAGGGCTATCCTCAAACTGAACCACCCTGTCTTGGGGTAAATTAAGAGTAAGAAACCATTGTTTTTTTGCCAGGGAAAGATTTTGCTCCTGGCTAAACAGCTGATTCTGGGCTTCCTCCAGCTCAATCTGTGCTTCTGTTTTCTGCTGGTATCCGCCTTCCTCCAATTCTATCTGTTTATTTACCCTTATCAATGCCTCTTCAGCTAACTGCACTTTCTCTCTGGTTATATTTACCTGTTCTTGAAGACGAATAACATTTAAATAATCCTGAATAAATTCAATTTGTTTTTCCATTTCTTCCCACCTTAATTCTTTCAATTTCATCTGCAGGCTATTTTTGATGGAATAGACCTGTTTTTCATTTTCAGTCCAGGTATCAGGATAGATTTGTTTGGCTAATTTGATGTTAGCATTGATTTCATTCAACATTTCATCAAAATCCACCTGGTTTAAACTCACTGATTCCCAGGTTAATTCAGCCGATAGATTAACATCATTGGCAACTACTTTTGTTGCCGTCAGGTTAACTTCGGCAGAGGGGGTAAAGGAATTTTCGCTCATTTCGACAACATCCTCTTCAATCTTTCCGAAATGCCAGATGGGTGTGGCACTTAAATCCACTTGAAAGGATTTAGCTGCATCCAGAATATCTAAATTCCGTTCCAATTCGGTAATACTATTACGAATATTTTGCAGATCATAGTTGTTTTCGACACCCCATTGAATCGCTTCTCTGATACTTAATTCTTTTGCCTGGATCACTCCGGTACCTGAGGCTAAGATTAAAATAAATAAAACAGTCAGAAAAATCACTTTTTGATTAAACCTGAAAACAATATATTTTTTCATTGCAAAACTCCTTCATCTAAAGTTCCCATTAATCTCTGTAATTCCAGGTATGCCTGGTAAATTTGGCGGACCGATGAAATGAGGCGGGATTCGGCATCCAGGACGCCAATAGTTGCCGAAAGAGCTTCTTCGTTAGTTCTCAATCCGGCCTGAACCTGCTGTTGAATCATTGATCTATTTTCTTTCATCTGCTCTAAACTTTTCTGGCTCAAAGTGATATCATTCTTCGACTGATTATAGTTAAGCCATTGTGATTCAACCTGATAATTGAGATCCTGCTCAGATAAAGATTTTTCTAATTGCACTATCGCCAGGTTATTCTCCAGTTTTAGAATTTCTATTTCTGGACCATCATTTGCTCTTACCTTTTCTAATTCTCTCTCAGCCTGATTGATTTCGATCGACTGACTTTTCAAAGCAAGACTATTTTCCCTGGCTCTATTAATGGCATCAACCAGGTTAATTTCCGGAAATTCCCCGATGTGCATTTCAGATAGTTGAATATCCTGCTCATGCTCAATACCCAGGTTATCCTTTATTTCAATAAGTAGTTGCTGATAAGCCAATACGCTTTCCTGGTAGGAAAAGAGAGCATTATAATATTCATTGCCCTGTTGTAATAAATCAAGGTCAATACTGTACCCGGCTGCAACCTGTTTTTCAACATCCTCCAGGATGATTTCTTCCAATTCTACGTTACTCCTCTTACTTTCAATATCCTTCTCGGTTGTCAACAGTCGAAAATAATCATCCACCACCTGAATCAATAGCCGGTCTTTTTCCGATTGGGTTTGATTCTGTTGATTCAGCAGAATAATTTCTTTTTGTAAATTTGATATTGTAGATTCCGTTAGTAAATTCTCGGCTTCCATTTTTCGTACTTCCAGTTTGGTATTTTCCAGTTGATAGTTTGCTTTTTTGAATTCCAGGTTATTAGCAATGGCCAGGTCAAGCATCCGGGAAAGCCCCAGGGTGATATTCTCCTGAGCCAGTATCTGACTACCCCCGAGAGATACCGTTAACAGCAACATACAACCGGTTATCATCCAGTTTCTCTTCATTTCGTTCCTCCTCTTCATCCTCTAAATCTAACAATAACAATATTTATCAGCATAATATTGCTGGTCCTTTGATTACATTATTATTATATGAGTTAAATATAAAAAGTGCTTAAACAAAATCTTAAATTTTTATAAAAATTGTAGCGATGGTGAAAGATGCGATCTTTAAGTGGAAAAGATTTTTTTTGAATATGTTGTTGACAAAAAGGGAATTCCTTCTATAATATATTTAGCTAGCTAAGTATTTAGGAGTTTTTAATGGAAAAAAGTGAAACCAGGAGTATACCAAGACTCATTATGCAAATTGGCCATCATCTGAAAATGCGCATGGATGAAAAGTTAAGTCAAAACAATTTAACTATCTCCCAATTTAAGGTGTTGGCCTATCTATGGGAACATAATAATCAAAAAATAAATCAAAAACAGATTCACGAATTTCTGGAGATCAAACCTTCTTCTATTACTAAATTGGTAAGATTGCTTCAGGCAAAAGATTTAATCAGTAAAGAGGCCGATCCTGATGATTCCAGAAACAGAATCATCAGACTTACTGACCGTGGTATGGAAATTAAACGTATTTGCATAGAAAATATGAAGCAAGCAGAATCTTATTTACTTCAGGATTTCTCCAAAGAAGAAGTTGAACTATTTCTTCATATGCTGTTAAAAATTAAAAAGAAAATCAATAGTTGATTATCTTCATTATACCTTTAGCTGTTGTGCAAAAAGTGATGATTGGTTCATTAGATTAATAACCTATGGAGTTAAAACGAATGGATGAAAAACGATTAAAAATACTAAGAGACGAACCTCCTCTTCGGGCTATTTTTAGCCTGGCCATACCCACAATTATGGGTATGCTGGTACACATTCTTTATAACCTGACAGATACCTTTTTTGTGGGGATGCTTAACGACCCCTACCAGGTTGCGGCTGTTTCGATTGCCTTTCCCATTTTTATGATGCTGATGTCGGTCAGTGGAATGTTTGGATTTGGTGCATCGTCCTATGTTTCCAGATTGCTGGGTAAAGAAGATTATCTGATGGCCAAAAAGACCAGTGCAACAGCTTTCTATTCATGTCTGATTACCGGAATTATCGTTACTATATTCGGTTTAACCTTTATATCACCTATCCTCCGCCTGATCGGTGTAACTCAGGAAACTTTAACTCATGCTGATCAATATCTTACAATTATTTTTATGGGCAGTGTCATTATTATGACTAACTTCTCCTTAGGTATGCTGTTGCGTTCAGAGGGGGCAGCCAGGGTAGCTATGTTCGGAATGTTTATCGGGACAGGAATAAACATTGTCCTCGACCCAATTTTTATTCTCATGCTTGGTTATGGTGTAATAGGTGCAGCAATTGCCACCGTGATTGGACAAACAATTGCGTTGCTGTTCTACCTTCGTTTTTATCTAAAAAAGAGAAGTATGATTTCCATAAACTGGAAATACTTTTCTCCCAAAAAAGAAATTTATCTGGAAATTTTTAGAATCGGCATTCCGGCATCACTGAATAACTTAATGATGAGTATTGCCTTGACTCTCGGTAATTATGTGGCAGCAGGTTATAATGACATGGTAGTAGCGGCTTTTGGAATTAATCATCGTGTTTTTTCCATGGCCATTATGATACTAATCGGATTATCTGAAGGTACACAGCCTTTAATTGGCTACAGTTATGGTGCCAAAAAGATACCCCGGCTTAATGAGATCATTAAAACAGCCAGCATAATGGCTACTGGTGTATCAGTTTTCTTTGTAATATTCTTTTATTTATTTGCCGGAAAAATGATTCAAGTCTTTATCAATAACGAACAGGTAATCGCTTATGGTATTCAAATTATGCGTGCAATCATCATTGCTTTACCCTTTGCCGGTATCCAGTTCTTAGTCAGAGTCAGTTTCCAGGCGTTGGGTAAGGGTAAACCAGCCCTGATTTTAGCTCTAGCCAGACAAGGATTATTCTATATACCCACCCTATTCATATTAAATTACTTATTTGGTTTTTCCGGTTTTATCTATGCTCAACCGATTGCTAATATTCTTACCTTTTTATTGGCTATCATCCTGTTTCAAAGAATTAAGTTTCAGATAAATAACGAACATAAAGAGGTAGATACTAAAGTTGTGCCTTCCAAACTGGAAGAATCCTATTTATCAGAAATTTAAAGGTTATTTTATCCTTCCTGAGAAAACTTCCTCACCAAAAAATAATTTTAGATTTCAACTAGTTTGCCTTCTTTGCTGCTTTGTACAATAGCTTCAATCACACGCATATTTGCTATGGCATCTTCCAGAGGCGTAGGTACCGGCTTATTTTCTAAAATTGCCTTGGAGAATAAATCTCCCTGAATGGTATATTGATCACATATTTTCAGCTCAACTTCTTCTATTTTTTTGTTATCCCCATTTCTGATTTTACAGGACTTATCCAGTGGTGCATTAAAAGGTATTTCTATCTCTATCCACCCACTTGTGCCAAATATTTTCACTCGCTGATAGGGAATCAGCTGGGTAGCACAGGTAAAGATGGAAGTTCCTTCCCTAAAATGCAGTAAGCCTGAAGTCAATCGATCAATTTTCAATTCAGGATCGTAATTCATTACACCACATACCCGATAGGGTTCATCGGAAAAAATAAACCGGGAAAGAGAGATACAATAACAACCAATATCCATTAATCCGCCACCACCGATATCAGCCTTGTTTCTGATATTATCCGGATCAAGATTATAATAGGAGAAAAATGACTGAATGGCTTGTAATTCGCCTATTTTCCCTTCTTCTATCCATTTCTTTGCTGATTGCCATTGAGGATGATAACGGTACATGAAAGCTTCCATTATTTTCAATTGAGGATATTGTTTACTTATTTCCAACAATTCCTGTGCCTCGCGTGAGGTGAGACCAATGGGTTTTTCACACAGTACATGCTTGCCTGCCTGTAAAGCCTTCATTGACCAGGGCACATGGAGATGATTGGGTAACGGAATATAAACAGCGTCAATGTCAGGATCCGCTAAGAGCTCTTCATAACTGCCATAACTTTTTGGAATATTTAATTTTTCTGCGGCCTTTTGAGCCCGGAAAAAATCTCGGGAAGCAATGGCATCTATAAGAGAATATTTCCCTTTTTGCATAGCAGGTATCACCTTTTCCAGGCCAATTTTAGCAGTGCTTAATATACCCCATCGTATTTTTTTCATAGCATATCACTTCCTTATTATATAATCTGAAATATTATAAATGGCTACTTATTTATCATTATAGTAACATGGCATTAAAAAGTACAATTAACTCATGGCCAGATACCTCTAAACTTCATAGCCTGGGCAACTTTGGTTACAGCGCAAATATATGCTGCAGTGCGATTATCGATATCTTCTTTCTGAGCAATGTTCAATACTTCATTAAAAGCGTTTTGCATCCTGTTCTTTAACCTCGAATGAACTTTTTCTTCACTCCAGAAATAACCATTTAAATTTTGTACCCATTCAAAGTATGAAACAACTACTCCCCCGGCATTGGCTAAAATATCGGGGATAACAAACATACCCTTTTCGCTCAATATTTCATCTGCTTCTGGCGTCGTGGGACCATTGGCTGCTTCGGCAATAATTTTAGCCTTAATATCCATAGCATTATTTTGATCAATAACTTCTTCCAAGGCTGCAGGAACTAAGATATCACAATCTAATTTTAGTAAATCCTCATTGGAAATCTTTTCTGTACCGTTTCTTTTATAATCAATCACGGTTCCAGTTTCTTGTTTGTGTTGATATAGGGCTACCGGATCAAGCCCATTTGGGTTAAATACACCTCCTTTTGAATCACTTATACCAATAACTATCAACCCTCTTTCATGAAGAAACTTTCCTATATAGGAACCAGCATTTCCAAAACCTTGAATGACCACAGTTGCTTTTTCAGGATGAATATTGAGATGATCCAATGATAGCATAATGGTCTGTACAACTCCTGATGCTGTTGCTTCAACTCTCCCTTCGGAACCCCATAAATCCAGAGGTTTCCCGGTAACACATGAAAAAGCGGCTTCTCCATTGAGCATATTATAGGTATCAATATACCATCCCATAATCTTGGGGTTTGTATATACATCTGGAGCAGGGATATCCTTATAGGGTCCAATAATAGAAGATATTTCATAAATATATCTTCTTGATAATCTTTCCAATTCTCCCTCTGATAACTCTTTGGGGTTGCATATAATTCCCCCTTTCCCTCCACCATAGGGCAATCCCAGCACAGCACATTTCCAGGTCATCCATGCAGCTAATGCTTTTATTTCGTCAAAACATACTTGGGGATGATATCTTACTCCACCCTTTGCCGGTCCTCTGGCTGTATTGTATTGTGCCCGAAATCCAGTGAAAACCTCAACTTTTCCAGTGTCCATTTTTACAGGGATAGATACTGTTAGAACTTTCTCTGTTTTACGTAATTGGTTCTTAACATTATCATCTAAATCCATTTTCACAAAAGCCTTCTCTAATTGCAAATTTGCTACATCCAATGCACTCTTCTTTTTTTCCATCATATTTCTCCTTTTTTATTTTTCTACTCAGCTTTGTCTATACATCCTTTATTTTTATATATAAAAAAGCCTGAGAAATAAATTCTTTAACAGAACCTATCTCTCAGGCTTTTATCCCGAAAGTGTAGCTATTAAAAATGAACTATGCTTTACTCTTTTTGCTTGTACCGCTTGGTCCAGACTCAAAACAGTTTTGAATCATCCATTGATATTCAATACAATTATGACGGAACCCTAGGCACACTTCTGCTTTATTATTTTGATGATATTATTTTAATTTCAGAGTATAGCTAATAAAAACTTACTTGTCAAAAATTTTTTTACTCTATAGTAAAATCTTTTACTGCCACCAGGATGTTGTCAATATGAATCCTTACTTTCCAGTCACCTAACAGCTTTGCCGCATAGTGATCTTGAATGTTAATCCAATACCAGGTCCGGTAATTTTGGTAATCTCCTGGTTCCATCTCTAATTCACCGACATGATATATTTTTCCTTCCGGATCCACCCATTCCCAGGTAACCTTAAATGGTTCCGGTAAATCATAAGTAAAGCGAAGCCAGGAGACTACTTTTTCATCCCACACACGAAAAGATGTTGTTTCAAAGACGGGTTCTTTTTCCTCAACATCTTTACACAAAACCGCTTTACTCAGATATTGAGATTCCTGGATTACTTCTTCTGCCTGGGCAATGAACGGTAAAAACAAACCTATCAATAGTAGAAGATATAAAGTTAATCTAAAAATATTTCTATTTTTCATTTTTTTCCTCCAAAGATATTGATTTAGCATTTCATTATCTATTGTATAACTACTTTGGATTTAATTCAAATCATTTGTCCTGTCCCAGAATATATCTCCAATTTTTATTGGTATCAGTAACAAATATGCTGGAGAATGATAAAAAAATTTTGACAGTTACCATTTTTTTGTGTAAAATGATTGGAAATTTAATATTTTCAATTTAAAAAAGAAGTAAGTAAGTAAATGGGGAACTAAAGAGAGCCAGGCAACGGTGAGATATGGCAGTTCGATTTTACTGAAGATCACTTCTTTAAAAAATACCCAACACTGAATGATGCAAAAATTCAGTCGCATTTTTGTTGCGTTATGGTAATGAAGTATAAAGAAAATCTTTTTTCTTTATTGAATTAGGGTGGTACCACGAATCCTTCGTCCCTATTTTAATAAACTACATTAAAATAGGGGGAAGGTTTTTTTATTTTTGTAAAAAAGACCCCAGCGGAAGTTGTTATTTTTTAGTTAAGGCAAAAAAGTGAATCATGCTATTTCTAAAAAAGGAGGGATGAAATTGATATTAAGCGGAACTGAAATTGTCGTTGAATGTCTGAAAAGAGAAAAAGTAAAGGTGGTTTTCGGAATTCCCGGGGGTGCAATTATGCCCCTCTATGATACTATTGATAAAAAAGCTTCTTTCACCCACATTCTTACCAAACATGAACAAGGTGCGGTACATGCTGCCGATGGTTATGCCAGGGCTACCGGAAATGTTGGTGTTTGTATTGCCACCTCCGGTCCGGGTGCCACCAACCTGGTGACTGGTTTGGCAAATGCCTATTTAGACTCGATACCTATAGTCGCCTTCACCGGGCAGGTGATCTCACCTCTTATCGGTACCGATGCATTCCAGGAAGTCGATATTGTTGGTATTACCATACCGATTACTAAAAATAATTACCTGGTGATGGATGTAAAAAATCTTGCATCAACAATCAAAGAGGCATTTTATCTGGCCAAAACCGGGAGACCGGGACCGGTGTTGATTGATCTTCCTAAAGATGTTCAATTTGCTAAAACGGACTTTCATTATCCGGAAAAGGACAGGTATTCAGGATATCGGCCTACATTAAAAGGAAATTTAAATCAGATTAAAAAGGCAGCAAAAGCTCTCCAGGAAGCCAAAAGACCGATCATCTATGCCGGTGGTGGTATTATCAATTCCAATGCGACCCGTGAGCTAAAGGAGTTGGTTAAGAAAACAAACATTCCTGTTACCACAACCTTAATGGGCTTAGGAAGCTTCCCGGAAGATCACCCGTTATCTTTAGGGATGCTGGGTATGCACGGTTTGTATTGTGCTAATTCAGCTATCAGTGAGGCAGATCTGATCATTGCCCTGGGTACCCGTTTTGATGACCGGGTTACCGGAAATACAAAACAATTTTGCCCTAAAGCTAAATTTATTCATGTCGATATTGACCCGGCAGAGATCAGTAAAAATATCAAGACAAGTATTCCTATTGTAGGAGATGTAAAATATGTTCTGGCTAAATTATCCCAATTGGTTGAACCTAAGGAAGAGACAGAATGGATGGATAAAATTATCGAATTAAAGAAAAAATACCCCCTGCAATATCAAAGGGATGATCAGTTAAGACCACAATATATCATCGAAAAATTGGACGAACTGACTAAAGGAGAAGCTATTATTGTAACTGATGTAGGTCAACATCAGATGTGGGCTGCTCAATACTACCAATATCGTTATCCAAGAAGTTTCATTTCTTCCGGCGGCTTGGGAACAATGGGCTTCGGATTACCTGCCGCTATCGGTGCCCAGATAGGTTGTCCCGGGAAAAAAGTCGTCTGCATAGCCGGAGATGGTGGCTTCCAGATGAATATTCAGGAACTGGCAACTGCTATTATCAATAAACTACCCATTATAACTATTATTATGAATAATGGTTACCTGGGTATGGTTCGTCAATGGCAGGAATTATTTTTTGAAAAAAGATATGCATCAACCTGTCTGGATGGAAGTCCGGATTTTGCCCGGCTTGTGGAGGTCTATGGGGGAAAAGGAATCAAAGTAGTCACAAAAGCTGATTTTGATTCAGCTCTTGATGAAGCATTATCATCTAAGCAATTTATCTTGCTTGATTGTATTATCCCCCCCGAAGAAAATGTCTTTCCCATGGTTTCCCCAGGGCAAGCCATCAATAAGATGTTAGGAGTGAATGAATCATGAAACATACTATTGCTATTTTAGTCAAAGATCATCCGGGAGTATTGGCTCGAGTTTCCAGCTTGTTTAATAGAAGAAGATTTAATATCGAGAGTATTGCGGCAGGTCATTCGGAAAAAAAAGGAATCACTCGAATTACTATTGTTACCGAAGGAGATGAAAACATCCTGGAACAGATTACCAAACAGCTTAATAAATTAGTTGATGTGCTCAGGGTAAGGGATCTCCCCAGAGAAATATCAGTAGAAAGAGAATTAGCTTTAATTAAAGTACTGACCAAATCCACAGATCAACGGGCAGAAATTATGCAACT
>Ga0068714_10006917_pt1 | contig 11296 bp, 10 predicted proteins | sample MTBNYHSulfiMetaG_FD_62988 | JGI IMG/M metagenome (GOLD analysis project Ga0068714, IMG submission 62988) | Enrichment culture microbial communities from rom New York Harbor, USA that are MTBE-degrading - MTBE-NYH (New York Harbor Sulfidogenic)... | ecosystem: Environmental > Aquatic > Marine >... | reverse complement strand
AGAGACCCGCGTTCACCCGTCGGACCTCATCTACCCGCTCTTCGTGGTGGAGGGCAGCGGCATCCGGGAGGAGGTTCCCTCCATGCCGGGCGTGTTCCGTGTCTCTCCGGACCGTCTGCTTCCGGAGGTTGCCGAGATCACCGCGTGCGGACTGGAATCCGTGATCCTGTTCGGCATCCCGGCGCAGAAGGATCCGGAAGGCTCCTCCGGATGCACACGAAACGGTGTAGTGCAACAGGCCGTGGGCATGCTCAAGCGGGAGGCGCCCCAGGTGGTGGTCATCACGGACGTGTGCCTCTGCGAGTACACCTCGCATGGACACTGCGGAGTGGTCCGCAACCACGAGATCGACAACGATGAGACCCTGGCCAGGCTCGCCCGCATGGCCCTGTCCCACGCCGAGGCCGGGGCCGACATGGTGGCCCCGTCGGACATGATGGACGGCCGCGTCCGGGCCCTTCGGGGCGCGCTGGACGCGGGCGGGTTTTCGCACCTTCCTGTCATGAGCTATGCGGCCAAGTTCGCCTCCGCCTTTTACGGCCCGTTCCGGGAGGCGGCCGGAAGCACCCCCGCCTTCGGGGACCGCAAATCCTACCAGATGTCTCCCCCGAACCGGCGCGAGGCCTTGCGTGAAATCGAGATGGACATCCGGGAAGGGGCCGACATCGTCATGGTCAAGCCGGCACTGGCCTACCTGGACATCCTCCGGGAAGCCAGGGACCGGTTTCTTCACCCCCTGGCCGCCTACAACGTGAGCGGAGAGTACGCCATGGTGAAGGCCGCCGCTCAGAGGGGCTGGATCGATGAAGACCGGGTCGTGGAGGAGATCCTGACAGGCATCAAACGGGCCGGAGCGGACCTGATCATCACCTACTTTGCCAAGCAGGTTGCGCGCCGCCTGAAAGAGGTATCCTGAACCGCCGCTTACGGGCATCCTCCGGACTTCGGTAGGCACGAAACCTGAGAATGGGGGCTGGACCAGGATGAAATACCATGTGGAGGAGACCTCGGACGTCTCCGCCGAAAACCTGGAGAAGATCCTCAACCGTTGGACCGCAGAGGGATGGCGGTTCGACGGGATGCAGTTCGTGGTCAAGGAAAGCGCACGTCGCCCCTCCATGGCTTTCCTCCTGTTCGTCCGACCGGAGGACGATGTCCGCCGTACGGCGGAGCTTCGTTCGTTGGAACCGCGCTAGGGTCCCGGGCTTCCAGAATCGGGTAGAAATAACGTACACGGGGTGGGTCTGTTTCTGCATGAAAGGCCCAAGGCCGAACGCCTCGGGTAGAGGACCTGCTCTCGGCCTCCGTGTTTCCTGTTTCGAGGTGGTTCCATGGCCGTCATGAAGGCACAAGCGCTAGGCAGGTTTTTCATCATCGGTTTTCAAGGGGAGAGCCCGGACGATGACCTCCGTCACATCATGAGAACCTACCAACCTTGCGGGGTCATTTTGTTCAAGCGAAATATTAACAACAAGTCTCAACTGCTCGATCTAACAAGCTCTCTTCAGTCAATATTGCCAAAGGATCCCCTGCTCGTTTCCATCGACCAGGAAGGCGGGCGCGTGTGGCGCCTCCCTGGGGAGTTCACCTTTTTTCCCGAGGCGGCGTGCGCGGGTCTCGTCGGGTCGGAACCCCTGGCCCGGTCCGCGGCAGGCGTCATGGCCATGGAACTGGCGGCCGTGGGCATTCACTGCAATTTCGCCCCCGTGCTGGACCTGAACACCAACCCGGACAATCCGGTGATCGGAGACCGATCCTTGGGGGACGACCCTGTGAGCGTTGCCGGCCTAGCCAGGGCCATGCTGCTCGGGTTCCGAGATTACGGCATCACCGGATGCGGCAAGCATTTCCCCGGTCATGGGGACACCGACGTGGACTCGCACCTGACCCTCCCCGTGGTCGAGCATTCCCGGGAGCGGCTCCACGCCGTGGAACTGGCCCCGTACCGCCGGCTCATAGAAGATGTCCGGTCCCCGCTGGAACTCGTGATGACGGCCCACATCCTCGTGCCAAGCCTGGATCCGATGCGCCCGGCCAGTCTGAGCCCGCGGGTGATCCGTGGCCTGCTCAGGCGAGTCATGGGTTTTCGAGGCCTGGTGATTACGGACGATCTCGAGATGGGAGCCATCACCCGGGACTATTCGCCTCCGGAGGCAGCGATTCTGGCCCTGAAGGCGGGAGCAGACCTCCTCCTGTACTGCCACACACCCTCGATTCTGCCCGCGTGCGTGGAGACCCTGGCCCGGGCGTTGGAATCGGGAGAGGTTCCAGCCCGCAGACTCCTGCAATCCATGAACCGAATGGAGCGGTTCAAGAAGAGGTTGTTCCAGAGGGCTCCCTCCCACCGGGTGCGCGCCCGCCTGTTCTCCCGCATAGGCAGCCCGGAGCACCGGGCCGTGGCAGACCGCTTGGTGTCCGTCGCCAAATCGCGGGTGGAATCTGCCAGACCTGCTTAAGGGGCAGAGCCTGCGGGTGTCCGCATCCCCGTTGCATGCCGCCCTGCTCACGGGTCCGCCTTCACACCTGCTGCCCGTGGGCGGCCCTCACCGCATCCCCTGTGACGAGGCCTGCCTGTTCGGGCAGATCCTCACACCCGAGCCCCCCTCCTGCGGAGATACAGCAGGAGCACGAGCATGAGGAAGAGGCTGCTGAGCGCGGAGGCCAGGCCCACCTGCATACCCCTTTCCTCCGAGAGCCATCCCACGACAAATGGGAAGAAGGCCCCTCCCAGCCCCCCCCCGGCCAGGATCACGGAGAAGGCCAAGCCCGTATACTGCTCAGGAAACCGGCCCGCGTAAGACGCGATGACCGGAAACTGACCGGAAAAGAAGAGCCCTGTGAGAGCGAAGAGCGCTTCCGACAGAAGGAGTTTTCCGGACAGCATGGCCCCAGCCCAGGCCAGGATCCCACCGGAAACCAGGATGACGAGGGTCCAGAAGGATCCCACCCGCTCCACCGCCAAGGCGGTGAAAACCCTACCGAGAATCATCAGAAGCCAGAAGTAGGTCAGGACCCGGCTGGCCCGGAATACGCTCGTGTCTCCGGCAAACACCTTCTGCAGGTAGTACACGACCCACCCCATGACGCTCGTCTCTCCGCCGATGTACAAGACGTTCAGCAGAACGGCACCCATCAGTAATCCCCGGTCTCCTCGCACCGCATCCTTCAGGCTCTTCCATCGCAACCCTCTGGACTCGTTCATGCTCGGGAGGCTCCAGAACCCCGCCGCCAAGGCCACGGCCAGGCACACCATGGCCATCCCCTGGAAGGTCCGCTGCCAGGGAACCCCTGACTGCAGGAGAAAACCGGAGGCCAGGGGGCATAGGGTCACCCCCAGGGCAAAAAAGGAGTATAGAAAGCTCATCATCCTGCCGCTCTTTTCCCGGTACCGGCCGGCTACAAGAGCCCCAGGATAGGCCACGAGCAGAGAATTCCCTGCCCCCACCAGGCCGAAGAAGAACAGGGCCGGTCCCAGTCGCGGGGCGAGGGAAACACCCAGGAGGCCCAGGCCCGTCAGCGCACCGGACAGCTGAAGAATCCTGGGGGATGAAAAGAAACGGGGCAGCCAGCTGAGCGTGAGCGTACTGACCGTCCCGGCAAGGAAATACGCGAAGAAGAGCGTCCCTCCGGCCGTCTCGGTGGCCCGCAGTGTCTCCAGGACCTGGCTGAGAGCAGGGCTGAGAAGTACCAGAATCATGCCCGACAAGAACTGGATGCCGCAAAGGATCGTCATCGCACTCCTTGACCTGTCGCCTGCGGAAGGGATATATGGGAACCTCGTTTTCATTCAGAACTCATCCGTTGCCTTCGCCAATCCGATGATGAGAATCAGGGCGCTGGTGGGCCTGTCTTTCCGAGGCCCGCCATGCCGTGGGCAGATGGAAGGTTCTGTTTCCGTTCTCTTTTGCCTGCCACCCGCCGCGGACCACCCGAGCGGAAGGCCTTGAAAACCTCTGATCCCCGGGTCGTTCCGGGGCCCGCCCCTCCGGAGGCGTGCAAGTATAGCACACGGAGACACGGCTCACATCCAGGAACGACACCCTCAGGAAACCACGCCTTGCAGGACCATGACATCGATCAAGTGATGGGCATCCTTTGCCGCGAGGTCCGGAGGTTTTCCGTGCCCGTGGTGACGGAGATCTCCGCCAAGCGCCGGGACCCGTTTCACGTGCTGGTCTCCACGATCCTGTCTCTGCGGACCAAAGACGATGTCACCCGGGAGGCATCGCGCAGGCTCCTGCAAAGGGCGGATACACCGACCGAGCTGCTCGCCCTGCAAGACACGGTGCAGAAGCTCATCTACCCGGTGGGGTTCTACAAATCCAAGGCCGCGGTCCTGCACGGGATCGCCCGCGACCTTCTGGAGAAGCACGGCGGCAAGGTTCCCGACACCGTGGAGGAGTTACTCACGTTCAAGGGGGTGGGACGAAAGACCGCCAACCTGGTGGTTACCCTGGGCCACGGAAAACCGGGGATTTGCGTGGACACCCACGTGCATAGAATATCGAACCGCCTGGGATACGTGAGGAGTCGCACCCCGGAAGAAACGGAGTTCGCTCTCCGCAAAAAACTCCCACCGCGCTATTGGGTCGTGTTCAACGACATTCTCGTGACGTACGGCCAGAACGTTTGCAAGCCACTGTCGCCCTTCTGTTCCCGGTGCAGCGTCCAAGCGTTCTGCGCAAGGGTAGGCGTCACTCGGCATCGCTGACGCCACCTCCTCTGGGCCCGAGAGAATGGCCGACATGAGACGAAAAAGCAGACAGGAAACCAGCAGGCGGGGACGGGTTTTCGGCCGGCGGGAAATGAAGGGGCTGTCCCACGACCGGACCGCCCGCAGCACAGGCTCGAAGAGGAAACTGTCTCTCCCCTTGCTCGCCACCCTGGGTCTCATCCTGGGGTACCTCCTCCTGCACCCCTACCTGTCTTCCGCCCCCGAATCCCGGTTGATTTCGCCTTCCTCGACACCGCAGCATCCGGAGCCCCTGGAGACGTGGGCCACCCTGTCCGCGTTGCTGGCCCAAGGGATCCAGGATCTCCCCGGGGCCCCCTGCATCCACACCCCGCTCTCCGAGGATCGGGTCGTGACCGTACGCTCCTGCCTGGACCCGGCCTATCAGTCCTGGGTGGAAGAGCGCATGCGCAGAAGCATGGCCCTGGCGGGCGCCGCGGTGGTGATGCACCCTGCTTCGGGACGCATCCTCGCTCTTTCGGTTTTCAATGCGGACCCGGAACGACCCCTGGCCTTCTTCTGGAAAGCGTACCCAGCGGCATCCATCTTCAAGATCGTCACGGCAGCGGCGGCCCTGGACCAAAAGCTGCTGTCCCCGGATTCGGTCCTGGAGTATACCGGCCGAAAACACACCCTGTACCGAAGACAATTGGAACAGAAGAGCGGCCCTTGGTCCCACAGGGTCACGCTCGAAGAATCGTTCGCCCGATCGATCAACCCGGTCTTTGGGAAGATCGGAATCCACCACCTGGGTCGCCAGGCGCTGGAGGCGTACGGTTCCGCCTTCTTTTTCAGCCAGCCCTTCCCCTGCGAACTTCCGGTGCAAACCAGCACGCTCCACGTACCGGCCGACGCCCTGGGCCTCGCCGATGTGGCCAGCGGCTTCAACCGAGAGACCCTTCTCTCTCCGGTACAGGCAGCCTGGCTCGCATCGGTGCTCGCCGCGGACGGATCGGCACCGGCCCCCTGGCTCGTGGAATCGTTCCGGTCCGACCCTGTTTCCGACACGCCCGCTCTGGATCATCAGCAGGCACCGATCCGCGTCCTGCCCGCCCGCTCCGCCCGACAGATGCAGCGCTTGATGGAGGCCACGATCCGCTACGGCACCTGCCGCAAGAGTTTCTCGCGCCGAAACCGCTACCCCTACACACGGCCGCTGACCTTCGGCGGGAAGACCGGAAACATCATTGATGGGCAAGGCGAGGTCAAATATGACTGGTTCGTGGGGTATGCGAGAAGCCCGGACCGGGAGGACGCCTTGGCCGTGAGCGTCCTGATGTTCCACGGAGAGACCCTGGGCCACAGGGCCAACGTCATGGCTTTTGACCTACTGCGGGCCTACTACCGGCACAGACCCCCCCACGCAACAAGCCGGCGGGGGTCTTCCTGAGACACGGCCTCCGCTGGCTTCCGGGACCCCGCTAAGCCTTCCCCTTGCCCCGTCGGAATCAAGCCCCCTTGCCTCTCGCTTCCTCGGGAAGAACGCCCTTCCTGCGTTGGGCAGCCCCCGTGCTGGCCGGCCGGGTGGCGCGCCGCGGGGCTCGCTTGCTCCCGCCCGCGGCGGAAGCGTTCTCCGCTCCCGGCCGGCATCGCTCTCGCTGAAGGATGGCAAATTCATACCCGGCAGCCAAGGCATGAAAGCTTGCCTGATTGATGTTCAAGCTGGTCTCCGAAACCGTCCAGACCCGCGTTCCGTCACTCAGCCACACCGTCACCTCCACCGAGGCCTTGGTCCCGCTCCTGGAATCAAAGATCCGTGCGGAGAAATCCACCAGTCGGACGTCCTGCAGGAAGGGAAACGCGGGCTTCAGGGCCTTCTTCATGGCGTTGGCCAGCGCGTCCACGGGCCCCACCCCGGTGGCCGCCTCGTGCACCTCCCGGCCGCCCGCCTCCAGGACGATGGTGGCCTCGGGTTCCAGCCCGTCATCCACCAGGTGAAAAGCCCGCAGGACCCGGAAGGGCGGCTCGTAGGCCTTCAGGGAATGAAGGATGTTCAACTCCCGATTGGCGTTGATCACCTGGGAAAAAAGAACGGAGGGCTCCTCTCTTCGGGTCATCTCCTCTTCCCCCTGTTGCTCCGGGTCGAAACATCCCGGCAGAACCCGGATGTCCGGAGCCCAACCGGAGCCGGATGTCGGTGCGCGTTCGTCGCGTTATCGCTCGGGGTCCGGGAGGGAATTCCACAACCGAACCCGGAGATCCTACGGCACGAAACCGGCAACCGTCTTGCCGCCAAAAGGCCTATTTCTTCTCGTAGGTCTTCTCGATGAAACGGGTCTTATGGGCGGACCGCTCCAGACTCCCCCCCTGAACCCAGCGGATGGAAGGACGGACCTTCAACAACCGGTGCATCCTCTCCCCGATCTCCGCGGCCAGGGCATCCAGTTGGCCATCCGGCACGCCCTCCCCCCTTTCCACCTTGAGCTTCAACGGGGGCGTCACCCTGGGCGGGGCCTCGTCCAGCACGATCCGGAATTCCCCGGTGACGCGCGGCACAAACGAGGTGATGACGTTGTCCACGGCTGCGGGGTAGATCATCACCCCTTTCACCTTCAGCATGTCGTCGGTCCGTCCTACCATCTGGATGCGTAGTCCGGTCCCGCCGCAGGGGCAGGGGTCGGTGAACACCTGAATGACATCCCCGGGGGTGTGTCGAACCACGGTTAGGCTTTCCCCTTTGAGCGGGGTCATCACCATAAGCCCGGTAGCCCCCTCTTCCATGGGGATGGGCTCCAGCGTCTCCGGGTGGACGATCTCCAGCAGGGCCGTGTCCTCGGTGAGGAAGTGCATCCCACGGTACGCATCGTCGTTGCAACTGACGAACGCCATGGGCCCCAGACCCATTCCGTCAAAAACCCGTGCGTTCCAGGCGCCTTCCAGCCTCCTGCGCACCTCGGGCACGCCGGCGCCGGGTTCCCCGCCACAGATGAGGCGCCGCACCTTGAGATCCCCCACGGGCTGGCCGATGACCTCCCCGGCCTTTTCCGCCGCGTACTCGGCGAAAGAGGGGGTGATAAACATGGCGTCGATCGCCGGATAGGCCAGCCCCAGCAAGCGCAAGAAGTTGAGTAACCGGTCCGTGCCCGCTTCGGCTCCCAGGGGAATACAGGTCACCCCCCACTGGGTCATGGCGATGACCACCGGGATGCCGGCCCCGAACATGGACAGGCCCATGGCGTGCACCACCACGTCTCCCGGTCGCACCCCCATGCGCCAGCACGCCCGGGCCAGGCTCTCCGTGTTCCACTCCAGCTCTTTCTGGGTGAACGTGTACGGGGTCGGCTCCCCGGTGGTCCCGGAGGTGGAACAGATCAGGACCAGTTCCCGGGGAGAGACACAGAAGAACTCCCCCGCGATGCTCATGAGCCCCTCGCCAAGGCGGTCGATGTACTCGGTCATGAGAACGTTGCGCAGCGCGTCTTTCGTGTACACGGGGAAAGCCCCCTGGAAATCCTGCAGGGACCGGATCTTCTCCACGTCGATCTTCTCCCGGTCCCATAACCGTTTCCAGAAGGCGGAACGCTGGTACATGAAGCGAAGCATCTCCCGGAGGTTTCGGAGTTGGATCGCCTGGATCTCCGGGGTGTTGAGCAGGGTCTCCACGTCCATGTTCCAATAAGGCCGAAGGGGATCTTGCCGGTTCATGCTTGCCTCCGCTGGCGGGTGGATGCTTGGGCGAAGGCGCTTCCCGGGCGCCGCCTTGCCCCCTTTGCGGAAGAGGGACCCAGACGCGAGGAGGCCCGACCGCCCCCGTTTTCGCGGGCGAGCCAGGGCAGGCGATAGGAAACCTTCCTCTTCTCCATCAGGCGCATCAGGTCCTCGGGTGTTTCCAGGTACTCCTGGAAATCCAGCTCTCCCGTGTACTCACAGTTCTCGGGATCGTGCAGCCGGCACACGTCGGGCCGAACCGGATAGACACGGCACCGGGAGGTCCGGGTCAGGTGGACGCACGGCACGTTCACCAGCAGGTACCACTTCCGCTCTTCGATGTAGATCGCCACCTTTTCGTGGCACAGGAACCAGTACAGCTCGTCCCAATCCAGTCGGGTGCGCGGAGGAGAGATTCGTTTCACGATGTACCGGCAGCAGATCGCCCGGCAGGGTTCCTGGCAGGTACTGGCCGTTGGGGAGCGGTCCGCCATTGAAGGAGTCGCCTTCCAGATGAGAGGCCACAGACGCTAAGCGGGCAACGACCTGGCTACTTCTTCAGTTCCTCGATGATGGAAAACATCTTGTCCCGCGCCTCGGAAACGAAGGCGTCCAGGTTCCTGCGGCTGTTGGCGGTGATCCCCTGCGGCGAACCGTCAAGCACGATGACCGGCTTCAGGGTGACGGCCACCTCCAGGGCTTCCTCCACCTCATCGAACAACTTGACCACGCTGGGCGTCAGCCCGCTCTCGTACTCTCGTTCGACCGCTTGGATCATCCACAACATGACCGCCGCGTTTCCCTGGGCCTCGTAGAAGTAGTTGTCCGTCTCCCAGAAGTTCACCGCGGAGCCATCCGGGTTCCGGGTCCGGTAGAGGTTGGCGTGGGCATCACCCAACAGGCCGGCCCAGGTCTCGAACAACTTGATCAGTTCCACGTTCCGGAGGTTCAGGAGGCGCGAGGAGGGTGGGACCGCTTGCAGGCCGATGATGTAGTGCTGAAGTGCCTTGACCCCGCGTGAAAACTGCTTCTCCGCCGAGGGGAGCATGAACTTCTCGGGATCGTTCCGGAACATGGTTTCCGCGAGCCTCAGGTTCGCGTCGAACTCGTCGGAAGAGATCTTGGTCAGGTTGTCACGGAACACGCGGGTGGTTTCCCGGATCCCCTGGATGATCCCGATCTGGCGGTTGGCGTTGTTGTCGGCCCACAAACCGGGCCCCCACAGGAACAGGTCGTTGGGCCGCCACCCGAACGGGGCGTTCAACTCGTGATCCATGACCTCCAGCAGGGTCCGGGCAATCATCTCGCCCGGCACCGACTTCTGCCCTTCCGGAAACAGCTCGTCCAGGGAGTACTCCAGATGGTTGTGCGACTTCTGCAGGAAATGCAGGGCGAGGCTCGCGCCGCCCAGCAGCAAAACGAAGGCAGCCACGAGGATCAGAGCGTTTCTTGCACGTGGGTTCATGAGCGTCCCTCTTCTTCTATGAGACCAGGGTAAGGGGAAAGGTCTTCCGGGTTCCGGATGTTCTCTCACCGCCAACGGACTTTTCAAGGTATGAGAAACCCCCGGGGGCTGTCAACCTGCGGATGCATCCGTGCATGAACAGACCCAACCGGTCGACCCCTGCATCCTTCCGCCCTCGGGGATGAGACCCGACCCCCTGCAGGAAGGGTCGGGCTTCTCCACTGGGCGGGGCTTCCACGGATCCGGGACCCCTCCACGGAAGAGGTGCATCGCCCGTCTTGACAGGGCTCGCATCGTCCGCCTAAGATCCCTCTTCGTCGATGGACGAGGAGTCACGAACGAATTCGAAGAGAGAAAGGGACACAGATGACCCAGGTGCGTTTCCTGATCCCGGTGATCGTCGTCGCTGCGGCCATGGCCCCGGGCCCCGCGCGGGCCGGAGGCTGGGGGCCCTATGTTTCCTGGTCCCACGACATGCCGAAGACCGGCTTCCCCGATTGGGTGATCGAGGCCGTTTCACCGAGCCTAGATCCTGTTTTGCGACCTGTTATCGAGTCTGCCATGAGGGGTACCGAACTCAAGTTCGAACAGGACCATGTCTCCTTCGGCGTGATCTACGACAGCGCGCCGTCCCGCGACAAGCTGTTCAACTTCCGCATGACCCTCGGCGCGGACTTTGCGGTGAAGGGGAGCATCACCGACCTGACCTTTCCAGGCACCGGAATCCCGTTTGTCGACGACTACGTGGGTTCTGCCGCGGGGTACCTAGATACGCTCCTGGACACCACCGGCTACGGGGGTACCTTACAGTTCACCTTCGGGTTTGCGCCGATCCGCCACGAGATTCTCAAGTGGTGGCTGGGCCCCACCGTCCGGTTCAACGGGAACTACCACACGGCGGACATCCCCGTGTCCTACGGCCCGATCCCGGTCGGCCGTCTCAAGCATGGCGGGACCGTGGCCTTGGGAGGCGGCGTCGAGACCGGGTTGAACTTCCACGTCTCCTCTTTCCTGTCCATCGGTCTCACGGGCGGTTTCCTGTGGAACGCTTACGGCCTGGGCGCCGCACTGGAGGACAGCTCCGGAGAGATCTCCTCCGGTACGATGGTCTGGGGCGACGGCCCCATGTTTCTCCTCCAGTTCTCGGCGCTGTTTCACACGGGAGGGGACAGCGGCGCTTGGCACTGACCCCACCCCTGCCGTGCCGCCAGGGGCAACCCCGCTGCTCCACCAGACCCAGGATCCTCCTGTCGGAGATGTGGCTGCCATGGCGGGCGTGATGGGATGGACACCCCCTTGGGACGCTGGGTCCAGCAAGCGGCCATGCAGTGCCTCTGCCACAGGCGGCTAGCAGCCCGTTGAAGAACGCACCTCGGGCAGGCCGTTCAAAAGGTGCCGGATGCAAGGCGCGCGAAATCCTGAGGAGGGAGGCGTACTTCGGAGGTACGTTG
>Ga0068714_10006916_pt1 | contig 11296 bp, 9 predicted proteins | sample MTBNYHSulfiMetaG_FD_62988 | JGI IMG/M metagenome (GOLD analysis project Ga0068714, IMG submission 62988) | Enrichment culture microbial communities from rom New York Harbor, USA that are MTBE-degrading - MTBE-NYH (New York Harbor Sulfidogenic)... | ecosystem: Environmental > Aquatic > Marine >... | reverse complement strand
TGCAGGTTGATACCCAGCCGGCGGCGCACGGCGATCTCGAGAACCCGGCGTGTGAGCTGGCACCTGGTTTCAGCCGGGGTATAGGGGTCGCTCATCGCTCCCACGCCAAGCGTCGTGGGGGCATGCTTGCGGGCTGTCTCTCGCTCCATCAGCTCCGGGGCATTGACCTTGGCATGGACGGCGACGTCGAAATCGTCCACCCCGTAGCACTCGCTGCGCGAGTCGCAATAGATGCAGTGGTGCTCGCACCCGCGATACACGTTAAAGCTGTAGTCGACACCAAACCAGTCCTGCCCGTTCTTCATGCGGGCAAGCAACGTCTTGGCCTGAATCTCACGGACTACCGCGTGCTTCTGGCCTGCCGGAACTCCCATCGCAGCCTCCGCTTGCCGGTGAACCGGCTTCCCCGGTGAATCTTGCCTGACCGGGCTCCCGTCCTATATCACCTGGCTCGATTATACCTGGACCAGAAACAGCGCTGCTTGCTGTAACCTCTGGGCAGGCATCTTCGGGACGTTCAGGCACTGCCAAGCGGGGCGCGCCCAACAGGACCGCGGCCCGGGAGCGGCGAACCCACAAGCGGATTCCGCGTTTCTCGTGATCGGCACATTAGCGGAGACCCCCGGGGCACCCGCGATATCATCCTCGATCGATGGCGCAGAAACGGGGTGTGAGAAATGAGCAAGGTCTCCACCGGCGGGAACGAAGGAACCATCGCTTTTCGCGGGAAGTCGATTTCCCTCCTCCGATGGACGGCCGAGGTCAGCGCCTTTGGCTGGCTCGTGACCTGTACCTTATGCGAGATCAAGGCCGTGCCGTGCTGAGGGTGGGGTGACAGGTGTGGCCAATCATGAGGTAGACGAAGCCTTCGAATGGTTGGTGCTCATACTTGGCGTGATAACTGCTATCCTGACTCAGTACCCGCAGTTCTTTTACACGACGGGATACTCCGATCTGACCGTGACTTCCCTAAGGGCGGCCATGGCGGTGATCCCCCCGATGGTGATCACGGTGGCGCTCTGGCTGGTCGCGAAGCTCTCTCGTCCCGATGCCGTCAAAGCTCTCAGTAAGGTCGCAGCGTGGATGTTGATCCTGAGCACCACGTGGTTGAGCCTCTATAGATACTTCCTGGGAATAGCGTGGTCCATGTGGGGGGTCAGGCCGGGCAACCTTGTGGTCGTTGGTGGCTTGTTCGGTTTCCTGGTTTTGAGCCCGGCCATTACGCTGACCGCTGTCTTGCCGAGATACAGGGAGATGTATCCCGGACTTGCGGTCCTCAGGAGCAAGGTGTGGCTTCTCGCCGTCTACGCCACGACTCAGGTACTGGTCATCCTATGCACGGCAGCCTACGTCAGGCCGGACTGACCTTATCTAGGCCTCAGTCCTCCACTCCTGATGGTCCGGAATCTCGCCTCTGGCGACCCCTATCAAGAGCCGCTGGAGCTCGCGCGTCACGGGGCCTGGAACACCTCCGCCGACAGCTAGCCTATCCACCGAAACCACCGGGGTCACCTCGGCGGCCGTCCCGCACAGGAACACCTCGTCCGCGCCATAAAGCTCAGTGCGATGAACGTCGCGCTCAACGGTCTCCAGGTTGAGGTGCTCTTGGAGCAGCTCCATGATCTTGGCCCGCGTAATGCTCTCCAGGATATCCGAGGTCACACCGGGAGTCACAGGCTGGCCGTCTTTGACCATGAAGAGACACGCTCCGGGCGCCTCCGCGACATGTCCGCTGCGATTTAGCAGGATCGCGTTATCGTAGCCGTCCAACGCTGCCTGGACTGACGCATAGCGGCCGTTTACGTAGTTGGCATTGCACTTAACCCGCGGCGGCGTGATGTTATCGCTGATCCTGGTCCAGGAGCTGACCTGACAGCTTATCCCTTCCTCGAAACCTCCGGGCCTCCCGCGAGGGGTGGCGACGACAGCCATCCCTAGAGGCCCTTCGGCACCCATTCCGCCGTCGCCGTCAAGAAAGACGGTCTGCCGGATGTGAAGGTCTGTCCTGGGCCGTGTCGCCCGCAGCAATTCCAAAACCGCGTTGCGGACGTACTCGAAGCCGAATATGTCCTCCATCCGCAGAAGACGCATCGACCTGACCAGCCGCCGGGAGTGCTCGTCGAGCAGAAGAATGTACAGCTTCCCGGCCTCGGCGTTGTAGTACGCTCGGATTCCCTCGAATACGGAGATGCCATACTTGACCGCAGGGGACTCGACCGAGACCATGGCCTGGTCCTTGGGCACGACCTTACCGTTGAAGAACACCTTGTCCAGAGAAGGCACCAGGGCTACCTCCTTTGCGGATTATCAGACAAACATGAGCAGGCTGACCGCCATGATCGCCATGCCGGCGATGAGCCCGTAGATGGAGAGGTGATGAGGGAAGGTTTCCACAACGCCGTCGCAGACATCGCTATACCTTCGGGGAAGTTGTGGATGGCAACCGCAAGCGCCGTAAACAGCTCCATGCGCAGGAGTCCTTCCCGTGCCGGCCGTTTGACCTCATCGAGCTCTTCCACGTGGCGCATCTGGTGCATAAGGGCACGCGGTACGAAAGAGAGGAAGTGCGTAAGAGGGGGAGCTTGCGCCCCCCCTCCTGCTCGATGCCTGCGGCTGCTAACAGGAGCCGCAAATCATGCTGCGCAGCTCAGCGCTCTAGACCCCAGCCGTCGCCGACCACTGCAGGTCCTCGTCAAGAGGCCAGATCGGTCGGCGAACGTTCTTGTAGGGCCAACGGGCTTTGCCCATCGTGGACAGGGAGTAGTCGTTCGGGCACTGAACGACGATGACCTCCTTGATCACCGGCTCCCAGGCGGCCCGCCAGTGGTGCTTGGACTTGATGACGATCATATGGCGCTCTGTGGGCTCTATTCCAACGCTCCGGAACAGCTCTGGATCCTTGGGATCGATCCTGCGCTCAGAGATCACCACTTCGACGCCTTTGGCGTTGACGACGACTGTCCTGCCCATCTCAACCTTCGCGCCGGTGCCTGACGGGCCCTTGACTGTCCATGTGCCGTCCGTGACGGCCCTCACCTTGCCGGTCAGTTGAATCGGAGAAGCATGCCGGCCGTCGATCCTCCAGACCTTCTTGCCGCCGACCGTCAGGGTGACCTGCTTTCCGACTCCAGCTTCCAGCGCCTTGGCGACAGCTTCCTCGTCGCACATCCATACGCAGCTACTTGATACTCCCATCTCCAGCATGGTTTTCAGAACCTCGGTACCGTCTCCGGTTCCTCCACCGCTGGGGGCATCCTCCATATCAGCCAGTACCACAGGTCCCTGTTTCTCAAGGGCTAGTTCCACAGCTTCTCTGGGTCCCTTGGTATCCATCAGGAAATCCTCTCTGAGATCCCATAGCTTCTGTGCAACAGCCTGAGCCGCTTTGCTGGCGAGGGCCAGGTCGTTGTTTGAGATCACCGTGATACATGCACCAACATCTGGAACGTCCGACCTGTCGAACCCGACCGACACGTTGACGTTAACGATATTGCGCTTTTGCTCCCACGCTTCCGCCTCGGCATAGACGAGGGGGAGCGGGCCCTCGGCGGTCGGGTAGCCGACTAACTGCCGGCCCGACGGAACCATCATCGGGATGCGGAGCATAGCAGTCACGGGCTTTAGATCTCCTTTGACCATGGCAGCCAACGCTTCCGCAGCCCGCACTCCGGATTGGAACATATCGATGTGCGGAATGGTCTTGTATCCGTAGATTCCGTCTGTGGCTTCCACGAATTCCTTGCTCACATTGGCATGCGGATCGGCAGTACTCAGGATTGGGAGCGCAGGCCCAACCTTCCGTCTGATCGCCGAACAGAACGGCCCCTCGCCGCCGTCCGGCATCCCTTCCACCGCCATCGCGCCATGCAGGGCAAGCAAGATACCGTCGAGACGACCTGCCTGGGCAAGACGGTCGAGGGTCTCCTTCAGGACATAATCGAAGACATCCCTGGACACGCGTCCGGCCGGCGTTGCCCGGGCAGTGATAGTGGGGATGACTTCCCATTTCTCCCGGTCTGCGACTTCCAGGAAACCGGATATGCAGCTGTTGATGCCCCGTTCTCGTAGGATAGCGTCTCCAGTTACGATGTCAAAATCGTCCAGAGTTGTCGGGACCGCCGACATCGTATTGGTTTCATGGGAAAAGCCAGCAATCAGGACCCTCATAGAACTGCCCCCTTTGACGCTTGAATTGTGGAAAACATGCCCGGGTCGCTAGTCACGTCTCACCGTCAGCTCCATGAGAACTTGCTCGAAAGCGGCGACCGCGAAGTCGATCTCCTTCTCGGTCATGGGTGTGGAGATGTTGAAGGCACCCCGTCTTGCTGTGAACACCCCACGGTTAATGAGGGCCAGGTGGACCAGATGCACCATCGAGGCGTCGGCCCGAGCCGCGTCGCGATACTCAACGATCGGCCCTTTGACGAAGTGGAGGTTGAGAATTGACCCGGCCTGGGTCACCGTACCGGTAATGTCAGCCCGATTTAGAATAGTCTGCAGGCCCTCCCTCAGTCTGTCTCCGAGGGCATTTAGACGCCGGCATTCCTCCGCCGTCAGCAACTGCATCGTGGCCAACCCAGCAACCATGGTTGCGACGTTGCCGTTGAATGTACCGGCATGCGGCACGGGCTTTGAACCTCGGGGCGAGAACACCCCCATTATGTCGGCCCGCCCGCCAAAGGCGCCAACCGGATAGCCGCCCCCGATGATCTTGCCGAGGGCAGTGAGATCTGCTCTAACACCGTACAACTCCTGGGCTCCGCCGGGCGCCAGCCGCAGTGACTGGATCTCGTCGAGCACCAGCAATACCCCGTATTTGTCACACTGCTGGCGAACTCCAGATAGATATCCATCTGCAGGCGGGATCACGCCCCCGGCTCCCAGGAAGGGTTCCATCACCACCGCAGCTATTTCATGGTTGTTGTGCTTGAGCACATTCTCCATGACCTCGAGGTCGTTAAACGGAACCACAAACACGTCGCCCAGGGCAGAAGCCGGTATTCCGCGGCCTGCGGGGAGCGCTGTCGGGGAGTCGTGCGGGCCCCACTTGTCAGCTACAGGCTTGGTGCTGATGGCCACCCCGTCGTGGCTTCCGTGATAACCGCCTTCGATCTTCACGATCTTGTCGCGGCCGGTCCACGCCCTGGCAGCCCGAATCGCGAACATGGTGGCCTCGCTTCCGGAGTTGCAGAACCTGATTCTCTCAATCGTGGAAACCCGGCGGCACAACTCCTCGGCCAGGGCGATCTGGACCTCCAGCCCGGTGGCAAAAGCCTGACCTCGCCCCAGGTACTCCTGGACTGCTGACACTACCTTCGGGTGACAATGACCAACCACCATCGAGGTGTAGTTGTTGAGGAAATCGAAGTAGGTGTTCCCGTCCACGTCTCGAAATGTACAGCCCTTGCCTTCGGCGACGTAGAGCGGGAATGGCGGGTAGAATGCTGTAGATCTCGTGTCTCCGCCTGGCAGCACCTCTTGCGCGCGAAGATCCAAGGCTTGAGACCTGCGGTGCTTGGAAACGTAGTCATTCAGGATCTGGTCAGCTTGGTGTGCCACGTCTCTTGCCATCTTTGGGCTACGTCCTTTCACCTTTCATTTCATTTGATGAAGTGCAACCACTCGCCAAAGAGCTGCCTGATAATGCCTACCATCCTCGCAATGTTGCCGGCCAGAATGCCCGTATACCCGGCTCCGAACGCCATCATCATCGTTGCCCGGGCTGCTACGGAGATCCACTCATAGCTCTGCTGGGCAGCCTTCGACTTCAGCGTGCCGAAGTAGAAATACCAGATGGTGGTCGCTGTACCCACGACAAGAACAATGTTGCTGAAGGACGTGAGTGGAACAATCGTGTCTTGGATCTGTGCTATGAACTGAGCCTGGATGGTCCCGCTGATGGTTAGGGCCGACCCCACAGCAACCACAATGGCAATCGGGTAGCGGCTTAGCCAGGCGACGGGCCGGGAATAGCGGGCATAGATCATGATTCCCAACGCTATCGGGACAACAAGCCAGGCGTTGCCGTTGGTGAGAGGCGTGAAGCCCTGCTTCACGATGTTCTGCAGGCCGATAGCCGCCATATAGCCCGCACCGATCCCGACGAAGAGATGCTCGACGATCGCGAATACCGGGTTATAGCCGATGAGGAACGAGTAAACTCCCAAGGTTAGGAGAGCCGTCGTCCAGACTGAGAAGCTCGAGGACAAGTCCGGTCACCTTCCCTTCCGGCGTTCGAAGACAAAATAGGCAACGTTTGAAGCGACCACGAGGGCCACGATTAGGAGATACGCTCCCGAGGTTGCGTCCATGGCCGCAACGCTCGACGCGGGCCTGTGCAGCAGCAGCTCGTACTCTGCTGCGTCTCTCTGTCCATTGAGCCCGGCGGTCACCTGGCCCGATCTCAGGTAGGGCTGCAGTTTCGGCCAGGATGAAGCCTGACTTGCCATGATCAGCGCCGCACCGTACTTCTGCAGTTGGCGTGGCCAGAAGTCCATATCGTTGGCGCTGGCGGTAGTAACGGATACGCCTTTGAAGTCACTGCCGGTGTGCACGGTTTGCATGAGCGGCAAGTTTGCAAGCGGCGTACCTTCCTGGTCAGTGGCGAAAGTCCTGTGGACATCCGCCAGGAAAGCAGATACCCCGGCTTCTTCGCCCGGTAGGAAGCCCAAGAGCACAATGTCTGTCCCGTAGCGCGCACCCTCATCGACCGCCAACTCTGTGACCGTCGTGGCGTAGCGTGCGCCGTCTGCGCTACTGGCAATGACTACTATCTTGGCCCCACGTGACAAAGCGTGCAGAGTCACACAAGTCATCTGCGGGAGGCATTCCGGGGCTTGGGGTACGCTGAAGTTCGAGCTCACGAGGAGCACGTCCGCCGGGCCTAGAGCCTGTATGTAGTCATAGACAGCTCGGCTGGTTTCACCAATCGGGATTGGGATCCCCAACGGCCTTAAGAGCGGAATGAGCATTGAGAGGAAGACTAGCAGGTGAATTATCCTCCTCCAATGTTGAGGTTTCGCCGGTTGTGCAGTCAACGTCAATTCGCCCCCTCGCCAGTTCAATCCAGACCGATATGCCGACGCTCGAGGCCCACCAGCACTCTTAGGCCGACAGCTAGGGCGCCGACTGCACTGGATATCAAGATACCGCGCTGGCCAGCTACATTCGGGATCTTATAGACCCAGTCCGACAGTGCGGGGATGTACTTACTGATTGCAGCACCCACAGGCGCATTGCCCAGCATGGTCGCCACCGCGCCAAACACTATGAAGAAGCCATCAAGGTTCTTCAGCTTGAATCCTCTGTAACAGGTGACTGCCATGCCGAACATAACGAGGGACATCATAGCCGTTCCCAACGGCCCATACACGTTGTCAAACAGGTACTTGAACAGGCTTTCGAAGGACTTCTGGTAGTAGGTCGCAACAAACATGGTGCCCATGGCTGCAAGGAGCAGGACGCTGTTGTACCAGTCCTTGCGATTCATGGCTGCTATGCGCTTGACATGGACGCTGGACAGGTTCACCAGGCCGATGCCCATGGTGAATGCAGTGATGATGACCGCCCAGTTCCGCAGTTCGGTGCTCACACGTGTGAGCTGCGGGATGTCGACGAAATAGGCGACGACAATAATGACACCAATCAAAAATGCTGCCACAAGCGGCAGATTGCGTTCGAGAGTCAGCTTCACCGGGATCCCCCCTCGCCCTACTTACCCAAGAGATCTTTCACGAAGGTAATGTTCATAGTTGCCAGGAGAGACCCGCCGAGTACGAGTGCACCGGCCACCAGCTTCAGGACGTCCTGACCTGCTAGACTGCCTACGCTGACCGGCGAACCTGAGAAGTAGGCCCCAGTGGCAAAGATCTCTTCGCCTAGGAGACAGTAGTCCGAAACCGCAACCAGCAGTGGCAGTTGCGCCATCCGGGCCGTCCCCGAGATCTGGATCGCTCCGGTCTCCACCGCCGCATCAGCCATGATCATCGCCTCGCCCGCAAAGCCGCCGACCAGGAAACTGGCGCCTATCTTCTCACGCCGCATGATCGCAATCGTTCCAGCTGCATAGGCCATCTGGGCAGGTGAAAGGAAGCGAATATCATCCTCTCTGTAGACCTCGGGGTGGCCCGCCCGCTTGTATGCGACTTGAAGCACCTCGGCGGTCATCGCGAAGACGTTCTGATTGGCTACTGTGGCAATAACCCGTGTGCCGTATTCGGCGGCTTTCTCCGCCACATAGGAGAGCATCTCAACGCCAGCTACAACCTGCATTCCCTCTGAGGTGGCAACGTCCCGGATGCCTGCGGTGAAGAAGACGGGGCGGCCGAGTTCAGTGGCCCGGCCGATGGCTTCGGTTACGGCATCGAGGGCAGCGATTCTACGCAGAGGGTACGTCCCTCCCGAGCTAAGGCGGCGGACCCAGCCCAGGATGACGCCACAGGACAGTAAGAACAACACGATTGGCACGTAGCTCTTGATCATCTTCTACCCTTACCCCTCTCCACTTGCACTTGAACTGGTAGACCGACACACCCTTGGCTTGAAGGTCCTCCCTGCAACTAACAGACCACCCCCTGAGGAGGAACTCCTCCGGCTTCGGATGCTGGGGTACCCCGGGGGTAGGAATGCATGTGCGAAGAGGCTACGTATCACTCACCGGATCGGGTGCCCCATTGGGGAATATGCTGCACCTTTCGAGGATGGGTGTGGAATTCCTGCTTCTCCTGCCTGTTGTGCTCACTTTTTTCGGGCAATCCTGGTGCGGGTGACGTTTCTACCAGGCCTGTTTCACTGCATCAGCGTACCTGCAATGCGCTTCGGGCCGAGCTCAAACGACGCATCTGACTAGCCTTCGCCGTCAGGCATACGAGCTGCGGACCAGCGCACCACTCCGTACTTCGGCGAACCCGAAGGCCTCGGCCGCGAACCGGTAGGCCTCAAACTCAGCGGCGGAGACTACTCTGGCAACCGGGTAGTGCGCAGGCGAAGGAGCGAGGTACTGCCCAAGAGTAACGGTGGTACATCCAGCTTTGCGCAGATCCGCGAGTACCTGCATAACCTCTGTGTAGTGCTCTCCCAGGCCAAGCATCAAGCCTGACTTGACGGCCATTCCGGTCCCGGCTGCCATGTCACTTGCGGCCTCAAGCACCTGTAGAGATCGCGCGTAGTCCGCACCTGGTCTGACGTTTGGATACAGGCGGGGCACGGTTTCAACATTGTGTCCTAGTACTTCAGGTCGCGCCGCAGCCACTGCCGCCAGAGGCTTCGCTGCGCCGCCGAAGTCCGGCACCAGACACTCGATCGCCGGCGGTCCGTGGCCCGCAGCGGGGTCAAAGGCGCGGCGTATTGCCTCTACGCACTTGGCATACTGGCTCGCGCCGCCGTCCGGGAGGTCATCGCGCGTGACGGACGTGATCACCACACTGACAAGCTCCATGACAACTGCTGCCCGTGCGATCCTTTCAGGCTCCTCAGGGTCAGGGGGCCCGGGCCTCCCGGTGCGGACCGCGCAGAATCTGCATCCTCGCGTACACCTGTTGCCGAGAATCAGAAATGTAGCCTTGCCGCGGGAGAAGCAGTCCCATATGTTCGGGCAGACGGCTTCCTGGCAGATTGTGAGCACTTCCAAGTCCTCAAGTACGCGTGCTGTCCGCCGGGCGCGGGATACGGTTTCGGGTTGCAGGGAAACCGCCGGCAACCCGCGGTCTGACGTCGGAGCAAGGGCAGGGCATTCTTGGATTTCGTCATATCCAAAGACTGCGGCGAAATGCCGGACAAGGGCATTCTTGACGTCCGGCATCGCGACAGGGCGTGATGCGTGACCGGCCAGGCTACCGACACCGCATCCTCTAAGGCCGCAGGGATTGATCAGGCGGAAGTGCTCGACGTCCGCTTTCACGTTTAGGGCCAGCCCGTGGGTTGTGCGCCAGTGCCGGACGCGCAGAGCTACTGATGCGAGTTTCTCCTGGCCAATCCAGACTCCCCGTCCCAGGGGGTTGCGTGTGGCCTGTATGCCGTAATCCGCCGCGAGTCTGATGACTACCTCTTCAAGTCCCGTGACGAAGGCCCTGACGTCCTTGACGCGCAGCTCACCGAGATGCACGATCGGATACACCAGGAGCTGCCCGGGTCCGTGATAGGTGATACTCCCACCCCTGTCGGCTTCGACAAAGCCAATCCCGCGCCGGGATAGTTCGCCCTTTGACACAAGCAGGTGTTCGGCTCCGCCGTCCCGCCCGGTCGTGATCACCGGATGATGCTCAGCGAGCAGCAGCCAGCCGCGAGGGTCATGCCGGAGAGAAGCTTCGAGCAAGTGCTGGACTGCCAGAGCCTCGTCGTACCGGATCATCCCCAGATCGCGGACGCGAAGGGCTTTCACTCTTGGACCCGCCCGGGGATAGCCGCGAGGGCAGCGTACATGGCTTCGGAAAAAGAGGGGTGTGGCCTGATCACCGCCTCCAGCTCGGATGCCGTGGAGCCGAAGGTCATTGCGGTAGCAGCCTCAGCGATCAGCTCGCAGGCGCGAGGCCCCGCCACATGGACTCCAAGTATGCCCCCGCTACCACGCTCCGTGACTACCTTGACGAATCCCTCTGTAAGGCCGTAGCAGGCTGCCAAAGCGTTGCCTGTAAGAGGACCGACCCCCACGGCGACCTCAAACCCCTGCTCCCTTGCTTGCGCCTCCGTCAGCCCAACCATGCCCAGTTCTGGTGCGCCGGAAACGCAGGCCGGAACAAACCGTTCAGAAGCGGGGACATCCAACCCGGCCGCAAGTGCGCCGGCCGTGCTGCCCTGCGCGCTTGCCGCATGTGCCAGCATCGGTCCTCCGGTGGCGGCATCGCCGACAGCATAGACCGAAGGGCACGACGTACGGCCGCAGCGGTCCACGACGATGAAACCCTGACCGTTGGTCCTGAGACCCAGCTCCTCAAGTCCAAGATCCGCCGTGTTCGGGCGACGCCCAACGCAGACGGCAAGCCTATCCACGATCACCTGTTCTTGCCCGAGGTCCAGCCGGAGCACGCCTCCATCTTGGACGATCCGCCGCGTGGTCTTCCGCAGCAGGACCTCAACCCCTATCCCCCGGAGACCCCTGACGGCCGCCTCGCTAAGGTCCGCGTCAAAGCCGGAAACCAGACGCCTTTCGGCCTCGACTATGATGACCTTCGTGCCCAGAATCGAATAGATGGTGGCCAACTCGACGCCGACGGCCCCTCCGCCCAAGATAGCCAGGCGTTCGGGGGGTTCCGAGAAGAAGAGGGCTTCTTCTGCCGGGACGACCAGCTCGCAGTCTATG
>Ga0068714_10006915_pt1 | contig 11296 bp, 8 predicted proteins | sample MTBNYHSulfiMetaG_FD_62988 | JGI IMG/M metagenome (GOLD analysis project Ga0068714, IMG submission 62988) | Enrichment culture microbial communities from rom New York Harbor, USA that are MTBE-degrading - MTBE-NYH (New York Harbor Sulfidogenic)... | ecosystem: Environmental > Aquatic > Marine >... | reverse complement strand
AGCACGCCTGATTCGTCCTTGTCCGGCCTTTTCCTTGCCGCGGAGAGAAAGCCGATGGATCCCATAATTCCCTGAGGCCTCAAGGCCATCAGCAATATGAGGATGAGGCCGTAGAACATCATGCGATAGGCGCCGTACTCTCGCAGAAACTCGGGGAGAATCGAAAGAAGGACCGCGCCCAGAATGACCCCCGGAACGTTTCCGAGACCGCCCAGGATCACCATGCAGTAAACGATCACAAGCTGAGGAAAGTCAAAGTTGTTGGGGAAAACAGAGTCCTGAAAAGAGGCAAAAACGGCTCCCGTGGCGCCGGCAATGAAGGCGCCGCCTGCAAAGGCCTTGAGCTTCATCCAGGATGTGTTGACGCCCATGACCTCGGCGGCCAGCTCATCCTCCCTGATAGCCTCCCAGCCGCGGCCGTATCGGGAGCGCTTCAGGCGAAAGCATCCGATTATCACGACCACGGCAGCCAGCCAGATCAGATAGGCGTAGCCGACCGGAGAGATGAGGGTAAAGCCGAAAAACCGGATGGGATCGAGGTTGTAGATGCCGTTCACCCCTCCGGTGATGTTGATGGGGCGGTCGAGGTTGACCAGGAGAAGCTTGAAGATCTGGGCAAAGGCAAGGGTGACAATGGCCAGATAGTCTCCCTTCAGGCGCATGCTGGTTGAGCCCAGTGCAAAGCCCACCCCCATGGTGACGAAGGCGGCCAGCGGGAGGGTGACCAGAAAGGGAAGATGGATATTGAACTGATCGGATGAGAGGAGGGCAAAGACGTACGCCCCCATGCCGAAGAAAGCGACGTAAGCCAGGTCCAGGAGCCCTGCAAATCCAGCCACCACATTGAGCCCCAGGGCGAGCATGACGTAGAGCCCGGTCATGGCGTAGATCCTGAGCCAGTACGTGCTGGGCATCAGGTGGGGGGCGGAGAGAAGAATGGCGGCCGCGACCGAATAAAGGAGCAGTCTCAGGCTACGGCCTGAATCCATCTCGATGGTGGGAGTGTTCATTAGACCTTTTCCGGGACTTTCTCTCCCATCAGACCCCAGGGCCTGAACATGAGGACCAGGATAAGAACCACGAAAGCGACGACGTCTTTGTATGCGGCCGGGAAAAAGGTGGTGGCCAGGGCTTCGAGGAGCCCCAGGATGATCCCACCGAGCATGGCGCCGAAGATGTTTCCAATACCGCCCAATACGGCCGCCGTAAAACCTTTGAGGCCGGCCTGGAACCCGACGTAGTAGTCCACCTGGGTGAAGAGCAGTCCCACGAGGGTCCCTGCGGCGCCGCCAAGAGCGGAGCCGATGAGAAACACGAGCACAATGATCCTGTCCGTATCGATACCCATGAACGATGCGGCTTCACTGTCCTGGGCCGTGGCCCTCATGGCTTTGCCCACTTTCGACTTCTTGATGAAGACCGTGAGGACGCCCATGAGAAGGAAAGCGACGGCAATGACCAGGATCCTCATAAAGGAGATGACCACCGTTCCGAAATTGAAGATCCGGATGCTTTCGGGGATCAGCGCGGAAGTGGAAAAGAAACGGGGCTTGGCGCCCTGAAAGGTGAGGACCGCGTTCTGAAGAAACATGGACACGCCCAGGGCGCTCAAAAGAAGATTCATACGAGGCGACTTGCGCAGAGGGCGATAGGCCAGGCGTTCGACCGTCATCCCGAGAAAGGCGGTCACCATCATGGCCGCGACGATCATGAAAAAGATGAGGAGGGCCGCATTGATCATGGGCACATTGTTTCTGGTGAGAAGATTCAAGGTCCACCAGCCTGCAAAGCCGCCGATCATGTAAATCTCACCATGGGCGAAATTGAGCATCAAGAGGATGCCGTAGACCATGGTGTAGCCTATGGCAATGAGCGCGTAGACCCCTCCCAGGGTAAGCCCGTTTACAAGCTGCTGGGGCAACTGTTCTAAGTAAGCATCCATGGAAGACCTTCGGCTATTTGAAATCTGCCAGCCCGTCGAGCGCTGAAGTTTTCAGGGGTTCAGTGTTCAGCGTTCAGGAAGGAGCGATTCTTGAAGGCTAAGGGATTTCTTCCCGACGCCGAACACTGAACACGCGACTGCGCAAACTCCTAAGCCCTCCTGCTGACCCATGGGTAGCCGGGAATGAAGCCCCGGAGGGGCGTCGTATGAAATCTGCCTCGGCAGATTTCGTTGCTTGCTTACTTTCCTGTCATCACGGCAATTTGTTTGAAATCGTCGCCCACGACCTTAAAGAAGTACGTGGCGCCTCCTTCCAGGTCCCCCTTACCGTCAAAGGTGATGGGGAAACCCAGGATTCCTTTAAAGTCCTTGGTCTGGGCCACATATTTCAGGACCTCCTCACGGCTGATGTCCCCGTCTTTGGCCGCTTTGTCCACAGCCGCGAGAAGGATGTTCATGGCCTCATAGGCCGGGGGCCCGAACCCGCTGAGGGTCCCGTACTTGCTTTCAAACTTTTTGATGTACCCGGCCGCCTCCGGGATGGCAAAGACATCCGGCGCAAAGTGGTAGACATAGGCGCCTTCCGCGGCCCCCTCGGAAGCCTGGATGAAATCTTTCTTGTCCCTGGCGCCCTCTGTCCCGAAAAAGATTGCCTTGATTCCCAGCTCTTTTGCCTGGCGCACGCCGATGGCCTGATCCGGAGCGGAGGTGGCTACAAAGAAGAGAATATCCGGGTTAAAGCTGCGCACCTTGGTGAGCACAGGTGAAAAATCCTTGGCGCCGCCCACGATCGTATCCTGCATGATGTCCGTGATCCCCAATTGCCTGAGGCCTTTGATGGTTTCGCTGGCAATGTTCTCACAGTACGCCACCTTTTCATTCAGGACTGCCACTCTCTTTGCCTTCAGCTCCCGCTGCATAAAGAGGGCGCAATTCCATCCGTGGGCGTCGTTTCTGGCGTTCACCCGGAAGAAGTGTTTGAAACCCTGGTCGGTCAGGTCGGGCTTTGAGGCCGCCGTCGTGATACAAACCATGTTCGCCCCGCCGTAAATCTTCATGGTGGCCTGGGCGATATGGCTCATGGGGGGCCCGATGACACCGTACATGACGCTGTCGGCAACGAATTTATGGGCCACATTGACACCCTGAGCCGGGTCCATCGCATCATCCCCCATGATATGCTCTATTTTGACCCCCTGGATGCCTCCTCGTTCATTCCATTCGTCCACAGCAATTTGGGAGGAATTGAAGATCTCCATGCATGGGGCGGCCGCATCTCCTGTAAAGGCGCCCGCGTTGCCGATGCGAATGCCTTTTTTTACATCGGCCCCAAAAGAGGTCGCGGAAAAAACGAAAATCAAAGCAACCAACAACACCAAAATACTCCACCCCTTTTTCATTTTAGTCCTCCTCGATCCATGTATAAGGTGTTTGACCGTAAAGATACTCCAGCCCTTTGAATCCCCCGCATTCCTATCCTAGTTACCAGACCTTAAAGGGGCAGTCAATCGGGATCTTTGCCCCTGATCCACCATCAAGACATCATCTGCCATTCGACAGGCTCATGGCCCTGAGTTCAATCGAAGGGCTGCGTTACCTTCCCTCCGGGGCGGGTAAACGTCGCTCATTACTCTTTTCCTTCCATCGTCTCTGTCAAGAGAGTCTTTGCCGTTTTGCCCGCCTCGTCGTATCTGTCCAGTCCTTCATCCAAAAAAGCTTCGGTTTCGTGGCGGTTGGCCTCGACAAAGACCGCTTTGAGGATGGTTATTCGCTGTTCGACGGCGACAATAGGAGCGTTGTGCTCCGGGTCTTCATCGGCGGGCACCCGGGGAACCCCCATCACGAGGTACCAGACCAGGTTATCCACGTCCGGTAACAGCCCGCTTCTGGTGAAATCAACGGAATCCCTGAAATCATGGTAGGCTCTGATAAATGGGTCATCCATCGTATTGCGGCCTGGCGTGGCGATGTTATAGGGCTTCCTGCATCACAGGCAGAATGACGCCTCCGGACGGGACCACATGGACCTCCGGTTCGGGGAAAAATCGTGAAACCCGCTCAAAAGCATCCGGAAGGTTCTCAGCAGAAAGGAAGCCCATCCTCTCCGCCTTTTGTCTCGAAATATCGCGGGTCGCCAGGATGATTTTGAAGCGGTGCTGTGCTGCGAGAGTCATGCCCAAAGCCATGTTGAAATCAATGGCCCCGTCTTTCATGATCAGCTCTTTGCGATGAAAATGGTGGAGGACGCCTTCCATGAGACGGCCCTTGAATTTTGCATGAAAGATCTGAAAAGCCTGGATAAAGGAATCCGGCAGATTCCCGGAGCAGTCGGCTGCCAAAAGAATACAGCCTCCATCCCTGGTGATGAGGGATGCAGGGGCGAGGGGTTTTACAATTTGAGGCCCCTCCGTGTAAGGAAAGGAAGAGATGAGGGTGACATCGGCCTTGCGGTCGAACTTCACGGATATGAGGGATTTGCATTTCTCGATACCGGCCCTGTGAGCGTCCAGGGGATCGCCGCAGACCATGTCGGCCGCCTCATCATTCTGGTTCATCACACAGTTGATGACAAAATGGAGCCCTGCGGATCGAGCCACATCGCAAACCTGTTCGTGGAAGAGGTTTCCTTCCACTTTTCCGAGTTCCGTCCCGGCGTGGAAGGTGAAAAGCAGGTGGTGTTCTAAAATGGAGTCAAAATCCGCCACGCCGGGAAACAGGATTTTCCCGCCCCCCCCGAAGCCGTTCATGGGATGAGGAAATATGGAGCCGATGCCTATCCTGAAATCCGCCTCCCAGACCCTGCGGTTGATTTTGACAGCACGCCCTGTGCGAAGCTCCCCGGCAGGAACAAGGTCGGGTGCCCGGCAGTCATGATTGAAAAAAGCGTAATGCTCCAAGAGGTTCTTGCCGAAGATCCCCTGCAATTCCTCATCTGTAAGGGGCCGATGGGTCCCCAGGGCGATAACCACGGAGATATGGCTTTCCGGCACGCCGATTTCCCGGAGCTCCTCGGCAAGGGCTTCGAGGACGAGTCTTTTGGGAGAGGCCCGGGTGATGTCCTCCACCAGAATTGCAATGCGGCGGCCGGGGGAAAGGAGCTTTTCCAAGGTCGATGATCCGATCGGGTCCCTGAGAGCTTGCCGGGTTAGAGCTCTTGGGTCGTGTACAGGGTTGCCTTCAGGGAAAGCGGCAAAGGAGCGAAGCCTCCATCGGGACGGAAGCTCGAAGGGGATGGGTTTGCCTTTTCGGATGATAGAGAGTTTTTCCAATGGGCGACCTCGGAATTCTGAACAATCCCGTCTCACTATAGGCCGATTCCTTGAATCATGGCAACGGTGAAAAAGCATTTCATAGGATCAGAAGCTTCCCTTTGCCCCGAAACTTCTTCTCCCTCCGACTTTCTTCTCCCCTTGACCCATGGAAATATGCTACGACGGGTGTCACAGATTTTGGACTGCCTCTGCTCAACCCCCGTCCGGCATTTTAAAGAGGGATCGACCGCTATGCTCCGGACTCCCAAGATCGCTCTACTCTCGCCGACAAGATTAAAAGGATTATAGGGGAAGGAGAAAGCTTTGAACATGGAACTGCCGAAAAATGCGTTATTCGCTCTGGCGACCTACCAGTCAGAGCAAGGGCCTAAAGTGGGGCTTGTTGTGGACTCCCTTTTACACGATCTTCATCAGGTCCTTTCGACCGACTGCAAGATATCTCGATCCCTTTCAAGAGACAAAGTCTATGAGAAAGCCGCAGGGGTCGGCTCAGTGGTGGATCTGCTGAACTCATGGTTTGAGTTTTGGCCCTTCTTACTCAGCTTGGCGCAGTTGCTTAAGGAAAAGGGGCAAAACTTAGAGCAGGCTTTATCTTTAAAGCAAGTGAGGTTCCTTGCACCTGTTCCAAAGCCCGGAAAGATGATCAATGCCGGGCTGAATTTTTACGACCACGCCGCTGAAATGGGCATTGAAATCCCCCCTTCGGGTTTCCGGCCGAATTTTTTCTGGAAAGGAGACGCCAATTGCATTATTGGGCCGGCCCAGAAAATCAGGTTAAGTTCCGGATTTGTGGACTGGGAAGCCGAACCGGCCGTAATCATCGGGCGGGAAACACGAAATGTGCAGGCCTCCGAGGCTATGCAGGCCGTGGCGGGATTCACTTGCCACAATGATCTCACCGACCGCGATCTTATGATCAAACCGGATGGGAGCCTGGACTTTTTTGCAGGAAAATCCCGGGATACTTTCGCTCCACTGGGACCGTGGATCATTCCTAAAGAATTCGTGGCTCACGGTGAGAATTTACGCATTCGCTGTCTTTTAAACGATAACATGATGCAGGATACCGGTACCGACCAGTTCATTTGGGGACCCGAACAGTGCATCGCCTACCTTTCTTCGATCATCACCCTTCAGCCCGGGGATATCATTGCTTTAGGCACCGGGGCCGGGGTAGGCTGGGCAAAAGGGATTTGCGTGGCGAAAGGACAATTTCCGAAGATCATTGAACATATGCGCCGGGGAGGCGGAACATTCCTGCGGCCGGGAGATCGAATTCGGGTTGAGATTGATCAAATTGGAATGTTGGAGAATGAGGTCGCAGATGTTTCCCTATCACCACCGCATTCCCGGTTTTCGTGATCGAGTGCGGTGCAAGGGAGAGGAAGGGCATGAGCGCTGAGCGGGTTTTACTCATGGGCAATGAGGCCATTGCACGCGGTGCATTGGAAGGAGGGGTCGCTTATGCGACGGGCTATCCGGGGAACCCTTCTTCGGAAATCCTGGAAGCCATGTTTTCTTTTCAAAAAGAGCATCGGATCAGGGTGGAATGGTCCGTGAACGAAATTGTCGCGCTTGAAGCTGCAGCGGCCTTTGCCTTCTCCGGTCTTCGCTCCATGGTGACGATGAAACAGAACGGCCTTAACGTGGCCGCGGATTTCTTGACCACGGTTTGTCTGAATCATCTGAGGGGCGGGATGGTCGTGGCCGTATGCGATGATCCCGGTCCGATGACAAGCAGCAACGAACAAGACTCCCGCCATTTTGCGAAAATCGCTCAAGTGCCGCTCCTTGAGCCTTCTACGTCGAATGAAGCGAAAGAGATGATGAAGTGGTTGCTTGGGTTTTCAGAAGAACAGGGAGTCCCCTGTATCCTGAGATCCGTCTCCAGGCTCTCCCACGGCCGGGGCGGGGTTACGCTCGGCGAGATACGCCGAAGGCATGCGGCCCCTTTCTTTGACACGTCGAAACCGCTGGTCGGACTGCCTTTCCTTGTTACGATCCACCATGCAGCACTGCTGAAAAAAATGTCACGGATCCGGGAGATCTTCGAGGAATCTCCCTTTAACGGGTATGCCGGACCGGAGGCCGCCCCTTTTGTGATCATGGCCACGGGACTGGGGGCGCTTTATGCCCGGGATGCGGTCAAGGCCCTTTGCCTGGACGAGGCGATAGGAATTCTGAAGATCGGGACCGTCTGGCCCCTTCCCAACGGCACGGTTCAGAAGTATCTTCGTCAGGCGGAGGCGGTTCTTTTTGTGGAGGAGGTGGATCCGTTTTTGGAAGATCAGGTGAAGATTTTGTATTCCGAACATGCCTCGGAACTGGCTCCCGTCAGATTTTACGGCAAGAACACAGGAGACATCGGAGGCCCCGACGGACCGGGGGTAGGGGAGATGAATTCGGACATCGTCCGAGAGGCCCTGGAGCGAATTTTTCGGCGACCCCAATCCTGCACCCCAAACCCGAAAATAAAGGAAGCGGCGCAATGGCTTGTTCCCCGTGAACTGTCCTTTTGCGGGGGCTGCCCCCACAGGGCTTCTTTTTATGCCATCAAGGTCGCCCTTGATCTTGACGGCCGAAACGGCTTCGTCGTCGGGGATATCGGATGCTACGGGCTGGCCGCCGGGGCCACCGGCTTTAACCAGATCAAGATGCTCCACTGCATGGGTTCGGGAATGGGCAATGTCTCGGGTTTCAGCGCCCTCGGCTCCTTTGGGTTCGATCAGCCCGTCATTGCAGTCGTCGGGGATTCGACATTCTTTCATGCCGGCCTCCCTGCCCTGGTGAATGCTATGTTCAATAGGGCGAAGGGGGTTTTCATTGTCCTTGATAATGCCGTGACCGCGATGACAGGCTTTCAGGTTAACCCGGCGAGCCCTTTTACGGCGCAGGGCGAAGCCACTCCACCTCTGCGTGCGGAGGATATTGCACGCAGTGTAGGGGCAAGAACCACGGTTCTCGATCCAGTGGAAGACATCCAGGGTGCCATTGACGCGCTGTGCGCTGCGCTGCAGGAAGAGGGAGTGAGGGTCATCGTCTTTCGGAGGGCGTGCGCCACGTTTGAAAAAAAGGCGAAAGACACAGGATGGCGTTTAAAAGCCCGAGTCGACCCTGAGAAGTGTATCGGTGAGGCCTGCGGGTGCAATCGCTATTGCAGCAGGGTCCTGGCGTGCCCTTCTGTAGAGTACGACAAAGAAGAAGGGAAGGCATTGATCAATGAAGATACCTGCAATGGGTGTGGTCTTTGCCGGCAGCTTTGCCTTCAGCAGGCAATATCGTTGATTGATCTTCAAGAGGAGATAAAAACCCCTTGAGCACCGAGAGCACGGGCACGAGCCTAATCATTACCGGTGTAGGCGGTCAGGGCAATGTCATGGCTGCGAGGCTTTTGGCCTCGGCCGTTCTTGAGGCAGGTTGGGAGGTGACGGTCGGGGATGTATACGGTCTCACTCAGCGAGGGGGTTCTGTGGCAAGCCATGTGAGGTGGATCCAAGGAGATCTCCTGCCTCCGTTGGTCCCTCAGTGTTCTTTGGACATCCTGGTCGCTTTTGAGCCCTTGGAGGCGCTGCGGGTTCTCAGCCAATTGGGCGGGGATAAAACCCGCGCGATTGTGAACACCCAGTCGGTCATCCCCATCGGGGTTCAAGCCGGACGGTTTCAATACCCGGAGCTTGATAAGCTCTACGCCGCCGTCCGGAATCTGAGCAAGGAAAGCGTTTTTGTGGACGCCACCAAGGAGGCAAGAGCATTGGGGAATGTCCAGGCCCTGAACATGGTGATGGTGGGCGCGCTTTATGGCTCGGGATGGGTCCCTTTTTCCCCGACTGCTTTTGAGAAAGTCATCCGATCGTCGATTCGATCGGAATTCCTGACCCCAAATGTTGAAGCCTTTCGACGAGGCCTGGAATTGGCCGAGTCCCCCTGTTAAGATGGATTGACTCTGATTTGACACCCAAAGGCAAATTCCCCATGGCGAGCACCCGAAAAAGCAAGTTCAAAGCGATACGGTTCCATTGATCCCACCATGATGCATGATGCGATCCTGGAAGACCCCGTGCTGATCCGTCTGGCCGAAAGAGTGGAGACGATTTTTTCGCCTGAATACGAGAAGATGCGACCGGCAAGAAACCCGGCCAGGGTCACGTTGCGTCTTCGGGACGGGCGAGAAATGGTCCGTGAGGTCATGTACGCTCCGGGGGATCCCCAGAGCCCATTGGCCGAGAAAGCGGTGCCGGCCAAGTTCTTTTCTCTTTCGGAGCCGGTTTTGGGAGGGAAGAAATCAAGAGCATTTTTCAATAGGTTTCGGAACATCGAATCGGAGAAGGACATTCGATCAACGATTCGCTTACTCCGTGCCGCCGGTCAAGGGACAGGATAAGACCATGAAGATAGAGGCCGTGAGCGGAGAGGAAAGGGCCGCAACGGGAGATTTTCCGGAGTAGATCATGAAAAAACTGATGACGGGCAATGAAGCGGCCGCGCTGGCGGCCAAGATGGCGAAACCCATCGCTCGCGGCTATAGGCGGGCCTTGAGGATGGCTTTCACGTCCTCCCGGTCGAGCTCAACGGGGTTGGCTTTCTGGCCGGCCCGAGCAACAAGGGCGTCAAGATCGGAGCCCTTCAGCCCGTAATCGCCCAACCTTGGGATCCCAAGCTTTTCCGTCCACTCCTGCAGCGTTTCGAGAAGAAGCCCGCAGGCCTGATCATTCCCCGCCGACGGATTCCCGGAGAGCATGCGGCCCACAAGGGCGTATTTCACCAGCATGGGGTCCTTCTTGCCCCTTTGCGCCCTGATGCGTTGGATGTTCATGCGGCAGCCTTCCAACAAGAGGGTGGCGCAAACCATGCCGTGGGGCATGGGGATAAGCGCGCCTAAAGGCCCTGCGAGGCCGTGGATGATGCCGAGCCCCGCATTTGCCAGGGTGACGCCGGATAGGAAGGCCCCGTAAAGCAGGGAGGATCGAAAGCCGATGTGGTCTCCCCTGTCCGTTGCTGCGGGGACAAGGGCGGGAGAAACACGTTCGATACCGCTCAGGGCAAGGGCGTCGGTAAGGGGCGATCCCTTCGGGGACACATAGGATTCAAGAAGCTGGGTGAAAGCATCCATGCCGCATGCGGCGGTGACCGGGGGCGGCGTGTTCAGGGTGAGTTCAGGATCGAGGAGGGCGCATACCGGCGTGAAGTTGTCATGGCGCAGGGACTTCTTGAACCCTCTTTTTCCGACTTGGCTCAGCACCGCATTCTTGGTGGCTTCGCTGCCTGTTCCCGCGGTGGTAGGCACGGCAATCATCGGTAGAGTCTTGCCCGGATGATTTCTGTCGCCCACCCCTTCGAGATAAGGGGTTACAGGTTCATCAAGGGGCAGCATGGCTGCAATCGCCTTGGCGCAGTCTATCACGCTCCCTCCGCCCACGGCGATGACCACATCCGGCGGGTGCTGACGAAATTCCCGGACGGCACAGTCCACGAGATCGGGTGAAGGTTCGCCTTTGACTGTGAATCGGCTGAAGGAAAAGGATGACTCCGCAAGGCTCCGGGCAATTTTATCCCAGTTTCCGGATCGATCGAGGGAAGTTGCCCCGGTGACAACAAGCGCCTTTGAACCATAGGGCGCTGCAATGCCTCCCAGTTCAGAGACCCTTCCGGGGCCGAACAGGACCTTTGGGCAACGATAGAAGTCAAACGGCTTCATGGCATTGGCCTTCATGAAATCTGCCGTCGGCAGATTTCATATAACGCCCCTTCGGGGCTTACCCGTTTCCTTCCCCCTCCCCTATCCCCTCCCACCAGGGGAGGGGAAGTCTAAGCAATAACAAATAGGTCCCTCCCCCTTGACGCGCAGCGCGGGCGCTTGCGCGGCGTGTGCGCCGCGTGTGGGGAGGGAAGGTGGGGGTGAAGGGATGTTGCCCAAGTGACTTCTCGATGAGCCACTACCCTAAGGGCACAGCACGCGATAGGCGGTGCCTTTTCTAGGCACCGCCATCCACGGCGCTACCGTGTCTTTCCACTTGGCGTAATGCGGCGTGTTTTTGTGCGCCGCGGCACTCTCCCCGGAATCATAAGCTTCGTAGAGAAGAAA
>Ga0068714_10006912_pt1 | contig 11314 bp, 10 predicted proteins | sample MTBNYHSulfiMetaG_FD_62988 | JGI IMG/M metagenome (GOLD analysis project Ga0068714, IMG submission 62988) | Enrichment culture microbial communities from rom New York Harbor, USA that are MTBE-degrading - MTBE-NYH (New York Harbor Sulfidogenic)... | ecosystem: Environmental > Aquatic > Marine >... | reverse complement strand
GATCAAGCCCGGGGCCTCCCTGCTGACGGTTACCGAGAACGGATACGGCAAACGAACGGTGGCCGAGCAGTACCGGAAGCAGAGCCGGGGCGGGATGGGCATTATCACCATCAAGACCGATGAGCGCAACGGGAAGGTGGTGGGGATGAAGCAGATCACGGACGAGGACGAGGTGATGATCTTGTCGAGCCGGGGCAAGATCATCCGGATGAAAGCGTCCCAGATTCCGATCATCGGCAGAAACACGAAGGGGGTCCGGCTCATTGTGCTGGAACCGGGAGAGAAGGTAGCCGGCTTCGCCCGGCTGGAAGAGCAGGAAGACCGGGAATGAACCATCGTGTTCGGACGGGCGCCGTGTTTCCCGGAGGTTTCACGCGCATCCGGACATCCGGGATGAGGGCCATCGAAGAAGCGGGGCGGATCGAGCGGGGGAGGAGGTTTCTTCCGATCGTGACGCTCCTTTTTTTTGTCTGGGTTGCGGGGGGGTGTTCGTCTTCCGATGGGCCGGAGGATCTCTACGAGACGGCGCGTTCCTATTGGGACCGGAAGATGTACGCCATGGCCGCGGAGAAGTACGAGCAGTTTTCCCTGACCCATCCGGATCACCCGAAGGCGGACGAAGGGCTGTACAAGGCGGCGTTCATTCACGCGTACTACCTGCAGGATCCGTCCGGGGCCATCGCTCGTTTTCTTCGCTTCCCGATCCTGTATCCGGACAGCTCGTACCGGCTCAGCTCCCACGAGCATCTTGCCGAGATCTTCGCCTCGCACCTGAAGAGCTACCTGCAGGCCGTGGCTCAGTACGACAAACTCATCGAACTGCGCAAAGGGAGCGGGGAGGATCTTTCCGAACTCTACTTCAAAAAAGCGCGGTGCTATTTCCTCATGGAGGACTGGGAAAATGCGCGAAGAACCCACGAGAGAAGCCTGAGGGAGTACCCGCAGGGGCGCGCGGCGGACAAGGCGGCCTACCAGATCGGCTACATACTCTTCCTGGAAGGACAGCATGCGGCGGCGGAACGGGCACTGCGGTATTTCTTGGAGACGTACCCGGACAGCGACTGGACCTTCGACGGAATGCTCCACCTGGCCCGGGCCAAGGAAGAACAGCACCAGACCCTGGATTCCGACGCGTTGTACGATCGGCTCCGGGCGCGTTTTCCGGATCGGATCGACGAGATTCAAAAAAAATAACAATTATATAAGAAAAAACAAGCCGGGCCGGCCGGGTCTCTGGCTCTGCGGCTGAACGGATCTCCATGAGACGGATTGAAACATCGCGTGTTCTGGAGGAACTGGAACGATCCAGGTTCTTCAAGCCGTGCGTGACAGCAAAGGTCCGGCTGGAACCGAGGCAGGGCGAATTCTTCGATTTCCCGGAGGAAGTCGGGGACACACTCAAGGCGGTGTTGAGAGGCAAGGGGATCGAGAGGCTGTATTCGCACCAGATGGAGGCCTACGAGCATTTGAAAGCCGGGCGTGATGTCGTTGTGGTCACGCCAACGGCCTCCGGCAAGACCCTGTGCTACAACCTGGCCATTCTGGACGAGGCCCTGGCTGACCCCGGCATGAGGGCGTTGTACCTCTTTCCCACCAAGGCCCTGGCACAGGATCAGCTGTCCGAGATCGAGAGCCTGATCGCGGCAAGCGGAAAGGAAGTCAAGGCGTACACGTACGACGGTGACACCCCCTCGGACATCCGGAGAAGGGTCCGGACCGAGGCCCAGTTGGTGATTACCAACCCGGACATGCTCCACGCCGGGATCCTTCCCCACCACACCAAATGGAACCGCTTCTTCAGCCGGCTGAGCTTCCTGGTTATCGACGAAATGCACACCTACCGGGGCGTGTTCGGAAGCCACATGGTGAACGTGCTCCGGCGGCTGTTCAGGGTGTGCAGCCACTACGGGTCCAGGCCGAAGGTGGTCTTCTGCTCCGCGACCCTGGGCAACCCGGGGGAGCTTGCCCGCAGGCTCATCGAAAGGGATGTGGTCCTGGTGGACAGGAACGGGGCGCCGCAGGGTCGTAAGGCCTTCTACTTCGTGAACCCCCCGGTGGTCCAGAAAGAGATGGGGCTCAGGGCCTCTCCGAAGAACATGGCCCAGAAGATCGCGGAGCGGTTTCTACGCAGGGACATCTCCACCATCGTATTCACGACCTCCAGGCTCAACGTGGAGATCCTCACCAAGTACATGAAGGACCTTTTCCGCAAGTCCGGCGGCGGGGAAGAGGAGAAGGTGCGCGGGTACCGCGGCGGGTACCTTCCGAATCAGCGCAGGGAGATCGAGCGAGGCCTGAGGGAGGGAAAGATCAAGGGGGTGGTGAGCACGAACGCACTGGAGCTTGGCGTGGACATCGGGTCCCTGGAGGTCTGCATTCTTTGCGGCTACCCCGGGTCCATCGCCAGCACGTGGCAGCAGGCGGGACGGGCGGGAAGAAGGGCGGGGATGTCCTGTGCGATCCTCGTGGCAAGAAGCAACCCCATGGACCAGTTCGTCATCCGGCACCCCGACTACTTTTTCGGAAGATCGCCGGAGCATGCCAGGCTCAATCCCGACAACCTGTCCATCCTGGCGAGCCACATCCAGTGCGCTGCGTTCGAACTTCCGTTCCACCGCGGGGAGACGTTCGGGGGGCCGGAATTGGAGGAAATCCTGGACTACCTTGCGGAAAACAGGATCCTCCGAAGGATGGGCGACAGGTGGTACTGGGCCCAGGACGCCTACCCCGCGGGGCAGATCAGCCTGAGAAGTGTGACGGCCGAGAACTTCCTGGTGGTTGACCGGGCGTTGTCGAACCGGATCATCGCGGAGGTGGACTACGAGAGCGCGCCGCTGACGCTGTACCCTGGAGCGATCTACATGGTGGAGAGCGAAGCGTATCAGGTGGAAGACCTGGACTACGGGAACCACAAGGCCTACGTGACCCCGGTGAAGGCGGACTACTACACCGAGGCGGTGTTGTACACCCATGTGAAGGTTCTCCGTACGCTCGTATCAGACCCCGAAGAGCCGCGGTACGGCCGGCCGGTCTTCCAGGAAGGGGAGGTGCACGTTTCCAACCACGTGGCAGGATACAAAAAACTCAGGTTCTACTCCGGGGAGAACCTTGGATATGGCGAGGTGGCCCTCCCGGACCAGGAGATGCACACGAGCGCCTTCTGGATCTCCATGGATCTGGGAGAAATGCTCTCACTGGGGTTGTGCGCTCATGAGGTCCTGGAAGCCCTGGATGGCGCCGGGTACGCGATGCTCCACATGGCCTCGTTCCTGCTGATGTGCGAGCCGCGTGACATGGGCCGGGTGATCGGAGACCCTTACCGGCCTTGGTTTCTGCACAGAAAAGGAAGCGGGGAGCTGGTGGACGAGGAGTGGACGGAGGGGGGGGCGGACACGGGGTTCAGACCTGCCCTGTTCCTCTACGATTCCTACCCTGGAGGAATCGGGCTGAGCGGGACCCTTTTCGAGCGCAGAATGGAGTTGATTAAAGGAACGATGTCCCTGATCGCGGAATGCCCGTGCGAAGCAGGGTGCCCGTCGTGCGTGGGGCCGGCCGGGGAAACGGGGGAGAAGACCAAGGAAAACGCCCGGAAGGTCCTGGAATGGATGATCTGCGCAGTCGATTGAAACGCGTCATGGATTCCCTGGAGAGGCGGGGTGCGGGGCCCGGCGTCGTGCTTCTTGGGCCCGGGGACGGGCATTGGGGGGACGAGGAAGCGGGTTCGGATCGCGGAAGACCGGGAACCTTGGCTTGGAGGCAGGGACGCGAACACCGGAGGGTGGAATGGGAGGGTCACGAGAGGGAGGGGGAACGGGTTGGCGTGGAGAAAGGCAGGGGGAAGACCCTGGAGGAGGTGTTGGGTGGACGGGAGGTGGAGACGGCGCACGGAAAGCTTTTTGAGATAGCGCAGACATTCCGGTGCGGGTACCGTCACGGAAGGTATCGGCTCGAGGAATTCTCCTCTCTGGATTTGGGGGTGCTGGATTTCTTCTGTGGGGGGGCCTGTGGCGGGTACTTGGATGAGCAGGGGTTCTTGTTTCTGGATCTGGAGACAACCGGGCTGTCCCTGGGAACCGGAACCTACGCGTTTCTGGTGGGGATGGGGTACTTCCGGGACGGCAAGTATCATCTGCGGCAGTTCCTGCTGAGGGATTTTGAGGAAGAGATCTGCATGATTTCCCACCTGAAGGAGTGGATGGAGGGTTGCGCCATACTGGTCACCTTCAACGGAAAGCGGTTCGATGTCCCGGTTCTTGAAACGCGATTCGCCATGTGCGGAAAGACCTTGGACGTGGGGGAGAAGGGTCACTGGGACTTGCTGTACTCATCCAGGAGGCTTTGGCAGGGGCGTGCGGAGAATTGCAGACTCGGGACCCTGGAGAGAGATTTCCTGGGAGTGGAGCGTGGCATGGAAGACATCCCGGGGAGCATGATTCCGGCGCTCTACTACCGGTACGTTCATGATGGAGACACGCGGGATCTGGACCGGATCGTCTATCATAACGCCATGGATGTGCTGACCCTTACGACCTTGGCTATCCACACGGCTCGCTGTATCAGGGAGAAGGATCCCGGGAGCGCGAACCTGGTAGCCATGGGCGGGTTTTTCGAGAGCAAGGGGATGCCAGCAGAGGGGATGGCGTGCTACGAGATCGCTGCCGGCCAGGGATGTTCCGCCCGGGAGCGGGAGGAGGCCCTGTATCGGTTGGGCGTGAGGATGAAGAGACAAGGGAAGCGGATGGAGGCGATTCGGCTTTGGGAGCAGGTCGTGGGAATGGGCGGACACCGGATGGTGGATGGCTGCGAGGAGGCGGCCAAGGTGTACGAACACGATATCCGTGACATGGATCGGGCGATTGGTTTGGTCCGGTTTGCGCTGAAGGAATTGGGGGGTGGAGACCAGGAGAGACGGGATGGATTGCTGAGGAGATTGAGCCGCTTGGAGAGAAAAAGAGGTGTGGATTGGAGCGATTGAATCGGGTTCTGTTTGTCTGCACCGGGAACGTTTGCAGAAGCCCCATGGCCGAGGGGGCGTTGAAGTTTTTGTTGCAGAAGGAGGGGTTAGCGGGGGTGAATGTTTCCTCTGCCGGGACGCACGGACTCGAGGGGCGGGGGGCGGAGGGGTTTGCCATAAGTGTATGCGGGAGCAAAGGAATCGATATTTCAGAGCACAGAGCGAGGATCCTGACCCGGGATATGATCCAAGGGAGCGACCTGATCGTTGTCATGGAACAGGAGCATGGGGAGTGGGTGTGGACTCTTTGCCCGGAGGCAAGGAAACGGACGAGGCGGTTGACGTCGTTTTTCGACGATCCGGCGGGAGGAGGTTTTATTGCAGACCCGTATGGGCTTCCTGAGTGGGCGTATGAGGCGTGCTTCGCGAAGATTGAAAGAAACGTGAAGGGACTCTTTCGTGGGACTCTCCATGCAGGGTGTCATGAAGAGTGAAAGACGGGCTTCGTTGGGGGCGGCTTGGGCCGGCACAGGGGACCTGGAGGAGAGGATGGATGGGCTCTCCAGGGTGGCTGATTCGTTTGGCATCCGCCTGACGCAGCGTCATCGGGAGAGGATCGTGGAGTTTGTTGCTGGTCTGCTTGCCTGGAACGAAAAGATCAATCTCACGTCCATCACGAACCCGGAGGATGTGCTGGTGAAGCACGTCCTGGATTCCATGATTCCTGGGACGATGATCGGAAGCAACGAAAGGGTGGTGGATCTGGGGGCTGGCGCTGGTTTCCCAGGGATTCCGCTGAAGATCTTGCTGGAGGATCTGCAGTTGTACCTCGTTGAGGCAACGAGGAAGAAGGCAGCTTTCCTGGAGTGGGTGGTGAGGCGGTTAGGGATGGCGGGGGTGGTGGTCAAGTGGGCGCGGGCCGAGGATGAGGGGTTGGTTGGATCGTTTTCTGATAGACCTGTGGACGTTGTGATTACTCGGGCCGCGCTCAAGGATTCTCAAGTTCTGGCGGTTGGCCAGCGGATGATCGGGAAGAACGGCCGGATCATGTTGATGAAGGGCTGGATGTCTGCTGGGGACGAGAACGAGATTGTCGGGGTGGCCAAGGAGTTCGGGATGAGGGTCGCTGGCCGCAAGGAATACCGGTTGCCAGGCATGGACAGGGACAGGAACGTGGTGATTCTTGAATCCGTCGGTTAGGATTTTTCATGAGAATATTCAAGTGTTTCGGTGAAGGTTGTGTGTGGCTCCGGACGAAGCCGGGTCTCTTCCTCGGTGTTGGTTCCGGACGGCAAGAAAGGTACATATCCGAGGAAGGGAGTGGGGGGAGACCGAGTTACCGCTAGAGGGAGCCCCCCAGACCGAGCCCAGCGCAGCAGCTGGGCTCTTGGGTGACTTCGTGATTCTTTGTGCTGGTGCTGTCTTTGAATCTGGGCAAGGAAATGTTTCACGTGAAACAATGCATTGGCCGCTGTCTGGACAGCCTCAACCCACGCCGGCTTCCGCTCTGCCCAGGGGGTAAGGTGTTTGAGGGTCTAGGATCCGGCGACCCGGTAGCCTCTGGCGTGTTTATCTGCGCAGGCCGTCGGCAAAACTCGCCCTCCCTTTCATGGCGTTGGCACCCCCCGGTTGGTCGCCACGGCAGCGCCTAGTCTCCGGGTCCGTAGACTCTTTCCGGGTTCTGCCTTTGGGGGCTTTCCGGCCATCACTCCAGGGTAGATCGGTGGAAACGGGCCTGTGGCAAATCCCCCTTGATCCCCTTCACGACGGGGGGGGAATACATAGTGGCCATGGGAAAGTGTCTTCCCATCTGGACCGGGGAGGGCGCCCAGGGGGGAAGCGGTTTTGGTGGTTCAAGAGCCACGGATTTTTGCAGCCCTTCATGGCCCAGCCAGGTATGGTCGTCTCCCATCGGCCGCGGGCCGACCCTGAGGCATGAAGCCGGAGGGGGGCCGGAGATTCCTCGTTCTGTGGACCGCGCCCGCGGGGAGGATCCCTCGTCCTCCGGGGACCTTGAACTGCCCTGAACCGGTCCCCGTCGTCCTGCGGGACCTCCCCCGCGGGCGCTTGCAGGCCCAACCGGATGCCGGCCGTCGAGGGCAGAGCTATATAGTCGTCTCCCATCGGCCGTCGGCCGACCCCGAGGCATGAAGCCGGAGGGTGGCACGGAGGTTCCTTGTTGTGCGGAACGCGCCCTCGGGGGAGATCTTCTCGTCCTCAGGGGCCCTCAAAAGACCTTTATCCGGCCCCTTCGTCCTCGAACAGTCCCACCGGGGCGCGTCCACTGGACGGCATTCGTCCTGCGGGACACCCACCGCGGGCGCTTGCAGGCTCAACCGGATGCCGCTCTTCGCGGGCAGAGCTTCTAAATTGATTGGGAAAGGCCGTGTCCGCTTATTGCCTTTCTGGCGGCACTGTGCTATAAGAAAAAACTTTCAATCCTCCTCTGTGTGGTTGTGCTTTTCCGGGGTAGCTCCTCCATGGGACCAGGATGATCATCTCCATAGCTAACCAGAAGGGTGGGGTGGGCAAGACGACCACGGCCGTAAACCTGGCCGCATCGCTTGCCGCCGCGGAGAAGAAGACCCTGCTGGTGGACATGGACCCGCAGGGAAACTCCACCAGTGGATTTGGCATTGAAAAGAGGAACCTGTACGGGACCGTGTATGAGGTGTTGATCGGGAAAAGGGCACTGCGCGATGTGATGCAGAAGACCGAACTTGAGTTTTTGGACGTTGTCCCTTCCAATACCACCCTGTTTGGCGCGGACGTGGAACTCGTGGATGTCCAGAACCGAGAACGGTTGTTTGAGGAATCCTTGAGCCACGTGCGGGACGCTTACGAGTACGTTCTGGTGGATTGCCCTCCGGCGCTAAGCCTCCTGACGATCAACGCTCTTACAGCCTCAGACGCTGTCCTCATCCCTATTCAGTGCGAGTACTACGCCATGGAGGGGCTGGGGCAGCTTCTTCATACCGTTCAACTGGTGAAGGGACGGCTCAACCCGGCCCTGGATATCTGTGGTGTGGTGCTGACCATGTTTGACGGAAGAAACAATCTTGCCCACCAGGTGGCGCAGGAGGTTCGGAACCATTTCAAGGACAAGGTGTTCCAGACGGTGATACCAAGGAATATCAAGCTCAGCGAATGCCCCAGTCACGGCAAGCCGGTCATCCTCTACGACATCGGATCCAAAGGGGCTGAGAGCTACCTGGAACTCACCCGAGAGATGCTCTATCCGCAAAGACTTCAACCATGCTGAAGAAATCGGGGTTGGGCAAGGGCTTGAGCGCCCTGATCCCTGAGCCGGAAGGCGGCAGCGGCAAGACCGAGGGCGTGTACTGCCCCATTGATCAGATCCACGTGAACCCGGATCAACCCAGAAAACACTTCGATGAAGCCGCCTTGGCCGGCCTGGCTGAAACCGTGCGGGAAAGGGGGATCCTTCAGCCCCTGCTCGTTCGAAAGGTCGGAAGCCACTACGAACTCATCGCCGGCGAACGGAGGCTCCGGGCCGCGAAGATGGCAGGGCTCCAGGAAGTGCCTGTCATGATCCGGGAGTCGTTGGAGGACGACGGTCTGGAACTGGCCATGATCGAAAACCTCCAGCGCGAGGACTTGAACCCCATCGAAGAGGCCCGGGGATACAAGGAGATGCTCCAGCGGCTTCAGCTGACCCAGGAGGAGCTGGCCCAGCGTTTGGGACGGGACCGGTCCTCCCTGGCCAACTCGGTTCGCCTGCTCCAGCTCCCCAGGGAGATCCAGGACGACCTGATCCGCGGGGATTTGAGTTCCGGCCACGCCAGGGCGTTGCTCGCGTTGAGCAACGAGGTCCTTCAGCTCCAGGTGCGCTCCCTGGTGAAGGAAAAGGGGCTTTCGGTCCGCGAGACCGAGAAGATCGTATTGAACTACAAAGAGAAAAAGACCGGACGGCCCGCGACGGATCAAGTCCTGGATCCGGACATGAAGAGGATCGAGGACGAACTCCGGCGGTACTATGGTTCCATGGTCAAGATCCATCAGGGAAAGAAGGGTGGAAAGATCCAAATCCAGTATGCATCTTCCGAGGAACTGAACCGGATCTATTCCCTGTTGATTCCCGAAACACGAAACATCTGACCGTCACGCCGAGAGAGGGTTTCCCATGGAAGCGATTATGCCCAACGTGACTTTTGTCTACCAGTTGATCATCTTCTTCGCCGCGCTGCTTCTGATCAAGCGCTTCCTTCTGAAACCCATCCAGGAGGTGCTCACGGGGCGAAACGACCGGATCGCCGGAGCGGAACAAGCGGCCGCCAGCCTCTCGGAAGAGAGCGACAAGCTGGACGAGACCTACCGCCAGAAGATCCGTGACGCACGGGACCAGGCCAAGCTGGAACGATCCAAGCAGCGGGATCAAGCCCTGGCCCAGGAGAAGGATATTCTGGCAAAGGGCAGGGAAGATGCCCAGGTCAAGCTGCAGGCCATCGCCGGCGAGATCCGAAAGGAAAGCGGCGTGGCGAGGGAAAGACTGCGGGCGGATGCAGCCCACATATCCCGCATGTTCGCGGAGAAGCTTCTGGGGCGGCCGGTCTCGTGAGGGACCGGTTGATCGGGCTGAAACAGGGCAACCGAAACAGGGAGTACAGGAATATGGCAACCCGGGCAGGACTCCTGTTTGTTTTTATGCTAAATATAACGGCCTCCGCGGCCTTTGCGAGCGGGGGGGAGCCCCACGCCACCCCGTTCGGAAAGGACATGATCTTTTCCATCGTCAACTTTGTGCTCCTGGTGCTCCTGTTCCTCTACTTGTACCGGAAGAACGCTTCCGGGTCGTTTGCGAAGCGGAGCCTGGGCATGAAGATCGAGATGCAGGAGGCTGCCGAGGCCAAGAGGCAGGCCGAAGCGAAGTACGGCGAGTACAAGGCCCGGATCGAAAACCTGGACAAGGAGATCAGCAAGATCCGCGACCTGGCCCGTGAGGACGGGGACCGGGAGCGTGAGACCATCCTGGCCGAAGCCCGGAAGCAGGCCCAGCGCCTGCTGGAGCAGGCGGAACTCTCGGCCCGGCAGGAGGTGGAGAACGCCAAGCGCGCCCTGCGCCAGGAGGCCGCGGACCTGGCGGCCGCCTTGGCCGAGGATCTGGTGCGGAAATCCGCGACGCCGCAAGACCAGAACAACTGGGTGACATCGTACATCGAGAAGATCGGAGAGACCAGGTGAAAGAGGAAGTCATCGGAAGACGCTACGCAAAGGCCCTGCTACTCCTGGGCAAGGAGCGCGGCAACTGGGAGCAGGTCGGAACGGATCTCGAGTCGTTTTTCTCGGTTTTCCAGGAAAGCGCGCCTCTCCGGCGCGTCCTGTGCGACCCGGTTCACGACCGCAACAAACAGGCCTCGATCCTCAAGAAGGTCCTGGATCGGCTGGGTACCGATTCGCTCTGTTCCCATTTTCTCCTGCTGCTGTTGGAGAAGGAACGACTCCGCTACCTGCCCGCCATCTTCAAAATCTACCGGCAGCTGGAGGACAACCTCGCGGGAAGACTTCGCGCCAGGGTCGTCACCGCGAGGAAACTGGGCGACGATCAGGTCGCAGCCATCAAGAAGTCCCTGGAAGGCCGTTTCCATAAAGAGATCTTGTTGGAGGAGACCGAGGACCCTGAGATCCTGGGGGGGATCGTTTGCAAGGTGGACGGTATGGTCCTGGACGGCAGCGTCCGGACCCAACTGGAAATCTTAAGAGAAAGTATAAGAGGGGAATAGCCGTGGCTGTCGGAATCCGAGCAGAAGAGATCAGTGAGATCATCAAGCAGCAGATCGCAGATTTCGAGAAAGAGGTGGAGTACAGCGAAACCGGTGTGGTCCTCTCCGTGGGAGACGGCATCGCCAGGATCTACGGCCTGGAGAAGGCCATGGCCGGGGAGCTGGTGGAGTTCGCCGGCGGCTTGTACGGCATGGTGCTCAACCTCGAAGAGGACAACGTGGGGGTCACGGTCCTGGGAGAGGTCACCCACATCAAGGAAGGCGACACGGTCAAGCGGACGGGCCGCATCGTGGAGGTGCCCGTGGGCAAGGCCGTGGTGGGCCGGGTGGTGGACGCCCTCGGCCAGCCCCTGGACGGAAAAGGCCCCATCGTCTCCGACGAGAGCCGCCGCATCGAAATCAAGGCCCCGGGCATCGTGGACCGGCAGCCGGTCAAGGAACCGGTGCAGACCGGCCTGAAGGCCATCGACTCCATGATCCCCATCGGGCGCGGCCAGCGGGAGCTGATCATCGGGGACCGCCAGACCGGCAAGACGGCCATCGCCGTGGACACCATCATCAACCAGAAATCCACGCACGAGACCGACCAGCCGGTCTACTGCATCTACGTGGCCATCGG
>Ga0068714_10006907_pt1 | contig 11319 bp, 9 predicted proteins | sample MTBNYHSulfiMetaG_FD_62988 | JGI IMG/M metagenome (GOLD analysis project Ga0068714, IMG submission 62988) | Enrichment culture microbial communities from rom New York Harbor, USA that are MTBE-degrading - MTBE-NYH (New York Harbor Sulfidogenic)... | ecosystem: Environmental > Aquatic > Marine >... | reverse complement strand
CCCCTCCGTCTGCGGCGTCGCCTGGGAGGGTCGACCGCGGCCACCGTGCTCACGATCTACGGGCTGGCCACCCTGCTCGGGGGCGTGGGGGTCGCGGTGGTCTACCTGTCGCCGCTGGCGACGGTCGTCGTCGCGGCGGTGGTGGGCGCGGGGGTCGTCGCCGGCCTGGTCTGGCTGGCGGCGGTGGACATGGGGGCGCGGTGAGCTCGGTGGTGGTCCTCGGCGGAGGGTTGACGGGACTGGTCACCGCCGAGCGTCTGGGCCGGGCCGGTGTCAGGGCGACGGTTCTCGAGCGAGAGGTCGAGCCCGGCGGCGCCTGTCGGAGCCTGGAGCGCGACGGGTTCGTCTTCGACCACACCGGCCACCTCCTCCACGTGAGCCGGACGCGGGTCCTCTCGTATCTCGAGGAGCTCGGGTTGCTTCCGGAGCTCGCGGTCCACCGCCGGCGAGCGGCGGTGGTCGTGGGGGGGGAGGTCACGCCGTACCCGATCCAGGTCCACACCCACGGACTGGCGCCGGAGGTGCGCCGTGACTGCCTTCTCGGGTTCGTGCGCGCCTGGGCCGGGGGGGACCCGGGGGGGGAAAGGACCTTCCACGAGTGGGTGCTCTCCCGATTCGGCGATGGGCTCGCCCGGCACTTCTTCTTCCCGTACAACCGCAAGCTGTTCCATGCCGAGCCCGAGGAGCTGACCCTCGACTGGGTGGGTCGCTACGTTCCCCGGCCCCGGCTCGAGGAGGTGGTCGACGGCGCGTTCGGTCTCCACGAGCGCGAGGTGGGCTACAACGCGACCTTCCGTTACCCGGAGCGTGGCGGTATTCGGCTCCTGCCGGACGCCGTCGCCCGCGGGGTCGGCGACCTGAGGCTGGGGCAGGAGGTGACTGCGGTCCATCTCGGCGAGCGCCGGGTGGAGGTCGCGGGGGGCGGGCGGGTGCCCTACCGTCGGCTGGTGTCCACGGTCCCCCTGCCGGCCATGCTCGACCTCGTCCGCGATCGGCTGCCGGAGGAGGTGGCCGCGGCCCGGCAGCGGCTGCGCTGGGTGCGGGTGGTCAACCTGGCGCTCGGCGTCGAGGGGCACGCGCCTCGCCCCGAGCACTGGCTGTACTTTCCGGACCCGGCGCTCCCCTTCTACCGGGTCGGGTTCCCCTCCAATCACGGCGCGGTCGCGCCGCCGGGTTGTCACACCGTGTCGGCGGAGGTGAGCCTCGACCCCGGCGCCGGGAACGTCGAGGCCGCGGCCCGGGAGGCGGAGGACGCGCTCATCCGGGCAGGCCTGCTGCAGCCGGGACGAGCTCGGGTCCGCCTCGTCACCGTGCTCGACCCCGCCTACGTGGTGTTCGACCGGGCGCGGCGCCGGGCGCTGGTCACCATCCGCAGGTACCTCTCGGATCACCGGGTGGTGATCGCGGGGCGATGGGCGGAGTGGAAGTACTCCGCGATGGAGGACGCGGTCGTCGACGGCATGCGGGCGGCGCGGGCGGTGCGCAAGGTCGACGATGAGCGGTGACCTCGGTCCCGACATGACGCCCGGGCGGGGTCGGCTGAGGGTGCTGCACGTCATCACTCGGCTCGAGCTGGGCGGTGCGCAGCGCAACACCCTGTACACCGTGGAGCACCTGGACCCCGACCGGTTCGAGGCCGGTCTCGCCTGGGGCCCGGGGGACCGGCTCGACGGCGAGGCCGAGCGGCTGGACCGGGTGCGGCTCTTCCCGGTCGGGGAGCTGGTCCGTCCGGTGCGGCCGTCACGTGACCGGGCGGCGGTCATCGCGCTGCGACGAGTGGTACGGCAGTTCCGACCGCAGGTGGTGCACACACACTCGTCCAAGGCGGGTGTGGTCGCCCGGGTGGCGGCCGCGCTCGAGCGGGTGCCGGTCATTCTCCACTCGATTCACGGCTACGGCTTCACGCCCTTGCAGCCGGCCCCGGTCCGGCTCCTGTTCGTCGCGGTGGAGCGGGCCTTGGCCCGGTGGACGGATCACTTCATCGCGGTCTCCGCCGCCAACCTCCGGCTCGGGCTCGAGCTGGGGCTGTTCGCGTCCGAGGAGGTGACGCTGATCCGGTCCGGGATCGCGCTCGGGCGTTTTCGGCGCGGGGGCGACGGCGCCGCCGCCCGGTCCCGGCTCGGCCTGCCCGCTGCGGGCCCGGTGGTGACCTCGATCGGCAACTTCAAGCCCCAGAAGGCGCCCCTCGACTTCCTGCGAGTGGCGGCCGAAGTGGCGCGCGCGGTGCCGGAGGCGACCTTCGTGATGGCCGGCGACGGACCCCTGAGGCCCCGAGCCGAGGAGCTCGCTGCCGAGCTGGGCCTCGCGGGGCGGGTGATCTTCTGCGGCTGGTGGGACGACGTTCCGGGTCTGCTCGCGGCCTCCTCGCTGTCGGTCCTGACCTCCCGCCATGAGGGGCTGCCGCGGGCGGCGGTGGAGTCACTCGTCGCCGCTGTTCCGGTGGTGGCGACGGCGGTGGACGGCACCGTGGAGGTGGTCCGGCACGGCGTCAACGGGTTTCTCGGCCCCCCCGGGGGGGTGGACGAGCTCGCTGCCGGTGTCACCGCCCTGCTGAGGGACCCTGCCCTGCGGGACCGGCTCGCCCGAGCAGCCCCCGAAGGGCTCGACGAGTTCGACATCGACCGCATGGTCCGCCGCCAGGAGGAGCTGTACCGATGGCTGAGCTGCCGCTCGACCTGCTGAGCGTCTACGTGTTCGTCGTTGGGGCGGTTGTCGGGAGCTTCCTCAACGTGGTCATCCACCGGCTCCCGCGGCGGCGGTCGCTCGTCACCCCCCGCTCAGCCTGCCCCCACTGCGGCGCGACCGTGCGCTGGCACGACAACGTGCCGCTGGTGTCGTGGTTGCTGCTTCGGGCGCGGTGCCGCGACTGCCGCGGGCCGATCTCGGTGCGTTACCCTCTGGTGGAGGCCGCGGCCGGGGTCGCGGCGGTCCTCGCCCTGCACACCTGGGGCCTGACCGTGGTCGCGGCGGAGGTCACCCTCTTCGCCTGGATGTCGATCGCGTTGGGCCTGATCGACCTGGACCACCAGATCCTGCCCGACGTGATCACCTATCCGGGAATGGTCCTCGGGCTCGTCGCCTCCACCCTCGGCGGCTTCGCCTCCCTCGGTCAGTCGGTGACCGGCCTGCTGGTGGGGGCGGCCATCCCGGCGGCGGTCCTGCTTCTCTACCGCTGGCTGCGGGGCGAGGAGGGAATGGGCTGGGGGGACGTCAAGTACCTGGGTGCCATCGGCGCCGTGGTTGGGGCGCGGGACTGCCTGTGGGTACTGATCCTGGCGGCAGTGGTCGGGGCCGCGGTGGGTGGGCTGCTGATGGTGGCGGGGCGGGGCACCATGAAGACCGCCCTTCCCTTCGGTACCTTCCTCGCCGCCGCGGCCGTGGTGTGGCTCTACCTCCCGGCCGTCTGGCGCGAGGCGATCGTGGGCCTGGCGCGGCTGTCGAGCCCGGGGTGAGGCTGTCGGGCGGGTCAACCCGCGTGGACTGCGGTCCACGCCGCCTCGAGCGCGGCGACAAGGTCTCGGTCCTGGGCGGGAAAGACGGTGCGCAGGTCCAACACCACGCGGTCGCTCTCGAGCAGGACCACCACGGGTGGGTTGCCGAGCCGGAGCCTGTCGGCCAACTCCTGGCCGGCGGCGACGGTGAGACCCCAGCCGGGCACGGTCTCGGCGGGGGTGGTGCCGCCACCGAGGGTCGAGCTGGTGGCGCAGGGGGTGGCGGGGATCCCGGCCGCGCGCAGTCGGCGGGCGGCGGCCCGCGCCCGTCGCTGCAGGTGGGCGAGGGGGGTCCGCAGGAGAGCGTAGAGGGGGATGTCGTCGAGCCGCCCGCTGCGGTGGGCGGCGAGGGTGCGGTCCATCAGCACCAGGGCGGTCTTGTCGGGTCGCAGGGCTCGGTACAGGGGGTGACGGCCGAGGGGCTCGACCCACCGCCGTGCGCCGACGATGAGGCCGGCCTGTGGCCCCCCCAGGAGCTTGTCCCCCGAGAAGCAGACCACGTCGGCCCCTGCGGCCAGGGTCTCGGCCACCGTCGGCTCGTCGGCGAGGCCCGGCGAGAGGTCACGGTGGAGGTGGCCGGTCCCCTGGTCGACGATCAGCGGCAGGTCGTGCTCGTGGGCGAGGCCGGCCAGCTCCTCGAGCGGCGGCATGGCGGTGAACCCGACCACCCGGAAGTTGGAGGGGTGGGCCACCAGGATGGCGCCGGTGGCGTCACCGAGCGCCCGGCGGTAGTCCTCGAGGTGGGTGCGGTTGGTGCACCCCACCTCGACCAGGCTCGCCCCCGACAGGCCCATCACCTCGGGAAGCCTGAACGAGCCGCCGATCTCGATCAGCTGTCCGCGGGACACCAGCACCTGGCGGTCGCGGGCGAGGCCGGCCAGAGCGAGCAGGACGGCGGCGGCGTTGTTGTTGACCATGACTGCCCACTCGCCGCCGCAGACCGCGGTGAGCCGCTCCCGCAGCGGAGCCAGCCGCTGTCCCCGCCGCCCGTTCTCGATGTCGTACTCCAAGGCGAGGTATGATGCGAGGGTGGTGGGCAGGGGGGTGGGGAGCGGGGCCCGACCGAGGTTGGTGTGGAGCAGGACGCCGGTCGCGTTGATGACCTCACGGTACGCGGGGCGCACCTCGCGGTCGATGGCCGAGCGAATCTGTCCGGGCAAGGCGGCGCACGCCGCGGTCACGTCGGCGGCGGCCATCTCCCCGCGTCGGATGCGCTCACGCAGCGCCTCGACCGCCGCGCGGCAGGCGACGGTCGCGGTCTCCCGCCCGGCCACCGGGAGCACCTGCCGCACCAGAGGATGGTCGAGGAGACGCGCCACGGACGGGAGGCCGCGATACAGTGACGACATCATCGGCATTGTAGCAAGGGGAGGACGTGGATCCGGGCCAGTTGACGATTGTCGAGAACGCGCTCCAGCGGCTGATCAAGGAGTGGGAGCGTTTCTTCGCCGGGGTCCGCAAGACGCCACCGGTGGGGGAGCGTGAGCGCCTGACCCGGCGTTTGAGGGTCCTGACGGACGAGGGCGCGGGGCGCCACGCCGAGCAGTTCCGGCTCGAGCAGCTCCAGAGCCGTTTCCAGAGCTACTCGATGATGTGGGAACGGATGCTGAGGGAGCGTGAGGAAGGGCGGACCGCCCACGGGTACCTGGCCCGGGACGCCACCCCGCCCGACGCGCGGTCGTCGACCTCGCCGGGCGCGAGCGACGCTGCGGCCCGGGCCAACGCCGGGGCACCCGCGAACGTAGACGACGGTGGCGTGGACACGCTGTACGACCGATACGTGGAGGCCAGGCGCGAGCTCGGGCAGGGCTCGCGGGTGGACCGCGAGACCTTCGCGGCGCAGCTCGAGGCGCAGCGCTCGAGGCTCGAGGGCCGTCTCGGCGGGCCGGTGCGTTTCGAGGTGGTGGTCGACGGGAGCAAGGTGAAGCTGGCGGCACGCCGCGTGGCGAAGCCGAGGCAGGAGTGAGGCGATGAGGCGTTTTTCACTGGGTGCTTGGGTGTTGGTCGCCCTGGTCGCGTCCCTGGCCCTGGCCGCGGGCGGTGACAGGGACCCGATGTTCGTTCGCTGGCTGGCGCCGACCGACCCGGGCGACCAGACCATCCGGGTTTACTGGGAGCAGGCGGAGCGGGGGCAGCTCGGCCCCCACGGCCTGGTCGACCTGGGGACCATGCTGTTCCACCGCGGCTACCCCAAGGACGCGGTGCGCTACTTCCGGAGTGCCCTCGACCAGGACCCCGAGCTGTACGAGGCGTGGTTCAGGATCGGCCTGGTGGCGCACCGTGAGGGCAACCTCCGCGACGCGGAGGAGGCGTATCGGCGCTGCCTCAAGCTGCTCACGGGGCATGGCTGGTGCAACTTCTACATGGGCCTCTTGAAAGAGCAGACCGGCCACCCCGACGATGCGATGAACTACTACCGACGGGCGTTCAAGTTCGCGCCGGAGCTCGCGGACCCCAAGGTCAACCCGGAGCTGCTCTACTCCGAGCTGCACCTCGGCGCCCAGCTGCTCACCCTGGAGCGGGGTCGCTTCGGGCGTTCGGCCCCGATGCCCTTTCTCGAGCCCGATCACGTGAGCGAGGTGCGGGGCCAGTTCGAGGAGGTTCCGGCTGCCGCCGAGGCGAGTGCCGCCGAGGCGAGCGTCGCCACCGGGGCCGGGGGTGGGCCCCCTCCCGGACCGTCGGCCTCGGCGGGCCGGAGTCCGGTGGCGGGTGCGGCGGCGGGGACCGGCGGCGCGGTGCAGCCGGCCGAGAGCCCCGGATTCCGTCCGCAGCGACCGAGCCGCCCGGCGCCGGTGGAACCCACGCCCGAGGGGGGGGTGATCCCACCCCGCCTGTCCATCGCGTCTCCTGAGGCCTCGCTGCACCCGTCGTGGGCGCCGTGGGGGTGAGGAGAGATCAACCGTCAGCTCCATCGTCGGCTCCACGAGGGCAACTCGCGCGACCGGGGCGCGGGTGGACGAGGCTGAGAGCTGATGGCTGAAAGCTGACCGCTTCCTCACCCCATCACCGGCTGGCGGCGAACGAGGAGGGTGGGAGCCCCGACGAACCCCGCGTCCGTCTGGTACCAGGCGAGGTCGGTTCCGACCGCCTCGATGCGACGGAGCAGGAGCCCGAGCCGCCCACGGAGCTCGACCACGGGCTGCCAGCCGCGGATTCGACCGCGGTTGAGCCAGACCCCCGAGGCCACCAGGCGGTAGGCGTCCCCGACCAGGTCGACCTCCACCGGAGCGAGCGGGCGGAGGAGGTACAGCGCCCGGTCGGTGTGAGCGAGGATCCGAGTCGGGGGGTCCCCCCCCAAGGTCTCCACCTGCAGGTTGGCGACTCCGCTCGAGGGGTAGTCCCGATACGACAGCCTGACGGCGCCACCCCGTGGACCCTCCCCGGACAGCTGCGCGTCGCGGTAGGAGGCGAGGCGGTGGCGGGGGATGCCGTCCTCCAGCAGCAGCGTGCGTCGGGTCGGGAACCCTTCGCCGTCGCTGGGTCCGACGACGGGCACCCGGGAGCTGGTGCGGTCGTCGAAGAGGGTCAGCTTCGGGGCGGCGAGGCGACCTTCCCGGTCGAGCAGAGGCGGGAGCGGGTCCCGTCGATTGGGCAGGGCGAGGAACAGCGGGACAAGGGCGGCCAGCAGGTGTGCGGCGACCTCGCCGTGGAGAAGGACGTCCCGCGATCCGGCGTCGGCGATGGTCGGCGCGCAGGTGAGGAGGGCGCGGTCGCTGATCTGACTGGCGAGCGAGGAGCAGTCGAGGCGATCGGGGTCGGGAATGTGGGCCCACTCTCGCCAGACCGCACGGCGGTCTTCCCCAACGAGGAGCTCGGCCATGAGGCCCACCCTCGAACCCGCGTGGGTGACGACGAAACCCTCGGCGGTGGCGAGCAGCCACCCGAAGCTCCCCTCCTGGACCACGGCTCGCAGCAGCTTCAAGCGCCCCCCCGAGCCGCCGGCGAGCTCCCCCGCGAGCTCCCCGGCCGTGTGCTGCGCCCAACCCCGAGCAGGGAGGGCTGCGGTTTCGGCCACCGGGCTCGCCGCGAGAAGGCGGCGCGGAGGGAGTGGGTCGACAGGGGTCCGTGACTCCAGGGCAAGGGCGGCGCCGATGGCGGTCCGTGCGGCGCCGGTTTCCAAGCCCGAAGCGGAAGCGAACCCGGTGCGACCCTCGCGAACGGTGCGGACGGCGACGCCGGTCTCCTCGGTGTGGATCACCGAGAGAGGTGGGGCCTCACCGACTTCCACCTCGCGGGTGAGGGAGCTCTTGGCGAAGACCTCCCAGCGCGGGGCGCCGGAGTGGGTGAGGAGGTCGCGGGCGACCGTCGCGGCGTGCTGGAGGCGAGCCAGCACGGTCGCCGGCGTGGACTCGGAGGTGTTCGGCGGGAGTGGCTGCACCTCAGAGGACCTCCAGCCGATGGACCAGGAGGGTCGGTGCGAGGGACCCGGTGGGCATCGGCGCCCCGCCCTTGACGCACCAGCCGAGTCGCCACTCGGGGGAGGCGTCCGACCCGATCGCCGGGTCGAACCGGGTCAGGAGCTCGAGGACTCTGCCGGTGAGCGCGCAGGGGGCGAGGGGACGGGCACGCCGGCCGCGGACCACCTCGAAGCCGCGCTCGACGCGGATCACGGCCCGGGCCGAGATGGGGTCGACGCTGGCGCCCGCCACTCTGGTCACTACCAGGCCGTGTCGCAGGTCCCGTTCCAGAGCGTCCGGCGGGGTGGCGCCGGGGTCGACCACGAGGTTGGACAGCCGTGGCGTCGGCGGTCGGCTGAAGGAACCCCGGCGGCCGCGGCCGGGGACCGAGCCGAGGCGCTCGGCACCGATGCGGTCGCAGAGCCATCCGACCAGGACCCCGCCGCGCAGCAGCGGCAGGGGCTGGGCGGGGACCCCCTCGTCGTCGCAGCTGAAGGCCCCCGGCAGCTCGTGGCGGGTCGGGTCGTCGCTCACCTCGAGACTGGCTGGAGCGAGAGAGGACCCGGCCAGCCCCGCCAGGGGTGAGGCGCCGCTGGCCGCCAGGTCGGACTCCACCAGGTGGCCGAGCAGCTCGTGCAGGAGAGCGCCGGCGGTGCCGGCGGCAAAGACGACCGGCAGCTCGTGGCCGGAAGGGGGAACCCACACCCGCCGCGGCGGCGGGGTGGCCAGCTCCCGCAGCCAGCGGGGAAGCTCCGGGTGGGGCCAGACCGCCAGGAGAGCCCCGTTCGAAGCGCCGGCGACGTGGACCCGGACGAGGTCAGGAACGCCGACGGCGGCCCAGGACCCGGGGCGGACCACTGCCGCCCTGCGGGCCATGTAGATGATCGTGGGGCGGGCCGGACGGAGACGGTTCGCGAGCTCGGAGGCCCACTCCCGCCAGCCGTGGGGCGGGTCGAGCTCGGCGGGGGGCATCGCTCGACCCTCCGGCAGGTGAGCCTGGGGCGCACCGTGTCCGATCAGCTCGGCGAGCACGGCGGCCGACACGCCGGTGCGGGCGTACAGCACGCTGCGCGATGGAAAGCGCCAGCGGGCGGCAGTGCCTTCCGCGCGGCTCTCCTCCAGCTGAACGGTGCCGTCGAGCGCACGAACGCGCAGCTCGAGGCGGCGTTCGAAGTAGAGATCCAGAAGCTGCGGTGTCCCGAGGTGGAGACGGCCGCAGCTCGACGCGACGCCGTCGAGCCAGCGCGGGTCGAACGGCGCCTCGATTGACTTCGATTCCGCCACGGGGGCATCGTAGACGGATCCTTGCAGCCGGTCGAGGTGGAGAAGCTCTCAGCTGTCAGCCTTGAGCGGTCAGCTCCCCCACCCACCCAGAACGCAAAGGCGCAAAGGAGCGCGAAGGCGCAGGGAACTGGTCATGACCTCTTGCGTCTGTTTGCGGCCCCTGGCGTCTTCGCGTTCTCTTTCGGGCGGGCGTGGGCGGTTGACCGCTGAAAGCGGATCGCTTTCCGGCTAGAATGCCGCGGCGGAGCCGACGCGGCCAGGGGACAGGGGAGGGGGCATGGACGGAAGCGTTGTCGACAGGCTACAGGAGCGGCTGGAGGCCAACCGCATGGGCGGTGGCCGGGAACGGGTCGACCGTCAGCACGCGCAGGGCAAGCTGACCGCCCGCGAACGGGTCGAGCTGTTCGTGGACGCGGGCAGCTTCGAGGAAACCGACGCCCTGGTGGAGCACCGCTGCACGGACTTCCGGATGGGAGATCGGCGGGTGGCGGGGGACGGGGTTGTCTGCGGCCATGGTCGGGTCGACGGCCGACCGGTGTTTGCCTTTGCCCAGGATTTCACCGTCTTCGGAGGGTCGCTGTCCGAGACCAACGCCGCCAAGATTTGCAAGATCATGGACCTGGCCATGAAGGTGGGGGCGCCGGTGGTGGGTCTCAACGACTCCGGCGGGGCCAGGATCCAGGAGGGGGTGGCCTCACTCGCAGGGTACGCCGACATCTTCCTGCGCAACACCCTCGCCTCCGGGGTGGTTCCCCAGATCTCGGCGATCATGGGCCCGTGCGCCGGCGGCGCGGTTTACTCCCCCGCCATCACCGACTTCGTGTTCATGGTCGAGGGGACCTCGTACATGTTCGTGACCGGGCCCGAGGTCATTCGCACGGTGACCCACGAGGAAGTGACCAAGGAGAAGCTCGGCGGCGCGTCGACCCACAGCTCGGTGTCGGGGGTCGCCCACTTCGCCTGCCACTCCGACACCGAGTGTCTGGGCCTGATCCGGCGCCTGCTCGCGTTCCTGCCGTCCAACAACGCCCAGCAGCCGCCCGTGGCGTCCTGCAACGACCCGCTCGACCGGGAGATCCCGGAGTTGGAGGGGTTCGTCCCCGACGACCCGAACCGGCCCTACGACATCACCCGGCTCATTCGCTGGGCGGCGGACGACGGAGACTTTCTCGAGGTGCACCAGGCCTACGCCAGAAACCTGGTGGTGGGGTTCGTGCGACTCGGCGGCCGGCCGGTGGGGGTGATCGCCAACCAACCGAGCCACCTCGCCGGCGTGCTCGACATCAACGCGTCCACCAAGGGTGCCCGGTTCGTGCGATTCTGCGACGCGTTCAACGTCCCGCTCCTGATCGTCGAGGACGTGCCGGGCTTCCTCCCAGGGACCGCCCAGGAGTGGGGCGGCATCATCCGTCACGGCGCCAAGCTGCTCTACGCTCTGGCCGAGGCCACGGTGCCCAAGGTCACGGTGATCACCCGGAAGGCGTACGGCGGCGCCTACTGCGTGATGGGATCCAAGCACATCCGCACCGACGTCAACCTCGCCTTCCCGACCGCCGAGATTGCCGTCATGGGACCTCAGGGTGCGGTCAACATCCTGTACTCGAACGAGATCGGGGCTGCGGCCGACCCCGACGTCGAACGAGAGCGCAGGATCCGGGAGTACCAGGACAAGTTCGCCAATCCCTTCGCCGCGGCCGAGCGGGGGTACGTCGACGAGGTCATTCTGCCGCGGCAGCTGCGGCGCAAACTGGTTGCGGCGTTCTCGATGCTGGCGGGCAAGCGGGACTGGATGCCGGCCAAGAAGCACGGGAACATTCCGCTGTAAGGGGTTGCGGCGAATGAAGGCGTACCGCGGATGAGCGCATGTGGCGAAGGCGGCGCAGGCGCGCAGCGTGGCGAGCACCGCAGGTGCGGAGCAGCTTGCCGCTGTAGGTCTCCGAAGTGACCGACATGCTCTCCGTACCCGTACCCGTACCCGACGGGGCAGGCGGGGGGGAATGCAGGCTCACGCTGCATGGCGCGACTGGGATCATCGGGCGCGGGTGCTGGCACGGAAGTGGGGGGACACGGTGAAGCTCCTGATAGCCAACCGGGGTGAGATCGCGGTCCGGATCATCCGTGCCTGCCGCGAGCTGGGCATTCCCACG
>Ga0068714_10006902_pt1 | contig 11328 bp, 9 predicted proteins | sample MTBNYHSulfiMetaG_FD_62988 | JGI IMG/M metagenome (GOLD analysis project Ga0068714, IMG submission 62988) | Enrichment culture microbial communities from rom New York Harbor, USA that are MTBE-degrading - MTBE-NYH (New York Harbor Sulfidogenic)... | ecosystem: Environmental > Aquatic > Marine >... | reverse complement strand
GACCGGCCGAGGCCGGGCCAGCCGGACCGGAGCCCGCCGGTTGACGGTCTTCCTGGCGGTGGCCTGGCTGGGATTTTTCCTGGCCGGTTCGACCGCCATCAAGACCTCCGCCCTGGCCGCCGAGACGGCTGATTTCGACCAGGCGACCGAGCGGGTGGCCCGGAACCTGGCCCGAGCCAAGGCCGAGCGTGAGCGGGTCCGGGCCGAACAGGCCGCCGGGTTGGCCGAGCTGGAGAGCCGGTTGACCCGGCTCAAGGAGCGGATCGCCGAAGAAAAGGCGGCCCGGGCCGAGGCGGCCCAGGCCCTGGAGCAGGCCCATGCCGAACAGGTAAGCCTGGCCGCCCAACTGGCCGAGGCGGCCGGTGACCTGGAGGTCCTGGTCGGTCACGTCCGGGCGGGAGCCCGGGATTTGCTCTCCCTGGCCCGGAAATCACCCCTGACCGCCGAGCATCCGGAGCGCCTGGAACTGCTGGAAGGTTTTCTGGACCAGACCCGCTATCCCGGCCTGGACGAGATAACCAGGCTGATCGATCAGTTTTTTCTTCAGATAGAGGGTGATCGCCAAATCATCGCCCGCCGGGGCAGGCTGATCGATGGCTCGGGCCTGGGGAAAAAGGCCCGGCTGGTCCGGCTGGGCGGGTTTTGCACTATCTACGAATTGGCCGGGGATACAGGTTACGCCCAAATTTCGCCCGCTTCGGGGCGGCTGCTGGCCCTGACCGGCGACCCCGGCTGGCTGATCGACCGCAACCTCCGGTCCTACCTGGCTGGGGACAGCGCTGAGGTCCATCTCGACATCAGCGGCGGGGCGGCCCTGGGCATGTTGTCCCACCAAACCAGCTGGTGGAATCATCTGCTGTCCGGCGGGCCGCTGGTGTGGCCCATCCTGGCGGTCGGCCTGCTGGCCTTGACGTTTATTCTGGAGCGGCTGATATTTCTGGGCCGGGCCCGAGCCAACACCGACCAATTGATGGACCGGGTCAACGATCTGGTGGCCCAGGACGACTACGACCGCGCCGCCCAGGTAGTCAAAGCCCAACCCGGTCGGCCGACCAGCAATGTCATCAAAGCCGGGCTGGACCTCCGGGGGCAATCCGCCGAGGCGATCGAGAGCGGGTTGTCCGAGGCCATGCTCAAGGAGCTGCCCCGGTTGGAGCGCTTCATAACCATCCTCAAGGTCCTGGCCGCCGTGGCTCCGCTTCTGGGTCTTCTAGGCACGGTGACCGGGATGATCAACACCTTCCACGTCATCACCGCCTTCGGGACCGGCGAACCACGGCTGATGGCCGGCGGCATCTCCGAGGCCCTGGTGACCACCCAACTGGGTCTGGCCGTGGCTATCCCGATCATGGTCGCCGCCGCCCTGCTCAGCCGCAAGGCCCAGCGGATTACCGGCGACATGGAAGAAAAGGCCGTGGCCCTGTCGGCCGCCCTGATCGGGCGCCGGATGAGCCTGGAACACCAAGGGGAGGCCGGGGAATGAGCCACTTCTCCGGAGCCTGGGACTACTTTCTGGCCGGCGGGCCGGTGATGTGGCCGTTGGCCGTGGTCTCGGTCTGGCTGTGGGCACTGATTCTGGGCAAGGCCGTCTGGCTGATCCGGGCGAGAAGCGAACCGGTCGCCTATCGCGACCTTCTGGCCGAGATCGCGGCCGGGAAAAAGACCCACCGGCCGGGACCCCGGCGGCGGGCCCTGAAGCGGTTTTTGACCCTGCGGACCGGCCGGGCCAAGGTGGACGCCCGGCTGTGGCAGGCAGCGGTCAGGAACCAGGCCCCGATCATCTACCGTCATTTGGCCGCCATCGCCGTGCTGGCTGCCGTGGCCCCGCTGTTGGGCCTGTTGGGCACGGTCAGCGGCATGATCGGCGTTTTCAGGGCGATCATGGTCTACGGCACCGGCAACGCCCACGCCCTGGCCGAGGGAATCAGCCAGGCCCTGATAACCACTCAGAGCGGCTTGGTGGTGGCCATCCCCGGCCTGTTCGCCGCCTTCACCCTGCGCCGCCAGGCCCGCAAGGTTCAGCAGGGACTTTACACCTTCCAGGGGCTGGTGGACCGGCTCATCCTGGCCGGAGAGGAGGCGGCGTGCTCAAGCTGAGGGGACGACTGGCCGGCGGGATTACCGCCGATTCCGGCGAACCGGAAATCAACATGACCCCGATGATCGACATGGTCTTCATCCTGTTGATCTTTTTCCTGGTTACCACCACCTTTATCCGCGATTCCGGGGTCAAGGTCGATCGTCCCCAGGCGGAAACGGCCCAGGCCCTGACCAAGAAGTCGTTTATGGTGGCCGTGGACGCCCAGGGCGGAATCCACGTCGGCGGCCGGAGAGTCTCCCTGGCCGCGGTTCGGGGCCTGGTGGAACGTTTTCTGGCCGAGGAGCCCGACGGCGGAGTGGTGGTGGCGGCCGACCGAACCAGCCTGACCGGCCGGCTGATCGAGGTCATTGACCAGTGCCGCCTGGCCGGAGCGGCCAACTTGGCCATCGCCTCGACCGACAAGGAAAAATGACCACCCTCGCTCTCGGACCCAAGCTGCGCGGCACCGGGGCCGGACTCCTGATCGGCCTGCTGGCCCTGGCCCTGAACGTGGCCGTGTTTTGCACCGTCTTCTGGCTGATCGACGGCGATATCGAGCGTCCCGCGCCGGTCAAAATCAGGCCGGTGACCTATCTCGTCCCCCAACCGGTAAAACCGATTCAAGCCCAGGCCAGGCCCGAGACGGCCGAACCCCGGCTCCGGCCCAAGCTGGAGGCGGTGGCCAAACCCCTGCCCCGGCCGACACCCAGGCCCCTGATCTCTTCGCCGCCCCTCGACCTGTCGGTCAAAACCGGCCTTTTGCCCGGGCCCAAGCTGGGCCTGCCGCCCAGGCCCCTGGCTGCGGCCGATCCGGCGGCCGCCCTGCCCCCCCGGACCGACGCGGCCCGGACGGCCCCCGGAGCCAAGGTCGCCTCGTTGCCCGGCCCGGCCAAGATCACCTCGCCCGGCCTGATCAACCGCGTTCCGCCCATCTACCCTTACGCCGCCCGGCGGCGGGGCTTGGAGGGCTGGGTCGCGATCAGGCTCATGGTGGACCAGTCGGGTCGAGTGGAGAAGGTCGAGATTTTACAGGCCGAGCCGGAAAAGGTGTTCGAGGCGGCGGTTATCAGGGCGGCCCGACAATGGCGGTTCAGACCGGCCCGGCAACAGGGCCGGCCGGTAGCGGCCGCTTACCGGACGGTAGTCAGGTTCGAGCTGAAAGGAGCCGGGAAGCCTTGAAAAAGGAGAAAGGCAAAGGGCGTCGGGAGGCCCCCGGCTCGTTCCCGTTGAACGCTTCGCCGTTCTTTTTGGGGCGGGCCGGGGGCCGGGGATGGGCCGGGGCTCTGGTCTGGGCGGTGATTTTGATTTTGTCTCCGCTGCCGGGCCTGGCCGCCGGAGGAAAAGGACCATGCGACCTGGACGAACCCCTGCCGCCGGCCCTGTACCAGGCCTTGACCAAGGCCCATCAGCTCTACGACCGGGGCCGGTATGGGCCGGCCCTGGCCCTCCTGACGCCGGGCCGGGCTGGGGCGGGACGGAATCACTTTCGCCTCTTTTTCATGCGCGGCCTGCTGAACTATCAGCTTCACCGCCTGGCCGAAGCGGAAGATGGTTTTTCCCGGGCGGTCCTGATGAAGCCCTGCTTTTTCCAGGCCGCTTACAACCTGGCCACGGTCCGGTATGAGAGGGGCGAATTTTCGGCCGCGGCCCGGACCGCCCTCCAGGCCTTTGACTTGAGCCGGCCGCCCGACCCCGAGATTCTCTACCTGGCCGGGACGGCCTATCTGTCGGCCGGGCGGCCCGATCTGGCCGAGCCGGTTCTGCTCCGGCTGACGGTCCGGGAAAACCCCCGCCCGGACTGGTACCGGGCCCTGGTAAAGGCCTATCTTGACCAGGCCAAGCGTCCAGCGGCCATGAAGACGGCCAAGCGATTCTTGGCCCGCTGGCCTGAGGAGGCCGGAATGTGGCGCCTGCTGGCCGGGCTGGAAGCGGCCGACCGAAAATACCCTTCGGCCGCCGCCGCCCTGGAGGTGGCCCTGAATCTGGAAGATGCCGGGCCCGACGATCGCCTCCTTCTGGCCCAGCTTTACCAGTCGGCCGGGGCGCCCTTGGTGGCGGCCGGTCTTTACCGACGGCTGTGGGGAAGCAAGCCGACCGGCGAGCAACTGGACCGCCTGGCCGAGCTCTACATTCAGGGACGGCGGTTCGACCTAGCCAGGGAGATGTTGACCGGGTCGAGCGATCGGGAACCCACGGCCGAGCGGTTTACCCGGCTGGCCGAGGTCAATCTGCAACTTCGGGATTATGCCGCCGCCCGGCGGGCCTACCTGGCGGCCGCGGCCACGAGCCCGGGCCCGGCGGCCGCCCGAGGCCGGTTGGCGGCCGCTCAATGCGCCCTCCGTCTGGGCCGGTACGGCCAGGCGGAGGAGGATTATCGGGCCATCCTGCGGCTGGCCGAAAAAGACCCGGCCTTGAGGCGGGAGGCGGACAGCGGCCTGGAAACTGCTCGCGGATTAGTGGCCTATTGGCGGGAGAACAACTAGCCCGGATATTTCATGAAGACCGCCAAAAGAAGAAGATAATAAACAGGCAATTAAGGTGGTTATGTTAATTTTGGGGCAGTTTTACCTGGTAACAGTTTGTACCCGTTGTCTGGTGAGAAATCTTTGGCGGTCTTCACCCTTCGGGCGAGCCGATTTGGCCCCATCTGCTGCGTTGCGTGACACTCGGCATAGGGTGACTATAGCCTCGTGTCCCACGCCTTGCATCTGCGGCCAACTAAAGCTCGTGAAATATCCGGGATAGAGAGTGAACTATCAGGTCAAGCATATCGGTGGCGGGATGGTCGGTCGGGTCGGGGCCCTGGCCGCGGCCTGGGCGATGGTGGCCTGGCTCTTGGTCCCGGGGCCGGCCCGGGCCGCCTCGGTGACCGATGAGATCGGCCGCCGGGTGGAGGTGCCGGACCGTCCGGCCCGGATAATCGCCCTCTCCCCTTCCCTGACCGAAATCGTCTTTGCCCTGGGATTGGGCGATCGGCTGGTCGGGGTCACCCACTGGTCCGACGTCCCGGCCCGGGCCCGCCGGCTGCCCAAGGTGGGGGCCTATATCTCGCCCAACCTGGAACTGATCGTCTCCCAGGCCCCGGACTTGGTCCTGGCCAACTACGAGGGCAATCCGCCCTGGGTGGTCGACAAGCTGACCAAGGCCGGGATCGCCGTCTACGTCACCCGGCCCGACACCCCCCAGGCCCTGCCCCGGTCGATCAGCCGTCTGGGCCGGGTCTGCGGCGCGCCAGCGGCCGGGGAGCGGCTGGCCGGAGAAATGGAAGCCGGTTTCGTCCGCATCGCCAACCTGGTTTCCCAGGCCGAGCCGGTCAAATGCCTCCTTTTGGTGGGCCGCAACCCGGTTGTCGCCGCCGGAACGGAGTCCTTCCACGGCCGATTGCTCAAGATGGCCGGCGGAGAGAACGCCGCCGCCGGAGCGCCCGGAAACTGGCCCCGGCTGAGCCTGGAATACGTGGTCAAGAGCCGCCCCGAGGTGATTATCCTTTCAACCATGGAGCGGGGGGCCGAAGCCCGGGAGCTGCTGGCCCACTGGCGGAGCGTGCCCGGCCTGGACAGGCAAAGCGGCGTCCGGATCGGGATCGTCTCCTCCAATCTGCTGGATCGGCCCGGCCCCCGAATAATCGCCGGGCTGGAGGCCCTGGCCAGGGCGATTCACCCCGGCCTGTTCAAAACGGAGAGCAAGGAACAGCCATGAAGGTCACCGCCGCCAGAGTCGGTTGGGTCGTCCTCGGCCTGGCCGCGGCCCTGGTCCTGACCGGCCTGGTCTGCCTGGCCCTCGGTTCCTCGGCCACCCCGCTCGAACAGGTCTGGGCCTGGCTGACCGGGGGCGAACTGCCCCACTCGACCGCAATTATTCTGTCCCGCTTCCGCCTGCCCCGAGTGCTGATGGCCGGCCTGGTCGGCGCGGCCCTGTCAATCTGCGGGGCCGTGCTTCAGGGGGTGGTCCGCAACCCCCTGGCCGATCCTTTCATCCTGGGCGTTTCCGGTGGGGCGGCCCTGGGCGCGGTGATGGGAATTCTGCTCGGCCTGAGCGGCCAGTGGGCCACGGCCGGCCTGGCCCTGGCCGCGGCCATGGTCACGGTGGCCATGGTTCTGTCTCTTTCCCGCCGCCGGGGCCGGATGGAGACGACCACCCTGGTCCTGACCGGGGTGATGGTCAACGCCTTTTGCACGGCCATGATCATGTTCATCATCTCCACGGCCAGCGACCAGAAACTCCACGCCATCATGTTCTGGCTCTACGGCGATTTGAGCGGAGCCAGCCTGGATCAGTCTCTGCTGCTGGGGCCGGTCACCCTCATCTCGGCCGGGATCGCCTTTTGGCTGTCCCGTCAGTTGAACCTGCTCTCGGCCGGAGACCGGGCCGCGGCCGCGGCCGGGGTGGAGGTGGGCCGGCTGAAGCTTATCCTGCTGCTCCTGGTCAGCCTGCTGACGGCGGTGACGGTCAGCGTCAGCGGTTTGATCGGTTTTGTGGGGCTGATGATCCCCCACCTGACCCGAATCTGGCTGGGCTTCGATTACCGGATGACCCTTCCGGCCGCGGCCCTGATCGGAGCCGGGTTCATGATCCTGGCCGACACCGTGGCCCGGACGATTATCAGTCCGGCCCAACTCCCGGCCGGGGTGGTCACCGCCGCCCTGGGCGCGCCGTTCTTCGTTCTTTTGCTGGTCAGGCGGGGTAACCGGTGGTGGTAACAAGCCACCCCGAACCGGCCCTGGAGGCCATTGACCTGGCCGCCTCCTACGGCCGGAGCCGCGTCTTGGACCGGATCGACCTGGCCCTGAACAGCGGCCGGCTGACCGGCATCATCGGACCCAACGGCAGCGGCAAATCGACTCTGATCGGCCTGTTGTGCGGGTTGATGACCCCCGAAAGGGGCCGGGTGGAGCTGTTGGGCCGGGACTTGACCGCCTACCCTCGCCGCCAGGTGGCCCGACTGGTGGGACTGGTGGACCAGGTGATGGAGCTGTCACCCGGATTTTCGGTCTTGGAAACGGTCCTCTCCGGACGGTTCGCGGTCATGGGTTCGCGGTTGTTCGAGAATGAGGAAGATATCCGGGCGGCCGACCGGACCCTGGAGGCCATCGGCCTGACCGAGCTCAGGGACCGGCCGGCCGGGTCGCTGTCCGGGGGGGAACGCCAGCGCCTGGCCCTGGCCCGGGCCTTGGTGGCCGGACCCCGGATTCTATTGCTGGACGAGCCGACCAGCGCCCTCGATCTGGAGCATCAGCTCAAGGTGATGTCTCTTTTGGAGCACTCCTGCCGGGCCGGCGACCTGGCTGTCTGCCTGGTCAGTCACGACCTGAACCTGGCCTCGATCTTCTGCGATCGGTTGGTGCTGCTGGGCAAAGGCCGGATTCTGGCCAAGGGGCGGCCGGAGGAGGTGCTGACCGCCGAGTTGATCGAGCGGGCCTACGGGGCCAGGGTGGTGGTGGATGCCGAGCCCAGCCGGGGCCGCGCCAGGGTGACCCCCATCCCGCCGCCGGCACCCACCAGGTCCGCTGCGGAGTGAGAAAAAGGCAGCCATGGTAAGCTACCAGCCCACCGACACCCCGCCGTAAAAGGTCCGCTCCGGAGCCGGATAAAACGACGAGCCCCACGATCCGACGTAGCCGTAGGTCGAATATTCGGCGTTGAACAGGTTGTCCACGTTGAAGAACAGGGTCAACCGGCCCCACCGGTAATCGAGGTGGAGATCGACGGTGGCGTAACGGGGCAGCTTGTCGTACTCGTTGGCCTTGTCGTCGCCGTTATACCGCGAGCCGACGGCATTGACCATGATCGAGCCGTTCAGTCGGTCAATGATTCGGCCGGTCAGCCCGGCTCCGGCCTTCCACTCGGGCACCAGGGGCAGACTGTTGCCGTCCCAGGGGCCGGAGGTGAATTTGGCCTGCATGTAGGTAAAGTTGGCCAGGAGGTGAACCCGGGGCCCGCCCAGCGGGATCCGCAGGACGGCCTCGAGGCCCAGGTGGCGAGTGTCGTCCAGGTTTTCGTTGGTGTAGGTGGCCGGGTCGTAGGCGATCTCGTCATCCATCAGCATCAAATAGCCGGCCAGGGAGAATCGCCCGGTGTCCAGAAAACGATACTCCCCGCCCACCTCGAAGTTGATCACCTTTTCCGGTTCCAAATTGGTGAAACTTCCCCAGGTTACGTACTCATCAACGGTCGGGTAACGGAAGGTCCTGGCCACCCGGCCGTAAATCTTGGAGCCGGGGCTGAAGGACCAGGCCAGGCCCAAGTTGGCCGCCCACTGGTTGTCGTTGTAGTTGCGGCCGGAAGAGGCCGAGCCCACCGGTCGGAGTTCGATTTCGTAGTCGGCCGCCTGGTAGCGACCGCCCAGGGAGAGCACCAGGCTGGGGACAAGTTCGATCTCCTCCAGGGCATAGAGGCCGTAGCGCCCCACCGTAAAATCGTTTTCCTGGCTGGTCGGCTCGCCGATGGAGGCATGCCGGGAGTTCATATCGATATAGTAGACATCCAGACCGACGGTCGAGGTCAGGCCGAAGCCGCCCAGCTTGCCGCCGACCACCCATTTGGGTTGCAGGCCGAAGGTGTTGATGTCACTCTCGCTGGCCTCATAGAGTTGGGATTCAGCCTGGCGGCCGCGATAGGACAGATCGGTGGTGACCACTCCCCAATCGGCGGCGTCGTAGCGGATTTGGCCCCGGATGTGGCCGTCGGTGTTGCGGGCCCAATCATCGGGCCGGACGCTCTGGCGCCGGTTCTCATCGACCTGGGCCTGGGTCAGGGCTCCCGGCAGATCGTAGTCGGCCTTGTTCAGGCCGCCGTCAATAAGAAAGGACAGGACATCGGTGGCGTAGATCCGGGTGCTGAAGGAGACGTTTTTCAGATCGGTGGCCGAATTGTCGCGGTAGCCGTCGGTGTGGTCGTAGCGTCCGGCCAGGGAGTAGCTGTATTTCTCGCCGCCTCCGCTGAGGTTGGCTCGCGCTCCGTAAAGCCCCCAGGAGCCGGCCCTGGCCTCCACCCGGCCGTGATGGCCCACGGCCCCTTCCCGGGTGATGATGTTGATCACCCCGCCCACGGCGTTGTCGCCGTAAAGCACCCCGGCCGGGCCGTGGAGAATCTCGATCCGCTCGATGCTCTCCACCGGAATGGTCGACCAATCCGCCCCTGACAGGTCGATCTCGTTCATCCGCCGGCCGTCCACGGTGACCAGGGTGTGGGTGGCAGCGGATTCGCCGAAGCCGCGCAGATCCACCGTGGCCGTCACCCCGGTCCCGGTGTAATCACGGACTATCACCCCGGGGACGCTCTTGAACAGATCGACCAGGGTCAGCGGCGAAATCCGTTCGATGTCCTCCCGGGTGATGACGGTCACGTTCCGGGGCAGCTTTTCCATCTTCTGCTCGCTGCGGGTGGCCGAGACCGATACCTCGGGCAGTTGGTAATCCTCGGCCCGGGCCGGGCCGAGCCCGACAAAGAGTAAAACCAAACATATTAAAACCATTGTCCGTTTCATGGCTGAAACCTCCGCTGGCCGGTCTGGTTTTCCATGGGCCCGGAACGAAAAACGCCCCGAGTCCCACTTAGGACTCGGGGCGCACCCAGTTTACTTTGCCCCTACGGAAGACCGCCGCCACACCTCGAGCAGGCGATCAACGAACCCTCAAAGACAGGTCTTCTGACTTCCGGATCTTCCTAGCACCCGCGCCTTCCCACCGACCTGGCGACCGGCAGTGGCGGTTGCGGGCTTCGTCCCCGGTTACAGCGGCGGGACCGCGCCGGATTTACACCGGCTTCCCTATTAAGCCTGACGGCATCTCTGGGGCGTTATGTGCCTTCAGAAGTAGTATCTGCCGCCCGCCCAGTCAAGCCCAAACGGCCCGCGGTCAGTCCGCGGCGCCTGGCCCGGCCAGCCAGGCCTTGATCAGGCTGATGGAAATATCGAGAGGCCCCAACCGGTTATCGGTCGGGGGCGACCAGGCGATTTTCAGATCCTGGGCCAGGGCGAGGCAGGCGCGACAGTGGCCCTCCAGGCTGCCAAGCCAGCCCCGTTGCCAGGCGTCATCCAGGGCCAGGGTTGATTCCAGCCAGAATCCGACCCGTGGCCTGAGGCTCACCAGATCCTCCAGGGCGGCGTAGCCCGGCTTAGCCTTCCGGCCCTGAGGGCCCAACTCAATCTTTCTCTCCTTGAGCCGGTCGGTCACCTTCCGTCCGGCCAGGAGGCCGTTCTGCCTGGCCACGGCCGTCCGGACCCCCCTATACGCAGCCTGGGCGATCAACTCACCGAGCTTGCTGTGCCCGCCGGTCAGCTCGGCCGGAGCACCCCGCCCCTGAACGACAATCAGGTTGTCGGTGCCGGTGCCGGTGGCCTGGAGACGCGGCTGATAGGAGCTGCGGATGTCAAGATCCTGGAGGGAGGCCGTCTTGGCCTCGGTGGCGGTTATCATCGCCCTGGTCATGGCCCGGGGGCTGAGTCGACGGTTGGTCAGAATGATAATGTTGATCGTTCCCGGCTCCAGGTAGCGCCCCTCGTCGGCCCCCAGCCGCATGGCGTTGCCCCGCACTCCGGCCGTGACCAGGGCCACCGCCGTCAAGCCACGGTTAGAGGCCGTTTCAAGAGCCAGATTGTCCATGTCGGCCCCGGTTATCAGCATCGTCCCCCTGTCAGGATCCAGGTCGATGGACCGCCAGAATATGGCTAACAACTCGGGAACGCTGGCCCGGTCCAGACCGGACCAGGCCTGGTGGGGAAGGTAATGGTTGCCGACCCGGATGACCCTTTTCATCCCCTCCAGAGTGGACAGAACGTCCAGGGGCCCATCGAAATCGACCACCAGGGATTTGTGAAAATGACCCGAGATCAGGCTGCCGATTATCCGGGTCTTGGTCACGTAGGACAGATCCAAACTCAGTTGCCGGATGATCTGTGGCCCGGTCCCTTTAACCTGGGCGGAGCCCTTGACCGGACAGAGCAGCGGCAAAAGGAAAGCCAGAAGGACAATGGCTTTGGTCATCCGCCGGTAAACCATGGGGAACTCCTGTCGGTGGGATCGGCTATTGAATATTATCCTTGGGTCAAATCCCGTCGGGGAATGATTGGGTAGATCGATTACCACGCGAGCTTAGATCCAGATAGCCAAGCTTAGATTTAACGAGACTGATCTTCCCCCGAAATAATGGACAGGGAGTTAAGCCACATTTGTGGTTAGCTCGTATTCGGCCGGGGACTTGTACCCGAGTGACGAGTGGCGTCGTTTGGGATTGTAGAACAGCCCGAT
>Ga0068714_10006901_pt1 | contig 11330 bp, 8 predicted proteins | sample MTBNYHSulfiMetaG_FD_62988 | JGI IMG/M metagenome (GOLD analysis project Ga0068714, IMG submission 62988) | Enrichment culture microbial communities from rom New York Harbor, USA that are MTBE-degrading - MTBE-NYH (New York Harbor Sulfidogenic)... | ecosystem: Environmental > Aquatic > Marine >... | reverse complement strand
ATCGGGTTGTACAAAGAAGTCCTCCCCGATTATGAAGTCATTATCACCCCCACCCTGCGGCATGCCCTGGCAATCGCCGAGGCCGGCGCGGATATTATCGCCATCGATGCCACCAACCGCCCGCACCCCGACGGCAGCCTGGCGGATTATGTGGCCGCCATTCACGACCAGACCAATTGCCTCGTCATGGCCGATATTTCCACCCTGGAAGAAGGCCTGGCCGCCGAGCAGGTGGGTTTTGACATGGTCTCGACCACCCTTTCGGGCTACACCCCGTACAGCCCGCAGCAGGAGGGGCCCGACCTGGCCCTGGTGAAGGCGCTGGCCGGACGGTTGACCCGGGTTCCGCTGATTGGCGAAGGCCGGTTTTATGCTCCGGAGCAGGTCAAACAGGCTCTCGAAAACGGCGCCACCTCGGTGGTGGTGGGCGGGGCGATCACCCGTCCCAAAGAGATTACCTCCCGGTACGTCAAAGCGATCCAGTCGTAAGGCTTCCAAAGCCGCGCTGTACGGCTGTGGTCCGGTTCGATTTGGGCTGGACCCGGCTGGATGAAAGGAAGGTGATTATGACTCGGCAATACTTGCTGGGTGTGGATATCGGGACTTATTCTTCGAAAGGCGTCCTGGTGGACGCGGACAGCGGGGAAGTGGTCAGCTCGCACGAGATTGAACACGACCTTTCCATGCCCAGAGCGGGTTGGGTGGAACATGACGCGGATCAGGTCTGGTGGGGCGAGTTCGCCGCGATCTGCCGGCACCTGCTGGATGCCAGCGGCGCCAGCCCGGCGGAGGTCAAAGGGGTGGGCGCCTCCGGGATCGGCCCCTGCGTGCTGCCCATTGACGCGGACGGCAAACCGCTCCGCCCGGCTATATTATATGGAATAGATACCCGCGCCCAGGAGGAGATCGCCCAGTATGAACAGGCGCTGGGAAAGCAGTATATCTACGAACTGAGCGGTTCCAACCTGTCCTCCTCCTCCACCGGCCCCAAGATTTTGTGGATCAAACATAACGAGCCGGAAATCTACGCCAGGGCGCGCTGGTTCCTGACCAGCCAGTCTTACATCGTGTACCGGCTGACTGGCCAGGCCACGGTGGATGTGTACACTGCCGGCAGTTACGCTCCCCTGATGGATGTGGAAAAGATCCAATGGCTTGACCAGGAACGGCTGGGGATCAACCCCCGCCCGGCGCTGCCCCGCGTTTTATGGACCTGTGATATCGCCGGACTGGTCACCGCCCAGGCCGCCCGGGAGACGGGGCTGGCGGAGGGCACGCCGGTCATCGCCGGCACGATCGACGCCGCCGCCGAGGCGATCAGCACCGGGCTTTCGCGGGTTGGCGATATGATGGCCATGTTCGGCAGCAGCAACTCCCTCATCGTCCGCACAGACCAGTTTGTCCGCACCCAGAAATTCTGGGGGTTGAACTGGCTGGAACCGCGCACCTACGCCGTGGTGGGGGGCATGGCCACCGTGGGCAGCCTGACCCGCTGGTTTCGCGACAACCTCTCGCCGCTGGAGCTGCAAACCCAGCAGCGGGATGGGGTGAACGCCTATGCCGCCCTGTCAGCCCTGCTGGACCAATCCCCTCCGGGGGCCAACGGACTGGTCGCCCTGCCGTATTTTGAAGGCGAACGGACCCCGCTTTACGACCCGGACGCGGCCGGGGTGCTGTTTGGCCTGCGCCTCAAGCACACCCGCGCCGATATCTACCGCGCCCTGCTGGAGAGCATCGGGTTTGGCATCCGGCACAACATGGATGAGATGCTGGCGGAAGGCGTCAGTCCCCAACGCATCCTGGCGGTGGGGGGCGGCACCAAAAACCTGGTCTGGATGCAGATCATCTCGGATATCGCTAACGTCAGCATGTCGATCCCCGAGCAGCAAATGGGCGCCTCTTACGGGGACGCGTTTATGGCCGGGGTGGGCGTTGGCATTTTCAAGGACCTGGGTGAGATCAACCGCTGGGTGCGCCACAACCAGGTCATTGTGCCGCGTAAAGACCTGCGTGCCCGCTACGAGCCGCTGTACCAGGTCTATCTTGACCTGTACCGGAACACCAGCGGCATCATGCGGGATCTGGCGGCCATTCAGGAAGCGCTGTGAGGCAATCCGGCCGTGCTGTCCTCTGATTTCGACCGGAACGTTTGCTCCGGCAGGGGCTTTAAGTCGCTATTCAAACCGCGGGAAACCCCGCGGTTTTTTGCTGCCTGCTTACCAAAACATTAGAAACCTTAAAATTTGATGAGCTTTGTTGACAATGGTTTTGTAATCGTTTACAATGGAATTGTCTGTAATCGTTTACAAAAACTTGTTTTCCCATAAAACGCTGGTTTTTCACTGTGGATGATCGCGGGTGTACCGGCGCTCACCCCTCTGAAAAGGAGGTGGATGATCCCCAGAATAGTATCCATTCAGACCAAACCGGCTGGCCCGTTGGAGGGCATCCGCTTATTGTCTCCCCGGGTGGCAAAACTTAATCGGTTTTCCGTTTTTTTGAGAGAGAAATGATGATCCTGGAAAGATACCACAACCTGAGTGGGATGCCTCACCAGGTTTCTGTGGGAGCCAGGAGCGCGATGAGTGATTTCATGCAAAGGACAAAAGATGAAAACAGTTGAATTGACAGTGTGTAATCCAACCGGCCTGCATGCCCGGCCTGCCAAGGTGTTTGTCAACCTGGCAAAACAGTTCCAGAGCGAGATCTGGGTTCAGCATGGTGAGAAAAGAGCCAAAGCCAAAAGCATGCTTTCTGTGCTCACCCTTGGCGTGGTGACCGGCGGGAAGATCTGTATTGAGGCCGAAGGCGAGGATGAAGAAGCTGCCATTCAGGCGCTGGAAGAAGCAGTCCGCAGCGGGTTGGGCGAATAGGCTGTTGGTCTGCTGGGAGCGCGCGTGTGGACGGTGTTCGTCCAGGTGGTGAGTTGGCGTAGTGAGTCAGTCAGAAGATGAGGTGATAATGGTTAAGAAATATGAACTTTACCGGGAAGGCAAGACCCCGCTTCCCCAACAGGTCTGGGCCTGGAATCTTTACGGGGCGGGATTGGAAAATATCGGTCAGGATGGGCAGCCGGAGCGGGAAGACCTCCCGCAGGAACCGGGCGACGACCAGCTGTTGGTGCGCATCGACAGCGTTGGCCTGTGTTTTTCGGACCTCAAAGTGATCCGGTTGGGTCCTGACCATCCCAAGCTGTACAACCGCGATATGCGCAAAGAGCCCACCCGTCTCGGGCATGAGGTTTCTCTGACCATCTTCAAGGTCGGTAAAAACCTGCGCGACCGCTACTACCCCGGCCAGCGTCTGGCGGTACAACCGGATATCTACCAGGAAGGCAAGAGCACAGCCTATGGTTACACCGTTCCGGGCGGGCTCATCCAATATCACCTCATTGGCCCGGAGGTGCTGAAAACAGATGAAGGGGAGTGCCTGTTGCCGGTCAAGAACGAGAACATGAGCTACGCCGGTTCCTCCCTGCTTGAGCCTTGGGGCTGTGTGATGGCCTCTTACACCCACCGCCGCCGGCTGGAACCCCTCCAGGATGGGGTCATGTGGGTCCTGGGGCGCCCCGGAGATGAGACCGGATACCAGTTCTCGGCCGGGTTGGAGGCTCCCGCGGTGATCGTCCTCACCGATGTACCCGAATCGGTGGCGAAACTGGCCCGCGAAAGCGGCGCGCGGGTTGAGGTTCGCGATGGCCTGAACGAGGCGGATTTTGAATCTCTTTCGGTTGAGTTCACCCAGGGCCGCGGTTTTGATGATATTGTGGTGCTCGACCCGCGCTCCGCGAAACGGGTTGGCACGGCCGCCCGGTACATTGCCCGGCGCGGGGTGATGAACCTGGTGGGACGCGAGCCGCTGGATGGCAAGGTGGATGGAGATGTGGGTCGCCTGCATTATGATTACATCGCTTTTGTCGGCAGCACCGGTCCGGATATTGCCGCCTCGTACGGCGAGGAGCGCAACCGCTGCGAGCTGTACCCCGATGGGGTGGCCCTGTTCATGGGCGCCGGCGGGCCAATGGGCCAGATGCATGTCCAGCGTGCCATCGAACTGCCCGGTGGGCCGCGCAAGATCATTGCCACCGAGCTGAACGATGAACGCCTGGCCGCCCTGCGCGACCGGTTCCTCCCGCTGGCAGAAAAGAACGGCCGCGAGCTGGTCCTTTTCAACCCTGAAAATGCCTCGCGCTCTTTGGAAGATTTGGTGATGGAACTCAGCGAAGGCCGCGGCGCGGATGATGTGGTGGTGTGCGTGCCGGTAGCTAAATTGATGGCGGCTGGGGCCGCCATGTTGAGCCCCGACGGCATGCTGGTGCTCTTCGCCGGGGTTCCCAACGGTACCCTGGCCCCGCTCGACCTGAGCCGGGTTTACCTCAACAACGCCCAGTACACCGGCACTTCCGGCCTGACCCTTCAGGATCAACGGCTGGTGCTGGATCGCTCCCTGGCCGGCGCGCTCTCCCCCGAACTGTCGGTGGCGGCTATCGGCGGGCTGAAAACCGCCAAAGAAGGCTTCAGCGCCCTGATGGAAGGACGCTACCCCGGCAAGATTATCATTTTCCCCCAGATTGAAGACCTGCCGCTGATGGGCCTGGATGAAGTGCCCGAGAAACTGCCCGAGGTTGGCGCAAAACTTGGCCCCGGCGGGGCCTGGACCCTGGAAGCGGAAGCCGAACTGTTTGAGCGTTTCTGGAATCCGGGCATGCCGGAATCCTCAGGCGGGTGAAATCATGATCTACACGGTGACATTGAATCCGGCTGTGGACCGCGAGATGCTGGTCCCGGAAATCCAGTACGATACGGTGCTGCGCGCTCTGGATTGGCACATCGATTTTGGCGGCAAAGGCTTTAACGTCTCGCGCATGCTGCGCGCCCTGGGTGCCCGTTCCTGCGCCCTGGGTTTTGTGGGCGGCAAGAGCGGGGAGATCCTGCATGAAGGGCTGAACGCGCTGGATATTCAGACCGATTTTGTGTGGGTGGAGGGGGAAACCCGCACCAACATCAGCATTGTCACACCCGATCACGCCCATTACCTGAAGGTCAACGAGCCCGGTCCGGAAATTTCAGCTGGCAGGCAGCAGGAGTTCCTGGAGCGGATGCGCGCGCTGGTGCGGCCCGATGACTGGTGGGTGCTGGCGGGCAGCCTGCCGCCGGGCGTGGCCGATACCCTGTACGCCGAGATGATTCACGCCATCGAAGCGGGCGGCGCCCACACTATTCTCGATACCAGCGGCCCGGCTTTGGAACACGGCAGCCGGGCAGGGGCTTACCTTGTCAAGCCTAACAGCTTTGAAGCGGAAAAACTGACCGGGATCGCGGTCCGCGATTCGCGGGACGCGGTGCAGGCCGCGCGCCGCATGCAGGAGATGGGCGTTGCCATTGTGATCATCTCGCTTGGCAAAGACGGTGCGCTCCTGGTTGGGCCGGAAGAAAGCTGGCTGGCGCGCAGCCCGGAGATCACGGAGAGCAACCCAATCGGCGCTGGCGATTCGCTGGTTGGGGGCGTGGTCTGGGCGCTGAGCACCGGCCGCTCTTTGAAAGAAGCCTTGCGCTGGGGAGTGGCCTGCGGGGCCGCCTCTGCCAGCCAGGCCGGCACCGCGGTGGGCGGCCGCGACCTGGTCGAAAAGCTTTTCACTCAGGTGGAGGTAGAACCTGCCGGGGATTTGCCCCAAATGTAAAAAAGAACAAATGTAGCCGGGTGAGGAAAAGCAGTGCCCCACCCGGCTTTACTACCCTTTAGTCTCGGGCGTGCGGCAGTGAAGAATCATGTAGTGACCACTTCAGTGGTCATGTTCGTTGTTCACATGCTATATTGATGAGAGATCATTTTAATCCGTAGGTTGGGTTGAGGGGCAGTCTACCAACCATCTCAGGGATCACAAACTGCCCCGAAACCCAACATCTGGCTTATTCCCCATTTAGCCAGGGCGTGAAGCGGTCAAGAACCTTGTAGTAACCACTTCAGGGATGATTTCACCGCTCTGCCGGGTAAAGGATCATCTGTTCCGCTGCCGCGTTGGATCGCATTGCATAATGACCTGTTTCTTCACAGTAACTGGCCCGGCGCGGATCGTTCAATGCTATAATCTACCCTGAAAAAATCTCAGGTTACAGGAAAGAGCGTCATGGCAAGTATCAAAGAAGTGGCTGAATCCGCAGGTGTTTCCACAGCGACCGTTTCCCGGGTCCTGTCCAACAAACCCTATGTCCGCCCCGAACTGCGGGACCGGGTCATGCGCGCGGTGGAAGAGCTGGGATACCGCCCCAATCTTGTGGCCCGCAGCCTGCGCTCGCAGCGCACCGTCTCCATCGGACTCATCGTTTCGGATATCCGCAACCCCTACTTCACCTCGGTCAGCCGGGCGGTGGAAGATACCGCTTACGAAAAGGGCTATAACGTCATTTTCTGTAACACCGATGAGAATCCCGAAAAAGAAGCCCTTTATCTTCAACTGATGCGCGACCAGAACGTGGCCGGGGTGATCTTCTCGCCCACCCGCCAGGCATCGGCCGACCTGGACGCGTTTGATATTGATTTCCCGATTGTGGTGGTGGACCGTTCGATCAACCCCTGCAGTGTTCCTGTGGATGTCATCCGCATTGACAATGTCGATGCCGCCTACCGCCTGACCCGGCATCTGATTGGGAATGGCTACCGGCGGATCGCGGGGTTGTTTGGCGAGGCCAGCACCACCGGGCGCGAGCGCCGTGTGGGGTACGAAAAGGCGCTCTGGGAATCCGGCTTTGTGCCGCTGGCGAAATACGTTCCCCCGCGCATCGAAGCCGGCGCCAAGGCGGCCAGAGCGCTGCTGGAGTCGGAATCACCCCCCGACGCCTTCCTGACCACCAACAGCCTGTTGATGGCCGGCGCGTTGATCGCCATTCGCGATCTGGGCCTGCGCATCCCCGAACAGGTCGGGCTGGTTGGGTTTGACAAAACCACCTGGTCCACCCTGGTGCAGCCTTCCATCACCCTCATCGACCAGCCGACCTACCAGATCGGCCGCACCGCCACCGAACTCCTCCTCGAGCGCATCCAGGACCCCGACTCCCCGCCCCGCGAGGTCATCCTGGAAGGAGAACTCGTGCTGGGCGGCTCCAGCGCGCCCCGCACCTGACGGCTGCATTCCAGCAGGATTAGCTTTAAAAACTTCCCCAACCTGAAATACGATTCTTTGTAGTAACCACTTGAGTGGTTTATTCTTTTTGCGCGCCGCTCGCCCGGAACTCGGCTGCTGCTGGCTAAATCCAAAACCCACCATCACTGGAATTTATAATCAAAGAGGCGCATTCCGGGTGGGGTGCGCCTCTAATATAGGCTCTTCAAAGTGGACTCGAATCACTAATCTAGCGACTAACAAAAACTGTTCACGAGGTATACATTTCCTTGTTGTCAGGTAATATAGATTGTGTTAACTGCTAACTGGTGTGGGGGCGGCTTGAAAACAGCATTCCGCTTGGCATAGAATCCCGTCTGTCCTCTGCACGCTTTATGGGTAGGTTTCCATATTGCATTCATCATTGACAATTCCTATGCTTAAAGGCCCACCCACCTCTACAGGATTACCGTTTTTAGCATTAATAACAACCCATACACAGCCGCTAAATGAAGGATTAGAAACTGGTGGTTTGTTTTTCCATTCTTGGTTGTAGTACAAAATAAACCAGACTTTTAGGTCTTTCGGCTGACTTAAGAATTCTAGGTCTTTCGACTGATTTGGCGGTTGGTTTATTTGTGTTGCGTATTCTCCATAACTCATTCTTTCTAATCTGATAACTGTAAGGGGTTCTATGTAAGAAAAACTTTTTTTCAAGGCATTTTGTGCTGTAATTTGTGCTTGGGCTATATCCAAAAATTCTTGGGAAGTAACGGTAGACAGAGTAGGAATTTTTGTTTGCTGAACGGTAGCAGTGAGTTGTGGGGTCTCACTTGCTTGACATGATGCAAGAAGGATAGCCAAGCTGATGAAAAATATAATCTTCTTCATATACCACCTCCGAAACCTTTTGAAATTGGATATATTGAATTTATACCATACAACAAATCCTAAATTTATTCTACAGTAGCATCAGTAGGTTGGGTTTCGGCGGAGCAGGATAAACGTGTCTGCGGAGGTTCGCCGCCGAAACCCAACAACACCCCCCGGTGTCCACCAGCAGCCAACCCCGCATTCAACCCCGCCCCCGCCCCCCCATGTCATTTCGATGCCCGCAGGGCAGAGAAATCTTCACGCCCCATCCCGCCAGGCTGAACTTACCCCGCCGAACGCCCCAGCCCGGTTCCCCCAGGATTTCTACCCTTCGGGCACGATGTCACTGCGTTCGAAATGACACTTGGAGACGTCATGCCAACACCGCTCCCCTATGTCATTTCGATGCCCGCAGGGCAGAGAAATCTTCACGTCCCCTCTCGCCAGGCTGAACTTTCCCCACCGGACGCCCCTTCCGGTTTCCCAAGATTTCTCACTGCGTTCGAAATGACACCTGGGACCGTCATTCCGACGCCCGCCCCCACCCATGTCATTTCGATGCCCGCAGGGCAGAGAAATCTTCACGCCCCATCCCGCCAGGCTGAACCTGCCCCGCCGAATGCCGCTGCCCGGTTTCCCCCAGGATTTCTACCCTTCGGGCACGATGTCGCTGCGTTCGAAGCTCCCCTCTCCAATGCTGGAGAGGGGCCGGGGGTGAGGAGAACGCCAGGGCCGTAAAGCTTTTTAAACCTGAAAAGATTTTCCTGGCGGACTTTGCGGCTTTGCGTGAGAAAAAACGTTCCGACCCCCGCCCGCGAGAAAACGCCATTCCGCTTTTTGTGACATTTTGCTTTCCCCACCCGTGACAAATATCTGGTTGACAGGGGATTGTGATTTTGTTATCATCTAACTGTGAACTGTTGACAGTTTACAGTTAGCAGTTTACAATTTGACCGCACTACACTGTTGAAATACTCCCCTTCGCGCAGGCTGTTTTTTCTTAATCAATCAAAGGACAAAATGATGGCAGGCTTTTTTGATGAAATCCCCCAGAAAACTCTTGAAAGTCAGGTGTTGGACCGGTTGCGCGAAGCGATTGTGGAGGGCGTTTTTGAGCCCGGTTCCCAAATCAACCAGGTTCAGGTTGCTTCCCACTTCGGCATCAGCCGCGGACCGATCCGGGCCGCCTTGAACAAACTCGAAGAGGAAGGGCTGGTCATCAATATCCCTCACCGCGGCACCTTTGTCGCGCCGCTGGATAAAAAGATCGTGGCCGATGTTTATGGGGTGCGCTCTGTCCTCGAGGGGTACGCGGTGCGCCTCACCATTTCCAATTTTGATGATGCCGATCTGGTCTCTCTGGAAGAAATCTATAACGCTATGCAGGAAGCAGCCCACAACAATGATCTGAAAGCTGTTGTCAAGCACGATTTTGAGATGCATAAATTTTTTGTGGAGATGTCCGGCAATGCCGTGTTGATGCAGAGCTGGTCCACCCTCCAGATACAGGTCCGCCGGATCCTCTCTTACCGTTATTTCAGCCATCCCTATCTTCAGGAAATGGCCGATTCGCACACCGCGCTGCTGGAACAAGCTCGCCAGCGTAACGCGGATGAAGCCGGGCGCTTGATTGAAGAGCACATCATGGAAGCGTGTGAAAACATTTTAGCCAATTGGGGCGTGCGCGTGGATGAAACGGAAAATATCAAGAGTGTCATATAAGATAAAATTTCGTTTTTTCTTTCCATCATTTTTATGCAATAGATAGGAACAGGTGTCTTACAGGAATACAGTTCTATGCGCTTGCCTGAAAAACAACTCAGACCACGCATCAATATTTTCAGGATAATGAATTTTTCTTCCGGCAATGAATTGAAGACAGCGCGGGAAGAAACATTCTGACAAGGAGAACGGATGACGATAAGCAAGCTCAAGGTTGCGGTACTTGGCGCGGGAAGATGGGCGGAACTGGCTCATATTCCGGGCTGGCAGCGCGACCCGCGTTGTGAGGTGGTCGCGATCTGCGACCCGCTTCTGGATCAGGCTCAGGCTTATGCCGCGAAATTCAATATTCCGCTGGCCACCAGCGATTGGCAGGCTGTTGTCAGCCGTGATGATGTGGACGTGGTGGATGTCTGTACCCCCAGCGCCACCCATTTCGAACTTTCCTGGGCCGCTCTCGAAGCGGGAAAGCATGTGCTGTGCGAGAAACCGGTTGCTTATGATTTCCGCCAGACCCTCAAAGCCGCTGAGCTGGCCCGTTCTAAAAACCTCAAGACCAAACTGGGTTTCACCTTCCGCTACAGCCCCGGCGTGCAGTATGCCAAATCGATGATCGATGAAGGCTTTGTGGGCCGGCCGTTCATCTTTAACGGCTACGAACAGAACTCCCAGTTCCTCGATCCGATGAACCCCATGCGCCAGGTTAATCCAAACGCCGACCCCAACCTCATCCAGACTTCATCGCTGGAAGGTTATGGAGCGCCAATCATTGACATCAGTCACTGGTGGGTTGGCGCGGACTATTCCCGTGTGGTCGGTACCATGCGCAATTTCATCCCGGAGCGGATGGTGCGCGAGACCAATGCCTGGATGCGCCTCAATATCGACGACGGCGATATCTATCTGGCGGAATACACCAACGGCGCGCTGGCTTCCATTCAGACCAGTTTTGTGACCATTGGCAATTATCCCGGCATTGAGGCCCGCATCTACGGCGAGAAGGGTGCCATCATCTGCCGTCTGGTAGAGGAGTTTGGGGTCGCCGAGACCATCAAGGTCGCCCGCCCCGACGATGTGGAATTCAAAGAGCTGGAAATCCCCCAGATGTTCTACCCGGCCGGCGGGCATGCCCGCGAATCCTGGCGCTCGCTGTTTTATGCCAATCTGATCAAAGATTTCATTGATGAAATTCTGGAAGGCGGCGACCGCAACCAGGGCAATTTCCTGGATGGCGCCTGGGTGCAGGAAACCATCAACGCGGTTGAAAAATCTTATCACGAAAGTCGGTGGGTTGACCTGCCGCTGGAGCGCTAGACTCATGACGACAAACGCACCTCACTTTACTGCCTGGCTGGACGATTTCTTTGCCTCTTATTACCGCAACCGTCCGGTGAATGCCACCTTTATTGGGGTTCACCAATACGATTCTTACCTGCCGGATTTCTCGCCTGAGGGTGTCGACCGCGCGGTGAGCGAAATGGAAGCCCTGCTCAGCCGCCTGGCCGCGCTCCCGCGGGAGCCGCTCACCAACTACGAGGCCATCGATAAGAAAGTAGCCGAAGGGTTCCTCCGCACCCAGCTTTGGGAGTACCGCTCGAATCATTTCCACCGCGGCAATCCCAACCTGTACACCGGC
>Ga0068714_10006900_pt1 | contig 11331 bp, 4 predicted proteins | sample MTBNYHSulfiMetaG_FD_62988 | JGI IMG/M metagenome (GOLD analysis project Ga0068714, IMG submission 62988) | Enrichment culture microbial communities from rom New York Harbor, USA that are MTBE-degrading - MTBE-NYH (New York Harbor Sulfidogenic)... | ecosystem: Environmental > Aquatic > Marine >... | reverse complement strand
GGTCATCGTCAAGGGTGAAAAAATTATTTTCCATCTGGTGCCGACGGGCATATTGCACCCCGGGAAGAAAGTATTACTGGGCAATGGCATGGTCATCCATATTCCGACGCTTGTGAAGGAGATGGATGAACTCGGTGGCCGGGGTTTGCCTTTGGCTGACAGATTGTTCATTTCACAGCGGGCTCACGTTATTTTACCTAGTCATCTTATTCTCGAAAAGTGTACCGAGGAAGCGTCTCATAAGGCAAAAATCGGGACGACTTTGCGTGGAATCGGCCCGGCTTATGAGGACAAGATAGCCCGTCGAGGAATGGTCATGGCCGATCTGCTCGATGAGCAGCGGTTCAGAAGCAAACTGCAGCAGAACACAGTCTTGAAACGTGCTCTGGTCGAGAATATTTACCAGCAGAACATGATCTCTGACCACGACATGATTGATGAATATCTTCCCCTGATCGAAAGAATTCGACCCTTTGTCATAGACGCCTCACGCTGGTTACACGAGGAGTTATCATCAGGTCAGACCATTTTAGCCGAAGGTGCCCAGGGGACGCATCTCGATGTTGATCATGGGACCTATCCCTTTGTGACATCATCGAATTCGACAGCAGGCGGAGTGATCACGGGCATGGGCGTTGGACCGCGTTGGTTTGAACAGGTGCTTGGTATCTGCAAGGCGTATATCACACGGGTCGGCTGCGGACCCTTTCCCTCCGAAGACCTGGGCCCTGACGGGACTATAATGCGTGAGTGCGGGCACGAATTTGGTTCGACGACAGGACGACCGCGACGGTGCGGTTGGTTCGATGTCCCTGTCCTGCGTTATGCGGCCCGGATAAATGGCTTGACCGCGCTGGCCGTAACCAAACTCGATGTTCTGTCCGCTTTTAAAACCATTAAAATATGCCAGCAATACAAGCTCGGCCACAAAACAGTCAAGGAATTTCCAGAGGACCCGGGGTGCATTGATCTTCTTCGACCCGACTACATCGAGGTCAAAGGCTGGACTGAAGACATAACCGCGTGTTCCTGTTTCGAAGAGTTGCCGCCCGCCGCAATTGATTATCTTCGAAGGCTTGAGGATATGATCGAAGTTGAAATAGCCATTGTCTCGGTCGGACCTGAACGGGACCGCACAATTTTGATGGACTCGACACGGTTTTGTCATGATTTTCCGAACATTGTTGTTGAGCATTCATGATCCAGGCCGGGAATGAGAGCAATTTTATTAATTCTGAGCGACTTAATTGAAATTTATTATAATCAGCTATAGTGTATGTATCGCGATGGGGCACCTGCCTGAGCCTGAGACCACTGAATACGAGCGAAACGACCCGTCAGATGCCTGCGTTCAGTGGCAATTCAGAGCAGCTGAATCACCTTGAAAGGTTACCTTATTAGTTAAATACATATCAGGACGATACGACCAAACCGACAGATTGAGAAAGGAGACCGCGCCTAATGAAAAAATTTGAGATGACCAATACCAGGGTTGCTGGGATAATCGGTCATGGTGACAGTGGCAAGACGTCACTCGCTGCTGCGATGCTCTTTAATGCAAAGATGACGACCCGTCTGACCTCAGTCATGGAAGGAAATACGGTAACGGATTTTGATGAAAATGAAATTGAACGCAAGATCTCGGTAAGTCTTGCTCCCTGCTTTCTCGAATGGGACAAAAAACGTTTTCAGCTGATTGATACTCCTGGTTATGGCGATTTCATCAATGAAGCAAAACTCGGTCTCCGTGTCTGCGATTCGGCGCTGGTCACGATCTGCGCCGTCGCCGGGGTTGAGGTTTTTACAGAAAAAGTCTGGGAATATGCTGATGAATACAATTTGCCTCGGGCAATTTTTATCAATAAAATGGACCGTGAGCGGGCCAGTTTTACGCGGACCATGGACAATCTCCGCGAGATTTTCCGACGTGGTGAAAAAGACATGGTCATTGCCTTCAATTTGCCCATCGGCGAAGAGGACAAATTTGAAGGTATCGTCAATGTTTTAACCCAGAAAGCCTATCGCTATAAAAAGGACAAGTCCGGTGACTTCGAGGAGATTCCGGTCCCCGAGGAACTTGCCGACATGCTCGTTGAAGCCCGCGAGAAAATGATCGAGGCTGCCGCCGAGAAAGACGATGTTTTACTGGAAAAATACCTCGAAGGCGAGGAGTTTTCATCGGACGAGGTCATTTCTGGTCTGAAAAAAGCGATCCTCGAAGGCGATATTGTCCCTGTTCTTTGTGGCTCAGCAATAATGAATATTGGCGTCCGGCATTTCATGGATTTCATCGGCGATTTTCTGCCATCACCGTTGCAAGCTCCGGAAGTGGTCGGCAAGGCCGTGAATTCAGACGAAAAGATTACCCGGCATTTCAGAGAAGATGAGCCTTTCTCGGCGTATGTCTATAAAACAATGGTTGACCCGTATGCCGGCAAAATAACTCTCTTCCGGGTCTATTCCGGAACCCTGGCCCCGGACGGAACTTTTCACAATGTGAACCGCAACACCAAGGAACGTTTCAGCCAGCTATTTTTTCTGCAGGGCAAGGGGCAGACTTCTGTTGAGAACCTTTTTCCTGGTGATCTCGGGGCAGTGACCAAATTAAAAGAAACGGGGACGGGCGATACTCTTGCGGACCAATCGCATCAGCTTATCTACCCGAAACCAGAGAAAGAATCACCGATGATTGCCTATGCCGTTGTCCCCAAAGCAAAGGAAGACGAGGAGAAAATCAATCTCAGCCTGCAGAAACTGGCCGACGAAGACCCGACCATTACTTTTGTAAGGGAGCTGCAGACCAAGCAGCTTTTGCTCTGGGGCATGGGACAGCAGCACATCGAGGTTATTGTCGACAAACTGGAAAAACGGTACGGCGTCCAGGTGGTCCTGAATTTGCCCAAAATCCCTTATCGTGAGACAATTCGCGGCAAAACCGAGATACAGGGCCGCTACAAAAAGCAGACAGGTGGCCGCGGGCAATACGGTGATACCTGGTTGCGGATCGAGCCATTGCCCAGTGGTGGTGGTTTTGTCTTTCTGAACCAAATCGTGGGAGGTGTCATTCCCAAGAATTTCATCCCCTCGGTCGAGAAAGGTATCATCGGGGCAATGCAGGAAGGCGCTGTTGCAGGCTTTCCCATCGTTGATGTCCAGGTCGGCTTGTTCGACGGTTCATTCCATACCGTCGATTCCTCTGATATGGCCTTTCAGATTGCTGCCTCCATGGGCTTTAAGAAGGGAGTGCTGCAGTGTAACCCGGTCCTGCTGGAACCAATAATGGATGTTGAGGTTTCCTGCCCCGAGGATATGGTTGGCGATATCATCGGTGACCTGAACGGGCGACGCGGCCGTGTTCAGGGGTTTGAGGCCAAAGGGCATCGTCAGATTGTCAAAGCCCAGGTCCCTCAATCTGAAATGTTGACCTATGCTTCCGATCTGCGGTCCATGACCGGCGGTCGTGGTATCTTTACCATGAAATTCTCGCATTATGAAGATCTGCCCGCACATCTCCAGGAAAAGGTCATCGCCGAATCCAAAGCAACCGTTGAAGAATAACATCAATCAGTTTACGACCCAGCCGGTGCTGGCCCCATTAACCAAAGGCCAGGACCGGCTTTTGTTTTTCAAGCACCCGAAGCGCGGCGTTGTTCAATCAGTGCTTTACCCCGAAACGGTCTCATGACAACTCTCTTGAGCCAATCGAAACCGTCCTCGATCAATGTCACCGTGGTCGGCAGCAGCAGCGACGTCAGAAAAGTCGAAATGAGCAGTCCGCCAATGATGACCAGGGCCATTGAATAATAGTAGACTCCGGCCAGTGAAGGTTTTTGGATGATGATCGGGACAAGACTTATCAAGGTTGTAATTGCGGTCATCAGAATGGGCCGCAGACGCTCACGACCACCTCGAATGATGGCCTGATGGCGGGGCATGCCCGCCCGGCGGTAATTATTGATATGCTCGATCATGACAATGCCATTGTTGACCACCACCCCGATCAAGAGCAGCACACCCACGGCTGCAGGTTGATCGAAGTCAGTATTGCTTGCCCACAGTGCCCATAAAGCACCGGACAGGGCAAATGGCAGAGCGACCATGAGGGCGATGGCTTGTTTCACGGATTCAAACAAGGAGGCCATCACCGCAAAAATAAGCAGCAGGGCCAGCACCAGATTAACCATGAATTCCCGTGATTTTTCCTTTTGTCTTTCCTGCCATCGTCCGAAAGTCCAGGAATATCCAAAGGGAAATCTCATGGAATTCAAAAGTTCTTTGACCGGTTCGATGTAGTCCTCACGCGTCCCGCTTTCGTATTGTGCTCCGACCCAGATATTGGTGAGCCGGTTTTCACGTTGAATTCGCTCGACCCCGGGAACTTCGCGAAAATCCGCCATGGAAGCCAATGGGACTTTTGTCCCGTCAGCCGTCCACAGGGGCAGGCCCCGGAGATAAGCCAAGGAACTTGTCTCCTGTTCATTGAGCGTCAAACGCATTTCGCGTTCACCATCGGCTGTTCTAAAACGCTGCAGACGATGCCCGCGGAAGGTGAGACCAACCACATCCGTCAGTTGCGTAGGGGAAATATCCAAGAGCGAAACGCGGTCACGATTGATCTCGATGTGGATTTCCTGATTGCCCTCATCCTGACCCGAAAAGGGTTCGGTTAACCCCGGAATGGCTTCGAGCCTCTTCTTTGCTTCTTCAGCCAAAGACGCCAGGACCTCACTGTCCTCCCCCACAATCTGGAAAGCCACCCGTTTCCCCTGATCATGTCGCCAGAATTGTCTGTTTTCCATGACTTCGAGCTTGACCCCCGCAAGTTCAGGCAGAATATCCTTGAGTCGCTGACGAACAGAGGCCAGGTCCTGCTCGTTCGATTTGCCTTCGCTCAGGTAAATCCGGGTGAGTGACCAGTGATCGCTCCAGAAACTATAGATCGAGCGGACTGAAAGCTCCTCACGAAATGGTTCCAGCGCTGCTTCCACTTTCATGACGTATTTTTTTTTGTGTTCAAGGGCCGGTTCTTCGCTGAAACGATAGCTGATCTGGACAAAAAGCTCGGATTGGTTCATATCGAAGACCATATCCACGTGCCTGAATGGATAAAGGGCCGACAAGGCTACGACCAGACCAATGAGCGGTGCCAGCCAACGTCTGTGCAACATTGTTACAAGCACACGTTCGTATGAGCATTCGATCCAGGTCATAAGTCGCGAGCGCGGTTTGGGTTCAGCCCTGATAAACCAGGACGTGGCCATGGGTATCAGGGTCTGGCTGATGAACAATGACGCCAGTAAGGTCAGACAGACCGTCAAACCCAATTCCTTGAGATAGATATTCATTTCGCTCGGTTTGTTGTAAATGAGCGGCAAAAAAACGATGACCGAGGTCATGGTCGCGGTTATGACAGCCGTGGAAACCTCACGGGACCCGATTTTGGAAGCCTGCTTCTGCCCCAGACCCAACTCTCGATGACGAAAGATGTTCTCCATCACCACCACCGCATTGTCGACCAGCATGCCAATGCCGACGATCAGACCGAGCAGGGTCAGGGTATTGAGTGTTTTGCCCTGGACCCAGATGATGCCGCAGGTGACCACGATCGAGAAAGGAATACACAGGACCGCGACGACAGTGGCCGACAAACGGTGAAGGAAAAGAAAAAGGACAATTGAGGCCAGTATTGCTCCAAAAATGCCACTATAGAGAAGATTAATGAGCGTTTTTTTAATTTCCTGCCCCTGGCTGAACCAGACCAGAAAATTGACCCCTTCAAGTTCCGGGTCATCATTCATGGCCGCAATCCTGTCCTCGATGGCAGCACAAACGGCAACGGTATTGGCTTTTGCTTCCTGACTGACGGTGATACCGATGGCAAAATTGCCATCAAGATGTCGACCGTATTCGAGAGCTGGTTCGGCGTAGAGAACTTCAGCCACATCTTCCAGACGCAGTCCATCTGACCGCAGGGGTAGTTGCCGGACCTGGTTGACATCGGTGAAACTGGCCACTGTTCGCAGGGTGAAAACTCTGTCAGCGGTCCGGATGTGGCCAAGCGATTGGTCAAAATTACCATTCCGCAGCAAGGTCCTGATTGTCCGGATATCGATGCCGTGGGCCTCAAGTTTGGCCAGATCGAGATTAATTCTGATCTCGCGTGGATTGACCCCGTCAAGTCTGACCACAGCCACACCGGGGACCCGCTCGAGAGGTTTGACAATACGCTTGTCCAGCAGGTCCCAGCTTTCACTGAGGTCGCGTTTTGAAGAGAGTCGACCTTCCAGAATCGGCATTTCACTGCCCCGATCGTCCCAATCAGAGCCGATTGTAATATCACCTATATCAGCCGGCAAATCGCGGCGCAGGCGATCAATTTTCTCCCGGACTTCCACCCGGGCCAGACGCATATCAGTTGACCAGTCAAACTCGAGCCTGACCATGCCGCCGCTGTCGTGACAGTGGGAATGCATCTCCTTGAGGTCCCTCATGGACGCCAGGACCTCTTCAGCAGGCCGCACGATCATCCGTTCGATCTGTTCAGGCGACGCATTCGGGTAGGGAAATTGGACGAACAACTGGGGCCGCTCGAAGTCAGGCATGAAAGCCAATGGCAGTCGTGACAGGGACACCAGTCCCAGCACCACCATGCTGATCAGGACCATTAACACAGTGACATGCCGTTTGATCGCTAACTCGGGTAATGTCATTGCGGAATTTCCTCAGAAGAAAAATCCTGCTCCTCAGAAGTCGCTCGTGGCACTCCTGTCGGAAGAGCCATGTACATCGCGGGGATCAAAATGAGGGTCAGGGCTGTACTCAGCAGCAAGCCCGACACCACGGTTATGCCAAGCGGGGCCCGCAATTCAGCGCCCTCGCCCCAGGAAAATGACATGGGCAAGAGGGCCAGAAGCGTTGACAAGGTCGTCATCAGGATCGGTCGCAAACGGATATGGCACGCCCTGACCACAGCGACCAGTTTATCGACCCCGGACCGGCGTATCCGATTGATGGCATCGATCAGGACAATGGCGTTGTTCACCACGATCCCGACCAACATGATGGAACCGATGAGCACAATGATGTTGATCGTTGTGCCGGTGAGCAGCAATCCCGAAATAACCCCGATCAAAGCCAGAGGCACCGTAAACAGGATAATGAACGGATGGAGAAATGATTCGAAGGTCGCGGCCATGACCAGATAAACCAGAAAAATTGCCAGGATCAGGGCAAACCTCAAACTGCTGAACGAAATACTCATTTCCTTGTTCTGACCGCCGAGTTCAGTGGTAATGCCAGTGGGAGGATTTTTTTCCAGCAGCACAGCTTCCACATCGCGGACCACGGGGCCGAGATTTCTCCCTTTCAGACTGGCTGCGATCATGGCCACTCGTTGCTGCTGTAAACGGTGAATTTCAGCCGGCCCGCGGTCATGCTTGATCTCCGCGACCTGGGCCAGTCGGAGCGATTGTAGACCTTTCCCGGACAGGACGAGATTGTGAATGTCAGCCAGCGTCGCTCGGGTATTTTCGTCGTTTCTGACCCGAATATCGATCTGCTGATCATCTTTCTTATACCGGGTGGGAACAGTCCCCTGGACCTTTTGTTTCAAGGTTTCGGACAAAGTCCCGATATCGAGCCCCAGACTGGCCAATTTGGCCCGATTGAAAATGACCTGATACTCGGGGTTCCCTGTTTCGAGTGAAGACCGCACATCGACCAGACCTGGAATTGAGCTCAATCGAGCGGCAAGTTCAAATGAATAGTCCCGCAACAAGTCGAGATTGTCACCATAGAGAATGACCTCAACGGGTGTTTTCATGCTGAAATAGGAGGGTCGCCCAAACTTGAACGTCAAATCAGGTAAATGGCTAAAGTGCTCACGTAAATGCTGAATGATAAGGGCTTCGCGGTTATCGTCACTGCGGTCACTCAGGACCAGGTTCAACTGCCCCAGATGTTCACCGGTCGTATTCAGCGAAAGCCCACCGCTGACCACCCGACTTCCAACAGTCGAGTAATAATGGGCGATACCCTTTTGTTCAGCCACGGCTGCTTCCATTTGCTGCATTGCCCGGTCTGTCCCGGACAAGGAAGTGCCCTCAGGCATGGTGATCTCGAAATAAAATTCGCCCTCTGTGAGTTGAGGTATCAGCTCGGTATCGATAAACAGAAGCCCCAACAGTGAAACGAAGAACAGACCGAACCCAATGAATATGGTCCACCAGCGTCGGGCTATGGCCAGGTGCAGGAGGCGATCATACAACGCTGAAACGCGGCCCAGTGAGAAATCGACCGGACGTTGTACGTCACCATTCTCCCGGGTCTCGGAAACATTCTCCCGCTCGTCAGGACCAGGTCGTGTCGAGGTCGCACTTTGCCTATTCGGACGGTCGAACGCACTGAGCATGGGAATAACCGTGATAGCCACAATCAGAGAGGCAATCAGGCTGATGGTCACGGTCATGGCCTGATCATTAAATAATTGCCCGGCAATACCTTCGACGAACACAATTGGCAGAAAAACCGCCACTGTCGTCAAGGTCGAAGCGACAACAGCAGGACCGACTTCGAGCGTCCCGTGGACCGCAGCCTGAAAAGGGCTCATTTGGAGCCGTTTTTTACGATAGATGGATTCCAGAACCACGATTGAATTGTCCACCAGCATACCAATCCCCAGCGTCAAGCCACCGAGGGACATGATATTCAGGGTAATATCCATTTTATACATCACCAGAAATGTGGCGATCACAGACAAGGGTATGGACGTGGCAACGATGATCGTACTGGTGACATCACGCAGAAATAGATAGAGGACCAGGATTGCCAGCAACCCCCCCAGGACAGCAGCATTGCGGACTTCACGCAGGGCCTGCTCGATGAAATGCGACTGATCAAAAAGAACGGTCAGCTTGTAGCCGGTGGGCAGCTTGTGCTGCCAGTCATTCAACCGCTCCCGAACAAGTTTGGCCACGCTGACTGTGTTGGCGTCTCCCTCCTTGTAAATCGACAGTTCGACGCATTCCTGACCATTGACCCTGGTGATATATTCACGGTCCTTGACCCCCATGCTGACTGTGGCGATGTCCTTGAGCCGCACGATCCGATCGCTTTCCTGGCGAATGATCAACTCACCGATTTCCTCGACTGTATCAAATTCGTTCATGGTCCGGATGATGAATTGGCTCTGTTCGGTCCGTAATGAACCGCCGGGCAGATTGATGTTGGAAATTCCGACGGTCCTCTGGACCACCTCGAAGGGAATACCGAACGAAGCCAGACGCTCCTGGTCCACGGCGATCTGGACCTCATCCTCGAAACCACCCTTGACAACCGCTGCGGCAACCCCTTTGATGGTCTCAAAATCCTGCTTTAAACGGCGGTCCACCAGTTGTCTCAGCTCGTTCAATTCAGCCGGACCGGAAAGTGCCAGACGCTGGATCGGGTCGAGCGAAGGATCAAAACGGAGCACAATCGGGGCCTCAGCTTCTTCAGGCAAGACCAGACGATCGAGTTTGTCGCGCACTTCCATGGAAAGAAGGTCCATGTCCGAGTCCCAGGCGAACTCGAGATTGATTTCAGATATTCCGGCCCGCGAAACGGAGTGGATGGTTTGCAGGCCACGAAGCACACCCACGGCCTCCTCGAGCGGGCGGGTGATCAAATTCTCGACTTCCTGTGGGGCAGCATCGGGTAATTCAGTTTGAATGGTCAGTGAAGGATAGACAATGGTCGGGAACAGCTCAACCGGCAATCGCTCATAACCAACCACGCCAAAAACAACAACGGCCAAAGCCATCATAATGACGGTGACACGACGCCGGACCGCTGTTTCAATCAAAGAACGCATCGGTTAACCTGCTCGTCGTTGTGTCTTCGGGCGTCTCGACTCACGATGAGGATTGGTCGCCTGGCCGTCTTTGACAGCAGATTGGTCGGGTGCGGCACCAACATTCTCTTCCGTATCTTCCGTCAGCAGGATTTCCGGACCGCCTTCGACCACTTTCACCGGAACACCGTGCTTGAGAAGACGCTGGCCCTTGACAATAACCTGTTCTGACGCAGAGAGACCGGATATAATTTCGACACGCTCCTGATCAATGAAGCCCGTTTCAACCGATCGAGTTTCAGCCTTTCCATCCTTGACCACATAGACAAGGTCCTCACCACGCTCGCTGATCAAGGCAATTGCTGGGGCCAGGACCCGCTCTGTCCGACGTTCAGTCATGATCCGGACCTCAGTGAAATCACCCGGACGCACGCCAGTCGGATAATCGTGTATCTCGACCGTAATTTTTATCGTCCCGCTGCTCGGATCAATAATCGGGCTGATCAGCGTTATCCGACCCTGTAAATGCTGTTGATTACTCTCAAGAATTATTTCGACCGGTTGATCATGGACGAGCTTCCTGAATTCCTTGGCCGGAACATAGACCTTGGCTAACAGTGGTTTGAAATCCGCCAGATTGAACAATTCCGTCCCGATCGAGACATTCTGGCCCAAGGCCACATGACGAGTGACCACCACACCTTCGAACGGAGCGGTCACCACCGTATAGGACAACATCAAGCGGGCCAGCCCTTCCTCGGCTTCAGCTGCTAATAGACTGTTCTGGACCCGCTCGAATTCCTCGACAGATATCATTTTCTGCTCTTTCAACTGCTGCGAGCGGGCAAAGCGCGATCTCAAGTCAACAACATTGGCTTCCGCCTGTTGCAACCGTAAGCGGTATTCCTCATCACCAATGACGACTAATGGTTGGTCTTTCTTGACCAGATCACCCTCTTCACAGCCGAGCGATACCACAATGCCGGAAACACGTGCCTGGACCACGGCCTCTTTCTCGGCGGCAAGTGTCGCCGTTGCCGTATAATAGCTGGAAATATCACCGAGCACGGACAACTCGACGGCAACCGGGACCGCAGCCTCTTCCGGCTTTGCTGTCCGGCCAAGGCCCGGGCGGTCCTGCCTCTCTTTCAACCCTCCTTGTCCCGGAACAGTCGAACGACTGCAATTAATCTGGAGCACAAGCAGCGTGAAAAACACCAGAAAAACCTGCAGCTTCGTGAGGTAACGGAAAAAATCTGTGTGTGTGGAATGGTTCATTTTTCTCCTTTGGACCAGTCTCGGGGGCAATTCTCGCAGACAATTTCAATCTCACGCCATCAAAAAGCCTCGATACTCTATCTGTTTTGTCAATAAATATTCACCGACAACGGAAAAGTCAATCTCAGAATTGAATTCGGCCCTCGACGGTCCGCCCCTGCTAATTCGTTTAAGCTCTTGACAAGGGACCCCGATTATTCCAATGTGACATATCTGGAACATTT
>Ga0068714_10006899_pt1 | contig 11333 bp, 9 predicted proteins | sample MTBNYHSulfiMetaG_FD_62988 | JGI IMG/M metagenome (GOLD analysis project Ga0068714, IMG submission 62988) | Enrichment culture microbial communities from rom New York Harbor, USA that are MTBE-degrading - MTBE-NYH (New York Harbor Sulfidogenic)... | ecosystem: Environmental > Aquatic > Marine >... | reverse complement strand
GGCCGACGAGACGATTCGCGTTCTTGACGACGCCCTGGCGATCGCGAGCGCCGACGACGGCTACGTGATTGTCCCTTGCCGGGAAGGCCTGCTTGTGCCTGCCGATGGAGGCAAGGCGTTCAAGCAGACGTTCGGCACCTCGGACTACGAGGGCTGCCATATGAACGTGCTGGGCCTGGTCAAGCGAGGCTCGGCGCTGATCGTCACGTGGGACGATGCCTATGTGTTTCCGGAAGTGGAGCGTGCGGTCCCGGAAGGGCAGGCCAAGGGCCGCAAGCTGACGACGACGTTCGAACTGCGGCGCAGCGCCAAGGTCCTGCGGCTGATGCCTCTGGGGAAGGGCGACTGGAACGACATCGCGAGAGCGTACAGGCAATACGCCGAAAAGCAGGGCTTCGCGGTGACGTTGCGGCAGAAAATCGAGCGAGACCAGCACCTCGAACGCATGGTCGGCGCCTCAAACGCCAAGCTGTGGACCTGTCTGGCACGCCGCATGAATGATGACAGCACCGCCGAGGAATCGGTCCAGGTCCGCTGGACGTTTGACGAGGCGGCCCGCATCGCCGAGCATTTGCACAACGACGTGAAGCTCGACCGCTGCTTCTTCATGATGGGCGGCTGGACCGAGGGTGGCTACGACTGCCGGCATCCGGACAACCTGCCGGCCAATCCCGAGTGCGGCGGCAACGCGGCGCTGGCCGACGCGGTCCGGCGCGTGCAGGCGCTCGACTACGTTGCGTGTCTGCACGACAACGTTCAGGATATGTATCGCGATGCGAAGAGCTGGGACCCGAGCTTCATCGAGAAGCATCGTGACGGTTCCCTGATCGCCGGCGGACGCTGGCTGGGCGGCCGGGCGTATATGGTTTGCGCGCCCAAGCAGTTGGAACTGGCGCAGCGGGAGCAAAACCTGCCTGCCATTGCCGAGCTGTTCGCGCCGTGGAGTTACTTCATCGACACGACGTACGCCGTCGGGCCGCGCGAATGCTTCGACCCGAACCATCCGATCGGACGCAACGACGACATCGCGTGGAAGATTCGCCTGAGCGACTATGCGCGGAACGTGTTCGGCCTCTTTGGCAGCGAGTGCGGACGTGAGTGGGCGCTGCCGCATAGCGACTTCTTCGAGGGGCTGGTCGGGGTCAGCGGACGGTACTACCACAACCTCAAGCCGGAGGAGCTTGGTGCGACGGTGATTCCGTTCTTCGAGATGGTCTATCACGACTGCCAGATTTGCTATGGTAAGTACGGCTACCGCGCTGAGGAGGCCGGGGAGTACATCGCACACCACGTCCTCTGCGCCCGGCCGCTGCACTACCATTCGTTCCCCGACCATCTCTACTGGCAGTCGGAACGCCGGACCGAGCGAAACGCGCCCACGGCGCCCCTGGCCTGCTACACGCGCAGCGACAACGGCTGGGCGGAGGGGATGCACCCGCTCGATGTATTCATCAAGAACACGCATGAAGTGCTCGGACCGCTGCATCGCGTCACCGCCTACGCCCGATTGACCCGGTTTGACTACCTCTCTGATGGTCGCAGCGTCAGGCGGGCAGTCTACGGGGAGGGATCGGATGCAACGACCGTCACCGTCAATTTCGGTTCAACCGACGCCGACGTGAGTTCTGAGCTTGGCGGACGCACCATCCTGCCACCGTGGGGCTTCGTTGCCGAAGGACCCTCCTTCGTCGCCTTCCACGCCAAGCGCTGGAACGGCACGGACTACGGGCAGGGAGCGTTGTTCACGCTTCAGTCGGCCGATGGCAAGCCTCTGAAGGAGTCGGCGTCTGTTCGTGTCTTCCACGCCTTCGGCCCGGCTGCACTCTCCTGGCAAGGCCGGGCGCACGAGATTCGCCGCGAGGAGTTGATCGAGCAACGCGTCCAATGACCGAGAACCTGTGGGCATCCGGCAAGCGGGAGAGGAAATAGGCAATTGGCGCCGTCTGGAAATGCAAAAAGCGGCTGATGAGACTCGAACTCACAACATCGACCTTGGGAAGGTCGCGCTCTACCATTGAGCTACAGCCGCAACTACAACCAGATTGTATGGCCTCCTGGGGAACCCTGTCAAGCAAAAATCCGGCCCAATCATGATCCCTTGCCGTCGGCGTTCGTAGCAGTCTCCGGAAAGATGGCAGCACAGATCATCGCAAAGCTGTGGAGGTTTCTATGGCTCAGACAGCGAAACTCAACTTCGTACGGCAGCAGGGCTTCACAGACTCGGACGGCCCGGATTGCGAGTCGCGGTATGCAGCCCTGATGTTCCAACCGAAAGTCGTCGCGGCTCTTGTGCTCGTCGGACTGGTCACGCAGGCGTGGCCGCTCTTCCTGGCCCTCTCAGCAGTTCTCTGGTGGAACGTGCTCGTGCCCGCCTTGAACCCGTTCGACGTAGCGTACAACAGACTGGTCGCAGGCCCACGGGGACTGACGCGGGCCCCGGCGCCAAGACGTTTCGCCCAGGGAATGGCCGGTGCGTTCATGCTGGCCATCGGATCGTTTCTGTCCCTGGGATGGTACGGCGCGGCGCTGGTCGTCGAGGCCATGCTGGTGGCGGCACTGGTGGCCCTGATCGCAGGCAAGTTCTGCCTGGGGTCCTACATCTACCACCTGATCCGGGGCAACAGGGGCTTCGCCAACCATACTCTTCCCTGGGCCCACACCTGACCCGGGGCCGTCTCGTATCAGATGGGGGGCCACCTGGGGTTCTCGGTCAGCTCAAGCAGGGCTGTAGGCCGGAGCACGCGGATTGACTGTGGACGTGATTAGCAGTAGGCTCGTCGCATTGCATCGATAGCGACTTTTGGAGAGCATGCTGATGAAGAACCTGCTGCCTTTCGTTCTGATGACGGTTGTGGTTCCGGCTTCCGGCCAGCCGCTGGTTTCACCCGAGGTTCACGCCGATGGGCGTGTCACGTTCCGCCTGCGGGCGCCCAACGCCAAGGAGGTCGTAGTTCGCTGCGAGGGCACGCGCGTCTCGGCGATGCAGAAGGACGAGCAAGGCATCTGGTCGGTCACGACCGAGCCGATGGCGCCGGATATCTACGCGTATTCGTTCGGCGTCGACGGGCTGCGGATGATCGATCTGGCCAATCCGCTGCTGAAGTACAATCTGCTCAGCACCGACAGCCAGGTGCACGTGCCGGGACCGGCGACGCTGGCCTGGGAAATCGGCGACGTCCCGCACGGGGTGCTCCACCGGCATTTCTACCGGTCTGCTATCATCGGTCTCGACCGGCCCTTTGTGGTCTACACGCCGCCTGGATACGACCCGACGGGCGAGAAGAAGTATCCCGTGCTCTACCTGCTGCACGGCTACAGCGACGCCGAAGATGCCTGGACCAGCGTCGGCCGTGCGAACGTCATCCTCGACAACCTCATCGCGCAGGATAAGGCCAGGCCCATGCTGATCGTGATGCCGCTGGGCTACGGGAACAGGGAAGTGATCGCCGGCGGCTGGGCGGGCCTGCGCAACATGGCCGTATGGCGGGGCAGCAACGAGAAGTTCCGCGATGCCTTGCTGGCTGAGGTGATCCCGCAAGTGGAGCAGGCGTACCGCGTCTCGACAGATCGCGACAGTCGCGCCATCGCGGGCCTGTCCATGGGCGGCACGCAGTCGCTTCTGGCAGGGCTCAATGCGCTCGACCGCTTCGCGTGGATCGGTGCATTCAGCTCGGGTGGGCTCAACGAGGATTTTGACCAGGAATACCCGGCAGTGGATGATAGCCTCAACATGCGTCTACGCTTGTTCTGGATCTCGTGCGGGCAGGAGGACGGCTTGCTGGGCGTCAACGAGAAGCTGGTAGACTGGCTCAAATCCAAACAGGTAACGCCCAAGTGGGTCCAGACTTCCGGCGGTCACAGTTTCACAGTCTGGCGCCGCAACCTGGTCGAATTCGCGTCGTTGCTCTTCCGGGATCAGCCTTAGCACACGCCTTATTTCGCGGCCGGCAGCGCGGTATAGACTCTTCCTTCGACCGGATCGGCGACGATGCCCTGGCGGGTGGCGAACGCGACGGGGTGCGACTGGAGCCGCTTGCCATCGACCGGCGAGTAGACGCCGAAGTGCAGGTGCGGGATGGTTGAGTACCCGGTATTGCCCGACAGGGCGATGCGCTGTCCGGCTTCCACCTCCTGCCCGATTTCCACAAGCACGCCGTTCTGTCGGATATGATGGTATTCCCCGATCGTGCCGTCTTCGTGTGCGATCGACACGAAATTCACGCGGCTCTTGTACTTCTTGGACGGTCCGCCGGTTTTGTACGATTCCTCGAGATCGACGACGATGCCGGAGCGGGCCGCACAGACCGCCGTGCCTTCTCGCATGGCGAAGTCCACCGCATACTGATCCTGATCGAAATGCGTCAGCGTGCCGTTATAGCTCTGGGAGACCCGAAACGACCGGCCCGCCTCGAACGGAAGTAGATACTGGGTGTTCTCATCATGCTGGGCGTGGAGGTTGCCCTTGACCCACTTGAAATGGAACCGCCACGAACACGGCCGGCCCGGGTCCTCCGGGACGATCCGGACGGCCTCGGTCTCAGAACCGGCCGGGTAGGTCTCGGTCTCCGGACAAGTCCAGGTCACACGCATGTTGCTGGCGTCGAGAGTCATTGTGACCGTCACATCGCACGGCGCGTGATTCTCCACGATCAGGTTGACACCGTTGCCCGACGTGACCCGGCGGACGGACACGACCTCGTCTCGTCGCTCCGGCCGCTCGGCCCCCAGCACAAGGCCGACCCACGCGGTCGACAGCAGAAGACCCGCCCACAGGGGCGTTCGTCTACCGATTGCCGAATGACCTCTGCCGGATTGTGGGTTTGTTGCTGCCACTGCCGTTTCTTCCTTGCTACTTGACGTCCCCTCACGACCGCTGCACCAAATCCACCCCATTGGCTGCCACATCCACGGTACTCCGATTATAGCATCGCGGCGGCAGCGGATCAACGGTTTCGTTGCGGAAGGCCGTGCGTGGCAGCCTCAAGTTCGAAGAACTTGGGGATGGTTCTCAGTGTTGGCGACGTTTTGCAGTCGATACGATAGCCAAGTCTACCATCCCCAAACACTCCGTGTTTGAGGCTGCCACGCGACTGCCAGACGCTTCCAACGGCAGGGCTTGCTGCGCTGGTCCATCCGGGCTATAGTGACGCGTGGATTCGTCGCTATGGGGCCATGGCATGCAAGCTATGACGCCCGGCGCGGCCATGCAGATTCCAGGAAGCTGATTGAGGAGTGTAAAAGCATGAGCAGATGGCTACGGTGTGCACTGGCATTCTTGTCTCTCGTCGGAAGCGGCTGTGCCAGCCGATTCGCAGATGACCCGACAGTCGAACCCGTGAGCTTCGCGCATCCTGATGAGATCGTGAAAGGTCAGGGCTTCATGGTTCTGGCGGACCGACGCGAGTTTGCCGTCATGGCCTTTGTCAACGCCGTAGGCTATGACGACGAAGCGCAGGGGCAAGCTATGCATCCGGTTCGCGTCACGGTGCGCCAACTGGTGTCGCAGAATCTCGCAGCGCAGCCGACGAAGGTGGAAGCTTGGCGGCGTTACTACGAGACGAGAGAGCTGGCAACGTTCCAATACCAGGACTACGCCCTGAGTCTGAGCGCCGACTATCCATTCCGCCGAATCCGGTCGGACGGTGAGCTGGGATACGCCGTGACCGCCGAGAGGCTCAAGGACTTCCCTGAGATTCTCAATGACTTCTGGGTGACCGCCGGGCTGGATGAGATATGGAAGCAGGTCTCGCCTGATTACGCGGACGAACTGCGAAAATATAACCTGGCGCGCATGGAACGGCAAATGACCTTCCTCTGGCAATACCTGAGGATGCCGCGTCACGACACGCTGACGCTCGTGAACGTCCCGAACCTTCTGGATACGCACTTTCATGCCATCGGGGCCCGCTACGAGAATTACTACTATACGGTGGAAAGCCCGGGCTCGCACTCATATGGCCTGAACATACACGAATACCTGCACTCGATCGTGAACTCCATCGTCAGGGCCCATGCCGACGCGGTGAGAGAAAAGGTCATGCCATACTACGAGGCGGGCAAGGACAAGCCGATAGCACAATCCTATCGAGAGCCGGTCTGCTTCACGTACGAGTGCATGGTGCGTGCTCTGGACCATCGCTTGAATGCACTCTTCTCCGGTACGCCGGAGGCGGAGAAGCGGGCCGAGGCACGCATGGTCCAATTGGATCAGGATGGGCTGACGCTGTCGCTGCCTTTCTATCGATTGCTGGCCGACTACGAAGGAAGCGACATGCCCTTCGATAAGTTCGTACCGATCATGCTGGCTCGGCTACCTGCGTATGGTCAATGAGGGGAGAAGAGAAAGCTGATTCGCTCCCAAAGAACACATGTCTACGGCTCTGCTGAAAGGAATGACCATGAACCGTCACCGCATCGCTGTTGTCGCTGTCACCGTTGTTTTTGTCTTCTGCCTGCTGTATGCCGCCAATGCGATTGCGGCTGAACTGGTCAAGGCCAAAGATGGCTCGGGCGTCGTGGGGTACAAGGACACACCCGTGCTGCCCTGGTGCGGGTACCACGTGCACGATCCGGACCGGCCGAAGCCGCGCAAGGTGACGCCGGGCCGTCGCGGTGTCGCGCCGTCCGATGCGATCGTTCTCTTCGACGGGACGGACCTGTCGAAGTGGCAGCCTTCGGACTGGAAGATTGAGGATGGCGATCTGGTCGTCGTCTCGGGCAGCCTGACGACGAACGAGTCGTTCGGCGATTGCCAGCTTCATGTCGAGTGGCAGGCGCCGAATCCGCCGGTCGGCGAGGACTGGGATCACGGCAACAACGGCGTCACACTGATGGGGCTCTTTGAGATTCAGGTGTTCGACACGTACACGACCCCGCTGTATCCCGACGGCCAGGCGGCCAGCGTCTACGGCCAGACCCCGCCGCTGGTCAACGCGTGCCGCGAGCCCGGACGCTGGCAGACCTACGACATCATCTTCTTCGCACCCGTCTTCGAGGGGGACAAGCTCGTCAAGCCGGCCTATGTCACGGTCCTGCACAACGGCATCCTCGTCCACCACAACCAGCAGGTTTACGGTCCCACCGGCCATCGGATCATGCCCAAGTACGACCGGCCGATCGCGGCGAAGTTACCCCTGGTCCTGGCGGGGCACAACAACCCCGTGCGGTTCCGCAACATCTGGATTCGTCCTTTGTAGAATGCTCTCGCGCGGTCAGTCGGCGTGGAAGGCCAACGTTGTCGTGCCGGGGGCGGCCAGGTTGGCCGAAGTGTCGTCGATGACCAGCACCCAGTCTTCGCCAGACGGGCAGCGGAAGGCCTTTTCGCCTTTCGTGGGGAAGCGACCGATCTCCACGTAGCTGCCGTCGCGGGGGCTGAACCACCACGCCGTTGCCTCGGAGCCGCGGATTCGTGACAGGGCGACCGTGACGGTGCATTCGGTGGGCAGGTAGACGATGGCCGTGGTGCCGTCGTCGGTGCGGGCGGCAGAGATGCCGTCTCCGGCGTCGTAGCCCTGCGTGATCAGAGAGCGGTCCTGGTCGGGCACGAGCCGATACCACGCGCGCGACTCGAACAGTCTCTTGACGTTAGGCAGCAGCGTGCGCGCCCCGTGATCGTCCAAGTGCTCCTTCCAGGGTGATTCTCCCAGTGGGAACCACGGCGCCGCGTTCATGTGCCAGAGCGGGCCATTGCCGTAATGGTGGCCGCACGAGCCGGCCAGGACCGACTGATAGGCCTGCTTGCGCACGCGAAGCGGTGTGCCTTTGCTCTGATCGTCGCCTTCGTTCTCGTAGCGTGCTTCGAACAGGATGAACGGCATCACGGGTTTCCGGCTGTAGTCCTCCAGCGATTTGGTCCAGACGTCTCCATAGGTGTAGGTGGCGTTGAGCGTCAGCCAGGGCGTCTGCGCCGGGTCCCACACGTCGAGCGACGAATGCCCGGGCCTGGCGTGGTAGGTCATCAGGTGGCTCGAATCCCTGGACCGGATGCCCTCGGCGATGGCGTTGAGCTTCTCGCGAATGTCGCCCGGATCGCGGTCATTGCCGATCACGTAAATGAGATTGGGAAAGTCCTTGTACCGATCGCCGATCCACTCGCCATACCGGCGGCAGTCGGCGACCGAGTTGTCCATCAGGATGGCCTTGTGCCAGCCGTCGGTGTCAACCTTCCCATTGTCGTAGCCGGCGTACATCGGCGCCATCAGCACCTGCATGCCATATTCGCCCGCGCGGCGGATGACCCAGTCAGCGTGCTCGAAGTACTGCGGATTGGGCGTGGTGAACTTGTTCCGCGTCAGGAAGGGGCGGTTGCCATAGTGATCGTTCGGGCCATCCTCATCGCGGCTGCCATCGGTGTAGTAGCCTTCCGGAATCGTGACGATCAGCGAGTTGACACCGAGTTCGGCACGCTGCTTCAGATAAAGCTCCACATCCTCGCGACTGAGCTGTCCGGCCAGCGACCACGGCGCATCGCCATTGAGAAAGACCGGCACTCCCTGCTGGTCGACGAGAGATCGCCCGGTCGGCCCGACCTTCAGCGGCCAGGCCGGGCCTGCCTCGGCGCCGATGGCTATCGTTGCCCACGACGCGAGCAGCGTCATCCACAGCACCGAGCATGTACTGGTGTATATCCTCGGTTTGGTCCGATGCATTGCGTTCTCCAACTTGATTCAGCGGATACACGTCCCCTGGGATCAGGGAGGCACTATACGAGGTTCATACGGAAGTGGGAGGTCAATTGTAGAGCATTGGCTCCTTGCGCCAGTCTTTGTCGATATCGTGGCGGTATTCGGCGACGCGAGGTCTTCGTTCGCGCAGGCGGATCGACTCGATGCCGAGATAGCAGCCGGTCGAGGCCAGGTTCTTTCCGACGCACTCCAGCCGCAGCGTGTACTTGCCCGGCTCGGGCCAGAAATCCAGCAGGTGGAACTCGCGCGTCGCGACGTCCTTGCCGTAAAGGTCCATGACGCCGCCCAGCTTGACGCCGTTGAGGTAGGCCTGATATTGGCCGAAATCATAGGATTTCGTCAGGACCAGCAGGAGACGCTTGGGCTCCTTCTTCTCGACCTCGAAAGGAATCTCGACCCACGCGTTCTCCGGACTGTCGGGCTTATACAGCAGATGGCCGTCGGGATAGAGGTCCAGGTCCTGCGCCTCGGCCGGCCCTTGCCCGTGATAGTCGTCCGCAGTGAACTGGCGGGCGGCGATGATCCGGTCGAGGTTGGGCAGCCTTCGCTCGCGCGGGGCTCGCGCCGTGAAGGTCGGCCTGCCCGTCTGATACCAGAACGCGACGCTGGAGTAGTCGTCCTCCCGCTCGTTCCAGCTATGCGATTTGTATTGCGGGTTCTCGTCGGGTGACATCCAGCCGAAGTGCTCGAACGTCACCTTGATCCCCTTGTTGAAGACCAGCGGGTCCGTGATATGCCAGCGGTAGGCGGAGGTATGCCCGCCGACGATGCCCCATTCGTCGAAGTAGGGCACCCCGAAGTATGGCGTGCTGGTCGTCTGGAGCCCCCAGGCGGAGAGGAAGTAGTCCTCGGTCCCGGTGCCCCAGATCGAGGGTTTGGCTTCGCCGTCGATGTAGATCTTCTCATCACCCTCGCCGAACCAGGATGGGCTGCGCGTCCGCACGCTCATCACGGTGCCGACGTAGTGTCCCTTTCCCTGCGTTTCGAGGATCACGTAGTCCTCGCCGTTCTCGACGGGATACTCCTGGCGGTACTGCGCGTAGAAGTAGGGCGTGTCCCTGGCGATCTTGTCTTTTTTGATCCAGTCGATATTGAAGTAGAGCAGGCTGATCGGTTTTTCGCTCTGGTTGACGACCTCGACGCGGGCGGATTTGCGGAAGGGCATGTGCCAGAAGCAGTTGTACGAGTCGGCGTCCTCGACGATCACCGGCAGGCTGATCACCTCGCTGCGTTTGCCGAAGCTGTTGGCGAAGAAATCGCCTACGGGGGCTTCGACGCCTGGTCGGTCGTCGCCATCCCAGTAGATCCGCAGCAACATCTCCTGATGATTGGCTGAGCCATTTTTGGCCCAGGGGTGTGGCTCGGGCCCGAGGAACGTCATCCAGATGTGGGTGATGACCCCGGGACCTTTGACATCCATGAGGACCTTCGTCTGGCCGGGCGGGACGCTGCTGTTGTCGCTGTTGCTGTTCGGGTCGGGTTCACCCTGCCATTCGCGCGGGTTCGGGCCCAGTTTGGCGGTCGAGGTCGCCCGCATGCTGCGGCCTTCGTGAGGTTGCGCCAGATCGGCCAGAAAGCCCGCTTGGCAGATCGCACACAGACACAGGACACAGAGAATCGCCGCTCGTTTGATGGGCTCGCTCGCCATACGATGCGCTCCTGACTCGAAGTCACCATGCTCGGATTCATGCCGCACACGCCGAGGCGACAGTACCGGTCCGCGCCGGCGCTGTCAAGCCAGAACGCCGCCGACGATCGCGCCGACCAGGAGCATCCCGACGCCGCTGGCGGCCAGCAGGAATCCACCGGCGCCCGCGAGAAGGCCCACCACAGGCATGCCGGTCAGGGCGGTGCTGAAGACCAGGAAGAATACGCCAAGCGCAATGGCGGGAAAGAACACCGCCAGGATCGCCGGACCGACACCGCCGGCCCTCTTGCCTCCGACCACACCGGCGATCAAAGGCCCGAACACCGGCAGCCAGAACAGCAACAGCGAGATGACGAACATCCACACCACCGCTGCGCCAACGCTGCCTTTCTTGTGCATTTTTCTGCTCGCTGTCTTGCCCATCGTGAACTGTCACATCGTGCGGGCCAAGCGCCCATCTTCATCAGCATGGGAGGTTCCCATCCCGTCCTCGTGGCCGGACGGCCGCGCATGGCGCGCCCTGTTCCTGCAACCAGGAAAAGGCCTAACTCCGCTTGAGCAGATCTCTGATTTCTGCCAAAAGAACCTCTTGCTTGGAGGGGGCTGGTGGTGGTGCCGGAGCTTCTTCCTGCTTCTTCTTCAGCGCGTTCATCGCCTTGATCGCCATGAATATCGCGAAAGCAATAATCAGAAAATCGATGACGGACTGGATGAACTTGCCGTAATTCAGGGTGACCGCTGCCGTCTCGCCTACTGCTTTCTTCAGGGTGATGGCCAGGTCAGAGAAATCGACGCCGCCGAGCAGCAGCCCGATCGGCGGCATGATCACATCGGCGACAAAGGAAGACACGATCTTCCCGAAGGCGCCGCCGACGATAATACCCACGGCCATGTCCACGACATTGCCTCTCATGGCGAACGCTTTGAATTCCTGCAACATACTCATACTTGCGTCTCCTTACCCAAGGGTTTCAGTGTGTCCCCAACATGCTGGCTGAGCA
>Ga0068714_10006897_pt1 | contig 11334 bp, 10 predicted proteins | sample MTBNYHSulfiMetaG_FD_62988 | JGI IMG/M metagenome (GOLD analysis project Ga0068714, IMG submission 62988) | Enrichment culture microbial communities from rom New York Harbor, USA that are MTBE-degrading - MTBE-NYH (New York Harbor Sulfidogenic)... | ecosystem: Environmental > Aquatic > Marine >... | reverse complement strand
GTTTAAGAACTGTAATGCGTGCCATATAAGCGCGCACAGTTTAGGAGAGGAGGTTAAGAAATAATGAAAACCAGGAAGAAAGTAATGGTGCTTTCCGGTATCCTGATGCTCGTTCTCATCACATTATTCTCTTGCGCTTCACAGCAGGTAGCTCCGGAAAAACCACAGGCAATGCAGGTGGCCCAGGCTGAACAACCGGCGGCGCCGCCACCGAAGGAAGAAAAACCGAAGTCCCTTTATGATGCCGACGTGAAACCGCTTGCACCTGCTGAATGCGGGCGTTGTCATTATTCGGTATTCAGCCAGCTTAAAAATGAAGGGGGCAAACACAAACTCGACTGTACGCAGTGCCATACCAAGTATCACGCGTATAATCCGGTGAAGCAGAACTGGGCAGAGATTATGCCCAAATGTGACACATGCCACGGCGTATTCCACGGACAAAAATTCACCGCATGTACTCAGTGTCATGCTCCTCATGCTCCTAAGACACAGATTGCGATTAATGCCGAAACAGCAAAAACATGTGGCGATTGCCATGGTAAAGTTGCCCAGACACTCCAGCAATCTCCGAGCAAGCACACCAAGGTAGCCTGTGCAACCTGCCATCATTCGAAACACGGCCTGATACCGTCATGCATGACATGTCATAAACCCCATACTGCTAATCAGACTGACAAGGACTGTCTTGCATGTCATCCGGCACACACACCGCTGGTAATCGCATATCCGAAAGATACCGCGAACAGCGTGTGCGGAGCCTGCCACGGAGCTGTATACAAAAAGCTTGAGGCAAGCGCAGGCAAACACAAGCAGGTCCCCTGCGCCCAGTGCCACACAAAGCACAGACTTATTCCGAAGTGTCAGGAATGTCACGGTCAGCCGCATGGCGAGGTAGTAATGAAGAAATTCCCGGACTGCCTTGCATGTCATGTCGACGTCCATGATCTGCCCTCAAAATCCAAGTAAATAAAAACTCCCCCGGAAGGGTTACTTCCGGGGGAGTTTTTTCTTCTTTCCCGCTCTTCATAACTTCTTCATATTTCTTTCACGGAATCACCATACATAAGCGTTATAGTGAAGATATTAGCTTGACAATATTATGGAAAAAAACTAAACTATTTAATAACTTATGATTAAAATTAAAAGTCAATTTCATATTTTTACTCTTGTAATTCTTTCCTTCGCTTTATTCACTATCGGAGCCCTTTGCATTGTTCCGTCCGTAACCGCTGAAGAGAACCCGTGCCTTCCCTGTCATACCAAGATAACGGAGCCTCAGTTTGTTCATGCTGCAGTAGCCCTGGGCTGCCAGACCTGCCACAACCCGGTCGAGGGGAAAAGCCATCCTGCCCAACAGCAAAGTATTATGCTCATTCAGGATATGCCAGGCCTCTGTTTTACCTGTCATACCCAGTCGAAGTTTCAGGACAAGGTAATGCATCCGCCGGTCAAGAGTGGAGCATGCACCGGATGTCACGACCCTCACAGTTCAAACATCAAAAAAATTCTCAGAAACAAAATGCCCCAACTCTGTTACAACTGTCATAAAGAATCCAATTTCCAGGGCAAGTATGACCACGCTCCGGTAATCGGTGGTATGTGTCCGGCCTGCCACGCACCACATGTTTCTCCCAATGAGAAGCTTCTCCTTACACCCTCACCCGAGGTCTGTTATACCTGTCATGAAAAGTCGAAATTCAATAAAAAGAATGTGCATGCAGTCGTGGCAATGGGTTGCAATTCCTGCCACGAGCCTCATAAGGGGGAATATCCCAATCTCCTCCTGAACAACGTCCAGCCTCTCTGTCTGGGCTGCCATACAAATAAAAGCGATGGAAGACATGTAGTGTCAATCCCCGGGAAGCGTCCTCATCCAATCAGCGGAGTCCCTGATCCCAGCACTACCACAATGATCACTGTAGTGGATCCCACAACTCCAAGGAAATCGAGGATAATTCCTGATCCGGACAATCCCGGACAGATGATCACTTGTTTAAGTTGTCATGACCCCCATAGTTCGGATTACAGAAAACTCTTCCCGACAGGGCGGATTTGTAAAAAATGCCACAAAGAATATTAGTACGTCCATTCCCCGGTTTACAAATCTATTTTATCCCCATTTCCCTTTTAAAAGGTAACAAATATGAACTGCCATAAGACTGTTTTTCAAATATGTTCCTTCATGAGAAAGAATGCTTTCCTGCTGTACGTTTTTGCCATCTCACTGCCTCTTTTTCTGATCTCAGGCTGTGCTACCCTGCCGTCCAAGACCAGCGCGAATACCAGTAAGGAATATGTATGGCCCAAACCGCCTGCGCCCGCGAGGATCAAATGGATTACCCAGTGGTCAAACCGGTATGATTTCGGAAAACCGAGTGAGGTATTGGAATTTCTTGTAGGAAAAGAACGGATCGAAAGAATCCAGAGGCCCAATGGTGTCGTCGCAGATGACGTAGGGAATGTGTATGCTGTGGATTCCGCAATGCGCCAGGTTTTTGTGTTCGATGTCGAAAAGAAAAAACTCGTATTGCTGGGGGCAGGAATTTTTGCAGGACCGGTGGGGATTGCGCTGGACAGCAAGAGGGGCGTCCTTTATGTCTCGGATTCAAGACTCAACAAGGTCTTCGGTATCAGCAAAGAAACCGGAGACGTCGTGATGACATTAGGCGGTCCGGCGGAGTTCAAGAATCCTTCGGGAATGGTATTCGATGGGCAAAGAGACCATCTCTATGTTGCAGACACTCAAAACCATGTCATAAAAATATTCGACAGAGATGGACAACCGGTCTCCACGATCGGACGCAGGGGACAGGAAGACGGTGAATTCAACTTCCCGAGTTATCTTGCTCTCGACAAGAACGGCAGATTGTATGTGGTAGACTCGTTTAACTTCAGGGTTCAGATATTCGATTCTGACGGAAAATTCCTCAAGAAATTCGGCAAATTAGGCGACACCTCCGGTACATTCTCCAGGCCAACGGGCATCGGAGTTGATTCTGACGGCAATATCTATGTGATAGATTCAGCGTTTAATAACGTGCAAATATTCAACTATAATGGGGAACTCTTGCTCTGGGTAGGAAACACAGGCACTAAAACAGGAGAATTTTATTTGCCTTCAGGAATGTACATCGACAACTCGGACAGGATTTATGTTTCGGATACATTCAACGGCAGGATTCAGGTTTTCCAGTATCTTAAGGCACAGGAATAGGCAATTTACTCCTGTTGGATAACAATACCAGTTCATCGTTTGGAATAATAAAATTACAGGGTTATTCCATAAAAGATATTTAAACCGAGCAAGAGCTCAACGGTCAGAACAGGAGTTTTATATGTCCTATCTAGAGGGGAGGAAAACTGTACCTCGTAAGACAAAAGACGATCAGCATCGCTGTACATCTGTTCGTGCTTTTTTTTTCTCTTGTCCTTGTACCTGATAAACCGTCAGCACAGATGACCGCAGGATATCCAAAAAAGTTTCGTCTGACAGGGTACGCTGAACTCCAGTATAACAATAATTATTTTGAATACTCTACTTCCCGATCAAGTCATGATTACAGTCATTCAAATTTTAAACAGAGTCTCAGGCTGAATTTTCAAGGATATATCTACCATCCCAGACTACTTGTCTACAGAGTATTACTTAACCTCTCCTATTTCAAATCACTGACTGGAGTCGATATCAATGGAAAAGACTTTGGCTACGCTTTCCTTGTCACCGCACTCCCCTACAGACCTATATCAGCTGACCTTTTTGCATCAAGGGACTATTATCACTTTATAGCAAAGACTCAGGCCCTCCCTGACAGGACGGTGACCAATTATGGGGCAAGACTGAAGATTTTTTTCAAGAAACTGAAACTCACACGGCTCATACGACTCCGGTATGAACATTGGGATATTGATACTGAAAACATATCAGAAAATACGAAAACTGATACGTATGCCTTGAGTATAATAGGTTCTTTAAATACAATAAGGACTAACTATACACTTACTTCGACCTTAAACAGTTTCTCGTCACCAATGGGTGATATTGACAGCAAATATCTGACTGCGTTTACCGACACGGCCATTACCAGGAAAGGCCTAAAGTTAATAACCTCATTTTTTTATTCTGACTTTCAATATTCAAACGACGATTACACGAAAGAATTGAGCTTTAACACCAATCTTGATTTCCCCAACGGAGAACGGTTTTTTCACAACTACCAATATCTGTTTAACAAAACAGAACAGTTCTACAAGGGAAGCCTGATCTCCGGGACCACGGACAAATTGACTGAACTCTCTCATAATATGATAACAGGGTCATGGGGATTCAGGGTTACCGACAGACTTATGACTTCACTTGTACTCAATTACGGGAACCGTAAAATTGATAATAATAAGGGAGACATAGTCGGCCTGAGTACAAATCTGTCCTACAGGAGACCATTCGCAGGTTTCAATACTGAAAGTTCCTATCGGTTCATCCTGAAAAAAGATGAACTCAGGTATGACTTGTATGACCATTATATCAGTATCAACCTGAAAACAAAAAGGTTTAAGCCAGGTACCGCGTATTTTACCTATACCTTTATCAAATCCTACTTGGAAAACAAGATTTTTGCAGAGGAGGAATCTTTTTTCGGAGAAGATGTCAAGCCATATGAAATCGGAAAAAGCACAATGAACTCCATGTCTCACAGCCTTGTGCTGGGGCTTAGAGGGAGAGGATTGGGGACCCTATTGAGACGGGCGATATGGACTATCGAAAGTTCATATTACAATATAAAAGCTGACATCAAAAGACCTCTACAAAGATTGGATGAATTCGGAGACAGTGAAAGAACATTTGAGGAAATCACAAGAAAAACCTATCAATATTCATTGTATGGACAGATTCTCTTCCCCATCAGAACCACAATGGATTTTAACTCAAGGGCTTCTTATGCATTCGGAGAGACAGACTCTGTCTCCAGAGAGAGCTTTATTATGCACGCCCGTCTTAATTACCGTCTGCGAAAGAATATTCTTTTTTCCGGACTTATACGGGGCAGATGGAACAGAATCCAGAACAATCCTGATCAGAGGGTTATTGATTACGAAGCGTCTGTAGAGTACTTCAGAGGGCAGCTCCGCTGCCGTCTGGAAGTGTATCTCTCTTTATCTGACCAGGCAGATGTGACTGCCTGGTCACGAAGGATCTTCCTGACCGTCAGGAGATATTTTTGATCCTCAGATTAAGCAACATCCGCTTTATCAACAGAGATATCACGCAAACTTTCCTCATTGCAGTGTTAGCGTGTTCTATTATCCTGACCCTTGAAGGGTGCGCGGTAAATCATTTTTCACCTTCTGTTGACTCGGCAATTCTGGGTAACAGGACTGAACCCGTCTGGCCTCCTCCTCCACAATCGCCAAGAATCTCCTATCTGCGGAGCATTTCAGGATTTTCTGATTCGGATACAAAAACTTCCTGGTTATCAAAAATCATAGACACCATTACAGGGAAGGAAGAGAGTACGAGAGGTATATTGAGACCTTACAATATTTTCGCCGATGCCGGCAGAATTTATATAACTGATCCCGGTTTTCAGATACTCCATGTATATGATATGCAAAACCAAAAATATCTTCAGATTAAGAACGCCGGTTCTCAGAGATTCGTGTCTCCTATAGGTATCAGTGTTGACAACAGAGGAGAGATATACCTCTCTGATTCGGTTCTTAGAAAGGTTTTTGTATTCGATAAGGAGGGAAACTTCCTAAGGGAAATCGGGTCTCCCGATACTCTTCTGAGGCCTTCCGGAATCGCTATTCATGAAGAGAAAGTGTATGTAGTTGATACCCATGGGCATAAGGTATCGGTTTTTTCGAAGAAAGACGGTACGATGCTTTTCAGCTTTGGGCACAACGGGACCGCACGAGGCGAATTTCACTTTCCTACTAATATATTTATTGGAAAAGACGGACTGCTTTATATTACTGATTCGATGAATTTCAGAGTCCAGATTTTTGACCGTGACGGCAATGTACGTTCGGCTTTCGGAAGACTTGGAGACGGCGCAGGCGATTTTTCTAAACCCAAGGGTATCGCAGTTGATTCAGAAGGCCATATCTATGTAACCGACGCTCATTTTGATAATGTACAGGTATTTGACCGCGACGGCAGACTCTTGTTGGTTTTTGGCGCCAGTGGCAGCGGGAACGGAGAGATGATACTGCCTGCAGGCCTTTTCATAGATAAAGAAGATAAGATCTATGTCGCAGATTCCTATAATAAACGTATTCAGGTTTTTCGGTATCTGAAGGGAAACGAAAAGAGTAAGATACAATGAACATTTCTCCGTCACCGGGGGGCTCTTCACAAAAAACAGGCGTCCTGCTTTCATTTCAGGATCTCTGTGTTCAGAATAGTCTGAACCATCCGATATACCGGCGCATATGCAATACCGCAGATTGTAGTATTCGGCGCGTTCTCAATCGACTGATACTCGATGAAAAATGTCTCTTAAAATAGTTATAATAATATCAATTGTGCATGTTCCTTTTGAAAACAACTATAGTGACCGTTCCTGTGCAGGAGAACTGCATAGACCCGAAAACCGGTCTGAACGCCACCGTCATTGAGAGATAGTTGTATACATACGCACAATGGTGTTTCTGAAGAGATAAAAATGACAACGACAAAGAACAGAATTCTGTTTGTTTTGATTTTTGTATGTTCCATGGTGCTGGTTCCCCTGCTTGCTCCTGCAGAAGTCGGCATAAAGAATACAAAACACAATCTGTCCGTTTCAGGGACAGGGGATGTCTCGGCAATAACCGAGAAGCAGATATGCAAGTTCTGTCACACACCTCATAATGCTTCTCCGGCCGTTCCTCTCTGGAATCATGTACTGACAGAAGAGCAAGATTATATCAATTACTGGAGCCCGACACTGAAGTCTTATCCCTCCCAGGGGGCAGCCCCTCCCGTAGACGGCTTTTCGAGGCTCTGTCTCAGCTGTCATGACGGAACAGTGGCGCTTGGAGCACTGATAAACCGTGAGGAAGAAATAGAGACAGTTCCTGATATTCTCACCGAATCGATTTCCGGTTATCTTGGAACGGACCTGTCGGGTGGACACCCCATTTCAATTGTTTTTGATAGTGCATTGGCAAATCTGCGAAACGCTGACCCCAATATTATGCACCTCAATTGGCCGATCAATGACCCTGATGTCAAACTTTATTCTACCCAGAATGGCTTTGGGGTACAATGCACGTGCTGCCATGATCCGCATGGAGGAAAAGGCGGTGCAGAAGCACCCCCATTCTGGCGGAAAACAACATATGATGAACTATGCCTTGTGTGCCATGATATTATCTCAACGATAGGACATTGAATAGTCCAATGAAGAGACAACAGGAAAGAATGAAAAAAAGGGCTGGTATTTTTAACACTTGCAAACAAGATGCTTTCATTGCCGGATCTGTGAAGCAGTCACACTGCACAGACACGACAACCGCATACCCTCCGGTTTCCGTAATGGAAAGAATATCGCGTGCGAGGGATTGGCTTACTTCAACCTGCATATCAGTACTGCTGTCCCTGATACTTTCCCTTTATCCGGGTTCTCTTTATTCAACATCCCTCTTCGAAAGTCCTCATGGTGACAACACCAAGGTGCTCAAAGGATGCAGGAGCTGCCACAGGGGACACGGGGTATTGAATACCCCCATGCTTTCAGAGGGAAAAGAGACGTTCTGTTTCAGGTGTCATGGCGACAGTTTCAGAGTACAAGAGACAAGATCTCAGGGGATACTTGCCTACAGCACAAAGGCAGCAGACATCTCGAAGGAATTCCTAAAACCATACCGCCACCCTATCGAAAAGACGGGGATTCACCACCATGATGAAACGCTGCCGGAAACAGATGCAGCAGCGCCAAGACATGCAGAATGCAACGATTGCCATCATCACCACTATGTTACGTCGGCGAATAAAGCAAAAGGCATTACAGGTGTTACTCTGCAAAGGGCTCTCGTCGACACTGTTCAGTCAGAATATGAACTCTGCTTCAAATGCCATTCCTACAGTGCCAATCTACCCGCCGACCAGACGAATAAAGCAGAAATGTTCAACGTTGGGAACCCTTCATATCATCCGGTGGTAGACAGAGGCAAAAACAGCTTTGTACCAAGTCTGATCCCCCCGCTGACAGACACAAGCACTATTCAATGTTCAGACTGCCACAATAATGACGACCCGCTCGGACCTAAGGGACCGCATGCTTCGAATAACCGATATATATTGACAAGATATTTTTCTGACCTGGATGGGACTGAGAGCCCTTATCAGTACGAACTCTGTTACGGTTGCCATAGAAGGAGCAGCATCCTTGGAAATGAAAGCTTCCGCTATCACAACCTGCATATCACTACTGCGGGGGCATCATGCAGGACGTGTCATAACCCTCATGGGAGTGTCTTAAACTCCCATCTCATAGATCTGGATAATCTCAACATCATGCCATCAAACAGCGGACGGTTGGCATTTATAGACATGGGGGAAAGAGCAGGGGAATGTTTTCTCAACTGCCACAATAAAGACCACGACCCTGCACAATATCCTGTTACACTTCCTATCAGGGATCAGAAATCACGCAAGTGAACCTCGGCACCCTCAACGCACAGTATTCATAATATGACCAGCCCTGATTATTAGGGATTTATGAATGATCCTGGCTAATAGCCATACGCGTCGAGGAATTGCATTCTCTCCCTGACGGTTGAATTTTCAGGATCTGTTTGCAAAGCCTTTCCATACGCTGCCCTCGCATCCATGTAGCTCTTCTTTGCCATGAATGCATCGCCAATCGTGACATAAAAATTTGCTCTCCGCGGTGAATCCTTAGCCTTCACAAGTGCTTCAGTGACCACTTCGCCCCATAACCAGTCTTTCGGCAGCCCGAATTTATCGATAAAATGCTGATTCTCAGGACCCTGTCTGAGAAAAACAAGAGATATTCTGTCCATGTAGACAAGATGCCATTCAGGGTCATGATAGAGCGCAGGGATTAAGGGAACCAGTTTCCCTGTAAATCTGTCTACGGAAAAGGTTATGATGAAATCAACCTTGTATGCCTTCAGGACAGCTTTCCATCCAGGAATACCCTCAAATAACTGGGGGCTCGCCTGGAAAACTTTCAGATACTGGAAATAGACGTCCTCGATAAGGCTTCTCCCGTCAATAAAGACCTTATACTCCGGGTACAGATTCCATATCAGGTATCCGCCCCAGTAGTAGGGATTAAACATATTCCCCACAATCCTGTTCTCTCTCAGGAATTTCGCTGCGCCCTCGGGGTATTTTTCCTGTCTTACTCCGCTTTTGACAATAATATCATATTTCACAGACGTGAAAATGATAAGCGCAATAAGCGAAAAGGCCAGTATAATGCCGATGGCATTTCTGATGGCCGCAGTTTTTTCCTCCAGAGACGATCTCTCAATCGTCTTTATCCAGTAACGGGCAATGAGAAGAACAGCATATGGTATGAAAAATGGAATAAATCTTACCGCATTGAGTCCCATGAACGTAAGACCTGAGAAGAGAATCACATCAGTGAGATCAAGTTTCCTGAGATTTATAATAAGGATAACGCCACTGAGCCCCAGGAGGAGGAAAAACAGTGCAACATCAGCATAGTGTATCCCTATTGTGAATGGAGACATGGCTTCAATTATAGTCTCCTTGTACCGACTCTGTTCGAGTTCTAACAGTATTGATACGACATTAAATCCATTGGGGTTGATGAAGGAGACAATGACCGCGAGAATACTCACTATACCCAATGCTTTGAGAGAAGAAGCGGGGAGGCGTGTTCCAAATCTCTTTGTCATATGCTTGATTAATTCTGAGGCTAGATATCCAAGGATTATAAGATTTCCGAGAAAAAACCCGCCGTGCATATTTGCCCAGAGGAGAGTGATAACGGGGAGCGGGAGCAGGTACCACCGGCTGTCCCGTTTTCCCTGAGACCGGTCCTTCGCACGCTGAGACTGAAGTCTGAACCCTTCAAGCAGGAAAATCAGCAGAAAAGAAAAAAGAAAAGAAAAGAGTTGCGGCCTCTCACCGGTAAAATTAGATGAAAAGACAAGAACTGCCGGAATCATGAGCGCGATCGAAAAATACAGACCCATCCCTTCCCTGCGTACGCTCCTGTAGATAAGAAAAATCAGGAGTGTCAGGATAGAAGCTCTCAGGAGTATTATTCCCTGGAAGCTGAACAGAGAATATATCCAGTAAAAAATGAGCTGTGCAAGCCAGTATTGTCTGAGGATGAATTTGATTCTTTTGGACTCAGGATTGACCGGGTCTTTTGTGAGAGAGGTATATGAAAAGGGATCGGTCGATGGGAGAGATCCAGACGTAGAGATGTACTCGCCTGTCTTGAGATGCCACCAGAAATCAGAGTCTCTGATCTCGACTGAAAAAAGAGCGAATATAAAAACAAAAAAGAGCGTGAAAAAAGCAACTTTGAAGACTTTTTGTTTATTCACACCGATAAGCGTTACCGCAATGAGGTTATTTCTTTCATGATCATCTCTATGACAACCGGCACCTTGGATTGAATTTCAGGAGTCAATTGTTCGTCCCCCATCTCCATTCGTACCGGTACGATTCCGACAAAAAGGGTCTCAGGGCATTTGCCGGTCAATTTTATCTGTTCCAGTGTTTCCAAGAGATGCAATTTTGCAGTATCTGTCTTCCCCTTAACCGTGAGCGGTACCTCTTCCTGCGTTAAACGGACTACCGTTCCGGGGGTGTCCTGAGTATAAAAAATATCAACCACTATCATTTTATCCTTGCCCTCGATAACATGGGGTATCATGCAGGCAGAAAAGCCAACCTCCATCACATCAACATTTGCAGGCAGCTTCATTTGTTTTAATACTTTCTCTACATGACACCCGAATCCCCCATCACCCGCATACGGATGTCCGCAACAAATAATCAGAATATTTTTTTTCATTTCCGCACACCTCATCATTTATTTATTAATTCCTTCATCTCTCGTACAGCCCTCTCAAGGCCCACAAACACTGCCCGGGAAATTATGCTATGGCCTATGTAAAGACCTCTGATTCCTTGTATGAAAGCAATCGGTGAAACATTAAAATAATTAAGTCCATGCCCTGCATTGACGAGAAGCTCCAGGTCGAGGGCCGTCTTCACTGCACTGACTACTCTTGTGAGTTCTTTTGCCTTCTTTGTGGATTTTGCATCTGCATACATCCCCGTATGGAGTTCGACCATATCAGCGCCAGTCTGTTTCGCTATCTCAAGAGCTTCTT
>Ga0068714_10006896_pt1 | contig 11335 bp, 13 predicted proteins | sample MTBNYHSulfiMetaG_FD_62988 | JGI IMG/M metagenome (GOLD analysis project Ga0068714, IMG submission 62988) | Enrichment culture microbial communities from rom New York Harbor, USA that are MTBE-degrading - MTBE-NYH (New York Harbor Sulfidogenic)... | ecosystem: Environmental > Aquatic > Marine >... | reverse complement strand
GACCTCCTGCAGCCTCCACCTCTTCTCCACCAGACCGAACAGCAACCGTTGCATCTCTTGGGTTTCCCACATCCCCGGCTTCCTGCCGGCAACCTCCGACAGCGGAACCCCCCTCACGCGGCCCTCGACCGAGACTTCGCTGTCTCCCCGCCTCTGATAGAAAAGCGGTTCGGCGATTCGAATCCCTGCAGCGTCCAGTCGGCTCCTGTGCCGGTGCAACATTTCCAGGACCCGCGTTTCCCTCTCCACAACGTTTCCCCGGTGAAAGGACCGGTTCCCCATCTTCCCGACCGCAATGCACTCCCTTCGAGAGAGGTCAAACACGAGCAGGTTCTGCTTGGGCACATACCGCTTCCCGAACAACGCATACCCGAGATCTTCCCGCTTCCTCCGGACGGCATGCATTCCCGTTTCCACCGCATTCCCCCCCGCCGTCCCTCTCCTCGTCCCTTCTGTGCGCACAACGGCGATAATCCCCCAAAAGGGGTTCCACAACGGATGCCACCTCTTCGCCCGATCCTTTATCCCCTCCTTGATCCGTCGAATCCCCCCCCCGCCCGTTCTTCCCGGCCCCTCTTCCAGGACCCCAAGCAGAACCCGGAGGTGATCGTTCCAGGGAACGATCACCTCCGGGAACAGCGCACCCGGAGAACACACATATCGCTCCACCGCGTACGCGCTGTGTGCCCGCAACCATGCCAGGACGCCTCGCCGCGCCAGGAACCCCCGAATCCCGGTCAGGTCCGGAAGACACAGGACGAACTCTGCGTTCGGTCCTCCCTTCTTCCTGAGGGACGACAGGAAGGAAAAGGCCTGTCTTCCTGACCACCCCGCCCCCAGGGGGTCCCACCCATCCACCACGACCACATCACACGAACCGTCTGGGACGCCCTCCAGGGAAGCCACGAGGCGGATCCGCTCCGTCCCCATGGACTCGGTTCGTTTGCCTCGGACGAGGATCAGTTCCTGGCAACCATACGCAAGCAACGTCCGGTCCACCTCGGCCCGCTCGGACCCCATCCGCAGAACCCTCTTCTTCGTCAAGGGGCTGATCAGATGAACCCAGCTTGCTTGGCATGGATCGGCAAGACGACTCGGGTCGCCATGAACATAGGGCATGCCTGCCTCTTTCCTCGGTATCCGATGCTTCTTCCCCTCCCCGTCCTCTTGGGGAGATTCAGAGATTCCGGTCGCCGCTCAGAAAACAGACGTTTTCAAACTCCAGATCCTCTCCGGCCGCGTACAGAACGGGGATATCGTCCTGCGCATCGAAGAACAGGCATCGTTTCAGAAGGTGGACCCAGGGATATCCTTCGTTCACGCGCATGTAGATCACCCGCTTCCCTTCGTCCAGGCCCACGCGTCGCACGTTTTTCATGAGGGTGTAAAACGTCCTCTCATCCTTCACGAGTAGGGTGTGAATGGACAGAGAGGGTTCCTCCTGTGAATACACAAGATACCCCTGAAGCCTCCCCCCCTCTCCGGTGCACGTCAACAGGGAAAAGCTCTGCTCAGGGTGTTGGAGAAACCTCCATCGCACATAGTCCGAACGGAGCACGCCCGTGGCCACGCCGGTCTGGTCTTGAACCGCTGACCACAATTCGTCGAAGCGTTCGTCGACCTGCCTTTCCACGGAGACCCTCCCCGTCCCCCGGACTCGACCGTCCTTGGCGATCCGCCCCAGCCATGGATCCACGATGAATCCCGCCCCCCGCGCCAGGAGGGCGGGCATTCCTTTTTCCAGGTAGTACACCGAGGACAACGGCCGGGCATAGTGCTTCAGGTTCACCTTGTGCCGCAGACCCACCCGTTGAATGAGCTTTTCCGCTGCCTCGTTTGGGATCGTATACAGAAGGTCATAGCCCAGCTCGGCATGCTGCTCCTGCACCCTCCGCACAAGCGCCAAGGAAGGACCAAATACCCTGTATTCGTCTTTCACCATGAAGTCGCCCAGGATCCCGGCCCTCCTCTCCACCCCGCCCTTCCGGAAGGTTCTGGGCATCACAGAAATCACGCCGGCGACCGCCCCCTTCTTCACGTCCCGCGCCACGAACCAATCACAGGGGCCCGCGGGGTTCCCCTCCGCCATCCACCGGTAGCGTTCCTTCGATGTCCCCGGCAGGTACGCGCTCCACAGCGACACAACCTCTTCTCGATACGTCCCTTCCACGTCGTGGATGATGTCAAAGTGCCCCACGTTCGAAACGCCCCCCTGTACCCGCGATCGCACAACCGTTGCTTCGCACCCCTCGCCTCTGCCTCCGTCCACCCGCAGGTCTTTCACACGCGTCTGTTGCCCGCGCCGCCCTTGTCCCCGTCTTTCGCGTGTTCCCGGATCCAAGGCATACGACGCATCGCGTGTCCTCCCGTTGCGCTCCGCGCCGTTCCACCCCCTGCCGGTCGCCCCCCGCCAGCCGGTTCATCGCGTCCGGTCTTCCTGCAACCCCTCCGGACGAATGCGCGTCGTGTAGGTGTGGTCCGGCAACACGGGGTGGAGAACCTTCATAAACTCCAGAAGGGTTTCCCGTGCCTCGTTCACGTCGCGATCCACAGGGGTCATACACCGAATGAACGAGGCGCTTGCCCGCTCGAATCGAAATCGCTTCTTCAGTACGGCGAGTCGTATGCCGGACTGACTCAGCGTTTTCGATCCGTCCACATCGAAGTAATACAGGGCGAGGCTCTTCCCTCCCTGTCGATCCACCACGACTTCTCCCATGCGGATCTCCTCGCCGCCCAACGCGACCCTTCGCACCTCGGTCCGGCTGATCCTGTCCGTAACCCCCGTCAGACAGGCCTCCGGCGTATGAAAGGCGATGTTCCGGTCGTCAAACCAAACCAAAGCAAGATTCACCACCCGGCCATGATGCACGTTTCGGTAGTTCCGCAAGAGAAGATACGATGTCTCGATCCCGGCATACACATAGTCGCTCATCTCGATGTCGGTCCCCACCCACTCTCCCATCCGCATGGGAAGCGCAAAGAACCGTTCGTTCTCGATGGGAGGCAGATCACTCCATCCATGGACCCACACGGCGAGGCTTCCCGTAAGCACGACCACGAGAAGCATCCGTTTCCTATTCCCTTCCATGAAACCTTCTCCCGATGAGCATCAGACAGGCCATGCCCAGGATGAACACCACCAACCCGGACGTTTCGTGCAGGTAGTGCTCCGGGGAGGCCGCCTCCGGTCCCAAGTGCAAAGCGATCAGGAACAGGACAGCGATCCGGAGCCCGTTCAGCCCAACGGCCAGAAGCGGGATACAGGCAAGAAACACAAGGGTGACGAGGATCTTCCGGGGTCTGAACAGGTGGAGAAAGAGCAATCCCACCGCGAGAAGGGAGATCAGGGATCTCATGCCGTTGCAGGGCGTTCCAACGACAAACTGAAACCCGGCGAAGCTCACAAGGAACCCCTCGCGGTAGTACGGCACACCCATCACGCGCATGATCGCCAACGCGATGTCTGTGGAGAGGGACTTCATCGGGATCGCGACGACATCGATGTACGCGTTCGGGACAGGGCACAGGAAGAAGAGAAAGAACAGGGGAAAGGCAATCTTCCGTGCCACCTCCGTCCCCCAGAAGAACACCACGCATCCCAGGAGGTACAGGACCATGGAGAATCCTGAAACGAAGTTGATATTCCCGACAACCCCCAGGAGGTGGAGAAGAAGGGAACCGGCGATGACCGGCAGTCCCCACAGGTGCCCACGCCGCATGGCTCCTGCCAGGGCGTGTCGCTTGCGGAAGATCAAGTATCCGGAAATGAAGGGGACGAGGTATCCGTGCGAGAAGTAGGACTCGTGGGCTTCGTATTTCCAGTGAAGCCATTCCAGCGTGGGGAGATAGCATGCCACAAAAGCCACCCCCAAGGCCGCCCAGATCACCCCGTCACCCATCTTCCCCCACACCTTCACACGCGCCTCCTTGTCATGATGACAACCGTTTCGCCGGGCATCTTGTCCCCCCTTTCGAGGTTTGCAGAGCATCCACCTGTGTTCTGCTCCTGGCCCGGGAACCCCCCGCCGTTCCGGGTCCCTCCGGGAAGCGCCTGCGCGCCCCCCCCTGCACCGTCTCGTGCCGCCACGGGCAGCCGCCGCAAGGGACCCCGCCCCAGGACGCTCAGGGGAACACCTCCCGAACGCGGGTGGCAATCGTCTCCGCAAGGGAAGGGGAAATCCCTCCGTGTGTGGGCAGCGACAGCAGCCTCCGCGCGATGTCCCGCGCACCAGGGGTCGGGCCCACCTGCTCGGCCAGCCAGGCACCCATGGTCTCTTCATCGACCAAGGCGTTCGGATACATCCGTCTCACACCCAAACGTCTCAGGTCGAGGGAAAGAGGTCCGGGGCCGGCCATCAGTGGGAAGCGCGGATAGGCGGCGCTGCAGCCTGGCGGGACGGGCAAGACCTGTTTCGGGGGACAGACCACTCGATAGATCTGCGCGATGTCAGATCGGCGGGCTTGCAACGAGGCCAGGGATGGCAGGCTCTCGGCGCCCAGACGGTCCACCCATACCGGAAGGGCGCCCGCAACGAAGTCCGGGTCAAAGACCGTCCGACCGAGACCCAGGGGAAGGCGCTCGGCAAGCCCGTACAGTCCCCGGGTGGACAAGACTTGCGTGGCGAGAAAGGAAAGGAACTCCACCGCACCCCATCCGTGTGCCTCAGGGAGGGTGGACGCCACGTCCATCTCATGGGGACTTACGAGGGCGCCACCGCCTCCCAGGGGCAGCGGTTTGCCCCGACCAAAACTGAACAGCCCAAAGTCACCCACGGTTCCCAGGGGCAGGTCATGCACCCGGCCCCCCAACCCTTGGGCACAGTCTTCCACCACCCAGATGCCCTGTCGTTGCGCGAACGCCCGCACGTCTTGCAGGACGGTCGGCACCCCAAAAAGGTGCTGCACAACGATCGCGAGGGTCCGCTCCCCCGCCACACGCATCAAGGAATCCATGTCCACCTGCAGCGTCCCCGGATCCAGGTCGTACGGACGAATCCGCAGGGAGGCGCGGGCCGCGGATGCCGCCACCGAATAGCAGGTGAATCCGGGCAGGGCCACTTCCTTTCGCTCACCGCCGTCCCTCTGGCGCAGGGACGCCAGGAGAAGGTACAGAAGCGTTCGCCCGCTGTTGGCGACCACGCAGTGGCTGACCCCCAGATACGTCCGGAGTCGCTCGCGGAAACCGCCGGAGGGCACGCGCAGCATCGCACGAAAAACCGCTCCCGGCGGAATCCTGCACTCCGCAGGTGCAACCCACTGGAGTCTGTTCAGCATGCCGCCTCCAGGACATGCGTTTCCGTCCACCCGGGGCACCGTCAAAGCGAAATGTATTTCCGAAGCCGCGGCCCCAGGCCGTCGGCCATCCTCTGGGGCAATTGCGCCCAGGCTTTCTCCGCCCTTGCCCGAACCCGCTGTGGATCCAGAAGCCTTCTCCCGGAACCGGGCTTCCTCTCCGAGAACCAACGGAGCGCACGAGGCGAGGCGCCCCACTGTTCCTTGAATCGGTAGGTACCTTCTCCCGGCGATGATCGGCCGAAATCGAACACCCGGAACCCCTCGTCCGTGGCGTATTTCAGAAAACCCCAATAGAGGAGCATGTTCGGACTCGACCGGGCATACTCCCTCAGCGACGAAGCCCACGGAACGGACACCGTCTTTCCCTGGCACAACAGAATCCCCCCCGCGACCGGCAGCGCCCCGTTGCGGACGATACACACAGACCCTCGCTCCCCGAACGCCTCGATCACGGCCTGAATCCACTTCCGCGAGTGGACGGGCGAACCCAGATCCCGCATGTTCTTCCGGAACACCGCATAGAAGTCCTCAATCAGCTCTTGTCTTCCGCGTTGAAAGGTCAGGCCGTCTCTCTCCGGCCTTCGGATCTGGCTTCTCAGTTTGGCGCGAAAGCCGCTCCACAGAAGATCGGAGGTTTCCGGCAGAGCCAATACCATGCTCGTCTTTTCCGTGTGCCCGACCCAACCATAGCGTTCCTCGAGAACCGGTTCGGGGTTCCTGCTGCGAATTTCCAGAGGCGCTCCCAGCCGGCGGGAAAGGGCCATGGCCTCTGCGAATAGCGCTTCCGTCGCCGCGGATTCCCCTGCCAGGACACCCCCGTAGTCACAGAAGGGAAGGGAAACGAGCGTTCCTCTCCGGAGCGGAGGTTTGACATGCCCGAGGGGCAAAACCCCCTGGATGTCCCCCCCCTTCTGCTGAGCGATCAAATAGTAGGTTTTCAGGCCATACGCCTGCTCCATCGCCGTCTTCCAGGCGAACAGGTGGTAAGGGCCCGCCCCTTCCTGTTCGCTCGTGAATGCATCCCATGCCTCTTGGTCGGTTTCCTCTGCAACCCGGACGTCCAGCATCGATTCCGCTCCTGTCTTGGGCCTTCCGGCCCCCCCCTCCTATCGTTTCGCAAGCCCCATTCGGTCCACAGCCTGATTCAGGAATGGAATGAATTCCGCGGCCACCTGCTGATTCCCTTCGCTGCTGGGATGGCTGTTGGTTCCGCCTTCCGTGGGATACACGGACCAGTTGGATTGGCCATGCCCCGTCAGCACCTCGTACATGTCAAACACCACCACATTGTCCAACGGATAGCCGCTGAGCCACCCCGCCTTGCCGTCTTTGAGCCAGTTGTTGAACCCCCGGATTCTGGGGCCGACCTTCTCCGGCACGTCATCCCGGCCGAGCATCCTCTTGACAAGGTTCTTGACGACATTTCCCTTGGGTTGCGCCAGCGGGGGCGCGGTCACGGCGATGAAAAGGGTATCCGGACGCTCCGCGAACGCGGGCAAGAGCGCCTGATAGGCCGCCTTGTAGTTGGCCGTGGTGTGCGCACAGGCATCCGGGTTCCCCGGTTCTTGTCCGTCCGTGTCGATCCAACTGTTCGGATAACAAGACTTGAACATCACGATATGGTTCTGTGCTCCGTCCTCCAGGGTTTCGTTTTGCATCTTGGTTCTCAGGACGGCATCCATCTGTCCCTTGAATTTCGCGTGCCAGTGGCAGACGTCCGTGTTCTCCCCCACGTCGGATCCGTAGGAGGCTTCGTGAACCACGTAGTTGTTCTCCTCCAGGAGCCTTCTCAGCCCTCCGCCGTTCGGATGAGACGTGTAGATCGAATCCTTCCCCTCCCGACTTCCCTTCTCCGCAAGCAGTTGCCCGCCACAGGAATGATGGATGAACAACAGAGCCAGGGGGCGGGCGGGAGGGGGTGCATTCTTCCGGACGACCGGCTCTGGATTCCTCTTCATGTTCTCCTCCTTGTGTGCTTCCTCTCGGCAAGCGAACCCGCCGGCCAGGAGCAGGCACAAAACCAAGCCCATGGATCTCGCACGACGCAGCGCCGTTTTCCCCTTCTTCATCCTCTCTCCCTCCCTGGATTCCCTGTACGTTTCGGATTCCAACGCCGGCCAGGAGCCAGGGGCACGTAGGCCCTAGAGCCAACCCGATACGGTTCGGTGCAGTTCCGCAAAGGGGGTCCACCAACGCTCCTCCAGCTGGCGTCTCAACCGGGAGATCCCTGCCGCCAAGGCACGTTCCTGCTCGATGGCGGTCCGAATGCCTTCCGCGATGGATCGCCGGTCGGGCAACACATAGACACAGCCTTCGCTGAAATAGGCTCGCGATGCCTCTGTGTCCGACAGGATCAGCGGTTTTTGAAGGGAGATCCCCTCGTACGCGCCGCACACCAGGCAGTCTTCCCGCAACGTCAGATCCATGATGATGTCCGCCGAATGCAGGTGCGCCCAGAAGGCGGATTCCGGGAGAAACCCGAGCAGTCGGACGTTGGACGGCAGGGCGGCGTTCTTGAGTTTGGAAGGGTACCTCCCGGTCATGTAGATGAAGATATCCTTCTCCAGGCTCCGCGCCGATTCGATGATCTCCTCATAAGGTTCATCCTCGGCAAACGAGCCAATGCACGCCACGTTCTTCCTCCCGGCGAGGGGCACCTTTCCACCGACGCCCGGCTCCGGCAGTCGGTCCGGCAGGACAAAGGCATGCCCCCGGTTCCCTTCAACGACCCTCTTCAGATTGGCATTCGTGACGATCGTTGCGTCCGCAGACCGCTGGATGATTCTGGAGAGAAGCAGCAACGCACGGCTTCGCCCCTCCAGCGGATAGATCCCGCCCGAATGTGCGTCCACCAGGAGCTTCATGCCGTAGCATCGCGTGAGCAACACGGCCAGGAAAGCCAGGACGATGGAAGGATTCTGAACAGCAAGGATCTGCGGCCTCTCTCTCCTCACGATGCGCCAGGTGGCAGGCACCAATCGCAGATACCGTAGCCATCTCACCCCGGCAATGTCCAGTTCAAACAGCCTCCAGCCGAACGCGGAACTGATCCCCCGATTCCGTCTTTGCGTTTCCCAGGTGATCCAGATACCCTTCCCGCCGATTTCATTGGATTTCACACACACGGGAAGCCCCCCTCAACCCTTTGCCCCGTTGAGACACAGTCCCCAACGATTCCCCGGCGTCATGCCTCGGGTGGCGGTTCGGCCGGGGCGACCACACCCCCTGGAAATCGCCTCCCCCGAGGAGCCGCTTCCAAGAACAGGTGGATGTCCCGGCCGCGGCGCCCAGGCACCGGGATGGCCGTGAGCCTCTCAAGACACCACACGAAACCGGGCCGTTCTTGCCCGGAAACACCCGAGCGTCGAACCCATGGCCACCGAGGTTGTCCCGTTGCGGCATGAAGCCTGGGACCCGTGGATACACTGTTATTCGGCGATCGCTTCACCCCGCATGAGGGGAACGCGTTGCCCGTGGCCCGAGACGAGGATTCTGGCCGGATGGAGGGTTGTGCGCCCGTGGCCGACCGGGTCGTGGACGACACCCTCCTCCCCAAGAAGGGACCCATTCGGTGGGGCGGGATCGCCTGGCGACCCCGGTTGGCTGGAGAAAGAGGATACGACAACCCACTCGCGGTGGCCCTGTCGCCGGTCCACGCCGCCGGGGGCCTTCCGGCTGCCGATCGCCACGGCCCGCCCGAGTCATGGGCAAGCGATTCCCGGCCCGGACCGGCCGCAGGATTCGCCAAGAGGATTCGTTTTCACGGTCAGGGGGGAAAACGCTCTTTCAGGAACCGAGGAGGAGCAGACTCAGCGCTGTTCCAAGACATCCTCGATACGCAAGGAATCACGGTCCGGTGCATGACCGTTGCTCCTTGGGTACAGGCGCCCGTGATTCCTCCGCGCCTTCGGGCTCAGACCTTTCTGCCGGCATGCGAAGCCCTCGGCATGACAAACAGGGGATGCACCCGACCGGCTACGGCCGGGAGCCGCCGGGGGGGGGACACGCGGCCTCCACGGGTTCCCCCGTGGGCGGGCCATTGTCCGAAAGCACAGGGTTCCCCTGGGCGCGTCAGGGGATGAGCCGGGGCCGCCCCGGCTTGCCGGGCGGGGCCACCGAAGGAATTTCCGCCGAAACCTCCGAGGAGTAGCCGCTCTCTCTTCCGCTGGTGTCGTAGGCGGTCAGGGAGAAGTAATAGACCCCGGGGTCCAACGGGAGGCTCCATGTCGTGGCGTCCCTGCTGCCGATGGTCACCGAGTGGGGATACGCGGCTTGACTGCGCGACGTGTTCCCGTAGTAGACCTTGTATCCAGCCAAGTCGCTCTCCGTGTTCGGGTCCCAGGCCAGGGTTACCGAGGCCGCATGGGCCAGCGAACTCGTGCAGAAGAGCAGCGCGGAAAGAAGCAGTAATTTCTTGAGCATCACCGTGCCTCCTGTCGTTTCTCGAAACGTTGATCTCTGGATCTCATCGTATGTTCTTCTCCCAGGGCCCCGGAAAGTACACGATCGCAACCTCCGGTTGATTTTGTAATCCCCTGGGCGTGTTGCCCTCGCCTTCCGCTTTTTGATTGTCCTTTCTTTTCAAGCGGATGGGTTCCGTGCACCCGGGAACCATCTCGCCGAAGCCTCGTAACGTCCCCGCGTCGATACAAGCATGCAAATTCTCTGCCATGGCCGGATGGCCCACCAAGCCCCCGCCTCAACCAGACAGCCCTATTCCATAGTACGCCCTGTACCACGCCACAAACTCCGCGATGCCCTTTTCCACGGACGTGTTCGGCCGAAAACCCACCGCCCGGCCCAGGGCTTCGATATCCGCGTAGGTGCTGGGCACATCCCCGGGCTGTATGTCGAGAAACGTCTTTCTCGCTTCCTTGCCGAGGGCCTTTTCCAGCACCTGGATGAAGTGCATGAGCTTGACCGGGTTGTTGTTGCCGATGTTGAAAATCCTGTAGGGCGCCGAGGAGGTGGAAGGGTCCGGGTGGGAAGAACGCCACGCCGGGTCCGGTTCCGGGATCCTTCTCATCACCCGCACGACGCCTTCGATGATATCGTCGATATAGGTGAAATCGCGCTCCATGTTTCCGTGATTGAATACCTGGATGGGCCTGTCCTCCAGGATCGCCCGCGTGAAAAGGAAGAGCGCCATGTCCGGCCTTCCCCAGGGGCCGTAGACCGTGAAGAAGCGCAAGCCCGTGCAGGGCAGCCGGTACAGGTGGCTGTAGGTGTGGGCCATGAGTTCGTTGGCCTTCTTCGTGGCCGCGTAGAGAGACACGGGGTGGTCCACGTTGTGGCTCACGGAAAAGGGCATCGTGGTGTTCGCCCCGTACACGGAACTCGAAGAGGCGAATACGAGGTGTTTGACCCCGTTGTGACGGCATCCCTCCAGGATATGGAGAAAACCCACGAGATTGGAGTTCACGTACGCATGGGGGTTGGTGATGGAGTGCCGCACCCCGGCCTGGGCCGCCAGGTTCACGACGGCATCGAAAGGCCCCTTCCGGAAAAGGGCGGCCATCCCGTCGCGGTCGGCAAGGTCGATCTTCAGGAAGGAAAACCCCGCGTCTTTCTCCAGCATCTCGAGCCTTGCCTGCTTGAGACGGACGTCGTAGTAGTCGTTGAGGTTGTCGATTCCCACCACCCGCTGACCTTCGCCGAGCAGTCGACGGCACAGGTGAAACCCGATGAATCCGGCCGCCCCGGTGACAAGGATTCTTTCTCGTTCGACACCCATGAACATCCTTCCCTTCTCGCTATCCGCCGTGAATGGAAACCCGGTCCCGGCAACCGAACACGGGCCGGGACCGCTTCGTGTATTCGGCTTGTCCTTGCGCCGACGCGCCGGAGGGCCGGTTGGACATCCGGCCCCTCTCACGAGCGCAAGCCTCGTTCCGCGGTTCGTTCCGCCGGGCCCGCACCCCCGGAAGGCACGGGGTCGGCTTCATCCTCCGCACGCCTCTTGCGGTTCGAGGAACAGGGAAGCGATCTTCGTGAACCGGAAATCGCGCAAGAGGCTCTCCAGGCGTCGCTCGGTCTT
>Ga0068714_10006892_pt1 | contig 11338 bp, 8 predicted proteins | sample MTBNYHSulfiMetaG_FD_62988 | JGI IMG/M metagenome (GOLD analysis project Ga0068714, IMG submission 62988) | Enrichment culture microbial communities from rom New York Harbor, USA that are MTBE-degrading - MTBE-NYH (New York Harbor Sulfidogenic)... | ecosystem: Environmental > Aquatic > Marine >... | reverse complement strand
TGGCCGAGCCCTACGCCGGCGAGCTCGACGTCGAGGCCACGCTGACCAACCTCGCCGGCAAACCCTGGCCCGAGGCCCACGACTGGGTCGGCGTGCACCGCGAGGAGCGCCGCCGGCAGGTCGTCCTCATGGTCGACGCGTCGCTGAGCATGGCCGGCGAGAAGATGGCGCTGGCCGCGGTCGCCGCCGCCGTCCTCGCCCTCAAGTCACACCCCGGCGACCTCGCCGTGGTGCTCTTCGCCGACGAGGCGCGCCTCGTCGCCCGGCTCGGCGAGGACGCGACCCCGCAGGAGGTCGTGCGCCGCATGCTCGCGCGGCCCTGCGGTGGAGCGACGAACATCGCCGCCGCCCTTCGTCGCGGTCACGAGGAGCTGTCGCGCGCCCGCGACCCGAGGCGCAGCGCGCTGCTGCTCACGGACGGGATGTACACGGCGGGCTCCGACCCGTGCGCGGACGCGTCGCGGTTCCGCGACCTGCACGTGCTCCTGATCCGCGAACACGCCCAGACGGAGGGCGGCTGGGTCACGCCGCGCCGCCTGGTGGGCGAGGCCATCGCCCGGGCGAGCCGCGGGCACCTCGCGCGCGTCGACGGCTTCGCCCAGCTCCCGCGGAGCATGGTCGCGGTGGCCGACAAGCTCCTGCGGTAGGCCGCGCCAGCCCGCCGGCGTCACCCGCGACAGCCCACCGGCGTCACCCGCGCCGGCCCGCGGGCGTCACCCGCGCCGGGCGGCTCGCCCCTCCGCGGCGTCGGTCGTACTCTGCGGCTCGCCCCTCAGCGGCGCTCGCCCCTCGGCCGGCGGCGCCCCCCGTCAGACGCTCGCGTCGAGGAAGTCGAGGGCGTAGTCGAGCGCGTCGAGCGCCTTGTCCATGTCCTCCTTGGACACCGTGAGCGAGGCGCCGATGCGCAGCGTGTTGGGCAGGTAGCCTCCCAGAAGCACGCCCTTCTCCAGGCACTTGCCGAGAACGACGTGCGTCGGCCAGTCGCTGGTGTCGCCCCCGAAGGAGACGTAGCGGTCCTCGGGGATGAAGGCCTCGCGCGTCGCTCGGTCGCGGACCAGCTCGACCTGCCAGAACATGCCGGCGCCGCCGATGAAGCCGATGGTCTCGTGCTTCGCCTCGAGCTCCTTCAGCCGGGCGCCGAAGTACTCGCCGGCCTTCCTCGACATCTCCGGGATGTCGTTCTCGATCATGTACTCGATGTTGGCCTGGGCGGCGGCCATGGCGATCGGGTGCCCGGCGAAGGTGCTGACGTGGTTCCAGCGGACCGAGTCCAGGTAGTCCGCGATCTGCCTGCCCACGACCACGCCGCCGGCGGGGATCTGCGAGCTCGTGATGCCCTTGGCGATCGTCATGATGTCCGGCTTGAGGTCGCGGCCGTAGTACTGATGGCCGAACCACGTGCCCAGACGACCGAAGCCCATGAGCACCTCGTCCAGGATCCAGAGGATGCCGAGCCGCCGCGCCATCTCCTGGATCTGCGGCAGGTACTCGGGCGGCGGCACGATGGTCCCCGCGCCGAAGGCCGGCTCGGTGATGATCGCCGCCACCTGGTCGACGCCCTGGTTGAGGATCATCCGCTCGGTCGCCAGCACGCAGGGGAGCTGCGCGCCGCGCGTCGTGCACTCCGGGTAGGTGTGACCGACCGAGCAGCGGTAGCACAGCGGGGCGGGGCAGCCGATGCTGTTGACGTGACCCCGCCCCGGCACCTGGCGCACGTAGGCGACGTCCTCGACGTCGGAGATGTGCGAGCGCCCGGGGTAGACGTGGTTCAGCGCCGCCGCCCCACCCGACTCGCCGTGGTAGCCGTGCTCGCGCGCGGCGATCACCGGCTTGCCGGTGACCAGCCGCGCGATCGTGCTCGCCACCTCCACGGACTCGCTCCCCGTGTTGGTGAAGCGGACCTTGGCCGCCCAGTCGTACGGCCCGAGGATGTCCTCGACGATCAGCTTGGCGACCGTTGCCTTGTGGTCGGTGGTGTACAGGTCCCAGACGAAGCCGTAGCGGTCGAGCGCGTCCTTGATCGCGGCGACGACGCGCGGGTTCCTCTGGCCCGCGTTGACGCAGTACAGCTGATTGAAGAAGTCGAGCAGGCGCGTGCCGTCGGGCATGACGAGGTAGTCGCCCTCGGTGCGCTCGATCGGTATCCACTGGTACTCGCCCTGGCTGTAGAAGGTGCGGACGACGTACCTGTCGTTCCACTCTCGGATCTTGTCCCAGTCGATGGCGCTCGTCATGATGCCGACCCTCTCCCCCAGTCTCGCCGCCAGATCGCTTGCCGGCGACTGTATCACGGGGCGCGCGAGCGCCCGTCGGCGCGCGGAGGAAGGTCATCGCCGCCCCCAGGGTCGCGGCCGGGCGGTCGGGGTCCTTCGCCCGCCCCGCATGCCCGAAGCCTCAGGACGCCGCGGCGCTCACCGGCATCCTCTGCTGCCTGGCGATCATCTCCGCGGCCTTGATGAGGGGGTAGCCCGTGGGCGGCGCCGTGAGCAGGGGATGGGTGCCGATCTGCGAGGTCAGCAGGTCGGAGACGGTCATGCGGTTCTGGATGACGAACCCGATGAGATTCGTCAGCTCGCCGGTCGACGCTCCCCCGAAGACCTCGCCGCCGAGGACGATCCCCGAGTCGCGCACGGCGATCAGCTTCACGACCTGAGGGTGCGTCCCCGGCAGCGTGCCCGGGTGGCGGTCCACACCCTCGAAGGTCGCCGTGACCGTGTCGAACCCGCGCTCCTCGGCGAGCCGCTCGGTGACGCCGGCGGCGCCGAACCCCCCGTCGCCGATCGCCGTGCAGAAGATGGCGATGGTGCCACCGAAGGAGCGCAGGGTCGAGAGCTTGTACAGGTTCATGGCCGCGATGCGCGCCTGCGCGCACGAGGTCGAGGCCAGCATCGTGGGCTTGAGCGTGCGCGTGATGAAGCTGGACTTCTCGGCACAGTCGCCCACCGCGAACACGTCGGGGTCGTCGGTGCGCATGTACTCGTCGGTGCGGATGAAGCCCATCTCGTTCGTCTCGAAGCCCGCCTGCTCGGCGAGCTCGGTGTTCGGGCGATAGCCGACGGCGACGACGACGGCATCGGCGGCGATCCGTTCGCCGCCGTCCAGGACGACGCCGGTGACCGCATCGTCGCCGTCGATCCTCGTGACGCTCGTGCCCGTCAGCAACTTGACCCCACGCGCCGTCAGGAGCTCCTCGGCGCGCACCGCGAACTCGTCGTCGAAGGCGAGGCTGAGCACGTGGGGCAGCGCCTCGACCAGCGTGACGTCGCGCCCCGCGCGATTGAGCTCGTCGGCCACCTCGACGCCGATGAAGCCGCCGCCGAGCACGACCACCGAGCGGAGATCCGCGAGGCACTCGCCGGCCCACTCGAGATACTGGCGGTCCTTGGGGATCAGGAAGACGTTCTTTAGCTCGCCTCCCTCGAGCCAGCCCGGCATCGCCGGCGTCGAGCCGGTGGCGAGCACGAGCTTGTCGAACCCGATCTCGCTGCCCTCCGCCGTGCGGCAGACCTTGCGCTCCCGGTCGATCGACGTGACCTCGTCGACCCGCAGTGTCACGCCCGCGTTCGCGAGCACGGCGTCGGGCACCTGGTTCTGCGCACACCCGTCGAGCGTCCCGAACACGTACGGTATGCCGCACGGGACGAGGACGGACTTCTCCTTGCGCACGAGCGTCACCGACCTGTCGGGGTGAAAGGACCTCGCCGTGGTCGCCGCCACGATCCCGGCCGCGCTGCCGCCGATCACCAGTACGTCTGTCGATTCCATCGCCACCTCCCGGCAGGACGCCGCCGTTCGCGCGCCTCGGCCCGGCCTCGCTTTCCCGGCGCGGCCGTCGGACGACCCATGAGTGCGCTGCACGCGAACGACGAACGGTGTGTGAACGGCGTGTCTGTCGCAAACCGTTCCAGAGTTTGTACCTCTCGACACTAGCAGGCGCGGCGGCCGGCCGTCCGATGCCCCAGGTGATAGGACGTCCTAAGCGATGGCCACAGGCACTCCTTACGGTCCACCCGAGAGCCTGACGATCCTCCGACTCGACAGGCTCAGGTCGACGACGTCGTGCTCCGAGACGTCCTAGTGCGCTCGATCCTCGCCGGCGTCGTGGTCCGGACGCCACGCCGCACCCCAACCTGGTGGCCGGTGCCGGGGCGCCACGACGGCCTCCCCGTAGTACGCAGACCAGAAGCGCTCCATCTCCCGGCAGCCGATCTCGTCGGCCTCCTCGAGGGTGATCGAGGGCATCCGCGCGAAGGTCGAGGCCGGCGACCTCACGTAGGTCGCTACGAAGACGTCTGCGCGTCTGCCGTGCGGCTGAAGTGCCGGGGTCGGTGGGCGCATGGGAATCACGACGCGCTGCCTGCCCTGGATTCGAGCTCCACGCGCTGCTCCCCGACCGTCACGTGAAAGCTCCCGAAGCGTCTAGCTTGATGATGTAGGTCAGGCGCATGTAGGGCGGCATGCTCGAGTACCTCCTGCATCTCGCGACTTCTGTTCGCACGCAGCCCTGAGTGCTGCTTCCGAATCGGCAGGACCGGGGAGATCTTGCTGATGAAGCGCAGACGTGTTTGGTCGCAGGTCAGGCGAGCGGTCGCCGGCTCCAAGGACGAGGATGGCGCAGCGTGGCAGACAGCTCGGAGGTGCTTCCCTGTGCATGCCGGCTCTCGGTCGATCTGCGACGCTCGGCACATCGGAGTCCGGATCCTACTTGCGGGCCCGCCTTGACGGTGCGGAGACGGTCGATCGGAGCGGCCTGGCGTCTCCGCTCTGACGGCTACCGTCCTCTGATCGCAAGGCGAATCAAGACCACGCCATAGACGACGCAGACCAAGCTAATGAACCCAGCGAGGAGGAGCCAAATCACATCGCCCGAGTCCGTGCCCAGCGGAATGAAGAGCGGTCCGATCCTCGCGCCGGCCGCGAAGTCGGCGTCAGCCTCAGACGGGGTCTGCAAGAAGCCGTAGGTGATCCAAGAGAAGAGCGCCCCGAGCGCCAAGGCCCCAGTCCCCAAGATGCCAACAAACAAGCGTTTCTTGCCCGTCAACCGCTGCCCCTTCGGTCCTCGATTCTTTCCCATGGCCGTGAGCCCTCCCTCCAGGAGTATCGGCTCGTTCGCACTGCCGCGCTCTCACGGTCGACGCTCCCGTATGCAGACCGGGGCCGTGCCCTTGGTCTCGATCCTTCCTATGAAGTCGACGAACTCCTCGTAGCCGCAGCGACGGCAGACGCGGTACTCAGTCTCGCATACCCTCCAACGGCCGCCTGGATCAAGGAGCGCGATCGTCTCGAGCTCGACATCCGCTTCCACGATCTGCGCCACACGCACGCCGCGCTGCTGCTGCGCAGCGGCGCCCATCCCAAGGCCCTCCAGGAGCGCCTCGGTCACTCGACGGCCGCCTTCACGATGAACGTCTATGCCCACCTGCTGCCCGGCGTGCAGGAGCGCACCGTCGCCGACTTCGAGGCCATGCTCGGGCGGGCCGAGAAGGCCTCGCGCGACGGCGATCGCTGAACAAACGGGCACCAAAAGGGCACCAATCGTGGGTCATCGACCCTGTCGCGCCGGCACCGCCGCGCGACAGCTTCCGCGGAAAAGTGCTGGAAATGCAGTGGCGGAGCGGCATGGGAGTCGAACCCACCCGGGACGGGAGCACCGCCCCGCAGACGGTTTTGAAGACCGCGCCGGTCACCGGACCGGGAGCCGCTCCGCTCGTCGACAATCTTCCCACGTCGGCGAGAGCGTGTCAGTCCGGCGCACGTCGGCGCGGTGACAGGCGCCACGCGGCACCGCGTCAGGCGCCGGGCGCGATCTCCTTCTCGAGGAACTCGATGTGCCGCACTTCGGTCATGCCGGCGCGACGGTAGAGGTCGAGGGCCTCGAGGGCGACGCCCAGTTGCACGGCGAGGCTCGCTTCGCTCGCCCCGTGCCGACGGAGCAGCGCGAACGCCTCGCGCAGGAGCGCGCCGCCGATGCCTCTGCCCTGCCACCCCGGCCGCACGGCCAGGCGCTCGACGACGCCGTGGGTGCCGGCCGCCGAGCAGATGGCCGCGCCGACCGCGGTCTCGTCCTCCCACGCGAGCAGCCAGAGCGAGAGGTCGGCGCGCGGGTCGTTCACCACCTCGCGGCTCCACTGGTCGGCGGCCGGCAGGTCGTCGGCGTCCTCGTCGAAGGCCTCGGTGAGCACGACGTAGGCGGCGTGGTCGTCGGTCCCGGGCCGGAACGGCCGGGGCTCGATGCCCGACGGCCAGACCGCGCGCTGGAGCCCCGCCTGCAGGTCCATCTCCATGCGCGAGAAGACGGCCACGCGCTCGAAGCCCGCGGCCAGGTAGAGCGCGCTCTGGGCGGGGTCGGCGCTGCTGCTCCACGCGCGCAGTACCGCGGAGGGCTCGCCTGCCGCCGCGAGTGCAGCGCGCACGTGCTCCACCATCCGCTGGAGCACGTGCGCGCCGATCCCGCGGCCCCAGTACGCGGGGTGGACGGTGAAGTTGCCCTCGAACGCCCCGGCGGCCGCCGTCCGGCGGACGGCGGCGAACGCCGCCGGCCGCCCGTCGTCGGCCTCGACCAGCCAGGCGTCGCGGCCGAGGTCGAAGTGGGGCGCCTGCCACTTGCGCAGCACGCTGGCGTGGGTGACCGAGGCCCGCCCGTGCAGCTTCAGCTGCGACGCCGCCACGAGGTCGGCCACCGCCTCCGCGTCTTCCGGTCGCGCCCGGCGCACGATGAAGCCGCTCGGGGCGTTCGATCCGCCGCCTTCACTGCCCGCGATCATCTGCCACCCCCCATCCCGGCCGCGGCCGGCACTCGACCCGGTGCGCCCCACACCTCCGGTGAGCCTCGAGGGCGCGGCCCGCCGCGCTCTCGCTCGCCGCTCTTCTCGCCTCCCATCATGGCATCCGGCAGGCGAGCATGGCCAGAGGGCCTACCCTCGCGGCCCCGAACGCCGCACACCCCGGTACATCCGTCTGCCTCCCCTCTCGGCGTCGGTCCACCGGTCCGATGACTCATCACGACGAGGAAGGACGGTCGTGAGAGAGACACGGACACGGTGGGCCGAGGAGCGCGCGCGCAGCACCGCCGCGCAGGAGCTCGAGACCCTCGTACGCGCGGCGCCCGACGACACCGACGTGATCGGTGAGGCCACCCTCGAGGCCACCGTCACCGCGGACCTCGCCGCCGGCCCGTCGCTCAGGCCCGTGGGCCGCGGGCGAGCCGGATCGCGCCGGGAGCATGACCTCCGCGCCAGGATCAACGACCTCCAGCACTGCCTGCTGACGGCCGACCCGCAGGCCGACGTGCACGCCCTGGCCCTCGAGCGGCTCATGGAGGCGGCCGGGGCCGACAGGGTGCTCGCCTTCAGGAACACGACCACGCCGGACGGCCGCGCGGCCTGCGCGCCGTACGCGGAGGCGGCCGTCACGCCGGAGTCCGCTCTGCTCGCCAGGCAGGCCGGCATGGCGGAGGTGTACGACGAGCTCTCCCCGGGGCTGTACGAGGACCTCGCCAGGGGCCGGCCGTTCGCCAGCCGGACCGAGTTCCTGCCCCAGCCGGCGGCGGAACGTCTCGTCGCGCAGGCCGTGGAGACGCTCCTCCTGCTCCCGCTGTTCGTGGACGGCGCCTTCTACGGCGTCCTGCGCCTCGACCAGTGCGAGCGCGCGCGTCTCTGGAGCGAGGCCGAGACCGCCGTCCTCGTCTCGGCGGCCGGGTCGATCTCGGCGGCCATGGAGCGCCAGCAGGTGGTCGCCAAGATGCTCCAGCGCTCGCACGAGCTCGCGGCGCTGCTGGCCACGAGCCGCTCGATCACCTCGAGCATCGACTACGACGTCGTGCTGCGCGAGGTGGCCTGCGCCGCCGCCTCGGCCCTCGGCTGCCCGGAGAGCGTCATCTGGGAGTACTCACAGAAGGACGAGCTCGCGGTCTACCGCGTCCTCTATCAGAAGGAGCCGAAACCGGGCGCCGCCGAGGCGCTCGCCGGCAGCGCGTACCCCATCGGCGACTACCCGGGCGGCATGGAGGCCGTGCGCCGGGGCGTCGTCGCGCAGCAGTCGCTCTCCGACCTCGACCTGAGCGACGGGGACCGACGCTCCATGCTGGAGTGGGGCGAGAAGACCTGGCTCAGCGTCCCGCTCGTCTACGGCGGCGAGGTCCTCGGCATGATGGTGCTCATCGAGAGCGTGGACGAGCGCCGCTTCACCGACGAGGAGGTGCGCATGGCCGCCCTCATCGGCGAGCAGGCGGCGGCGGCGCTGCACAACGCGCGCCTGCACCGCCGCGAGGAGGACCAGCACCGCTGGCTCGCGGCGCTGGCCGCGGCGACCCGCGTCATCTCCTCGCGCCTCGACCGCGTGGAGCTGCTGTGCGACGTGGCCCGCCTCGCCACGGAGGCCCTGCTCGTCGACGACGCCCTCGTGTACGAGACCGACGGCCGCGGCGAGCTCGTGCCCCGCGCCCGCGCCGGCGAAGACCGGTCACGCGAGAGAGGCGGCGGCGGCGCGGGCGGCGGCGTGCCGACGAGCGGCCCCGTCAGCGGGGTCGCGACGGCCGACGCCGGCGTGACCGAGACGTTGCGCCGCGGCGAGCTCGTCGTGCGCTCCCGCGACGACACGAAGCTCGACCCGCGCACGGCGGCACGGATGGACGCCGCGGGCGAGCAGACCGTGATGTGGGTGCCGTTCCGCCTCGGCGACGAGACGCTCGGGGCCATGCGGCTGGCGGCGCGCCGCCGCCTGCACGACTTCGCCGAGGACGAGCGCGCCTTCGCCCTCGCCCTGGGCGAGCACGCCGCCATCGCGCTCAACAACGCCCGTCTCTACGCCCAGATCGAGGACCAGGCGACGAAGGACGGGCTGACCGGCCTCGCGAACCACCGGCACTTCTACGACCGCCTCGCCGAGGAGCTGGAGCGGGCGCGCCGCGGGCGGCAGCCGCTGACGCTCCTGATGCTGGACATCGACGACTTCAAGCACCTCAACGACACCCACGGGCATCCGGCCGGCGACGAGGTGCTGCGCACCATCGGCCGGCTCCTGCGGGACGAGCTGCGCAAGGGGGGCGACCTCGCGGCGCGCTACGGCGGGGAGGAGTTCTGCGTCATCCTCCCCGGCATCGCCGCCGTGCGCGCGCCCGGCGAGGCACGCGGGAGCGAGCCGGAGACGGGCGCGGCGGCGCTCGCGGAGCGGCTGCGCCGCCGCATCGGCGCCCACCCCTTCCCGGTCGGCCCCGACGGCACCGCGGTGCGCGTCACGGTGAGCGTCGGCGCCGCCTCGTGGCCGGACGGGGCACGGGACCTCGACGGGCTCGTCGCCCGCGCCGACGCCGCGCTCTACGCGGCGAAGCGCGCCGGCAAGGACCGCGTCGAGGTCTACTGACCCGCCGGGACCCGGTGTCGGGCGGGGCCTCCGCGGACGACGCCGGCTGCCCGCAGGACCGCACGTCGACTCCCCGTGCCGCCGGCGGACGCGCTGCGACTACTCGACGAACGTCTCCGGGAACGTGCGCACCAGCAAGTCGATGATCCGGCGCGAGTTGGCAGTCTTGATGTGGACCCCGTCGTAGAAGTCCTCCGGGTCGCCGCCGAAGCTCGCGATGTCCGTGAGGTCGACGAAGTCGAACTCGTACTGGTCACGCAGCGCGGCGAGGTAGGCGACGAACCGGTCGTGCCGCTGCTGCCAGCCTCCGAGCCGGAGCGCCGCGATCACCTGCGGATGGACCGGCATGCCGACGAGGACCGGTCGCACGCCGATATCGTTGAGGTACGCGAGCGTCGCTTCGAAGTACCGGCGCGTGCGGGTGACCCTCCCTCCGCCGTCGCCGGCGTACTCCTGCTGCTTCTCCACGGCGACGTCGACGTACTTCTCGAGCGACTCGGCCAGCGTGCGCCCGCGGGCCTCCAGCCGATCGTAGGTGTTCCGGAGGATGACCCCGTCGTACGAGTAGGCGCGCAGCTCGTACGCGCCCCTCTCCGGGACCGCGTCCGGCGTCTGCGGCAGCAACGACCCCTGCACGCGCAGCAGGTCGGCGGGCAGGTAGCGGTTCAGCCGCGGGTCCTGGACCAGCCCGGCCTCGAGATCGCGGCCGACGAGCGTCGAGGGCTGGACGCCCCAGATCCAGCGCAAGGGCGCGGCGGGGGCGCGCTCGTGGAGGAAGTGCGCGAAGACCCACGCGTCCTCGGGCCGGCTGTTGGTCATCGCCAGGTTGAGACCCCAGAGGCCGGTGAGCTGCCGCAGGTACGAGGGCTCGAAGCGCGAGCTGCGGGAACCGCCGAAGAAGACGACCTCGGGAGCGTACCCGAGCTGCTCGATCTGGTCGGCCTTGAACGAGCGCTCGGACGGACAGACGAGCTCCTCCGGCCAGACGATGCGGCTCGGGGCCGGGGACGCCCCGGACGCCTGGGCCGGGTCGCCCGCGATCGCCGCCGCGAGGGCGTCGGCCGGCGTGGCCCCTTCGCGGCGGCCGCCGGCGAGCGTGAGGACCGCGACCGCGACGACCCCGGCGACGGCGACGGCGAGCAGGAGCGCGACCGCCACCGGATGCCGCTCACGCAGAGTCGCTCCGCTCTCCTGCCGGCCGTGCTCGGGTGTCGTGCTCACCTTCGGGGCCCCCCTCGAGCCGCTCCCTGCGAGCCTTCGGGCGCTCGCGGGCGTTCGCGCTCACTTTATGATATCGCGCCCGCCCCGGCGCCCGGCACGCGCCGCGACGCGATGTGGCCGGCCGCCGCCCTCGGCGGCGGCCGGCCACGGCCCCGGAGCTGCGGCGCCGCGTCCGCTCGACACGCGGCGCCGGCGAGCGCGCGGAGACGCGCCTCAGGCGGTCCCGCGCGCCGGCGCGACCAGCGCGTCGCGGTCCTTCGCGAGCTTGTACTCGGACTCCATCTCGAGCATGCCGCCGGGGAACTCGTACTCCGCCATGAGGGCGACGTAGTCGTCGGCGCAGAAGGCCTCCGGGTTGTTGACCCCGGCCTCGGGGTCGCCCGGGTGGCTGCCGAGCTTGCCCGTGGCGAGCAGCTCGAGCGTGATGACCGGCGTGAAGGCGGTCTGGGCGACGACGACCTGGGTGCCGTACTTCTCGACGCACTCCTTGTTGTCGGCGACCTGGTACAGGTAGACCTCGCGCACGAGGCCGTCCTTCTTGCCCCTGACCCAGGTGCCGGCGGCGGTCTGACCGACGTACTTCTTGCCGATCTCGTTCGGGTCGGGCGCCGCGGCGGCGACCACGTCGCGCGGCGCGACCATGCAGTCGCCGACCTTGATCTTGTCCTTCTTGTCGATGTTGACCGAGCGGAAGATCTCCATCGCCTGCATGAACTCGTCGCCGAGGGCGTACTTGAAGGTCGCCTTCTTCACGCCC
>Ga0068714_10006889_pt1 | contig 11341 bp, 7 predicted proteins | sample MTBNYHSulfiMetaG_FD_62988 | JGI IMG/M metagenome (GOLD analysis project Ga0068714, IMG submission 62988) | Enrichment culture microbial communities from rom New York Harbor, USA that are MTBE-degrading - MTBE-NYH (New York Harbor Sulfidogenic)... | ecosystem: Environmental > Aquatic > Marine >... | reverse complement strand
TGGTCTGACCTTGAACTATTGGAGCTCATTCACAGGATACACAATAAATGGTGAAATCTATGAAGAACCCAGTGTACCCACATGGGGGACCGATGACGGTTACTTTAGTGAACCCTCTACAATATCCGGTGGTGAGGAATCTACAGAACCTTGGACTGGGACTGAGACCACAACTGAGTGGATCGAGGTTCCTTCTACAACACTCGAGAGTGCACCCGTCCCTGATGGATTTCTCCGCTTCTCAGATGAGAGTATCCTTCGCTCAACTGTCGAATTTGGTGGAACCTATATCTTAGGAAGTGACGGATTGACATATGATGTTGGTACCACAACGATGCCTATGTACTTCTATAGTTACGGAGTTTCTGTGGAGCCAACTGCAGCAGATTTGGTATATTCTTTCGACTCTTGGTGGGGTCAGACTTACTACTATAGTTCGTGCTATGCAACTTGGGATGGATACGCCATCATTCACGACCCGATCTTCTCAGTGTTCCCCATGAAAGCTCCTTCTGAGGCAAGTGCCTTCATTTCAGCCCTAATCAACACCTCAATTCTCCTTGGCGTCTTTGGGATGGCTGCGCTGAGCATTGTCTGCGTGCGGATAAATAATGAGAGAAAATAAGTGCTATCACTAAAGGGAGTGGATGTCCACTCCCATCTTTTTTATCTAACTGCGAATAATAAAAATCGAGATACTAGTATCTATCATAGCTAGGAAATGGAGGTAAAATGATTGCAGGAAAAAGATGTCTTCCATATGTTGGCACGAGTTGCTCGAAAATGGCGAGAGAGTGAGATGAGTCAAATAGCAGAATCAAAATGCAATGATTTATCCTATCGCCCATGCACGGGAATGTCTTCTCTTGGCTGGGTTCTTGCCCATCAGGCTGCTGTGTTTGATTTTTCATTAAATCTACTAATCAAAGGAAATACACCTCAGAATCCACACTTATTCAATCTCTATACTCCTGGTTCTAGTGGTGATTGGAGTGGAACTCCCATCAAAGAGATTCAAGAATATTATAATACCTCTGAGGCTGCATTTCTTGATTGGATTGATACTTCAAGTGAAGAAGAGTTGAAACGTACTATTAAGGAAGGTACAGCACCATCCTTCTTCGTCGGAATGACTATCCGAGAGGTAATAGTGAATGCATTCACTCACGTAAATTATCACACAGGACATCTGACCGCAATACGCAAGGATTGGCAACGGAGTCACAAGTAGAGTATATGACTACCGAGGTATTAATTCTGTCAGGCATCTATCTGCATAGCCTCTAGCATCAATTATGTTTCGTACTTGGCGATGAGAGACCTCGATTGTTAGCGGTCCATCATATCCAGACATATACAGAGTCTTTACAACATGATGAAGATCTATCACTCCCTCTCCTGGAAGAATATACTGTCTGTGTCCATCACTACCTAGGAGATTACCATCACTGTCCCGAAAATGGATGTTAGAGATACGATCTCCAAAGAGTTCAATCATCTCTTCAATATTCGATCCGTTGATATGCATGAATTCCATGTCAATGGTGATTCCCAGGAGATTGCTACCACGACTATCAATCTCCTCTTTTATGTACCTGTCAACATTATTGATATATGGAACATTCTCAAGAGTAATTACACAATCCGAATGAGATGCTTCCTTTAGGAGTGTACCAAGTCTTTCTTCCCATGTGGTTCTTGGAATGTCTTCTGGAGATGGAGGATGTAGAACAGCAGTTTTAATCTCAAGAGTCTCAATAAGGTCGAATGTCGCTCTCACAGACTTATGAAAGTCCTTTTCATCAAATACAGCTAGAAATTTTGGAAGATGTATTGAATATGCTCTGAGAGAGAGATCCTCCAATGATGCCCTCAATGTGTCGCTTACCCATGATGGGAGATCACTGTACCATAATTCGACTGTTTCGTATCCTGCATCTTTGACTCGCACTAGAGTTCTTATCATATTCGAGAGAAGGACCTCTGGGGATGATGATGATCTGATTCCGCCAAGTATCGAACATGAGAGAAACAAAGATGATTTCACCTCTCTGAAATCTGCAGAAAATCAAAGCCTCTTGAGTCTACTGCTTCCTGTTTTTCATTTATTCTATCTGATTAGACCTATGAGAAAAGCATTTGAATGAATTTTGCATCCAAAAGATAGGTTAGGAGATAACCGCAATGCCACGCCACAGAATTCTACTCATAGTGCTATTGGGAATAGTACTACTCTCAACAAATTCTCTGATATCCGCCAGTTCATTTGAGAATAGTGAATCGATAGTCGCATCTTGGCCTGGTGGATTGATAATAGATCATAATTGCATAGACATGGAATTGATACCTAGTGAATGGATTACTGCTGCTCAGGATGATCTTCGTATCCACTATGCTCACACAAGTCATGGTAGTCAAATCACTACAGGACTCGATCGTTTGGAGTCAGCCAATACAACATTTGATGCATCCATTGGATATCTTATGCTCCCCACTGATGAAGGAGCTCTCTGCATCCTCGATGGTAACCCACCTCATGATTATATCACACCAGAACTCTACTGGCAAGGAGTGACTGCTCGTGCAATCACTCAAAATACCATTAACAATAATCCAACACTCACAATCTCTCTCTGGTCTTGGTGTTGTCAGCTATATGATTATTCCGAGGCAGCAACTCAAGAATATCTTGACGCAATGACCGCTCTCGAAACTGCAAATCCTGATATCACCTTCATCTATATGACCTGCAATGCACAGTCTGATGATAGCAGTGGGTATAATCGATGGCTTCGTAATGAACAGATTCGTCAATACTGCATTGCCAATGATAAGATACTGTTCGACTTTGCTGATCTCGATTGTTGGAGTAATGGTGACCATAGCACCTACTCCTATGTTGTCGGTGAAGATACCCTTCAGATTCCTATTGAGCACGAAGACTTCAATGGTGATGAGGCAGGCCATACCACCTATACAAGTTGTGAACAGAAGGGACGTGCATTCTGGTGGATGATGGCTATGCTAGCTGGTTGGAACGCTCCAGAGCCGACAACAACCACGACTTCAACAACAACTACACCCTCAACCACAAGCTCATCAACTGTTCCCATTAATGAAGCTCCTGACCTTATGGTTATAGGAATCGGACTTGGATTGATAGGAATTCTAGGTGTCTTGTACTTGTTATGGAGTCATCGTAGATAAGGACCAGATCATGGAGAGGAGTCATTGATTTCCAACGATGCATCTTTCTCCTCTTCTTCGATTATATTCAATGACCAATTATACTCCCTGTATTCGATTTCTGTTCTCTTTCTATTCTCTATGAAGAACTGCCCATCATCATTTGCCATATATCTGGCGATAAAGTAAATTTCAGTTTCTCCCCCTACTTCAAAGTCTTCCTTATACCACTTGAATATCATGCTCAGATAGAGGACTAACTTGCTTCTATCCAACACCTCTCCCTCCTCACTTTTGAGGTAGGACAGAGTGGCTGAGTCTAGATCTTGATCCAAGTTCTCACCACTATAGAGCCCATCTTTCAACAATGGACAAATGCGAGAAGCACAGTTGAGTACAAAGTGTTTCCTTGATTCTTTGAATTCATCTCGGATATAGTTCTCAATCTATCTTAGTGAGAGCCTCATTCCTCCTATTTTAGTTTGGAAATATCGGTTGATTTATTAAGGAGATAACCATTGTTAATTACATGTCTTCTACAAAGGATAAACTATTACCGATACTGAATTTTGTAGTCATTCTTTCTACTATCGGTGTAAACGCTCTTGCAAACATTCTACCAATCAACGGTGTAGGAACCGGTGATGTTGCAAACTCAAATGCATACTTCAACTTTTTCACACCAGCAGTGTATGTGTTCTCCATCTGGGGTGTGATATACTTCCTGTTGGTTGTGTTTGGAATCTACCAACTCCGACCAAGTGAGAGAGGAAAGGAGTACATAGGACAGATTGGATTTCTATTCATCCTAAACGGGATTTTCAACATGTTGTGGATTTTTGTCTTTCACTACTCAGTAGCCTTTGGTGATGTCACAACACCCATCCGCGAGATATTTGCCCTTTCAATGGTGCCCATGGCATTCATTCTCATCACACTACTCCTCATCTACGTGAAACTTGGTGTTGGTATTAAGTCAGTGCCAACGAATGAGAAGCTCGCAGTGCATCTACCCTTCAGTGTCTATGCAGGTTGGATTTCGGTAGCAATCATTGCTAACACAGCCTCAACGATAAACACATTCCTGACTATAGATGAAGCAACGCAGCATCTATGGACTGCACTCGTACTTGTGGTAGCTCTAGTTATTACACTGCTAATGCTGTTCCTCCGAAGGGACTTTGCTTTTGGACTTGTTGTAGTCTGGGCAACTTTTGGTATCTACGCCAAACATTCAACCATTCAACTCATCGCAATCCCTGCTCTTGCAGTGGCTGTGGTAGTAGCAGTGGTCATACTGATTCTGCCATTCATCAAGAAGAAGAACTGGGTAGACTATTATCTGGTTCGTAAATTGGAGCAATAAGAGATAATATGGTGAGAGAACTACTCTCTCACCACTCTTCTTTTCTTTAACCTTATTCTACTACTACATCCGATGCTCGAAGAAGTTCAGTTGAAAAGGGTGACTCTTCAGTCTTTACAAGATAATGGTTCTCAAGGGCAACCATGATTGCCTTATAGACCCTGGTTTCTTCAATACCACATGATGCAATCTCTGCTGCAAGTTCTTCAAGTTTGAATTGTTCGCCATGCTTTCGAGCTATGCGCTCATTGGCACATGTTGTTGTTGGCAGTTTCTTAGTTTCATCTAATTTGTAGGTTCTAAGAAGTTGACCATCCAATATATCATCAAAGAGTGCATCAAATTGTGTTGTGGTATGCCGATCAAGTACCACTACTGGAACATCCTCCATGGTTTCGTCGAAGATGAAACCCACTGTCTTAGCAAACTGGATCATCTTTTCTCGTTGTTCCGGTGAGGGATTACCTGTGGTGATGAATGCGCATACGAGTTTGTTCGTTGAGATGACCCTGACAATGTCGGATATTGGAATCAGTCCCCACTCCTCTGAGGAGGTCTCAATATCAAACTCGCCACGGAAACTGGTGATTGCAGTGATAAAGGCTGAGATGACAGTTTCCTCGAGTCCCTCTCTGAGTATCTTTGAATAGACTGGAAGTCCACTCTCTTTGTGAAGGACGATGACTCCAAGAAGGCTGCGAACATCATCAAATCGCCGTTTAATGGCAAGGGTCTCCTTGTTCTCACGAATTCTTCGTTTCTTCGCAGCTCTTCTATAGATGAGTCCAAAACCAATAGCAACAAGCGCAATGATGAATGGATAATACCGTGTTGTTGTGACCCAGACCATTGACACGAAATCTCGTTGTGGTTGCAGTCCAGCAGTAAAGGCACTACTCAATACATAGTTTATGGCTTCACATGTGATCTCTATCTGATAGAGGCCTTCAGCCACTGGCATGGGAATATATGCACTATATACTCCCGCTGTTGCTGTTTCAATCATAGTAATCGAACTACCAGCCGCTCCATTTGGATCAATAAGATAGCAGAACACTTGTATGTCTGATACAGGGTCTCCTGAGTCAGTTTCAGAAACTCTCACAAGAATGAGTGATTGACTATACTCCGGTGCGCTAATACCTTGGAGTATCTCTACAGTTATTGGTATTCGACCCACAGTGAATATGATTCTGAAATATGCATCTTCAAAACCTGTTCTCCCAAACGTAAGGGAAACACTATGATTCCCTAGTTCCTGTGGAGTGAGAGTGACTATATATTGACCCGATGAAGTTTCAGTATAGGTGACCCAATCTGCACCCGCACCAGAGGGATCAATGGCGGCACTTCGAATAGTGCTACTGTTCGATTCAAAGATATAATCAAAGGTAAATTGGTATGGTCGTCCAATGAGGAGAGTCCCTAGAGGATTCGAACCTTGTACCGTAGTGTCAATCTCTTCTACTTCGAAGAAGAACTGTTTGGTTGCTAATCTATAATCAGTCCTATTAGCAATAACAGTAAGTGCCCAAGTTCCAACTTGATGCCCACGAATAGTCATGATATAATAGCCAGTATATTCAACTATACTGATATCTAAATCTGTAAGGCCTGTTGGTAGTATAGATATCTCCGCCTCCTGAACAGGTCCTCTAGGATCTATCCTCTCATAGTAGATAATGAGTTCGTATGGTTCTTCATATTCAACAGTAGTTCTTGTGATATCTCCCTCAAATGACAGCACCGTTTGAATCTGGGTCACATCAAACGTGAATCCTGCACTTGCACTCTGATAGTTCAGTGCAGTGGCCCTAAAGAGAAGATTGTACGTCCCAATCTCGAATGATTGCAGGGTAATGTTGTATATGCCATCTCCAACGAAGGTGGCTGTTGATATGATCACCCCTGCTGGAGGATTGACCGGGACTATCATGGATGAGTTAATCGTACGAAAGTCCTCGTCTTGAAATAGCAATTGCAGAGTGAATGTCTGGTTTAGAGCCACTGTCTTTGAAGATGGTATCGTAGTGAGGATAGTAGGAATACCGCTTGCTGTGAGTGTAAATGTCACATACTGTGTCTCATGATTTAGTAGGCTGGCACTGATGACGAGCGAAAAAGTACCAGCTGCAGAGGGAGTAAGAATAATTTCATAGTACCCCTCAGCTATGTGTGAGAAGTTGGAATATGTTAAACCAACTGCCGGCGTCACTGTAATGACCTGCAGCTCTGAACCTGGCAGACCAAAACCGGTACTGTTTTGGTATTCTAGAACAAGACGGTAACTATTACCAAATAGGACCACATCCGCAGTTCCATTCAGCAAGTCAAGCTCACTGCCAGTTTCACCAATTATCAGAATGAAGTAATCTGATGTGTTGTAATGGAAAGGTTTTAGCAAGGTGATCGTTATTCCATAGGTTCCGCTCACATTGCAGGTAATATCCACTGAATAGAGTCCATTATCATGATACAGGAAGTTGTTCTCCCATAATCCATTTTCGGGTCCAGTGTATGTCAGTGATAGCTCAGCACCTCCAATACCAGTCCCATTTGATAGTTGATAGGTGAACTCTACTGTGAGAAGCTCATTGAGCCCCTTCTCGATGGGAATTGCTCCTATATCTACAATCTCGAGGTCTGTTTGTAACGGGTTCACGGATACAGTAAACCCAACAATTGAACTCTGGTAATTAGTGGCTGATGCTCTAAAGAGAAGACTGTATGTATCAATCGCTGCTGAATGAACTGTTATGTTGTATAGTCCATTACCAGCTGGAATAACGGTTGAGATGCTTATTCCCTCTGGTGGGTCCAAGACCGTAATAATGGCTCCATTAATAGAATTGAGATCCTCATCATGGAAATAAAGCTGAACGACATAGCTCTGGTTCACGCCAATGATGGCACTTGAAGGAAGTGCAGTCAGAATCGATGGTATGACGACTCCTGTGAGGGTGAAAGTTGCAAATTTTGTTTCATGGTTGAATATAGTGGCAGTAATGACAATCGAGAAGGTCCCTGTTGTTGATGGTGTGAAGGTCACTTCGTAGAAACCATCATAGAGCGGTGTGAAGTTTCCATATGATAGACCCGTTCCTGGCGTGACCGTCACAATTTCAACAGTGGCTCCTGATAGTCCTTGGCCTGTGCTGTTTCTATATTCCAAAACAAGACGGTAACTATCTCCGTATTGAACGACATCGGCTGTTCCATTCACCAGCTCTAGTTCAGTACTAGTCTTAGTGATTGTCAAGGTGAAGGAGTCTGATGCATTATAATGATAGGCCTTTGAGAATGTGATGGTGACTGAGTATGTTGTAGAGATATTTGAGATGATATTAATTGAGTAGAGACCATTTTCATTGTCAACGAAGGTATTCCAGTCAATGCCTTCCTGAGGTGCAGTGCTGGTGATTGTTGGCGACGCTCCGGAGATGCCTGTTCCATTCCAGAGTTCATAGCTTAGTTGGACGGTGAAGGCCTCGTTCAAGCCGCGTTCGATTGGAATTGATCCTGCATTGAGTATCTCTAATGAGGTCTCGAATATTGTGGTAATGGTAAATTGGGTAGTGATTGAATCAAAATATGGCCTTGATATCTCTACAAAGACTGTGTATACCCCATTTTGCACCAGAGCTGTATCGAACTCTGCTTGCCACCAGTTCTTTGCAAAGTTCTGAGCGAACTCCACAGTCGTTTCTGACCAATTCGCAGTCATGGACACGCTATCATCCAATAGATACTTACCTGTGTCACTATCAATCAGTGTGATCTGATTTGAAAGAACTAATCCATATTCAGTTTCAATGGTGGGATACTTCACAGTAGCAGATGCTTGATGGTATAGGTCAAATGTACCAATCCCGTAAGCTAGTTCAGTTCCATTATTCCAAACGACCTGAACTTCCCACAATCCTGCAGTTGTATTTGAGCCTCCAAATGTCCAAACAGAGCTATTCACTCTTCCTCCAACGATTTCTGAAATGGAGTCTGATTCCCATACTGTTCCATTTGGCATAATCCAATCAATTAATACTGGACTACCAGAGCTGGGAGTTTCAGAAGTAGTTCCTATCTCAACCTGTACCCTTGTGCTATTGTTCGGTCTGAATAATGAGTTCTCAGTCCAAAGGTCATCATCCAATATTTGTATCGTGATTTCCTTTGCATAGTTGTAGGCTTGTTGAGTAATTTTCCACCATCCTACTCGACTGAAGAGACTGTTCGGAACGAAAATGCAGCCTGCTGAAACTGTACAAAGTCCTGTAATGTCATTTCTCAGTGGATCAAGGATTGTTGTATTTTCCCAATCTGATGGATATTGAACCTCAAGTGTGAGGTTTTCATAATCAGAATTTGGTATTATATAGGTGTAATATTCGAGGTCTGCATTCTGGTCTGGTTCAATTTGAAATAAAACACCATTTTCAGATAGGTCCGTTGTCCAAGAGCTATTAAAATCACGTTGGAAATATGATGTCACAAAGTAATCGAAAGAAACCGAATTGTTTGCAGTTACTTCTATCTGTAATGGATCAACAACCCAAAGGGATGGATTTGATATTATTGAGGTTCCAACTCCACCAGTTGGTCCTATTATTGAGGCAGTTGAACTACCGATATTGAAGGTTAAATCAACATCTTCAAACGGAATAGGTGTCTGACTTTTAAACTCAAAATCATCAAGATTCACTTCAATCTTCTGTGCATTTATCAGACCATCTGGATATCCATCATCATCATAGTCACCATTTTCTGTGAGCACTAAATTTGCATACTCAATGTGTAATCCAATTCCTACAGTGAAGCTTGTCGGAGCCCCAACGAGTTCTATTGGATAATCTGTGAGTGAGTACCATACTCCTCTTAAATCACCTGTGGCTATGCTCATCCAGTATATGTCAGAATGAACATATATCCATAGTTGTACATCACCACTAAAGTCGTAGGGTTCAGGATCAACGGGGCCAGAAACATATCGATACCTAAAGCTTAGACTAAAATTGGTAGTCTGTGGAGAATTTGAAACGGTCTGCTCCCAAAGGATCTCTGAATCTAGATAATGTGTATACGTATCATCTTGAACTGGTTTGTCAGTAAACTCACCATAGTTTATACATGTCACATAACCTTCAGTGGAGTTCCATGTGGCATATTGTTCCTGATCCCCACCACTAGGGTCGTATGTTGTACCTACCCATGGATCAACCTCCTCATCAAAGGTTCCATTCACTGCATATATTTTTCGCAGGTTAGTTACTTCAACTTCAGCTTTTGAAACAGCCCAATCATTTTCATTATCTATAGTGATATTCTGTAGAGTATTTTTATTGGAATCCGTTCTAGCTCTCACTAGGTTTGTTTCTTGATATCCTCTCTGAATTATTCTGTTTGGATTAAGAATACCTTCCTGTGTATCTTGCGAAATTGCATAATAATTATTCTTTGATACCTCATTTGTTTCTAGGGAACCTGATGAGCTAATTGAATCATCCCTGCTTGGGATAGTTGAATGTGTTGCAGGTGACAATAGAAGTCCAAAAATAATTGGAATGACAATCAAGAATGTGATTAGAATTCTTTTAGGTTGCATATAGATTCCCTCGAATTGGCTGTGGCGTACATCTGCTTTGTCAGGATTACTAACTCTGATTTACCTATTTGAGATTAGTATAATTAGAATAATCACATATTCTTCGAGTTATTACTGTTATTTGTCTGTCCAAGCCTTGGAATGAACATTGGTACTGAATGTTGATATTCCTTATATTCTTCATCAAACTCTCTAACCAATTCTTTCTCCTCCTTCCAGCAGAGAATCCAGTTCTCAATAATCACCAACGGTGTGATGAGAAGTGATAGGACTCCTGATACAAGGAAGGTGATACCAATATGCGAAAGAATCATCCCAAGATATTGAGGATGCCGCATCTTCGAATAGAGCCCCGTAGTAACGACATGTGCGGATCGATGAGTTTCTGAGGCCTCAAGACCTATGTCCATGACTCCTCGCATTCCTAGATATGCGCCAGGTAGTAAGAAAATCAAGGCAATGATGAGATGGATGACGGGGATCTGCAGTGTTAGTAGACCAAAAAGTGGAATGACAAAAATAACATGGTCAAGCAGTGGAAATAGAAATCTCGGTTGTGGTGATAACCAAATTCCAAATGCGAACAGAAAGATACCCCACCCCGATATCATCCCAAGAATGGCTCCGATTCTTTCTCCTCTCTCCTCTCCATATTTTTCTTCAAGTTTGGTATGTTCCACTGATATGAAATGAATTTGAACGACGGATACAAATCCGATAACTGATAGAATGAACCAGAGCGACATACTCTCTCCTTACAAACTCTCCTGCAATAGCCTATATGTCTTACACAAGAGTCATATCCCAGTAACAGCTTAGGTATCAACGCGTTCCAAAAGGAGAGATATGAATGTCAGAAGAAGCAATGCTTGAAGAATTACGTGAAATAAGAAAGTTACTTACACCAGCACCTAAACCCCCACCGCCCGAGGGACTGATCGATGAATTTGTCGACTTCATTTCTCAGTACAAGGTACTCGGACTTGCAGTAGCCTTCATTCTGGGTATCTATATTGGTCAGGTAGTACAGGCCTTGGTGAATAGTTTCATCATGCCATTGATACAGATAGTATATCCTGCCATTGGCGGTACTGGCGAGAGTGCAAAAGTGTATATTCTTGCAGCTGGTCCAATCATAGATAGCCTCATCACTTTCATTATAGTCGCATTCGTTGTTTTCATCATCGTAA
>Ga0068714_10006888_pt1 | contig 11342 bp, 6 predicted proteins | sample MTBNYHSulfiMetaG_FD_62988 | JGI IMG/M metagenome (GOLD analysis project Ga0068714, IMG submission 62988) | Enrichment culture microbial communities from rom New York Harbor, USA that are MTBE-degrading - MTBE-NYH (New York Harbor Sulfidogenic)... | ecosystem: Environmental > Aquatic > Marine >... | reverse complement strand
GCGGCGCTGGCGGCGGCGGGCGGTTCTACCGACTCCCTGACGGGGGGCACCGGTTTTGACACGTGCAACTCCCCCGACACCGGAATCGGGTGTGAGAGCAGCCGCGGCCTGCGGTCGGGCGCTCCGTGGAACGCGGCGGCAGCCGAGGAGTGGCGCGGCCTGATCGCCGAGGCGTTCCTGGAGAGGGCCGGATTGCTGGTGGCGGAAGGCAAGCCCGGGATGGCGGCCGCCCTGGAGGCCGAGATCGATCATGCGGTGGCCGTCGTCGCCTGTGAGAGCCTCGGGGATCCCTTCATCACCACCCCCTCCAGCCCCGCCGGTGCCCACGTCATCGGCCTCTTCCAGCACAAGGACATCTACTGGGCCCAACGCGCGACGCAAGCCGGCCTGCCGGGGGCGAGTCCCTTCGATCCCGCGGCCAACGCTCGCGTGGCCGCCTGGCTGGTAGCCCGCTCTCTGAACCTGTACTCGGACGACCCCGAGGTGGCCCGGCCCGCCTGGACCCACTGGGTGTGCGACGAGCTGCTGGTGGACCGGGACCTGTGGGAGTGACCCTCTGATCCGCCGCGGTCTCAATCGGGCAGCCGCCGCCTGGTCCGCCCGACAGCGCATCTCCGGGGAGCCGCGTTCGGCCAACGGCGCCTCCTCGTTCCATCTCATCTGGGATCTGCCCGAGGTGCCTTTGCGCGAGGTCGAGGCGACGCTGGAAGTGGTGGCCGCTCCGGCGGTCCCGCGGGTCTACTTCTGGGCTTTGCAGGCTTCCTTTGCGGCGGGACCGCGGTTGCAGGGCGGGACCCACCTGGGGCTGCAATGGAACACGCGCCATCCGGGCAGCACCGCCGTCAACTTCGGAGGCTACGGGCCGGCCGAGCGGGGCACCCGGATGCTGGAAGGCTCCACTTCGGAGCTGCCCGGACCCCGCCGTGATCCGAATACCCGTGCCTATCACTGGGAGCTGGGGCACCGCTACCGGCTGCGCATCGCCCCGGCCCCGCGCGCCCCGGAGGGAATCCGGGCCTGGCGAGGGACGGTCACCGACATCGAGGAGGGACGAGAACAGATAGTGCGCGACCTCTACACCAGGGGCGAGTACCTGCATACCCCCATGGTGTGGACCGAGTCCTTCGCCCGCTGTGAGCACCCCTCGGTAGTGGTGCGCTGGAGCGGCCTGCGGGGGGTGTCCACCGGCGGGGAGGAGTTGCGGCCGGAGCACGTGCGGGTCAACTACCAGAGTCGCAGCGATGGTGGCTGCGATAACACCACGGTGGGCACCGATGAACTGGGGGTACTGCAGATCACCGCCGAGCAGCGGGAGGTCTTGCAGGGGGCCTGGCTGCGGGTGCCGGGAGCCTGAGAGGCTCACCGGCCGGGTGGGCGCTCATCCGGTGGGAAAAGACGGGCCGGGGTGTGGCACCCCGGCCCCTTCGCTTCGGTGATCGGCGGTGGCCTAGGGCCAGACGCCCCGCTGGGCCAGGGCCGACCAGCACCGCCCCACTGCGGTGACCATGGCGGCGGTCCGCATATCGGCGGCCCGCAACGGGGGGGCGTCGGGCATCGCCTCGTGCCAGCGGTCCCGGTACTCGGGCAGGTGGTCCTGGAGGCGGTGGTACACCTCGAGGACGCCGTCGGTGGCGCGACGCATCTGCGCCCGCAGGCGGGCGTTGACCTCGTCTTCCTCCACCTGCAGCTTGTTGGCCAGGTTTCGCTCCCACTCGAAGTAGGAGACGGCCACGCCGCCCGCGTTGGCCAGGATGTCGGGGATCACGGGTATGCCCCGATCCACCAACGCCCGGTCGGCTCCGGGCGTGGTGGGCCCGTTGGCTCCTTCGATGACGACGCTGGCGTTCACCCGATCCACGTTCTCGAGGGTGATCTGGTTCTCCAGGGCGGCCGGCACCAGGATGTCGCATTCCACCTCGAGGGGGCCCTTGACGTCCAGAGGCTGGGTTCCGGGAGTGCCCAGGGTGGTCCCCGCCTCACGGAAGTGGGCATCGACTTCTTCCAGGTCGAGCCCGTCGGGGTTGGCCGCCCCGCCCCCGATGTCGGCCACGGCGACGATGCGGGCCCCCATGTCGTGCAGGATCAGCGCGCTGTAGCGCCCCACGTTGCCGTAGCCCTGCACGGAGACCCGGCTGCCCTCGATGCGGCTGAGCCCGGGCACCTCCCCCCGCTCCAGGATGCGCTCCAGGACGTAGGCGAGCCCCTGGGCGGTGGCGGTGGTGCGCCCGGGGATGCCGCCGAGGTCGAGCGGCTTGCCGGTGACCACCGCCAGGTTGATGGTGTGGCGATGCATCATCTGGTAGGTGTCGTAGATCCACGCCATCACCTGGGCGTCGGTGTTCATGTCCGGCGCGGGGATGTCGGTGTAGGGACCGATGTCGTCGCCGAGGGAGGAGATGAAGCGCCGGGTCACCCGCCGCTTCTCGGCTATGGACATCTGCAGCGGATCGCACTCCACCCCGCCCTTGGCCCCCCCGAAGGGGACGTCCACCACCGCGCACTTCCAGGTCATCCAGGTGGCGAGCGCGCTCACCTCGTCCTCGTCCACCGTGGGGTAGAAGCGGATGCCGCCCTTGCCCGGTCCGCGGGCGGTGTTGTGCAGCACCCGATAGCCCCGAAAGACCTGCACGTGGCCGTCGTCCATCACGACCGGCAGGGTCAGTTTGACCACTCGCTCCGGGTCGAAGAGCCACTCCGACATGCCCTGCCAGTCGCTGAGGTCCTCGATGAAGGGAAGGGCGGCGTCGAATTGGCTGCGGGCGATGTGGTGCGGGTTCAGGTCCTCGGCGGCCTGGTCCGGCTTGGGCATCGAAACCCCCTCGAGTTGTAGGAAGACTCAGGCTCATGGTCGGTCCCGACGGGTCCGGCGGCTAGAGCACAAAGCCCCGCACCGGCGGTCCGGAAGGCTAGAAGCGAAGGCCCGGGGCCGACGGGGAGGCACCTGGGTTTGAGGGAGGGGTTCGGGTAACCTCTCGCTGCCGGATCGAGGCTGCGGGCGGGTCCCGCGGACCGGCCCGGGGGCCTGTGTGGGAAAGGATGCGTGACATGGGAGTTGTCGGACGCGGGCGCGGGGCATGGGCCGTCCTGGCGGCGGGCCTGGCCCTGGCCGCCTGCACGGGCGACGGCGGAACCACTACGACTGTGGAGCCCACTACCACCCGGGCCGCGACCACCACGGCCGCTCCCACCACTACCGCGACTGTCACCACCACCACGGCCGCCACCACGGCCACCCGGTTCGGGGGAGAGGCGGTGATCGGAGACTTGCAGGAACCCATCACCCTGAACCCGTTCTCGTTGGGCGGCGACACCTACTCGGTGGCCCTCCTCAGCCGGGCCTGGACCTGCGGCACCCAGGAGGTGGACGGCACCACCCGCGAGCTGATCCCCGACCTGGTGGTCGAGCTGCCCACGGTGGCCAACGGCGGGCTGACGCTGAACGAGGACGGCACCGGGACGGTCCGCTATGAGATTCGTTCGGAGGCGGTCTGGGAGGACGGGACCCCGGTGTCGGGGTACGACTACGAGTTCACCTACCAGACCATCATGGACCCGGACTACCCGATCGACCGCAGCCTGTATGAGGCGATTCTCCCCGACTCGCTGCTGGCCGGCCCCAAGAGCTTTGAGTTCACCATCACCGGCCCCACCACGGCGGTGGAGGGCTTGTTCAGCCTGATCCTGCCCCGCCACCAGATCGAGGGCACCGACTTCGCCGCCGCCTACGACGATTCGGGGTGGCTGTCGTGCGGGCCGTTCCGCATCGACTCATGGCAGAAGGGCGAGGCGGTCCGCCTGGCCCGCAACGAGAACTACTGGAAAACCGACCCGGAGACCGGCGAGCGGCTGCCCTACCTGGACTCGCTGGTGGTCCGCTTCTACCCCGACCAGGACGCCCTGCTGGAGGCCTTCCGGAGCCGGGAGGTGCAGGTGATCGCCCTGCCGGATGACGTCGAGGTCATCGAGGAGGTGCGGGGCCTGGAGGCCGAGGGTGCCCTGATCGACGTGGTGGCAGGCACGACCTGGGAGCACCTGGCCTTCCAGTTCGGTGAGAACCGGCTGGTGCGCAACCCCGGCTCTTACAACCTGCATCTCAACTTCCGCCGGGCGGTGGCCCACGCCGTGGATCGTGACTTGATCGCCGAGGAGATCCTCGGGGGCCTGGTGAGCCCAATGTCGTCTTACGTGGACGCGTACAGCCCGGAGCGTTCGGGAGCGGCCTGGGACCGGTACGACTACGACCCGAACCGGGCCCGTGAGTACCTGGCATCTCTCTGCAGCGAGGAGGGGGTTGACTGCGAGGCGTCGCCCCCCCGGGTGGTGTTCACCACCACCTTCAACTCGCCGGCCCGCCTGCGGCTGGCCCAGCTGCTCATCGGCATGTTCGAGGACGTCGGCATCGCCTACGAGGCGGAGCTGGAGGATTCGGTCCTCTTCTTCGGGGAGACCCTCGACCGGGGCCTGTGGGACCTGGGCGAGTGGAGCTTCGTGGGCGGCCCGGGGCTGACCGAGCTGGTGGGCTGGCACGCCTGGCTGGACCCGGCCGGGCCCTTGCCTGCCGGGCGCAACCTGTACCGCTGGGGCACGGGGGAGGTGACGGGCTCGGAGGACGGCTGGTTCGACCAGCCGGCCGGCTATGCCGATGAGCACACCGCCCGCTTCGCCGAGCTGTGGATCCTGATGGAGGCCGCCGTCGACGAGGCCGAGATCTCGGCCTACCTGGCCGAAGCCGAGGAGATCCTGGCCGACCAGGTGGTGATCCTCCCGCTGTACCAGCGCCCGGACGCCGGGGCGGTGTGGGCCGACACGCTGGCGGGCTACCGGCACCTGCCCTACTACCTGGGCGAGCTGGTGCAGGGGGGAGACACCTGGAACGTGGAGAGCTGGTACCGCCAGGACCTGTAAGCCCCGGTCGCTGCATCGGGCCGCTGGTACGCTCCGGAACAGGCAGGGCGCTTAGCTCAGCTGGCAAGAGCGCTTCCCTTACAAGGAAGAGGCCGGGGGTTCGAGTCCCTCAGCGCCCACTGTCGTATCTCTTCTGCGCGTTTGGCTGTCGCCGCCTGTTCGGCGGCGACAGCTGCTGATGGTGGGGTTGGTTTGTGGCCTGCGTCGGATCTGGTCCGCAGGTTCTCTCAGGGCATGCTGCGCGTGGTGGGGTTGGGCGGAGAAGGTTCGAGTGCTGTATGGCTGTCAATGGACGGTCATGGCCGACCCCGAGGGCCACGAGATCTCCAGAGCGCCCCAGGCCGGAGATCCGGCCATTCCACAAGGGCGACGCGCTCGCCGCCCCCGGTCGGCGGAAGGATCGAGATGGGCCGGCCCGTGCCTCATCTGCCCGCCGGAATCGTGGGCGCGACGGGCGGGCCACAGAACCGCAACCAACGCCAAGCTCGCCACAGTCACAGAGGGGCCGATCCCCGCTCTGGCGTTCTCCCGGCTTCGGCTACCGACGGCGGCCGTACGCCGGGGCATGGCCGCCGGCTGTTAAGGTGAATTCCACTGGTCGTTTCGGAGTTGATCGAGCGGAGAGTCGATCGGGACATGGCCTTGGGATTTAGCCTTCACTGGCGGTGGTGGTGCCCCGTAAGGGGCAGCGGGAAGGGGGTATGCGCCTCCGCCGATTAGCACCGACTCGACCAGAGCCTGGCATTCCCGCTGCAGAGAACTGCAGCGGGACTCTTTCTTTACAGGGAGAACCCGGAGACATGACGGCATCAGCCAAGACTGCCGAGAACGGGAATCTGAAGATCGGCGAGCTGCCCGAGCTCCACATGGTGAGTCTCAACGACGTGGTCCTCCACGAGGACCCCGACATGGAGCGGGTGGCTCGTCTCGTCGACCGCTTCAGCGCCGAAGGGATCCTGAAGAACCCGCCCGTCGTAGGGCGCTCCCCGGGTCGACGGAGGATCGTCCTCGACGGAGCCAACCGGATCACGGCCCTCCGAGTGATGGGGTATCTCCATGTCCTGGTGCAGGAGCTGGACCTCTCCGATCCGGGGCTTTCCCTCGCCACCTGGCACCACTCCATCGAACACCTCGGGGCCCAGGAGTTGCTCGATAGCGCCGGGTCCGTGGTCGGCACTCGGCTTGAGGAGACGGTGGAGGCCCCGGAGACGGAGCCCGGCCTGGCCCGGTTCCATTTCCGGGATGGAAGGGTCGTCACCGTTCAGGGCGCCGATGACCTCGAGGGCCGGGTCGCCCAACTCCACCAGCTCACCCAGGCTTACCACCGGTTCGCCCACTTCGATCGGGTCAGCTACACGGACCTGAACGACCTGACGCGGCACTACCCGGACTTCACGGCCCTTCTGGTCTTCCGTCCTTTCACCTTGGACGATCTGCAGCAGCTCACCCAGCGGGACGGCCGGGTTCCCAGCGGTGTGACGCGGATCCTGCTACCCAAGCGGGCCCTCCGGTTCAATCTTCAGCTCGAGACGCTCCGGGCCGGCCTGTCGGTGGAGCAAAAGGAGGAATGGCTCCAACAGGCCATCCTGGAGAAGGTGGCCGGCAAGGCCATCCGTTTCTACCGCGAACCAACTTTCTTCTTCGATGAATAGGAAAGGCCACGCCGGCAATGGAGCCCGGTGCCGTTAGTCCAAGTCCGCCAGTGGCGGTAGAGGAGGCAACATGGAATCCATCAAGATCTTCCTGGACGAAAGCGAGATGCCCCGGCACTGGTACAACCTCCAGGCCGACCTGCCCAAGCCTATGCCTCCGCTGATCCATCCGGGCACTCACGAGCCAATCGGACCCGAGGACCTGGCCCCTCTCTTTCCTATGGGCCTCATCGAGCAGGAGATGAGCCGGGAGCGGTACATCGAGATCCCCGATGAGGTGCTGGACATCTACAGGCTCTGGCGTCCCAGCCCCCTCGTCAGGGCCAGGAACTGGGAGAAGGCCCTGGGGACGCCCGCCAGGATCTACTACAAGTGGGAGGGAGTGAGCCCTGCCGGTAGCCACAAGCCGAACACGGCGGTGGCTCAGGCTTGGTACAACAAGGAGGAGGGCGTCAAGCGCATCACCACGGAGACCGGCGCCGGTCAGTGGGGAAGCGCTCTGGCGCTGGCCTGCAACTTCTTTGACATTGAGTGCAAGGTCTTCATGGTCCGCATCTCCTTCGACCAGAAACCCTACCGACGCCTCATGATGCAATGCTGGGGAGCCACCTGTATCCCCAGCCCCAGCGACCAGACCGAGGCCGGCCGCAGGATCCTGGAGGAGTTCCCGGATACCCCGGGGTCGCTGGGCATCGCCATCAGCGAGGCAGTAGAAGAGGCAGCCAGTCGCGACGACACCAAGTACTCGCTGGGAAGCGTCCTCAACCACGTCATGCTCCACCAGACCATCATCGGCCTGGAGAGTCTGAGGCAATTCGAGATAGCGGGGGACTACCCCGACGTGGTGATCGGCTGTGTCGGAGGCGGATCCAACTTCGCCGGTTTCGCCTTCCCGTTCGTGAGAGACAAGCTCGTGGGCGGGAAGGACATCCGAGTGGTGGCCGTGGAGCCCAAGGCATGCCCGACCCTTACCAAGGGCCTCTACAAGTACGACTTCGGAGATGCCGCCTGCACCACACCGCTGATCCGGATGTACACCCTGGGTCACAGCTTCATTCCGGCGCCTCTCCACGCCGGGGGGCTCCGGTACCACGGCATGGCTCCCTCCGTGAGCCATCTCTACCAGCAGGGGCTCATCGAGGCCAGGGCCTACCACCAGCGAGAGTGCTTCGAGGCTGGGCTGGAGTTCGCTCGCGCCGAGGGCCACCTGGTAGCCCCGGAGACCTCCCATGCCGTACGGGCGGCCAAGGAGGAGGCGCTGGCCTGCAAGGAGCGCGGGGAAGGCAAGGTCATTGCCTTCAACGCGTCCGGGCACGGTCACTTCGACATGGGTTCGTATGAGAAGTTCTTCGCCGGGGAAATAGTGGACTACGCCTACCCGGAGGAGAAGGTGGAGGAAGCGCTGGCCGGCCTGCCCCCCATCGCCTGATCCACCAGAGCCGGGGCCAATGCGGAAGGCGGGGCAAGAACCGGCCCCGAATACGACGTGTCGGCCGAGAGGGCGGTGACGGTCGCTGTGGCCGCGTTGGCGGCCGGGCCGTCGGAAGGCCGGGGTGAGAACCCTCCACTGCTGACCCCCGACAGCATGGTGCCTGCCGAACGCGGCCGAGTCGCGTACCCTTGGCGGTGGGAGGTGGCGATGCACAAGAGGGCGTTGGCTTTGCTGGCTGCCGGGCTCATGGTGGTGGCGGCCGCCTGCGGCGGCGATGACACGGCCGCCCAACTGGCCGAGCGGGAGAGGGAGATCGCGGAGCTCGAACGTCAGCTGGCCGAAGCGACCTCGACCACCTCCACGACGGTGGCGGGCGAGCTCCCCGGCACCACCCATGCTGGGACGACCAGCAGTACCGCGCAGGGCCCGGCCACTACCACCACGCTGCCCCCCGGCGTCTACGCGGTGGCCGAGATCGAGACCTGCGTCATCGGCTCCGCCCCCGGGCAGGAGGTGAACCTGCGCACCGGCCCCGGCTCCGACGCGGCTCTGGTCGGCACCCTGGCCGCCGATGCCACCGGGGTGCGCACCACCGGTTGGGCCGCCCTCGACGGCGGGGGCAACGAGTGGCGCCAGATCCTCCACGAGGACGGCACCGCCTGGATCTTCTCCACCTTCCTCACCCCGGGCGAGTGCCCGCTGGGCCCGGCGGTCGGCTACTGCGTGAACGAGGCGGCTTGCACCGACACGCCCAACGTCCGCACCGGCCTGGGCGGTGGCTACTCGATCATCGGCACCCTGGCCACCGACGAAGTGGGGATCGTGGGCACCGGGGCCACCACCCTCGACGATCGCAACCGGCCGTGGGTGCAGATCCGCTACGGGGAAGGGACGGGCTGGGTGGCCGGCTGGCTGCTGGACCAGGAGCCGTGCAGCCCCACCGAGTGCCCGCCGCCGCCGCTGCCCTGGACGATCACCGCCGACTCGGTTGGCCCCATTGAGTTGGGGATGCCGATCACCGGACTGGGGACGGCCACCGGCTTCACCTGGGCCTTCGAGGAGCCCGGTGCCGTCGGGTGCCTGGTGGGAACGGCGGTCGGGCTGGGAGTGAGCATCATCGCCCACGAGGGAGCGGTGGTCGACGAGATCAACGTGTACGAACGGGACGACGCGCTCACCGCCGCCGGCATGCGCGTCGGTGACTCACTGGCCGAGGTCCAGGCCGCCTACGGGTCGCGGGTGCTGGATATCACCGACGACGGGTATGCCGGCACCGCGGTGTGGATCGATGCCGACGGCGACGGCGCGGCAGACCTGGTCGCTCTGATCTCGGGCTCAACCGTGCGGGCCATCCGGCTGCCGGCGGTGCTGTCGGAGGGGTGCCTCTAGGAGAGAGGGGCCCGGCTAGGCGATGCAGATCGTCATCACGTCGCCCTCGCGCTGACGGTCGCCCAGGGCGCCGACCTCCGCGTCGCGAGCGATGGCCAGGCGGATGGTGGTCACCCCCGCCAGTTCTCCCTGGGCGTCGGCGATCTGCAACTGTTCGATGATGCGGTGCCGCAGGATGGTGGTCAGGTGGCGCACCCCGAAGCGGGGCTGCCACTGGGAGACCAGGTGCTCCACGATGGACGGGTCCCACTCGAACTCGTACCCCAGCAACTCGGCGTCCTGGTCCAGTCCCTCCAGCATGCGCTGCAGGATCACCCGGATGGCGTCCTGATCGAGCGCCTCGAAGACGACGAAGTCGATGTTGCGCCCCAGGAACTCCTCCGGGTAACCGCGCTGGCGGAGGTCCTCCATCACCGACTCCCGGGTGACCCGGGCCGCCCCCTCCTTCACCGGTCCCCGCGGCCCCAGGCCGATCTGGCGCCCGCTCTCGTAGGCCGTGCCGGCGTTGGTGGTGAAGATGATGAAGGAGCGGCGGAAGTCGAGCAGGTTCTCGTCGGTGTCGAGCACCCGGCCCTCGTCGAGGATCTGCAGCAGCAGGTCGGTGATGGAGGGGTGCGCCTTCTCGATCTCATCGAACAGGACCACAGATTTGGGCAGGTCGCGGATCTTGGACAGCAGGCCGCCTTCACCCCGGGAGTAGCCCACATAGCCGCGGGGAACCCCCAGCAACTGGTTGGCGATGACCCCCTTCGCGTCGAGGCCCCGGCCGGCCAGGGTGTTGCAGTCCACCCGCAACAACGCCTCCCGGCCCGCGCCGAGCAGCTTGGCCAGCTGTTTGGCCGTCTCGGTCTTCCCCACCCCGGTGGGGCCGCCGAACAGGAAGACGCCCTGCGGTTGCTCTTCGTCGCCCCATCCCTCGCCCAGGCCGGCCACGAAGGACTCGGCGATCTTCTGCAGGGCCTCGTCCTGGCCGACGATGGCCTTCTGCAGGTGCTCCAGCACCGTCTCCACGGTGAGCGCCTCCGGCCGCACCAGACCCTGGCCGATGATGTCCTCGAGGGCCTCTATCAGCTGTACCTGTCCCAGCACCTCGCCGCGGTCGCCTACCACCGTCATCAGGGCACAGGCGTCGTCGAGCAACTGGATGGCTTTGTCGGGCTGGAACCGGGTGGGGAGATGCTCCTCGGTGAGGTCGACCGCCTTCACCAGCACGTCGCGGGGGATCGTGATGGGGGCGTAGTGGGCCTCCAGCCGAGGGACCCTGGCCTCGAGGATCTTGATGGTCTCGTCGCGGGTGGGCGGTTCGATCTTCAGCAGCCCGAAGCGGCGCACCAGAGCATCATCGGGCGCGATGTAGTGGCGGTACTCGGCGGTGGTGGTTGCCCCGATGATGCTGATGGAACCCCGGCCCAGCGCCTGCTTGAAGGCCTCGTTGGCCTCGGTGAAGGGGCCCCGCTCGTGCATGCCGCTCTGCAGGAGCGAGTGGATCTCGTCCACGAACATGATGACCTTGGGATGGGCCTCGAGCAGCTTGATGAGACCGGAGACCCGTTCGTCGTAGGCGCCCACCACCCCTGCCCCCGCCCGCAGGAAGGAAGGAGAGAGCTCGAAGATGTCCCGGTCGCGGAGCATCGGGGCAACGGAGGGATGGCCGTCGGCCAGGCGCCGGGCGAATTCGTACACCAGCGCCGTCTTCCCGGTGCCGGCCGGGCCGATCACGATCACGTTGCGCCGCTTCATCCTCACCAGAGTCTTCTGCAGGCGCCGCAGTTGGGAGTCCATCCGGACGATGCTGGACGACTCCAGAGTGCCGTCGGTGAGAATGCGGCCGAAGCTGGCGAGCGCCTTGAGTATCTCGGCGCGCTCTTCGGAGGTGCGCCAGCCGCTGTCGGCCGGCACTCGGCTGGACTCGGGCAGCGCCCGCCCGCCCACGACGGCTCGCGCCTTGCGCAGGGCGGGCTCGG
>Ga0068714_10006887_pt1 | contig 11343 bp, 8 predicted proteins | sample MTBNYHSulfiMetaG_FD_62988 | JGI IMG/M metagenome (GOLD analysis project Ga0068714, IMG submission 62988) | Enrichment culture microbial communities from rom New York Harbor, USA that are MTBE-degrading - MTBE-NYH (New York Harbor Sulfidogenic)... | ecosystem: Environmental > Aquatic > Marine >... | reverse complement strand
GCCAAAAAACAATTTGTGGTGCCAAGAACTTTTTTACCACACCTATCTATTTGTAATTACAAAATATTATTTTTTTAACTGTTGAAGATCAGTTAAACGTAAGGTGTTAAAACACTTCACGCTTCACGTCTTACTTTTCACGTTTTGATCGTTGCCGCCTCGATCTGCTTTTGAATGCAACTTGGTATTACAACTCCGTTCACCCCTGAGTCCCGCGCTTCGCGGGGTCGAAGGGTGAATAGCTTCTTTATGGTTTAGTTTTTTTCTGATTCAGGCTTCTTCCCGACTGCCCACGCAATTATGATTCCTATCTCGTAGAGAAGAAGGAGCGGAACCGCCATCATCAACTGATTGAATATATCAGGTGTAGGGGTAAGAAAAGCTGATATAATAAATGCCAACACAACGGCATATTTCTGAAACCTCAGGAGCGTTTTGTAAGTAACAATTCCCACCTTGGCCAGAAAGAAAATTAAAACGGGAGTCTCGAAAATAACGCCGAAAGCTAATAATAAACTGGTTGCGAGGCTAAAGTATTCTTTCATTGACGGCAAGGGCTTGATGAAATCTGAGGCAAAGCTGTTTATTAAGAATTGAAAAGCCGGTGGAAAAACAAAAAAATATCCAAAAAAGGCTCCCCCAATAAAAAGGATGGAAGAAATTATAACAAAGGGGACAACGTATCCTTTCTCCCGTTCGTAAAGCCCGGGAGCGATGAATTTCCAGGTTTGGTAAAGGATAAATGGTGTGGTTAGAAAAAAACCGGCAATCAAGGCAGTCTTAAAGTAGATTAAAAATGCTTCCGTTGGATTAGTAAATATTAGGGTGCTATTGGGAGGTAAGGCCTTCTTGATGGGTATTGCTAAAATGGAAAATATTTTTGGCGCAAAATAAAAAGAAACAGCGCACCCAAGAGCAATGGCGATTAAACATTTAATGATCCGCTTCCGAAGTTCTTCCAGATGTTCAATAAAGGATAGTTTCTCTTCGGCCATTTACATTTTCTCTTCGTGTGGTATCTGTTCCTTTTTTTCAGGTTCCAGCTTTGGCTCTGGGAGGTCTTTTTCTAAGGGAGAATGGTTTTTAGAAGGTAAATGATTTTCCTCAATTGATGATTGAATATCCTTATTGAGGTTCGCCTTTAACTCATCAGTAGCCTTTCTAAATTCCCCAACCACTTTTCCTAACGTGCGGGCCAGGTCCGGGAGCTTTTGGGGGCCAAGCACGATAAGGGCGATAATGAAAATGAGTAAGAGTTCAGGCGCTCCGATGTTAAACATGGCAATAAGAAAATAAAAATAAGATTAACGGTATTTTAACCTTAATCTTTTTATGTTTGATGTCAATGAATTATTTAGAAAAAATCTTGCTTTTTCTTCATGATCACGATGAAAAATAAAAATCATTCTTTGATTAAACCCCGTTAGAAGGATTTCACACGGGGCATTTACTCCGTGTGAAAAAGTGTAAGAATTCCCGTGCTACTTCACCCTGTTAGATACTTGATATCTAACAGGGCATGCATGGCATTTCTAACAGGGTAAAAAATAGATTATTTAATATTTTTTAAATTATCTTGACTTTTTTTTGAAGGAGTTTATCATAATTTAATTTAGGGCTTGTGAAGAAGTTTGATCTTAGGACAAAAAAAGAAAGAGAAGGTTGTTATGGGATTAGAAAAATTTGATATTTTAGAAGAAAAAATAAATCAACTGGCAGAAAAATATAACCAAATTAAGCTTGAAAAAGATAATTTTTTGAGTCATCTTCGAAAAAAGGAAAATGAAATTTTGGCGTTACAGGAGAAAGTCAATTCCTTAGAAGGAGAAAAAGAGGTTTTTAGAACAAGGTTAGATAAGATCATTTCTCACCTTGAGTCTACGGCTGGTAACCTTTAAAATCCGCAATCAAAGTGAATGCAACGAAAGTAACTATTTTAGGCAGAGAATTATCTTTAAAAAGTGAGGCAGGGGAAGAGTATGTGAATCAAGTGGCGGAGTATGTAAAACAAAAGATTGAGACGGTGCAAAAATCTTATCCTATGGACCTAATCCCCACAGTAATCCTTACTGCTCTCAATGTTGCGGATGATTATTTGCAATTGTGCAAGGAACGGGAATCTTTGATCAAGAAAGTCGAAGGACTTTCTATTTACCTTTCAGAAGTAATGGATTCTCGGACATAAAATTTTTTCCACCTCAAAGGAGAAGGTGTTTTAATGATAAGGGGAGAAAAGGGATAGATAAAAATTTTAGGATTGATAGAAACTTATTCGGAGAAGTTTAGATACTATGAGATTTGGCTATTTGGGGGAGATGCCCTCAAGACGTTTGGTTTTAAGAGAGAACGTGATCCCAAAAAATAAAATCAAAAGTTCCAAGGTGATTCTTTTTTGAAGAAGACTAACCTTGAGTTGTATGGAAAGCTTTTGTTTCTTATAAAATTAATTAATTACAATTATTGAAATTTTAACAAAAAAGTTTCAATAAAAAAGTAGTATAAAAAACCGCCATTTCTCATTTTCCCATCTAAAAACTTTTCAATAAATCTACCCTTTTTTTGCTCATTCACGGAAAAAAGCAAACAATCGTTAGCCAACATTTCTCTTTTGACAAGGTGCATATTTAGAGGAGGTGATGTCTTTTGAGTCTACTCTGGATCGGTGCTCTTCTATTCATTCTTTGTTTAGGAATAGGGGGATTAATCGGTGTTTTATTAAGAAAAAAATTTGTCGAATCAAAAATTGAAACAGCAGGAAATAGGGCCTTAAAACTCATTGATGACGCTAAAAAACAAGCGGAAACGATTAAAAAGGAAGCCCTATTACAAGCTAAGGAAAAGCTTTATCAAGAACGAAACGAATTTGAACGAGAGCTTCGGGAGAGGCGTGCTGAACTCCAGAACCTGGAGAAACGTTTAGTTCAGAAAGAAGAAAACCTGGAAAAAAAGGTAAACCTTTTGGATCAGAAAGAAGTTAGCCTTTCCAAGCGGGAAAAGATACTGGGAAGCCAAGAAAACACGGTAAGCGAGAAGGAAAAAAAGTATAATGAATTGGTAGAAAAGACACAAAAAAAGCTTGAGGAACTCTCAGGGATGTCGGCAGCAGAAGCTAAACGGCTTTTGGTCCAAACTATGGAAAATGAAGCTAAGCATGAAGCTGCCAAAATGGTTAAAAAGATTGATGAAGAGACAAGAGAAAAAGCCGATAAGACTGCCAAAGATATTATCTCATTGGCAATCCAACGCTATTCGGCAGAATACGTGGCTGAAAAGACTGTGTCGGTAGTCAACTTACCAAACGATGAAATGAAAGGAAGGATTATTGGCCGCGAGGGTCGAAACATCAGAGCGATTGAGGCCGCAACTGGAATTGATATTATTATTGATGATACTCCAGAAGCCGTGATCCTTTCCGGTTTTGATCCTATTCGCAGAGAGGTAGCCCGGATATCGATTGAACGTTTAATCACTGATGGGAGGATCCACCCTACCCGGATCGAAGAGGTAGTCGAAAAAGTCCAGGAGGAAATGGAGAATACTATTCGTGAAGCAGGCGAACGAGCGGCATTTGATGCTGGGGTTCATCGATTACATCCGGAAGTAATAAAATATATGGGAAAAATGAAATACCGGACAAGTTATGATCAAAACGTGCTTCAACATTCTATTGAAGTAGCTTTTCTCTGTGGGGCATTAGCCGGAGAACTGAAGCTTGATGTTAAGCAGGCAAAGCGCGTTGGTTTTTTACATGATATCGGCAAGGCGGTTGACTATGAAGTTGAAGGAACCCACGCTTTGATTGGGGCGGAATTAGCTCGAAAATATAATGAAAGTCCTGAGGTGATCCACGCGATTGCTGCTCACCATGATGACGAGAAGCCCCAGACAATTTTAGCCGTTTTGGTCCAAGCGGCTGATGCGCTTTCTGCGGCCCGTCCTGGTGCTCGACGGGAAATGCTGGAAACGTACATAAAACACCTCAAGGAGTTGGAGGAAATAGCGAACTCTTTTAACGGAGTAACTAAATCCTACGCGGTGCAGGCTGGAAGGGAGATCAGGGTGATTATTGACAGCAAAGAAGTTTCCGATGAGGCAGCGTTTATGCTTTCACATGATATTGCCAAGAAGATAGAGTCAACCCTGACCTATCCGGGCCAAATCAAAGTGACGGTTATTCGGGAAACCCGGGCCATACACTTGGCGAAATAAAAGGCAAAAGCTTGAAGGTCTTTTTTATTGGCGATATCATTGGGAAACCGGGTCGAAAAGCAGTAAAAGCGCTATTATCCCAATCGTTGGAAAGGGAAAAATTTGATTTAATTCTTGCCAACGGAGAAAATGCTGCTGGTGGCTTTGGAATAACACCCCGGATTGCTCATGAATTGGTTGAGGACGGCATTGACATCATTACCTCGGGCAACCATATCTGGGACAGGAAAGAAATTGTTGATTTTTTGGAAAAAGAGGATTTTCTTTTAAGACCGGCAAACTATCCTGAGGGTGCTCCTGGTAAAGGGAGTGGGGTTTTTAAAACCAAAACCGGAGTGTTGGTTGGGGTAATCAATCTTTCGGGGCGCACGTACATGGGAAATTTTGAGTGCCCTTTTCGAACTGCGTTACAAGCAATTGAAAAAATAAAAAAGTCTACTCCCCTAATGATTGTGGATTTTCATGCTGAGGCTACATCGGAAAAAGCGGCATTAGGCTGGTTTTTGGATGGCCAGGTAAGTGCGGTTATCGGTACTCATACTCATGTCCAAACCGCGGATGAGCGGATTTTACCCCTCGGCACTGCTTTTATTACTGATGCAGGTATGTCCGGTTCACTGGACTCAGTGATCGGGATTGAAAAGGAGATTGCAATCCAAAGGTTTTTAACCCAAACCCCCAAGAAATTTGAGCCGGCAAAACAAAACCCCCATCTCCAAGGGGTAATCATTGACCTTGATGAAAAAACCGGAAGGTCTACTTCAATTAAGCGGTTTGATTATTCGGTTGATAGAATGTGAGGTAGAAAGTTTTAAGTGTTAAGTTTTAAGGGACACCTTGTTTTTTTCTTTTTCCTACTTCCTAACACCTTTAAACTTAACCCTTAAAACTTAAAACTTAATTCTCGCCCCTGAGAAGCCACCAGTCAGAGAGAGAAAAGTTAAACACCATTTAAGAACTAAAGATTTCGTCGTATGACCAGTATTATTACTGAACTCACCTCAAGAGATTTGATTTTTCAGGTCACCAATCAAGATCTGGATAAGATTTTTTCATCAGACAAACCCCCGGTTTATTGTGGGTTTGACCCCACCAGTTCGAGTCTCCACCTGGGGAGTCTTCTGCCAATAATAGGATTGATGAGGTTCCAGCAGGCAGGTTTTAAACCCATTATTGTCGTGGGCGGAGCTACCGGGATGATTGGAGATCCGAGCGGGAAAAGTGCGGAGCGCCTGCTTTTAGGCGAGGAAGATATTGTGGCAAATGTTGAGGCACTTGAAACGCAGTTAAGAAAATTTCTCGACTTTGATAAAGGTTCATGCTCAGCGCTTGTGGTGGATAATGCCTCCTGGTTTAATCAAATTCTTTTTGTTGATTTTCTCCGGGATATTGGAAAGCATTTTTCGATTGGAGCTATGTTGGCAAAGGAGTCAGTGAAAACCCGGCTCGAGACCGGAATTTCCTTTACTGAATTTTCTTATATCTTGCTTCAGGCTTATGATTTTCTGTATTTGTACGATAATTATAAATGTAAGATTCAGCTCGGAGGACAGGATCAGTGGGGAAATATTACGGCTGGCATAGAACTTATCCGGCGACTTCGCGGACAAGAGGTTTTTGGTATTACCTTGCCTTTAGTTACTACTGCCTCGGGAAAAAAATTTGGCAAGAGTGAAGCCGGCAACATTTGGCTTGATGCCGCTTTGACGTCACCCTACCAATTGTATCAGTACCTGATAAATGTGAGTGATCAAGATGTCATCACGTATCTCAAGATTTTTACCTTTTTATCTTTGGAGAAACTTGGAGATTATACTGAGAAGGTCAGAAATAGACCCGAAGAAAGAGAGGCTCAGAAGCTTTTGGCTTGGGAAGTAACCCGCCTTGTTCATGGAAATGAAGCTGCTCTAATGGCTCAAAAAGCCTCGGGGGCGCTTTTCGGCGGAGAAATTTCAGGTTTTACTGACAAGATTTTAGAAGAAATTTTTTCTGATGTACCTAAGGCGAAACTGCTTTTTTCCGCGTTAGCCGGCGGATTAGACATTATTGAAGCATTGCTTTCTTGTCAGGCGGTTTTTTCCAAGGGAGAGGCAAGGAGGCTCATCAGTCAGGGGGGGGTTTATGTTAATAATCAAAAAGTTAGCGACCAGGCTCGTAAACTGATTCCCCAGGATTTAGCGTCCGAACGTTTTATTGTTATCCGCACGGGAAAAAAGAATTTTTTTATTCTCGGTTTTGAATAAATTTTGAGGCTGATTTTTTCTTGGCACTCAATTAATTATTAAATATTAATGAGTTAAAAAATAAAATAATCTTAAAAAATCACTTGACAAAAGATTATTTTAACCTAAGATAAAAAAGTAAGTTTAATGTTCTTTGAAAAGTAAATAACCGGGTTATTATATTTTTAAGCCCCTTGAAATATAAAATAAATTGGAATTAAACTGGAGAGTTTGATCCTGGCTCAGAACGAACGCTGGCGGCGTGCCTAACACATGCAAGTCGAACGAGAAAGTCCTGCTTGCAGGATGAGTAAAGTGGCGCACGGGTGAGTAACACGTGGATAATCTGCCCCTAAGCGAGGAATAACATTTCGAAAGGAATGCTAATACCTCATAATGTTATTTTCTCTTCGGAGGGAATAGCCAAAGGTGACCTCTGTCTCAAGTTGCCGCTTAGAGATGAGTCCGCGGCCCATTAGCTAGTTGGTAGGGTAAAAGCCTACCAAGGCGACGATGGGTAGCTGGTCTGAGAGGATGATCAGCCACACTGGAACTGAGATACGGTCCAGACTCCTACGGGAGGCAGCAGTGAGGAATCTTGCGCAATGGGGGAAACCCTGACGCAGCAACGCCGTGTGAGTGATGAAGGTCTTCGGGTCGTAAAGCTCTGTTTGAAGGGACGAAACGTATTTGACTAATACTCAAATAACTTGACGGTACCTTCAGAGGAAGCACCGGCTAACTCCGTGCCAGCAGCCGCGGTAATACGGAGGGTGCAAGCGTTGTTCGGAATTACTGGGCGTAAAGGGCGTGTAGGTGGCTAATTAAGTCAGGTGTGAAATCCTTCCGCTTAACGGGAGAAGTGCACTTGAAACTGCTTAGCTAGAGTACGGGAGAGGAAGGTGGAATTCCTGGTGTAGAGGTGAAATTCATAGATATCGGGAAGAACACCGGTGGCGAAGGCGGCCTTCTGGCCCGATACTGACGCTGAGACGCGAAAGCGTGGGGAGCAAACAGGATTAGATACCCTGGTAGTCCACGCCGTAAACGTTGGGCACTAGGTGTGGGAGGTTTTTATTCCTTCTTTGCCGAAGCTAACGCATTAAGTGCCCCGCCTGGGGAGTACGGTCGCAAGGCTAAAACTCAAAGGAATTGACGGGGGCCCGCACAAGCGGTGGAGCATGTGGTTTAATTCGACGCAACGCGAAAAACCTTACCTGGGCTTGACATGCTGGTAGTAGTGAACCGAAAGGGAAACGATCCTGAGCAATCAGGAAGCCAACACAGGTGCTGCATGGCTGTCGTCAGCTCGTGTCGTGAGATGTTGGGTTAAGTCCCGTAACGAGCGCAACCCCTACCTTTATTTGCCATCATTGAGTTGGGCACTCTAAAGGAACCGCCTCGGTCAACGGGGAGGAAGGTGGGGATGACGTCAAGTCCTCATGGCCTTTATGCCCAGGGCTACACACGTGCTACAATGGCCAGTACAAAGGGCTGCAAATCCGCGAGGGTAAGCAAATCCCAAAAACCTGGTCTCAGTTCGGATTGGAGTCTGCAACTCGACTCCATGAAGTCGGAATCGCTAGTAATCGCAGATCAGCGTGCTGCGGTGAATACGTTCCCGGGCCTTGTACACACCGCCCGTCACACCACGAAAGTTGATTATACCAGAAGTCGCTGGTTTAACCCCCGATTTACCTCGGAGGAGATAAGCGCCTAAGGTATGGTTGGTAATTGGGGTGAAGTCGTAACAAGGTAGCCGTAGGGGAACCTGCGGCTGGATCACCTCCTTTCTAAGGAGTAAAAAGGGCAAAAAATTAATAACCCGGTTTTTTCTTCTTAACAAGCTATAGGCCTCCTTTATAAAAGGACAGAAGAAAAAACCCTAGTTGATAAAAGAAGTTGTTTAGGGCCTATAGCTCAGTTGGTTAGAGCGCACGCCTGATAAGCGTGAGGTCGATAGTTCAAATCTATCTAGGCCCACCTTTGAAAAGCAGGTGATATAACCTCCGAAAAAATAAATTTGCACTGTGGGGGTATAGCTCAGATGGGAGAGCACCTGCTTTGCACGCAGGGGGTCAGCGGTTCGAATCCGCTTACCTCCATAAAAAATGTTCTTTGAAAACTGAATATCAATTATTGCTCCTTATTTATATTGACTAAAATTTTATGGTCAAGCTACTAAGAGCGTACGGTGGATGCCTTGGTGCCAGGAGACGATGAAAGACGTAGTAAGCTGCGATAAGCTTCGGGGAGCCGCTAAACAGGCTTTGATCCGAAGATCTCTGAATGGGGCAACCCGGCACTGTTAATACGGTGTCATTTATTGCTGAATCCATAGGCAATAAAGGTGAACGAAGGGAACTGAAACATCTTAGTACCTTCAGGAACAGAAAACAAAAGTGATTTCCTAAGTAGTGGTGAGCGAACGGGAAAGAGCCTAAACCAGATATGCGTGATAGCCCGTAAGCGTTGTATATTTGGGGTCGTGGGACTTTACGGGAAAAAGTTACGGCTTTTTCGAGAAGTTACCAAAGTAATCAATAGCTGAATCCTGTGGAAACAGGAACCAGAGCAGGTGATAGTCCTTTAAGTCAAATTGATTACCCTTCTTTGTAAAGCACCCGAGTACTACGGGACACGGGAAATCCTGTAGGAATTTCGGAGGACCATCTCCAAAGGCTAAATACTACCTGGCAACCGATAGTGAACCAGTACCGTGAGGGAAAGGTGAAAAGTACGGAGGTAATCCGAGTGAAAAAGTACCTGAAACCGTATGCTTACAAGCTGTGGAAGGACTATGCTCCCGCAAGGGAGAATGTCTGACCGCGTGCCTTTTGTATAATGAGTCAGCGAGTTACTCTATGTAGCGAGGTTAAGCCGATCGAGGTGGAGCCGAAGCGAAAGCGAGTCTTAACAGGGCGTTTAGTTGCATAGAGTAGACCCGAAACCGGGTGATCTACCCATGGCCAGGGTGAAGTCTCGGTAACACGAGATGGAGGCCCGAACTGATGTTGGTTGAAAACAGCTCGGATGAGCTGTGGGTAGGAGTGAAAGGCTAATCAAACCCGGCGATAGCTGGTTCTCCCCGAAATATATTTAGGTATAGCCTTGCAATTGAGTGATGGGGGTAGAGCACTGGATGGGCTAGGGGTCTTACCGGATTACCAAACTCAACCAAACTCCGAATACCGTCATTTCGTATTGCAGGAGTCAGACTGTGGGTGATAAGGTCCATAGTCGAGAGGGAAACAACCCAGACCGCCAGCTAAGGTCCCCAAGTATGTGCTAAGTGGGAAAGGATGTGGAAAAACTGGGACAACCAGGAGGTTGGCTTAGAAGCAGCCATCCTTTAAAGAAAGCGTAACAGCTCACTGGTCAAGTAGTTCTGCGCCGAAAATTCAACGGGGCTAAGCACATTACCAAAGCTGCGGGATCACGCCTCTGGCGTGATCGGTAGGGGAGCATTCTATGCGGGTTGAAGCCGGACCGAAAGGACTGGGGGAGTACCCCGCGTGGACCGCATAGAAGAGATTATGCTGACACGAGTAGCGATAATGCCGGTGAAAAACCGGCACGCCGGAAACCTAAGGTTTCCTGGGGAAGGTTAATCCGCCCAGGGTTAGTCGATACCTAAGCTGAGGCCGAAAGGCGTAAGCGATGGAAAACAGGTTAATAGTCCTGTACCACTAAATTAATGTTATCAGCGAAGGGGGGGTGTAGAAAGGTAAGCCATCCATCTGTTGGAATAGGTGGTTTAAGCTGGTAGGGGGATGTTCCAGGCAAATCCGGAACATCATTAACCCCGAGAAGTGATGAGGATCCCGCTTGCGGGAACAAACTGGCTGATCCTATGCTACCAAGAAAAGCCTCGTAGCGAGTTGGTTTAGTGATCGTACCCGAAACCGACGCAGGTAGGTAAGGAGAGAATCCTAAGGCGCTTGAGAGAAGCCTCGTTAAGGAACTCGACCAATTGGCTCCGTAACTTCGGGAGAAGGAGTGCCCTTGTTAAGTGATTCACCTCGCGTGATGAGCTGAGAAGGGTTGCAGTGAAAAGGCGGTAGCGACTGTTTAATAAAAACACAGGTCTCTGCTAAGTCGTAAGACGACGTATAGGGACTGACGCCTGCCCGGTGCTGGAAGGTTAAGGGGATTTGTCATGTCGGTTTTTATCGGCAGAAGCTTTGAACCGAAGCCCCAGTAAACGGCGGCCGTAACTATAACGGTCCTAAGGTAGCGAAATTCCTTGTCGGGTAAGTTCCGACCTGCACGAATGGCGTAACGACTTCCGCATTGTCTCAACGAGGCCCTCAGCGAAACTGGAATATCGGTGAAGATACCGGTTACCCGCCACTAGACGGAAAGACCCCGTGCACCTTTACTATAGCCTGATAATGAATTTAGGTGTAATTTGTGTAGGATAGGTGGGAGACTTTGAAGTTCCGACGCTAGTCGGGATGGAGTCACCCTTGAAATACCACCCTGGTTATTCTGGAATTCTAACCTCGAACCGTTATCCGGTTCAGGGACATTGTCAGGTGGGTAGTTTGACTGGGGCGGTCGCCTCCAAAAAGGTAACGGAGGCGCGCGAAGGTTCCCTCAGGCTGATTGGAAACCAGCCGTAGAGTGTAAAGGCATAAGGGAGCTTGACTGTGAGACTGACAAGTCGAACAGGTGCGAAAGCAGGCCTTAGTGATCCGGCGGTTCCGCATGGAAGGGCCGTCGCTCAACGGATAAAAGGTACGCCGGGGATAACAGGCTGATCTCCCCCAAGAGTCCACATCGACGGGGAGGTTTGGCACCTCGATGTCGGCTCATCGCATCCTGGGGCTGGAGAAGGTCCCAAGGGTTTGGCTGTTCGCCAATTAAAGCGGTACGTGAGCTGGGTTTAGAACGTCGTGAGACAGTTCGG
>Ga0068714_10006885_pt1 | contig 11347 bp, 7 predicted proteins | sample MTBNYHSulfiMetaG_FD_62988 | JGI IMG/M metagenome (GOLD analysis project Ga0068714, IMG submission 62988) | Enrichment culture microbial communities from rom New York Harbor, USA that are MTBE-degrading - MTBE-NYH (New York Harbor Sulfidogenic)... | ecosystem: Environmental > Aquatic > Marine >... | reverse complement strand
ATGCATCCCAGCACGAATCCCTGGAGGGAGAAGATGCGGGCGATGGACCGTCCGGTGGACCCCATGGCCTTGAGGATAGCGATTTCCCGACGCTTTTCAATCACGGACATGATCATCGTGCTGATGATGTTGAACCCTCCCACGAGCACGATCAGGATGAGCACCAGAAACATGACCACCTTCTGGAGCTTCAGGGCGGAAAAGAAGTTGGGGTTGATCTCCCTCCAGTTCTTCACCCAGAACGGGTACCCCAAGGTCCGGACGATTTCGGACTCCATGAGGTCGGTCTGCCGGATGTCCTTCAGCCGGATCTCGATCCCCGTCACCTCTTCCGCCAGGCCGAAGAAATCCTGGGCGGCGTGAAGGGGCAGCAGGGCCAGAGAGGCATCATACTCATACATGCCCACATCGAAAACCCCCTCCACGCGATAGGTCCTAAGCCGGGCCTCTCCGCCCTCCCCGGGCGTGTCGGAAAGCGCGATCAACGTCACCGGGTCCCCGCAGGTCACGGCCAATTCTTCGGCCAGCACCTTGCCCAGCCACACGGGTCCCTCCCGCGGCCCTTCCCCCGGTTCCGCCGCGCCGGAGGCGGAGATCCCTCCGCACGGAAACCGGATCTCCATGCCCGAAATCTCCGGGAACTCATCCGGAAGGATGCCCCGAACGATGGTCCCGGCCACTCCGTCCGCACTGCGCATCATCCCCTGGTTGTAGGTGAACGGCATGGTCCCTTCGACCCCGGGCAGGCCCGCAATCGTCTCGCGCACGTCGCGCCAGGACGGAATCCCCCCGTCGTAGCGAAGCACCAACAGGTGTGCGTTGACGCCGATGATCTTGTCCCGCAGGGCACTCTCGAACCCGGAGGCAAAGGAGAGAGCTACCACCAGGGCCATCACCCCCACCAGGAGGCCCACGACCGTGATCCACCCCATGACGGAGAGAAAACCGCCGCGTCCTGCGCCCTTCAAGGTGCGCCACCCCATTTTCCGTTCATAGAAAGACATGGCTACGCGTACCGCAAGCTTTCCGCAGGGGGAACACCCGCCGCCTTCCACGCCGGATAGAGCGTGGCGAGCAGGCTCAGGGCCAGGGTCGAAAAGCAGACGTAGAAAACGTCGGCCGTGGCCAGGTCCACGGGCAGGGTGAGCTGATAGAAAACGTCCTGTGGGAGCGACACCACGGGGTACGTCCTGAGGACCCGGCAGATGCCGATTCCGGCCAGGGCGCCCACCAGGGTACCGGTGGCGCCGATCCAGAACCCCTGGAGGACGAACAGCAACAGGATACGCCGGCGCGAGGCTCCCAGCGCCTTTAGAACCGCGATCTCCTGTTTCTTCTCGATCACGGTCATGGCCAGGGAACTCAGGATGCTCAGGACCGCCACCAGGACGATCAGGACGAGCACCCCGAAGGCCGTGACCTTTTCGAGGCGCATCGCGCTCAGAAGACGCCGATTTTTCTGCATCCAGTCCTCCACCCGAAACGACGGGTCGACCCGTTGCCGGATCCGGTCGGCGATCTCCCGCGCTCTCGCGGCGTCGTCGATCCCCACCTCGATGCCGCTCACGCGGCTTCCCAGGTGTAGAAAGCCCTGCGCCTCTTCCAAAGACATGTACACGAACGATGCGTCATACTCGTACAGGCCTGTCTGGAAGACACCCCCGATGCAGTATTCGTTTTGCACGGGTACCACACCGAACGGGGTTTCGATCCCCACGGGCGAGACGAGCCGAATTCGGTCCCCGTAGAAGGCGGCCAAGCGATGGAGGAGTTCGCGGCCCACCAAGACCGCCGGTTTTCCCCGGCACGCCTCCAGGGCGTCGTCCCCCCCCTCGGGAAACCGTTCCAAGGAGGACAGGTCGCCCACCTGGATCTGTTCCGCAAGCCGACTCACCCCGACGATCCTCTCCGGATCCACGCCCATCAGGGTGGCGCCGAAAGGACGGCCGGTAACCGTCAGAAGAACTTGCGTTCGGATATAGGGGGATACCCCCCGCACCCGCGGGAGGTCCGCCAACTGTGCGCGGACATCCTCCAGCGCCTCCCGGCCCAGTTCCCGCCCGGTTAGGGTGATCGGCGCCATATTGCCCAGCAACTTGTTCTTCAGGTCTTCCTCGAATCCGTCCATGACCGCCAGGGTGACCAGCATGGCCATCACCCCCACCGCGACCCCCGCGCCCGCAAGCAGGGTCACGACGGACACGAAGCGGTATCGCCGTTTCGATCGCAGATAGCGAAGCGCCAACCGTGCTTCAAATCCCATGGTCGTCCCTGCCGGGGAGGGTCACGTGGAACCGGTTTCCGGCCGCATCTGGGGGAAAAGGATCACATCGCGGATGGAGGGACAATCCGTCAGGATCATGACCAGCCGATCGATGCCAATCCCCTCGCCGGCTGCCGGGGGCATCCCGAACTCCAAGGCCTCCAAGAAGTCCTCATCCATCCGCTGTGCCGTCTCGTCTCCTTGTCGTACCTTCTCCGCCTGCTTCTGAAACCTTCGTCGCTGTTCGGCCGGATCGTTGAGTTCCGAAAACCCGTTGGCCACCTCTCGGCCGCCCACGAAGAGTTCGAATCGATCCACGACCCCCTTGCACGTATCGCTGGCCCTAGCCAAGGGGGAGACCTCTACGGGGTAGTGCGTAATGAACGTAGGTTGTTTCAGATGCGCCTCCACCGTCTCTTCGAAGAGCTCCGCGAGCAGTTCCCCCCCGCTCTTGCCGTCCAGGTTCTGCATGCCGGCGTCACGGCACAAGGTTCGCAAACGGCTCTCCTCTCCCAGGTCGGCGGCGGCGAAGCCGCCCACCTCCTGGAGAGACCGTAGCACGGACAACCGCTTCCAGGGCGGGGTGAAATCCAGTTCCACTCCCTGGTAGGGAAGCACCCAGGTCCCGCGCAACTCCAGGAGCAGGCCGCAAACCAGCGATTCGGTCAGGGACATGAACCGCTCGTAGTCCGCATGGGCCTCGTAGAACTCGATCATGGTGAATTCGGGGTTGTGCCGAGTGGACAGTCCCTCGTTGCGGAAATTCTTGTTCAGCTCATACACCTTGCCCAACCCCCCGACCAGAAGCCGTTTGAGGTACAGTTCCGGGGCGATGCGAAGGTAGAGCGTCTGGTCCAGCGCATGGTGATGCGTGGTGAAGGGCCGGGCAGAGGCACCCCCGGGAATGGGGTGCATCATCGGGGTCTCCACCTCCAGGAAGCCGCGGTCGTCGAAAAACCGCCGGATGAACCCGAGGGTCCGTGCCCGCGTGCGGAACACCTCCTGCACGGACGGGTTGGCGATCAGGTCCAGATACCGCTTCCGGTATCGAAGCTCCACGTCCTTGAGACCGTGAAACTTCTCGGGCAGAGTCCGGACCGCCTTGGAAAGCATCCGCCACGTGTCCACCCGCAGGGTCAACTCCCCCGTGCGCGTACGAAACAGCCCGCCGGTCACCCCCACGATGTCGCCAATGTCCACCCAGGCCTTGAATCTACGGTAGTCGGCTTCTCCCAGGCTGTTCTTCTGCAGATAGATCTGGAGTCTGCCCGCCTCGTCCTGGAGATGCGCAAAACAGCTCTTTCCGAAATCCCGCAGCGAGACGACCCTTCCGGCCAGGGAAAACCGTTCGGTGCTCTTTTCCAAGTCTTCCGTGGCGATTTGCCCAAAGGACGCCGACAGCTCGCCGGTGGATCGGTCCCGCCGAAACCCGCTGGGGTACGGCAGGACACCCTCCTGAACCATCTGACGGACCTTTTCCTCGCGAACGGATCGCAGACTGTCTTCCACACTCATCGTCGGGTCACCTGTAGGCCACGGGCCAGGGTTCCGCGCGACACGGCGCGCGTGCCCCGCATCCCCCCAACCCCGGGCGCTGGATGCCAAGGGATTCCGGCTGCCCCCCAAGAACCTGCAGCAGGGTAAAAGTCAAAAAGATATAGGAAAGCGGGCACGAATTCAAGGAAGTCGCTGTGATCCCTAGATGGGGTCACGGGAAGGAACGCGCGCCGTTTCGCGTCTCACAACACGCCCGCGCACGCGCGCTGTGCAGACTCCGTCTGTCCAGCCTATGACCGGGTCGGTTGCCCTCTCCGACCCGGGGCAACGTGCTGGTGGGGTACAGACGGCCGCCCGCAGGTGCGCCCCGAGGGGCAGGGTCAGCCCGCACGCAGGTAGGCTTCCATGAAGGGATCCAGGTTGCCGTCCAGCACCGCGTCCACGTTGCCGGACTCGTGCTGCGTCCGGTGATCCTTGACCAGGCGGTAGGGTTGCAGGACGTAGGAGCGGATCTGACTGCCCCATGCGATCTCTCTTTGCTCCTGGTAAATGTCGCTGAGCTTCTTGTCCTCTGCCTCCCGCCGTATTTCCAGGAGGCGTGCATGAAGAATCTTCAACGCACGGCTCCGGTTCTTGTGCTGCGATCTCTCGTTCTGGCACTGCACCACGATGCCGGTGGGAAGATGCGTCAGCCGCACGGCGGAATCCGTCTTGTTCACATGTTGCCCGCCGGCGCCGCCGGCACGAAACGTGTCGATCTTCAGATCCTCGTCCCGTATGTCGATCTCTTCCTCCTCCTCGGGCTCCGGGTAGACGAAGACCGCCGCAAACGAGGTGTGCCTCCGCCCCCCCGCGTCGAAGGGGCTGATTCGCACCAGGCGGTGAATGCCGACCTCGGCCTTGAGATACCCGAAGGTGTACGGCCCGCGGATCAACAGGGTGGCGCTCTTGATGCCCGCCTCATCCCCCGGTTGAAGGTCGTAGATCTCGGATCGGTACCCCTTCCGCTCTGCCCAACGCGTGTACATGCGAAAGAGCATCTCGGCCCAGTCCATGGCCTCGGTCCCTCCCGCGCCGGCATGGATAACCAGGAAGGCGCTGCGCTCGTCGTCGGGCCCGTTCAGCGTGATCTCGAACTCGAAGGAGCGCAACTGTTCGTGTACCTTGGCCATGGCCGTCCGAGCCTCGGAAAGCAACTCCTCGTCGTCGCCCTCCTGGCCCAACTGCCGGTATGTTTCCGCCTCTTCCAACGCCTTCGTCAGAGAAGCATGCCGGTCCAACTGCCGCTGCATCGTGTTGCGCTTCTTGAGCATCTCCTGCGCCTGGGCAGGCCGGCTCCAGAAATCGGAACGGCAAATGTCCTTTTCCATCTCTTCCAGGGAGGTCCTGATACCGTCCAAGTCAAAGCCAACCCCGGATGCGTTGGAGAATGGTTTCGCAATCCGCCGTCAGTTCTTTCAGGTCCATGACATCTCCTTCCCGGGTGCGGCAGCGGTTGACGCGCCGTCCGATGTGGATGGTGAACGATCCGTGGCCAAGCCGGAACCTGGACCGTTGCCCGTTTTGACAGGCCGAAAATGAAGTGGCATCGCCTGCATTTGCGTTCGTGCCACGCCTTTCTCACGATTGGGCGCCTTGTAACTGTCACCTTTTGAACATCCTGCCACCGCACGCACTTTCAAAGACACCCCAAGGAGCCTTCGATGCAACCCCCGAAAAGCAAAACCTCTAGCGCGGTCTACGTTGGGAATGTTGGAGTGTCCGGAAGGGTACGATCAGGGGAGAACCTCTTCCCGGATTGCTCGAAGGAACGGAGCGGAGCAACACAAGATCAAGATCTATTATGCTGTTTGTTATCAAATGGATACATACAATAGCTCTATTTTGCTTTAGATCTTTTCAGGCCAGTTGCAGGATACCGATTCCTTACCTTTCGCACCAGCTCTGCCTGCTTGCGGGACATCCGCAGGGCGTCTTCCCTTGACCGAGTGTGTTCGTATCCCAGCAAGTGAAGAATCCCGTGCACCAGCAGCACATCCAATTCCTCTGAAAGGCAGGTTTCCTCTTCTGTAGCCTGGACAGCAGCGGTTTCCGTGCTGATGATCACGTCCCCAAGCAACGACGGGTGGAGTGCCCCGCCCTCCCCCTCCCGCTGCGAGAACGCCATCACGTCGGTCGGGTGACTTCTCCCCAAATACGTCCGGTTGAGCCGAGTAATGGTCCGGTCGCTGACGAAAGCCACCGATAGCTCAGCCCCCGACTGGCCCATTTCTTCCAGAAGAAACGTGGCCACCTCCGTGGTCCGGACCCGGTCCAACGGGAACTTCCTCTGCCGGTTCACAACCCGCACCTGGACAGGCTCCGATCGGGGCTTCCGGTCACGGCGGCTGAGCGGACCCACTGCGTTCTCCCCGTTCGTAGGCAGTGATGATTTCCTGAACCAGCCGGTGGCGCACCACGTCTTCCTCGGAAAAGTGACGGAAGGCAATCCCCTCCACCCCCTTGAGGATCTGTTGGACGTGGATCAGACCCGATCCCTTTTCCGGAGGAAGGTCCACCTGGGTTACATCCCCGGTGATCACAGCCTTGGAGTGCAGACCGAGGCGAGTCAAAAACATCTTCATCTGTTCGCAGGTGCTGTTCTGCGCCTCGTCCAGAATGACGAAGCTGTCGTTTAGCGTCCGCCCCCTCATGAACGCAAGAGGCGCCACCTCGATCTCCCCGGTCTCCACCATCCTGGCCGCCCGGTCATAATCCATCATATCATGAAGCGCGTCGTACAGGGGACGGAGATAGGGATTGACCTTCTCGTAAAGGGTTCCTGGCAGAAACCCCAGTCTCTCGCCCGCCTCCACCGCGGGGCGCGCCAGGACGATCCGTACCACCTCATGCCGCATCAGAGCCGACACCGCCATGGCCATGGCCAAAAAGGTCTTTCCCGTGCCGGCGGGACCGATGCCGAACACGATGTCATGGCTGCGGATGGCATCGATGTACCGTTTCTGGGCCAAGCTCTTGGGCGTGATGCGCCTCTTCTGCGGGGAGAGGTAGACGACGTCCAGAAAGACATCTCGAAGATTGGCAGAGGGGTGCTTGGCCAGCATCCGCGCGGCGCAATCCACGTCGGACGGGTACAGGGGGACCCCTTCCTGCATCAACTGGTAAAGCTCCTCCAGCAGCCGGCCCGCAGCGTTCACGTCGTCCGGGTCTCCCTGGATCCGGACCATGTCCCCCCGGCACACAAACCGAACTTGTAGCTCTTTGGAGATCCGCCCCAGGTTTTGATTGTGCGCACCGAAGAGACTCTGGAGGATCCCCGCATCTTCGAATTGGACTTCCACAAACTCGCGCCCCATGGATGGATCGTCCTCTCCTGCATGCAATCCTGCGGGGATTCCACGTGTCCCGAACCATCCGGTCTTGGGATCAGTCCGCCGGTACGATGAGGAGGCGTACCGCGTCCGGCGGCTCGGCCTTGTAGGAGAAGAGGTTGTCCCCCCAAAGCGCCAGGTCGTCTTCCCGCAGGAGATGGGCACGCACCAGCTCCGAGAGTTCAACCGGCACGGTCCCCTGCTCCTCCCGGTAGATTTCCACCGCACGCATCACCCGTGCACGCTGGTGCTGGTTCAGCAGGCGCGAGACCGAACCCACCCCTTCCCCGGTGGGTTTTCGGACCCACGTGGCAGGCACGGAGCGGCTGAAGTACGACACGCCGAGGAACAGCACGATCAGGCCGGCGGCGGTCAGGCCCCATCGACCCAAGCCCCGAACGCCCACGCCGGAGACCGACACGCCCCGCTCCGCTTGTACGGGATCCATTTGGATCCGTCCGCGGTCCCGCAGGTCCAGGAGGGTCTTACAGCAGCCGTATTCTCCCAAGGAGGAGGCCCAGACGATCTCCTCCACGGTCCGCTTCCCGTCAATCAAGTTATAGACGATTCTTTCCACCGAAGAAAGCTCGTCCGCATGCGTTGGGAATAGATCCTTCTCCGGCAGGTCGTCCCCCAAGGACGACGGCTGGCGGCGGACGAACCGGGAAAGGGCCTCAACCCAGGAAAGCTTGCCTGTCTCCTCCAGAGAAAGCCGCCGCCGCGGCACCGCCCGCAACGAACCGATCTTCCGCTTGACAACCGGCCACTCATCGGTTCGGCGCAGGCCTTCCAGGATGATGGGTTCCACGGGCAGAGGCTCTGCCAGCGCCCACTCGGAGGAAAGGGTTCTGTCCGGGTCGAAGAGAAACCTGCCGTGACGGCTCGTGAACACTGGAAATAGGATCTCCTTGATCCGGTCTCTCAGAACGAGGTCCATTTCCTGGTGCTCCAGGATGTTCCGCTGCTGCAGGATCTCGGGCAGGCCGCGCAGATCCTTCCCGTAGAGTTCCCGGATCCCTGCTTCTTCTGAGTCCGAGAGAAATCCCAGTTTTTCCAACGTATCCAAGAGATAATCAGACGGCGTCTGGCCATCCGGGATGGCCCCCACGATCCTGCCTTTCAAGAAATAGACCTCGACCTGCGAGGCTTCCATCGACAGCAGAAGGCATCCGGTCTTGTCTTGGTGTTCGAGCAGCTGGAAGATCTCCGAAACACCGAATTCTTTCAGATCACCCTCGAGGGGCATCCCGTCATCTCCCGGATCGAATGGCAAGATAGAATCGGACCTGTACGATCCCGTACAACGCTAGAAGCGCCCCGGAGAAGAGCACAGAGCACGTCGCTCCGCCCGTTTCCCAAGCCACCACGGGCAGTGGGAGAAAGTTCACCCAGAACAAGCCAGCCACCGCCAAGAACAGAAACAGGAAAAGCAGCAAATACCCGGAAACGCGATCCTTGTACAGACTGAACCCGAGTCCCGGCAGCAGCGCGTTGAGCAGGAGGAGCCTCCGTAGGCGGACGGTCCGGTTCCGGGCCATCTTTCGGATCTGGAGACTTCGTCTCTCCTTCGGGATGTCCTTGCCCGCGTACAGCACTTGGTAGCAAGGGGTGCACATTTTTGTCATTGCGGTTCCGGAATGGCACTTCCCGCACACGACCACGCCGCAGCCTGTGCAATGCAAGGGGCGTTGATGCCATTTCCGGACAGTGGGCAAGAGCAGGGCGAGGCCCGCCAACGGCCCGAACAACCAGGGGGCCCAATCCAGGGGGATGCCTGATCCCGCCACGATCCAGAGCGTACTCGGGAGGGTGTCCGCATCGCCGTCTCCTGCCAGGGCGTGGCGCCAGCACGAAGCCACCGTCGGCGTCTCGTCCATGAAGAACCGGTTGGGGTTCTGCGAGTGGATGTACGAGAAGTAGTCGACCCGTGCCGGGTCGATCCTTCGGGCTTCCTGGAAGGCACGTCCCCCCTCGATAAACGAAAACTCCCTGCGGAGCAACTGGCTCAGGTTGTGGTGAGGCGGGGCGCTTCCGGGGTTCCAGTGGATCGCACGAGCATAGCCGTCCTTCGCCGCGGCCAGATCCCCCTGAAAAGCCAATAGATTGCCCAGGTTGTTCCACAGGAACCCGTTCTCCGGATGGTGTTTGAGGGCTCCCTGTAGAATGTCCGCAGCACGCGCAAACTCGCCCCTGCGTTTCTCCACGAGCGCATGGGTCAGCAAGAGGTCCGGCGAGTTCGGCTGGTCCGCCAGCGCCGTCTCCAGATCTCTGTCACAGGAGGCGTCCCAGTCTCCTCGCATACACTCGCACAGAACACGGCCCGCCGGCGCCGGCCGCGAGAGAAACCGCGAGGCCTCACGCAGGGTAATGGGGGACAGGGCAAGCAGTAGCATCCCGGCAGCAAAAAGTGCCCGCTCCCACCGGCTCAGAAACCGTCCCAGCAGCAGCCCCAGGATGATTCCCCCCCACAGTGGGCCGGGAAGCAGCACCAACAGGGTCACACAGAGAATCCCCAGGGCCACCTGCTGCAACCTGCCCTGCCCCCCCGGCTTCAACCTCTCGCGGAGGGCGTGGAGATAGAGCGTTCCGTATCGGAGAAGAAAACAGGGGCCGAGAAAAAGAAAGAACAGGAAGAAGGAGAAAAGCAACAGAAGGTAGACTCGCCCCGCAAAAGCGTACTGCCATTCGAACAGGCGCCATCGTTGCGTGAACGACTCCCAGCGGCCCATCAGCGCCTGCCCCCACCCCTGACGATCGTCTCGCACCGCCAGTCTGGATACAAAATCGTACACGGGGTAGAAGTCCGGGGCCAGATCTTGCGCAGACTGGCCCAGCAGCCCGGCCGTCTCCATGTCCCCCCTTTCCATGGCCCGGTAGCCTTCACGAAGCAGCAGAGCGGCCACGCCGGGCGCATTCGGAAAGCCCGTGTCTAGGCGAGCTTCGTACAGGCGGTTGAGGGACGACTGGAGTTCGTTCAAGGATCCCGTTTCCAGCGCAACCCGGCATTCCATCCATGGACCTCGGAGGCGCTCTTGGGGATATCGATAGATAGAGGCCTTCATGCCGAACGGTCCGTTGAGGAACGCAGGATTCGTTTGCAGCGTGTCGTTGGCTTCCTGGGCGGGTTCCTGGCGGGCGGGCCGCCCCTGAGCAGGGGCCGAACCAGCGGCGGACCCCTGCAACCGGATCGGACCCGAGGAAAAGGACGGAATCCCGCGGCCCGTGTCGGCCGTGGGTCCCGGGTCCGGCGCGGGACCCACGACCGCCGGCCTATCCCCCTCCCCGGCCAAGAGTAGCGCAGGCTTTGGGGATTGCGCGCCCGGGTTTGCCAGGGACAATCCCCCTTTCTCGTTTGTTCCTTTCATGGAGACGAAGTCCGTCCGGAGCAGGCCATCCGCTTTCCCGATTTGACCACCCGGGAGGGACGTACCCTCCGCCGCCGACAACTTCCCCCAAGCGGACAACGCCCCGTTCGGGAGGCCGAATGGACTCGTGCCGCCAATGAACAGGAATCCGGAGAAGAAGAGGACTCCTGCCACAAAAAAGCGGAGCCACGGCAAGCGGTAGTTCAAAGGACCAGACCGCATCAAGAGGCACCCTCGGTTCGTGCGCGTTGACATCGTCGCAGATGGTAGCAACCTGTCGGAGCAAATGCAACGCATTGCAATCCGCGGGCCACTATCCTAAAATTCGACCTTTCTTGAGAAAACCTTCTAGGACCAGCGAAAGAATCCTGGCCCGGAGATGGATCATGCACGAGAAACCCGAACGTCACACCTCCCTGGAGGATCTCAGAAAGCTTGTCCGCACGCTAAGGGGGCCCAACGGATGCCCCTGGGACAAGGAACAAACCCTCGGCGATCTCAAGCAGTACCTGCTGGAGGAATGCTACGAGGTCATGGACGCTATCGACCGTTCTCGACCCGTCAAACTGCGGGAAGAGCTGGGAGATCTCCTTTTTCTCATTGTCTTCTTGGCTCGGTTGGGCGAGGAGCAAGGGGCGTTCGATCTGGCCGACGTGGTGGATGATATCCACGAAAAGATGGTGCGAAGACACCCGCACGTGTTTGGCCACGGCACGGCGAATGACCCGGATGCAGTGCGCAGGAACTGGTGGAACATCAAGCAGTCCGAAGGGGCCACACCTTCTTCCATGCTCGACGGTGTTCCGCGCCACCTGCCCTCCTTGCAGCGTGCGTTCCGCATCGGCCGACGT
>Ga0068714_10006882_pt1 | contig 11348 bp, 9 predicted proteins | sample MTBNYHSulfiMetaG_FD_62988 | JGI IMG/M metagenome (GOLD analysis project Ga0068714, IMG submission 62988) | Enrichment culture microbial communities from rom New York Harbor, USA that are MTBE-degrading - MTBE-NYH (New York Harbor Sulfidogenic)... | ecosystem: Environmental > Aquatic > Marine >... | reverse complement strand
TTTCTCGGGGCAGTACTTCGCTCCTTCCGATTGTTCGGCTTTTGCGATTGCCGCTTCTGTCTGCTCGAATTCAGGAGGGGCGGTCAGGGCTTTGTTGCCCACGCCGAAATGGCTCTTCGGACCACATCCGGACACGATCAAAACCAGAAAACACGCGGCGATAGTCAATTTGATTTTCATGGTACATTCTCCTTTTCTATGGTTGTTTATAAAATTTTTCAACTCAAGCGTTTAAAAGGCTTACGTCACGATAACAGCTTGCCAGGTGATCATGGTTTGATTTGCAACAAATTATTGACAGACGTTACCCCGGAAACATTTTTAGCGATGACGGTCGCCCGTGCCTTTTGCGCCGCCGACTCTACAGCGCCTGTGAGTGTCACCTGACCCTTGAAGGTTGTCACTTTAATCGCAAAACCGCTCAATTGGTCATCATCGAAAAGCTTTGCCTTGACTTTCGTGGTAATCGTGGAATCATCGACGACTTCTCCGGCACTGCGGCCGGCGGGGGTGTGGCAGGCCAGCAACAATGGAAACATTGTAAGGATCAAACACAATGAGACCGTCTTGTAGAAACGCATTTTCATTTTTCCCTCCTTTGGATGTGATCGGCTTTGAAGGATTCCCTCATCATCCAGCGGTGGCGTTAAGGTTCCGATCTGCCGAAAGATAGAATCACCTCTGCTTCAGGTGAGGCCGGATCAATCTGAATGATTTCGACTATTATCATAAGACATCCTATAAATCAAATTGTGCTTCCCCACCTTACGTTTCAGAAATCATGTGGACCGTTTGTTGGGGAAACGGAATTTCAATGCCTTCCGCATCAAAGGCTTCCTTGATTTTACGTGTCATGTCAAATTTGACAGACCAATAATCGGAGCTCTTCACCCATGGGCGAACCACGAAATTGACACTGGAATCAGCCAGTTCGGAAACGGCAATCTGAGGAGCGGGCTCAGGCAGGATTCGGTCGTCAGCCTTGAGCAACCCATCCAGGACGTCGTATGCCTTCTGGATGTCGGAACCATAGCCGATGCCCACCACCAAATCCACGCGTCTCGTGTCATAGGCGGAGACGTTTTTGATGGTATCTCCAAAGAGTTTCCCGTTCGGAACCATGATTTTGATGTTGTCCGGGGTTGTAAGAACCGTGGTGAAAAGGCTGATTTCTTTCACCGTGCCGGCTTCTCCGGCTCCCATGATGTAGTCTCCCAACTTGAAAGGTCTGAGTGCGAGGATCAACACACCGGCGGCGAAATTGGCAAGAGAACCCTGTAAAGCGAAGCCGACGGCGAAACCTGCTGCACCCAGAATGGCGACAAATGAGGCGGTTTGAATGCCGAACTTGGCCAATGCAGCGAGGATCGCAAACACCAGAATAAGGATGTAAACCAGGCTTCGAACGAAAGCGACAATTGCTGGATCCGTTTTTGTTTTATCCAGCATCTTACCCACGGCGCTGCGACCGATGCCGGCGGCAATTCGACCGAGGATAAGAATGATGATCGCACCGATGACTTTGATACCGTATATGCTTATAAAAGATACAATTTGTCCACCTGTTGTGTCCATAACACCCTCCTTTCACTTTAGACCGGGGCAGAAGCTATCGTGTTTAATTTAAACGCCAATATTTTATAAATGTCAAATTAATATGTGACTTTGCGAGGCAGTGTTTTAGCTTCCTTCACCCATCCGGTGACTTCCGACAAGGAGGGGACTTTCCGGGTCAGTTTTTTCGCCTGGTTGACTTCAACAAGCTTTTGCTGCAGGTTCTCGGCATTTCGCTGAGCCAGTTCAGCCACGGTATCTACGCCGCCGGCCTCCAGCAAATCAGAGTATTGCTCGCCGATGCCTTTTATCCGAAACAGGTCTGCCATATTTACCCATCGGAGAATCAGTTTTTCTTTGATATCCGATTTTTCCGCCAGTTGTTTTCGACCCTTGGGTGAAGCCCCCTGTTCCAACAATGCTTCAACACTTTTGACACCAGCGGCCTCCAATTTTCGGGCATACGATTCACCGATTCCTTCGATTTCCTTTAAATTTTTCATTTGCAGCCTCCGAGCCGACCACGAACACTGGTTTTAAAAAAGACCCCGCATGGCTTTCCGCACCCTGCGGGGCCCTGTTTACGCAGCACCCGTAAATCGAATGATTTGATAACCCATCCCTAGTTTGAAGTGACCCCCAGGCTCTTCATTGTCTCGTAGGTACACGCGCCTACGGCAAGGCCCTTTTCTTTCTGATAGGATTTCATGGCGGCTTCTGTCCGCCATCCGATGACCCCATCGATGGGCCCGGGATTGTGTCCGGCTTTCAACAACGCCCTTTGAAATCTCCTGACAAAATCAGGCGACACATTGGTCTCGCACAGAATCTCGCGCCATTCCATTCGTCCATCTGTAACCATCTCAGTCTTGGTAACTGTTTGATATTCAGCGGGAATCTCAATTTTTCGCTCCTGGGGAGGCGAAACCATCTTCTTGACCTTCACCGTTTTGTAAACAGCGGGGATCTCAATCTTGCGGGTTGTCGGGGGTTTCACCATAACTTTCTTTCTCACGGTTTCATACTCCGCCGGAATGGGAATTTCGCGGGTGGTCGGGGGGCTTACCATCACCTTTTTCCGCACGGTTTTGTATACAGCGGGAACTTCCACGAGGCACATGATCTCCCCGGTTGCATTATCGATTCTTTCAATGGGGCCCTTGCCCTTTTTCCATACCGTTTCCGCCGGTTTCACGAGAACCTGCTCTTCCTGCCATTCGTACCTGGCGGGAATTTCTTCCTTCCGGGAAGAGGCTTCTTTGACCAGTACCTGTTCTTCAACCCATTCATATTGCGCCGGCACCACCTCGAGCCTCTCCGAGGCCTCCGTGACCAGCACCTGTTCCTGCACCCATTCGTATTTTGCTGGGATTACCTGCAGGTCTTCAGAGGCTTCATGTTTGAGCAACGTTTCTGTAACCGTCCTGTAGGTCGGGGGAACGAATACTCTGGCGTAGCATTCTCCCGGCTTGGCATCCGGGGGAAGAAGCATTTCACCCGGGGGCAGTTGTTTTTCGGCTGCAAGAGCGGCCCTGTATTGTTCTTCCAACCTCCTCTGGTAGGCATCCTTTTCCTCCAGAGTCGCTTCCTTCTGTTCATTGCTGGCTTGAAGTTCTTTAATCACTTCATCTTTTTGAGCGAGTTGATCCTGTAATTGACTCATTTCCATGTTTTGCTGTTCATAAGCGCAACCAAAAAACATGAACACAAAACCTAGGCTTAAAAGGGCGATGAATTTCCTGACCATTGTATTACCTCCTGTCATTTTATTAGGTTATTGAAACTTCTTCTTTCTATTACCGAATGGTAGCTGCGCAAGCTCAGACTACCTAATCGTCTCCGAAGAGGATCGTACTTGATTTCCGCTTCTGTACAAAGGGTCCGCAGGGCTCCCAGCAAAACCCGGAAGCCTGATTTCAAAAAATATCGCTGCAAATCTTCATCCGTCTCCCAGTCGTCAATGACAAGGAAGCGGGTTAGATCCTCCCTGCCTTCGTAGACTTTGGATGCGGTTATGCCCTGCTCATGAAACCTTTCTTTCTGCAGGGAAATCATGGCGTCCAGAAATTCTCCTCTCTTTTCGGGCTGCACCTTTGCATCTATGGTCATCCGTACCATGTCGCCTCCCTGCAAGGGTGCCGTAATCAGTACCCTTGTGTTCAATACATTGCATAATGAATGCCACGGACTCCGTTTTTGTTGCAATAGACAGAACCTTTCGAGTTTATTGACGTTTGCCTGGTGAGACTTTTGAGATGATGTTTTTTGAGGGATGAAACGGCCGTGATATTTCACGGATATTTCTTTATTTCGTGGAATCCGTTTTATATAACGACACGAGATGCAGAGATAAAACTGAATTTTTACCGGCTTTCCGGCCTCCTGATACTCAGTTTTCGCATTCTGGAGCGCAGGGTGCTGGGATTGAGGCCCAGAAGCTCGGCGGCGCCCCCTGACCCTTCGATTTTCCAGACGGTTTTCTGAAGAATCTGGATGATATGATCCCGCTCGACATCGACCAGATCCGTTGAATGCCTTCTCTCGGTTTCATCCGGAGAATCGGCCGGGGTGACGTCGACAGGGGAGGGATCGAGCACTTCGGCGAGCTGCAGCTCGGCGCCATTGCTCACAATCGCGGCCCGTTCGATGACGTTGATAAGTTCACGAACGTTGCCCGGCCAGTCGTATTCCGTGAACGCCTTCATCGTTTTCGGGGGGATTTTTTCAATATGTTTGCCGAGGTTCTTGTTGAATTTTTTTGTAAAAAAGTCAACAAGCATGGGAATATCCTCTCTTCTGGATCGAAGCGGAGGGAGGGTGACCGGGAAAACATTCAGCCGGTAGAAAAGATCTTTTCTGAATCGACCCCGCATGATTTCTTCTTCAAGGTTTCGATTGGTGGATGCGATGACCCTCACATCAACTTTTATCGGCTTGGGGCTGCCGAGTCGCTCAAATTCGCCGTCCTCAAGCACCCTCAGCAGTTTGGCCTGCAGTTCGATGGGAAGTTCGCCAATTTCGTCCAGAAAAATGGTGCCGCCGTGGGCAAGTTCGAATCGGCCGATCTGCCTCTCGGCGGCGCCGGTGAATGCACCCTTTTCCCTGCCGAAAAGTTCACTCTCAATGAGATTTGCAGGAAGGCTGGCGCAGTTAATGGTTACGAAAGGTTTGTCTCTTCGATTGCTCTCCCGGTAAAGGAAGCGGGCGAATATTCCTTTGCCCGTGCCTGTCTCCCCTGTGAGCATCACCGTGGTTTTTGTACAGGCAACCTGCCGGATCCTGTGCATGGCGTATTCAATGGGGTCACTTTTCCCTACGACATAAGCATGTTCATCGCTCAAACCCACCGCTTCACGAAGGTAGGTGTTTTCAGCCTCCAGCTTGTCCTTCAACTTCTTTATGGTGTCGAATGCATGCCTGAGTTCGTTTTCCGCATTCTTGCGTTCCGTGATGTCCCTGAATACGCCGATCAAGTGGATGCGGGAGTCGAGATCGACCGGTGCCGCGTTCACATCGGCAAAAAACACGCTGCCGTCCAGGCGCTGCACAGGGATATCCGGAGCAAGGGAAATTTCGCCCCTGACCTGCCTTTCAAAATAGGAATGAACGCGGTCAAGACTTTCCGGAGGGTGGATGTCGGTGAATGAAAGAGAGGAAACGTTTTCGGCAGGGCATGCGAGCATCCGGAGCATGGCACCGTTGGCCAGCACCAGCTTTCCTGTTTCGACGTCGACAACCAGGATGCCATCGATGGCGCTCTCGAATACTGTTTTCAGCGTTTTTTCGGAATCCTCCAACTGCAGAATCTTATGTTCCAGCTTTTTCACGAGCCTTTCATTGTGATCCCGGAGCATTTCCTCTTCTTGAAGCGGCTCCGACTCCGGCACGGGATGATAGCTTCGGCTGGATGCCGTCAGCTCCTCAATCACCTGCATCAACGCATCGGGCTCACAAGGTTTGATGACGAAACGGTCGGCGCCGATTTTTTCGGCGAACGCCTCATCCTCGGAACTGGTATAGGTGGCCGTGTAAATGATGAATGGAATATCATGAAGGTTATCGCTCGTTTTAACCTGTCGGCACAGCTGAAATCCGTCCATGACCGGCATGAGTATATCGCTGATGATCAAATCGCATTTGTGCACCATGAGCGTTTCAAACGCTTCCTTCCCATTTACGGCGGACTGCACGGTGTGTCCGTTTCCCTTAAGGAGTGCTTCCAGATAGTAAAGGCTTTCTTCATTATCATCTACAATCATGATATCCATTTTTTAACTCCCTGAGTCGTGTTCATCGGATGCTTCCGGATGAATCGGGAAACGGATGGTAAATGTGCTGCCTCTGCCCAGGCGGCTTTCAGCTTTTATGGTTCCGCCCATCAGGTCCATGATTTTCCTGCAGATGGAAAGCCCCAGCCCTGTCCCTTCGTGTTTTCGGGTTGTTCCCGCGTCAATTTGGTGGAAAGGTAGAAATATTTCCTGGAGGTCTTCCTCTTTTATTCCTATCCCCGTATCGGAAACCGATAGGGAGCAATGATTGTTTTCGATGCGGCATGAAATTCGGATGTGACCTTTTTCTGTGAATTTTACGGCGTTGTTCAGTAAATTCAGTACAACCTGTTCGAAACGAACCTGGTCCGCGGTTGCATTCACTTGATTCATATCAAGGTCCAACTGCACGTCCAGGCCTTTTTTCCCGGCAAGCGGCAGGATCGCCTTGATCGTTTTTTCCAATGAAGCCTTCAAGTCAAAGGTGTCGATGGAGAGCTTCATTTGCCCGGCTTCAATTTTAGATATATCCAGCACGTCGTTGATCAAAGCCAGGAGATGGCGCGCGCTGCGCTGCACCATGCCCATCTGCTTCTGCTGCTCCGGGTTCAGCGGGCCGGCCAGCCCCTGGAGCATAATGCCGGTAAACCCGATGATTGAATTCAGGGGTGTGCGCAATTCATGGGACATGGTGGCCAGAAACGCGGACTTAATCCTGTCGGCTTCCTGGGCCCTTTCCGTGGCTTCGGCCAGTTCAGCCGTTCTCTCGACAATCCGAGATTCCATTTCCTGGTTGATCTGTCTCAACTGCCGCGTGCGGACATTGACCTGATGCTTCAAAAAGGCGCCCCCCGCCAGGCTGATGAATAGTACGGCGGCGACTATCCACCCGACAATCTTAGCCCATAACGGAAATTTGAAAGGGACCTCTTCGGAAATCCAACGTTTCAGAGATTGGTAATAAGCTGATTCGGAATCATTTTTCAGGCCCGATAGATACGTGTCGAGGGTGTCCAGGAATGCTTTGGGGGCGTTTTTGGGCGCGGCAAAAAAGAGAAGGGTAGGGTGGAAAACGACCTTGGTATCCTCGAGGCCGAATTTTTTTGCATGCATCACGCCGAAAAAACGGTTGGTGACAGCGGCATCCGCCTGCCCGCCTGCGACGATTGCAAAAATGGTGCTGTAATCCGGCACAGGAATAAGGGTCGCCTCCAGCCCGAAGCCCTCTGCAAGCTGGGCAAACGCCGCCTCCTGAACCGAACGCTCCAGGACCGCGATTTTTTTGCCTACGAGATCGAGTATCGACCGGATGCCTGCGCTTTTGCCGGCGTAGACCTGAAACCAGGAGGAGAGAACCGGTACCTGGTGAAAATCATAAATTTTTGCGCGTTCGGCGGTATTGGCCACATCCGGCATCAGGTCGATTTTTCCATCCGCCAACCGGTCCAATCCTTCGGCCCAGGTCCCGAAAACATACTGTAACCGCCATCCTTCCCTTTCGGCGATGTGTTCGATGATATCAATGAAAATGCCGGCGGGTTTTCCCGATTCCAGGGTGAAGACTTTCGGTGGATTTTCATAGACCCCGACTTTCACGGTTCTGGTTTCAGCATTTGCAGATGGAATTGCAAACAAGGATAGGAAAACCAGGATAAGCCATGGTTTTGACCCGATTTAAGAGGCTGGAAGGCTCTCCGGTCGGGCCTTTCCGGAGATCTTCGTAAGTCGATCAACCCACTTTTGTCAACATCAACCTGCCGCATTTCACAGCCTCAACCCCTTCTTTCGTTCATTGAGTCAACTTAAAATGCCCATTTAACTCTGACAGCTTTTGCAGTATTTATTTTTTGAGCCTGCAGAAAACGTTAGAATCTCCTGCGGCATTTATTTGTTGACATTTACTTTTTTCTTTGCTACTATTTTCCACATCATCAGGGAGTCTCTAATGAAACATAAGCCAGAATCCGTCAAATCAGATTTGTTTCAGGAATCCGCCTTCTTTAACCCCGCCGATCCCTCCCAGGTAAAGTACGAGATGCTTCGGGCTCACTGTCATGACCGTCGCTTCATTGCCAGGGTCTGCAGGGAGTTCGGGTACTCCAGAGAATCCTTCTATCAAGCCCTCGAAGCGTTTCAGTCCCGGGGTTTATCCGGTCTGGTCAATAAGCCTGCGGGAAAGACCAAACCAGACAAGATCACCCCGGAGATCATAGGTTTTGTTATCTATCAAAGAGCCAAATTCGGCCTGTCGGGGGCCGCTATCACCGCTCAGGTGGAAAAAGTCTTCAACCTCAGCCTTCACAAAAGAACTGTAGAAAGAATCCTGGCCTTTCACGGAGTCCTCGACTTATAGGGAGAGGTGCGCGGTGTGAGGAACCTGGCTTCCTTCAGCCTCGGAAGCGTCATCAAGAAACTCAACCGCATCACTGTTGCCATCAACACCACCCACTGCAATCCCTTCCCGAAGCCAGACTGTTTTTTGCTGTCCCGTTACACCCATGAGCGGCGTCGTATCACAATCCGCCCCGATGGCCACATCCGCGGGGGATTATCCCGCATGGTCACTTCCCTGATCGATTTTGCCTTTATCCGCTCCATCCTAGCCCATCGCTACAGCCTTGTAGGCTTTGCATATGACCCTGTAAGCATCTTCCTAATTGAGCTCTTCAGGTATATCGAGAAGTTTCCCGACATGAAAACCTTCCTCAAGGTGTTCAGCGACCCGCATATGGGAAAGCACTTTCGCATGTATGCAGGCATCAGGGAAGACCGCATTCCATGTGAGGCCACGATCTCAAACTTCAAAGAGCGTCTGGGAGAAGAGCTCTACAACCGCATCTTCCACGTCCTGGTCCAGATCGTTGAGATGCTCGGCTTTCTCTCCTATAAAATCATCGCCACCGACGGAACCCTTTTTCCATCCAATGCCCGTTACAAGGGCTGCACTCATTTCTCCAAGCAGTGCCAGGTCATTGAGTTCCCGGGCATTATCGAAAACGTTCGAAAAAGGATCCGTTATCGTTTAGATTCCCCCGATCGTATCATCCCCGGAAAGGAGATCCGGATAAAGGCCGAGTGTCCCTCAGTCAAGTTCCCTCCCGATCAACCAAAACCCAAGGTGGAACTTCTCGCACTCACTCTCCAGGAAGCAGACCCTGAAAACCCAAGCATCTTCAACCGCATCTTCGGCCTTGAAGAAGAGCTTCAAAGGGCATCCCTCGATGTCATCGTCAAAAGGGGCGTGATCACCGGAGCCGTCTTTGCCGGAACAGATCACTCTTTTTTCTTCAAGTGCCCCAAGCTCCCCTCAGATCTCGATGCAAGGATCGGTGTGCGCAAAAATCCTCAAAACCCCAATAAAAACCAGAAAATCTTCGGCTTCAACGCCATCATCGATACCTCAATCGAGCTTGATATCGGAATAGAGCTTCCCGTTGCTTGCTCATCTATCGCGGGAAATGCCACCGAGGGTCGCTACTTCATCACCAACAAGCAGCAAATCCTTGAACATCACGGGCAAGCAGGAAAAATATATCTTGCCGATGCCAAGTACGATGAGCTTCACAATTACGCCTACTCCCGCTCCAAAAGGACCATTCCGATCATCGACTACAACCCCAGATCTGAAAAAATCTCTGCGTCTGCCCTCCGTGAAAGGGGCTATGATCAGAACGGTTGGCCGTACGCTCCCTGCGGCGTGCTTACCCGTCCCAATGGATTCGACTTTTGTTCTCAAAGAGCAACTTTCTCCTGCCGGCGGCAGTGTGTCGAGTCAAACAACCAGGACATCGTAACCTTCTCCCAGATGTGCCCCCACTGGATCAACTACCACGGCTTTACAAAACATATGTCTATCAAAAAGTTCCCCAGGCTCATCGTCGAAGTGCTCAGGGGAACCGAGCGTCATCGAAAGTTGAAAACCCTCAGGTCCGCCTCAGAAAGAACCAACTCCTCGGCCAAGGGCGACTTCTGCATCCTCACAAAACCAAAAATCCGTGGTCTTACGAGAGCCGGGGTTCTTTCCCAGATAGCTGTCATTGTCGTTCTGCTTAAAAGAGTTGCCGCTTTCATCATCAAGATCACCCTTGCTCTCAGGAAAACAACCGGCGGCGGCGTTTCCCCGCCTTCAATCCCGGGGCCTGAAGTTCCGCCCTTCATAAGGAACCTCATTCAGAGGGAATAGGCGACCCCGTTTTGTAAACCCTCTTACCACCGCAATCAGTCCCCTACCCAGAGAGGGCGTGGGGGGATGTTGTCAAAGTTGCTTCCCAGTCAGTCTTTCGGCTTCTTTCGCAACCCTAATCAGTCAAATTTTCCCGGCCTTAATCTCTGAAATAGTCGAATCAGCCTTCCGAGCCATCAATTGCAGGCAAAAAACCGGGCCTGTTAAATCACCTCATGGTTTTAGGAGAAATTTTTTGAAATATCCTCTTATTTTTATGTGCGCTCTTTGTTTCATTTTATGATTAGATCAATTTTTAATTTTATATCAGTATAATAATAAATTTAATGAAAATATATTTTATAATCCTTTAAAAAGGTATATTTACATAATTTGATCCATAGAATTAAGAGGATCTTTGAGGAGTATAACCCCATTTTATTGGGAAAGATATTACATCATTTTTTGCAGGAATATTCAAGCTTATCATATTGAAGGATCTTTCTGGTTCTCCGATCTTTTTGTGGTGCCAGTGAGGGGAAAGAATCCCGGCCTGCCATTCGATTAGGACAACGAGCATGGGATTCGTTTTTGGAGTGCCGAAATGACAAAAATTACGATGCTGTGGGAGCGAGTTGTACTCGCGATGGTGTTGCACTGGCGTTTCGGACCAGATCGCGGTTAAAAACCGCTCCCACAGGTTGAAGGTGCACGTGGTTTCTGTGGGAGCGAGTTGTACTCGCGATGGTGTTGCACTGGCGTTTCGGACCAGATCGCGGTTAAAAACCGCTCCCACAGGTGTGCTCCGCGAAGGGTTGATTTTGAAATCTGAATGTTGCTCAGCAACGATCCCACAGGAAACAGGGTTTGACATGCATCGCGGATTTGCATTATACATTCCAAGGTGTCTTTAAACGTAAAGGAACGCGAGCCCCAGGGTGCAGCCCGGGGCTTTTTCTTCTATGACCCGTAAAGGACGATTTCAGGGGTATCATCGCCGTCAGGGAATCCTGAGAGGAGCACCGGGGTGCGACTAAAACTCGACATATATTACGGCTGGTGGATTGTCTGGGCATGTTTTCTGCTCAATTTCTACGTGGGCGGCGTCATCTTTTTCGGGTTCACCGCGTTCTTCGAGCCTATCCGTACGGAGTTCGGCTGGAGTTATACCCAGGTTTCCTTTGCAACGAGCCTTCGCGGTCTGGAAATGGGCCTGATGGCCCCATTGGTCGGCGTGCTGGTAGACAGGTTCGGGTGCCGGGCGCTGATAACCGCAGGAACGTTCACGATGGGCCTCGGCCTGTTTCTTCTGAGCCTCACCCATTCTCTGGCCATGTTTTACGCCGCGATCCTCCTGTTGGCAT
>Ga0068714_10006881_pt1 | contig 11349 bp, 15 predicted proteins | sample MTBNYHSulfiMetaG_FD_62988 | JGI IMG/M metagenome (GOLD analysis project Ga0068714, IMG submission 62988) | Enrichment culture microbial communities from rom New York Harbor, USA that are MTBE-degrading - MTBE-NYH (New York Harbor Sulfidogenic)... | ecosystem: Environmental > Aquatic > Marine >... | reverse complement strand
TCCCGGATGAAGAAGTCGAAGTTCACCGAGGAGCAGATCGCCTTTGCTCTCCGGCAGGCGGAGTCGGGCACACGGGTGGCTGAGGTCTGTCGGAAGATGGGGATCTTGTCAAGGGGCAGCGGCTTCAGGTTCAGGAACTTTTCCAGCCGTTCTATCTTATAAACCGTGCTGTTTCTCTCGGCCTGGATTATCCGGAAGTCTCCGTTTATCTTGTCCATGATCGAATGAAAGCTCTGGTGCTCCCAGCAGTTTATGTGCGCTACAATGACAGAGCGCTCTTCAAGCTCCTTCTTGAGGCATTTCGCTATTAGGGTCTTCCCAGTGCCAGAAGGGCTAAATAGAAAGACATGCGTTCTTCTTCCTCGGGGTGTGGAAACGAGGCTTGACCATAATTCCTTTATCTGGCTATCCCTGCACCTGGGCTTTTCTGGAGCATATTCCTCATCAAATGCCTCGCTGTTGCAGACGATATTTTCTGCTTCTTTAATTTCATCCATAAATTACTTTTGTAAACTGCCAATCTTAAGCGTAATTGATACGCATTACGCTTCTTGCATTTAATCACTACTGATTAGTGACATAAATTTGGCGCGGGATCAGGCTACAAAGGAAAATGAGATGAAAACCAAGCAGGAGAAGGTGGCCAAAGTCATACTTCAGGCCATTAGGAGTATGAGCGAAAATAAGTGAATATTTTCAAAAAAAGTATATAATATGGTGGTAATTAGGGCGTTTAGAACACCAGAATGAGATAAGGGGAGCTCCCGATGGAAGAGAAAGTATATACACGAAACTTTATTTCAGAAGTAATATTGCGGGTTGATTTTAATAAATCAATCGCATTAACTTCAGATAATTTACGCGCTTTTAAAGATGCACTTAAAGATGACATTGAATATAAGGAAGAGAGTGTGACAAAGTACGAGATGAAATTCGAAAAGGATAATCAGTCTTTCAATATTGTTAATATTGGCAAGCTCGGCTCATATTTGTTGAAAGAGCATGGCGCTAAGTTTATTTTTGATCATGAAAAATTCCTGCTTACCGCGAATAAGTACCTTAGATTTTCTGCATTTTGCGATCTGTTTAAAAAAGGCGTATCCAATATGCAGGGCGTGATCGATATCAACGAATTTAAACGAATTGGTCTCAGATATATCAATACTATTGAAATAGAAGAAATCAAGGCTCTGTCAGATTGGCGGGAGTTTATCAATGCGAATTATATTCCTGATTATTCGAAAATCCGGATTGATGACTCTAATTTCACCCTAAGAAGAAATATGAATGCTTTTATATTTAGAAATGGCCAATATGCAGTAAATCTTAATCTTGGGATATGGAATCGGGAATTTCCCAGCATCATTTCGAACGATAAAGCTCTTATTCTAGATATTGACTGCTATGTTGATAATGTTCTACTCAATAAAGAAGATATTCTGAGCAAACCGGCAGAAATGAACAGGGTGGCACTGCTATATTTTGAATTGTTGATTTCAGACAAACTAAGAACCATTATGAGGACGAAATGAACAAAAAAGAAACCACTGAAAAAAAGAATCATTATTCCGCCGATAATGACGTTTCCCAGGTAGAGAGCAACTTCCCTGTGACAAAATACCCCGCAAAAATACAGTCGTTTATTCCGGATGAAAGTAATTACCCGAAGCCAGAACCAAGAAGGCACACGCTCGAAGAACTCTCAGAGAAGCACAAGAAGAATAATAATGTGGGAAGTGAGCGAAAGAAATAAATTGGCTGCAGGTCTCTTACTCAGAGATCTTCCTGTTTTCGACAGTTTCGACATTAAGGAAAAACCATTCACAAGCTTTCCGTTCAGCATCGTAATGACGCAGGCATGCGATATATCTAGCTACTGCGATATCTACGATAAATTAGAATTTGGGGAGAATGCTAATATCGATAGACAAATAATTACACAAATAATATTTTGCCCCGCCTTTGATGAGGATCAGTTTGTTGAGGGTAAACATCTATATGACCAATACAGTTATCAAATGGATAAATTGACTTCGGGAGAAAAGGATAAATACCAAAAAGACCAGCATATACGATATCATTATCTTAAAAGCGACAAGGAAGGAATACCTAATTTATTTATTGATTTTAAACAATACTTCACAGTACCTGCGAGATTTATTATATGTGTCGTCCGCAAAGATAATGATGTTCTATATAAACTGGAGCACCTGCAATATACCTACCTTGCTGATAGATTTGCACATTATCTTCAACGAGTAGCACTTCCATAAAAAATATCGTCTCTCCGCGCTTCACGTGCTTGTAACTCCTTGAGCCTAGCAATGCTGAATAACCTTAGCGCGGTCGAAGGGTGTGTAATGCTCTGAAAGTAACCCCCTTACATACTCAACGACTGCGCGCTCGAAATCAGAATTATTGAAATCTACATATAGCCACATGTCATTAATACTCGCGTTTGCTCCAAACCTATAATAACTGGTTTTAAATCGGTCTAGTTCTGTCGATAGAGATCCAATATCAATTCGAATTATCCGCTGCCCATCTTTTTGTTGTTGACCTATTGAGGGACAATTTGGCTTATTGTGAAGCGTCACATGAATATTTGGATAATTTATATAAGCCTTAATCATTTCAATTTCTCTCCTCGTGCCAGGTTAACATATATTTTATCTTAAAGACTTTCCCAAAACAAATATCACTTCCCCCCTTCCCTGTTATTCAGCGCTTACATTCATCGCTATTAAACATTTTCGGTACAGACCGCAAGTGCTATGTGCAAATCTCGCAAACCATACAACGCAGCATAATATCCCTTCCAGGACAAAGCTCATTGTCGAGGTGAATCATGCATGAAAACCGAAATAATTAATTTAGGCGGAAAACAATATGTAGCAAAAACTAAAAGGATCCATCAAAAAGACCTGACAAGCGATTGCTGGATGGTCCAAGTGTTGGGCATCGGCTATTGTTCAGGTTTCGGAGATCCTGAAAGACAATGCGAATATCTCGGTACAGAAGAATGTGGCGGAGAGCGAATAAGAAAGCTGATTCTCGCAGGCAGGTATCCGAAAGAGGAGCTGCCGGACGTGGGAGGCGATTAGGTGAACAATAAATCGATATATGTTCTGGTCAAGAATTTTAAGGGTATAAACCAAGACGTAGCCCTATTCGATACCTTCAGAGAAGCGCAAAATGCTTTTCTTGAATATACCGGCTTCTCCTATTCAAAAGACTATCAGAATCCGGAATCTAGGGGATATAGCGAAGACTTTTCCGAAACCAAGATATATGAAATCAACTTTTCAAAGCCTTTGAAAACTCCAAAGAGAGCCGTTTCATCCAGACAATTAGCCCTTCCTTTTAATAGCAGCCAATAAAGGGCGGTGGTTTATTTGAGAAAGTCCATAAAAGAAGACATGGGACTGAAAGATTCCTATTTCGACGGCTTCGAATACAAGGGCTACAAGGTAAGAACCAAGCTGGTCATAGAAGGACACAAAGAATACAAGCCCATAACGCTATCCAAATCAGGGGACGTATATGAGGCATTTAAAAAACTGGTTGAAATCGACAAGGAGAAATTCTATTCAGTCTTTCTCAATAGCAAAAATAAGGTAATTGGCGTAGACATGGTAAGCCAGGGTTGCCTTGATTCTGCGTCGGTGCATCCAAGAGAAGTCTATAAGGCAGCAGGAAATAACGCGGCTGTTGAAGCAAGTTGGAGATTTGCTGTCAATAAACGTCCTTGACCACATAATAATCGGGCTCGACAAATAATACAGCTTCGCGGATAAAGGGGAGCTCTAGATAGGGCGATAGGATGGGCAAGAACATCAAAAAAGAATTTCCCTACGAAGTCAGCGTGAATTTGGAAGGGTTCAGAAAATATAAAGGTTACTCAGATCTTGTGACGACTTATTGTTGCAGCGCCACGCCTTGCTATTTTATCATCTTCCCGGCGATTGGGTATGAGGGGTATTTTGAGAAAAAGGATGTCAGATTAAAGAACTAGAGTTGATATCAATATTAGCTTTTTCCGGTTTCATGTGACTATTTTTTCCCAATTATTTCTTAGATATATCTGAATCCCTGCACCTGGCATGTACGCTGAATATATCTTAACGAAATCTTCTCTCGCCTGATCATAAGATCCATTTCTAATGGAATTCATCTTCTTTGCAAGAAACAACAGCGCTAATGATGGAGCTCGGGATTCTCCTTTATTGCAATGAATAAATAGATTCATACCATTATTCCAATGTTTGATAGCAAATTTCAGAAATTCAATAAATAAAGGCATCATGAATAATGGCTGTGGAGGATCAATCATATTAAGAAATAGATTATTTCCTCTTTCAAAAACTAAGTAATTTGGGTGGCTTGAAGGAAGCGACTTTCTATATCCCACTGCTCTTTGATGACAAGGCGATTTGCACGCGTGAACGATCGCCCAGTAAGCCCTTGATTCGAAGCACTCAGATTCATCACCTACAAAAAGCCGATCATGTATCTTAAACATATTATGATATTTTTTTATTCAACCCATATCGCGGCGAAAGCTGCCTTCCGCATTAATGATAAACAAATGCAATAATTAAGTCAATATGTTGTATCTCTGACCTTGACAAATACAATATTTAGTGTTAAATTACACTCGGATTTTAGAAGAAGCCAAGAAGGGCTTTCCTAGAATAAAAGGGCTGTTCTCTCGCTTCTCTTTAGTGAGGTAGATTATGTCAAAGAAAAGCCAACATGTTGTACCGGTCGGAAGCGGCTGGGGAGTTCGGGGTGAAGGCAATAAGCGTCTTACTGTTGTTACTCCCACAAAAGCTGAGGCAGAAAAAATCGGAAGAGAAATTGCCCAGAACCAACGAACCGAATTGGTCATCCATGACAGGCATGGAAAAATCCAGGACAAGGACAGCTTTGGCCCAGATCCCTGTCCGCCGCGGGACAAGAAACATTAATATAATATTCTTAGGGCTAATTCATAGGGCTGGGATAAAATGTCGAGATGTGAAAACTGTATTTATGGTAGGTATAATAGGATTCTGGATAGGCAGATAAGGGAGGATCATTCGAAAAGATATCTTGATAATTGGGAATGTGATCATTCAGATGAGCAGGTGAGAAAGCTAGCAAGGCAAAAAGGGTGGCCTGATAAATGCCATTATTTTCGTCCGAAACAATAATTATTTTTTACCTCTGCAAGGAGAGAAACAATGGGCAAATCAATTGAAATAAAAGGATTAGACAAGATCCAGAAAAACTTGAAAAGCCTTCAGCGTGAAATTCATAAGATTTCTAGAGAACAAAAAGTCCCATTAAATAACATTTTTCCGTCATCATTTATGAGCAAATTTACTCAATTTTCTTCATTCAATGAAATGGTAAATAAAAGCCCATTTAGGGTTAAAACCGAAGAAGATTTCAAGAATATTCCAGATAAGGATTGGGATGCTTATGTCAGGGAAAAGACTTCTTTTAATAGTTGGGATGAAATGCTTTCTAAAGCGGGAGAGCAATATTTTGGAAAGCAAATCCAGCAAGCTATGAAGAAGCTTTAATATAACGACTGGTTGCAATAAATTTAAAAGCCGCAGAAATGAATCCTAAACGGAAATCCAAAAGATAAAGCAGTCACTACAAATATAATCAGGAACATAAACAAGTAAAAAGGCCAAATTGTTCGAGACCATGCTACTCTGAACCAACTAGCGACTTCATCCCTAAAGACTTTTGTATTCATACTGAATAGCGGCAGAGTACGATCTTTCAGTGCAATATCAAGCTCAGATATCGCTTTGCTATAAAGTGCGCGGAACAGTCGTTCCTGATGGAGATAATAGCTGTCAAGGATCCAAAAAACTATAATCGGCAAAAATCCTATCGCCGAAAGCCATGGATTAGAGTCTTTGGCATTGATAGCCAGTAATGCTGCTATGATGGCTATATTCCAACCCTTTATTAAAAATGAACAGCGAGCCATTCGATCTATGACAGCCTGGATCATCTTGAGATAATCCCGTTCAGCTTCGTTAGCTTCTCGCCGCACCATCTCTATTCCCTTATTTTTTATGCTTGTTATTGTCAAGTCTTTTAATTTTTATTATTGTGAACGCCGGGCTTCTGCTCTCTTGCCAGCCGCTTCAATTTCACGCCGAAACTTGTCTAAATCCTTATCCCAATCATAAGCTGGGAACTCGACATAATAAGGGACTGTTGGTTTTGGGCCACGTGCGCTTATATTGCCGTCCTTATCCTTCATGTGATGAATGTAAATTCCGAGAAAACCATTCTTACGATTGATTGACTCTTCTATCTCAAATTTTACCCAAGGACGATATGCGGTTTGGTTGCCGATAAGTACCACCGTCACGGTAGTATTCTCAAGGTGCCAGCGGATCATTTTCTTTATGCCATCATCCCCTTGCTTTTTGGCTTGTTCATACTCAGAATGATCAAAGAATCCTGCAATATCCGGTCCGGCTACTACGTTAGTATTTCGTACTTGGTTAGCACGCCATACGTCTCTATCATAGTGAAAACTGAAAAAAACTCGTCTTGCCATTGTAACCTCCTTTGCTGATAGTTTGATTATAGCAACTATCATGAATAAGTCAATCTCTAGCCAAAAAATGCATTTACTTGTTTCCCGTTCGATGCCGTCTAGAACCGCTGAGAAATAGGCGGCAGCTAGCTCATGTTTTCATCTGCAGTCTTTACAGCAGCAGCATAAATAGAATATTTATTGTCTTCCCGGCGATTGGGTATGATGGATGCTTCGCTAAATTTAATGTGAAGTTAAAAAAGAGAGTTGCCTATAAGTCCGAAAAAACATTATAACAATCACGCGGTTGAAAAACAGAATTGATGTATTTGATTGTTATCCCATTTCTGCGTAGCTCTGCTGCTAGACGAGAATATTGAATAAGTTTGTCGCTTTCCCCTTTCAAGTCATTTCCTGCCAAACTAACAAGCTTGATGGGTTCTGCTAAATATGCGATTGAGCTATCTAAATCGATAATGCCAATTTCAAATCGCGCAAATTCAATTTTGGCGGCAGAACATTTTCTTAGTCTAAGTGTCATAAATCACATCTAACAATAGAAAAGTACTTAAGCATAGTTTTAAGGCTTTCTAATAATCCTTGCTATCGCCATTAATGCCGCGGCTGCCTGCTGTTCGTTTGAGGTTTCTCTTACCCAGCACTTATTGATTCCGAAAGCCCCAAACAATAGAATAAGTTTCAAAACATGGGAAATGATGTTTTTGACACAAGCGATCTAATCTGTCGCTTTTCAAATTTCATCAAAGCTGGAAAATGCTTAATCCTGTGCGGGGCAGGGATCTCTAATACTCATCCCACTCATTTGCCTTTAGCAGGACAAATTCGGAATGAAATATTGCGTGAATTGTGGAGAAACAGCCCACTGATTAGGAAGCTAAATCTAGATGCATATAGCAGCAAGCTCAACGAAGACAAATTTGTCGACCTCCTTGTCGGAACTCCTAAGAATGAACTGAGATTTGAATTGATTATGCAGATTATCCTAGATGCTTCAGGCGAACTGATGATCCCTCAATTATTCAATTCAAATAGTCCCAACTTAATGCATTATTTCATTGCTAAGGCTATCGCTTGCGGAAGCCAAGTGATAACAGCTAATTTTGACAATCTAATTGAGCGCGCTTGGCAAAAAAGAGATGTACTTGGGATTGTGTCAAGTGAAATCGAGTTTGCTAATTCAAAATGTGATATCGCGAAAAGGTTTCTTCTTTTTAAGATACATGGAACAATTGAAAGAAAAGAATCAATCATAGCAACTCTCAGGCAAGTGGGAAAAGCAGGGTTGGCGTTTATGTGGGAGCCAGGGAAGGGCAATATTCTTGAATACCTGGTGAAGCGCTATCACCTTTTTGTCATTGGCTATTCCGGCACAGACGACTTCGATATCATGTCGAAACTACTGATAATTGATTCTGATAAAGAAGTCCTCTGGATAAAGCATGAGGAGAAAGAACAGGCTAAATTGATTGCCAAGGAGGCTCTCGGCAATTTTTTCAATGACGAGATACTAAGGAGGTTTCTAGAACTAAGGAACGCTAATGTGATAATGGCTGATGCAAGGGAGCTAATCCCCAGGTTTTTTAAACTCTCCTTTAATACCGAACATGACAAGCCGCTGACGGAATGTCGATGCAAACATAAAAAGAAACTATATCTAACGATAAATAGAACGATGTCTAGGTGGGCTGATCGCCACAAAGGACTTATTGAATTCGTTGCAGCAAGATTATTATTTCAATCTAACCAACTTCGCCTTTCGCTTAAGCTGTTTTTAAGACTTGAGAACCTTTTTAAATCAATTAAAGATCATCAAAACTATGCACGGACGCTTCTTAATATTGCAGTAATATACGAAAACTTGGGAGAGATAAGCAAAGCAATAGAATATCAAGAGACGGCGAACTCAATATTTTCTTCTAAAAATGACCTTGTCCCATATATTGATTCTCTTGTTAACCTGGGCGTGCTTTATATGAGATGCAGAAAATATGCTGAAGCCGAAAAATTATTGAAAAAGGCAGAAGGCTTATCAAAAAAAGACGGGATAACATACCAAAATGCAAGAGCACTATCCAATCTCGGCGGATTATATTGGACAACTGGGAAGCTAGACGAAGCCGTGAAATGTACGAAGCGGTCCTATAAGCTGTATAAAAAGGTTGGCGACCTGAGCGGTTGCGCGGTATCTTTATCAACTATGGGCAAAATAGCCTACACACAAAAAAACGATGCAAGTCTTGCAGAAGCATTCTTTAGGATGGCAATGGAATATGGAGTCCGTCTGCGAGATATCGATATGCAGAGCGCCCTATGGAATAACCTTGGTGGTATCTACCGACGGCAAGGGAAAATAGGATCGGCAACCGAGGCTTACAACAAAGCCCTCCTTCTAGCCACCGAAGCAGGGAATAAGCAATCAATTGTAATCTCAAAAATGGGAATAGTTGCTTTGGAGCTTTCGAAAGGGAATTTAGACAAAGCGTTAGAACTTGGCGCCATATGCCTTGCAGAAGGCCAGGAGCTAGGTCTCCTTGACCATGTTGCCCAAACAGCAGGCAATATCGGATTGGCGTTTCTCGATAAAGGACAATTTATTGAAGCATTAAAATATTTTGAAGTTGCCAAAGAAGATTTTATAAAACTAGGATTACCCATCGAATTGGCATTTACACACAAGAAAATGGGCGAGTGTTTATTGAAAATGCAAAAAAGGGAAGAAGCAGAGCGCATGATCCAGGAAGCACATAAAATATATTTGGAACATGGACTTGAAATTCAGGCTCAAGAAGCAATGAATCTTCTGAAATAGTATTCCAATCACAATCGCTCACCCCAATGCCTTGCTATTTTGTTGTCTTCCCGACGATTGGATATGAGGGATATTTTTATAAGAAGTATGTAATAATCGATTTTAAGTCCTTGTCATATCTTCAATATTCCAAGTAAATATTAATAGAATATTGACAGAATGACAGAATTATGGTATTTATGTAATAACATGTCAGGGCTTAAACAAGAAAATAAAAATTATCTGCTATTCAAAACAACTTTATATTTGCCATATAATCTTCATTCAGAACTAAAGATCAAAGCTGCTAAATTGAGAACTTCTATGACAAAATTGATTATTCAGGCTATTCAAAACGAACTGAAGAAACTTTCTAAGAAGTAAAAATGAAGATATCTTTATGAGAAACATGATCAAAAATTACGACAAACTCATAGACACATTACATACTAATAATAAAATTGAGGGACTAACACATAATTATTATAAATATCCAGCTCGTTTCCCTCCTGAATTCGCCAGGGAAATCATTTTAGAATTTACAAAAGAAAATGACTGGGTATTTGACACTTTCATGGGAGGTGGAACAACTATTGTAGAAGCTCTGGCAAATGCAAGATATTCTTTAGGAATTGATATAAATCCCTTATCTCATTTCATTACAAAAGTGAAAACTACTCCCCTTAGTCAACAAGATGAAGATAAAATATTAAGGTGGACGAAAGAAATCGATTTTGATTTTCAGATTAAAAAGAATAAAGCAGTTTTAGATGATCCTAGACTAATTAATCTTCCAAATAAGGTTAAGAAATCCTTATTGTGCGTATTCAATTCGATAAATAAGCTTCCATTGCCCAGACAAAGAAATTTCGCCCGATGCGCTCTTCTAGGTTTGGGGCAATGGGCAATCGATTGCAGAAGATATATACCGCCATCATATCAGTGGAAACATAAATTTACCAATCAAGTTGAAGAAATGATTTTAGGATTACAAAATCTTGTTAAGAGAATAAGACAACATAACATACCCAAACATAAAATAACTAGCCGGAGGATACTCTATATTGGTCCGGTTAAGGATGCATTTAATGATAACCACATTCAGAGCCTTAATATAAGGCCAAAACTAATCCTTACTTCGCCTCCTTACCCAGGGGTTCATATTTTATATCATAGATGGCAAGTTGAAAGCCGCCGTGAAACTGCTGCCCCATTTTGGGCAGCAAATCTTTGGGATGGAAATGGAGAATCGCATTATACGATGGGGAGTCGGACGTCATTCGGACTTAAGAATTATTTTCTTAGGCTGACTGAGACTTTTAGCTTACTTCGAAACGTTCTTGAAACAAGGTCGACAGTTGTTCAACTTGTTGCTTTTTCCGATCCTGATATTCAAGTCTCACTTTTTCTTAACTCAATGAAACACGCAGGTTATGCAGAGCTAACACCTTTTGGTACTCCACGTTCAAAACGTCCTGTTAGGAAAGTCCCCAATAGAAAGTGGTATACTCACTCTCCAAGAAGACAACATTCAAGTTATGAATTTCTTTTTTTTCACAAACCGATTTAGCTATCTCTCCGGAGTTGCTCAATCATCATCTCCTACTTGCCCCCCTTTAGCTAATTTCTCTTCTGTGATAGATCCCAAAGAATCTATCATAGGCAAAAGGATTGGAGAAATAGCAGATGTCGTATGAAATAATTTGTCTTCCAGAGTAGGCGACTCATCTTCTTCTGATTGCTCTTTTGCCTTCTCTTTAATTTTCTCTGTTTTTATATCCTCCTGAATCAAAGCCATCCCAATCAAAACTAAACTATAAATATATCGTGCCCTCAATATCTCTGCGTCGATCTTGCTCGACTTTATCTCAGTTTTATAATAAATGTTATCCATGTTGATCCAAAAGCTGTACACGGCGTTATGACCGTTTTCTATATCATCAACTATTGCCGCTCCTTCCTGAACAACTTCCAAAGCTGAATACTT
>Ga0068714_10006880_pt1 | contig 11352 bp, 7 predicted proteins | sample MTBNYHSulfiMetaG_FD_62988 | JGI IMG/M metagenome (GOLD analysis project Ga0068714, IMG submission 62988) | Enrichment culture microbial communities from rom New York Harbor, USA that are MTBE-degrading - MTBE-NYH (New York Harbor Sulfidogenic)... | ecosystem: Environmental > Aquatic > Marine >... | reverse complement strand
GGATGAGGCCTGGACGCTGCGCTTTTTGTATCTACTCCCATATCCTCATTCGTTCCCTCTCCGTTGCCGGGTGTCCACGGCGATGCCTCTTGAGAACGCGCGCATTGCGTCACTTGCCCGTGCGAACTATCATGGGGCCGAAGCCGTACGGTACAGTATCTTACGAGGATCCGTTTTCCTGGGCGGCGCTGCGGCGTGTGAACGGTGCTGATGGCTACAAGGACCACAATCTGGTTGGTTTTCGTGAGCGTTCTTGTCGTTGTGGTGGCGGCGTTCTTCGCCCTGCGAGCGTGGACCAATCCGTTGGCCGCATCTTCGCTGCATTCGGATGAGGGCGCGGCGCCTCCGGCCGTCCGCGACGACGGCACCGCATGGACGATGTTTGGAGCCGGACCAGGCCTCTTGGGGCAGGCCGCGACGCAACTGCCCGATTCGCTGTCGGTCCTCTGGAAATTCAAGACGGGAGCGGAGGTCAAATCATCCGCCGCTATTTCAGATGGCCGTGTCTTCATCGGCTCTTCCGATGCGAACGTCTACGCGATCGATCTGCACAAGGGCCAGAAGCTGTGGTCGTACGCGACTGGAGACGCGGTCGAATCGTCGCCTTGCCTGATCGACGGTGTTGTGTTCGTCGGCTCCTCCGACGGGTTCCTCTACGCGCTGGACGCCCTGACGGGGCAGCTCAGGTGGAAGTATGAAACCAACGGCGAGATTCTCAGTGCGCCGAACTGGAGCCGTTCCCCCGACGGGCGCCAGACCTGGATCCTCGTGGGCAGCTATGACAACCGGCTGCACTGCGTTCACGCCGAGCGCGGCCAGGCCGTCTGGACGTACGAAACCGACAACTACGTCAACGGCTCGCCTGCGGTGGCGGACGGGCGTTGCGTGTTCGGCGGATGTGATGCGATGATCCATGCCGTCTCGCTGGCCGACGGCGCCAAAGTGGCCGAGATCGACACGGGCTCCTACATCGCCGCCTCGGCCGCTTTTCTGGACGGTCAGGTGTACGTGGGCAATTACGACAACGTCTTCCTGCGGGCCGACGTCAGCAAAGGCGAGATCGTCTGGAAGTTCACGGAGAGCGAAGCGCCCATTTTCTCATCGTCGGCGGTCACCGATGACCGGGTGATCTTCGGGAGCCGCGACAATCACGTCTACGCGCTGCGGCGCGACAACGGGCGTCGCCTCTGGACATTCAAGACGCTGGGCGAGGTGGATAGCTCGCCGGCGGTCTGTGGCGACAAGGTTATCGTCGGCTCGGGCGATGGACGTCTCTACATGCTGCGTCTGTCCGATGGCACGCAGATCTGGTCGTATGAGATCGGGCGACCCATCGTCTCTTCACCGGCGGTGGCCCAGGGCGTGGTGGTGATCGGCTGCGACGATGGGACCGTCTACGCATTCGGCGCGGCGGCGCCGGTCAGGGGGATCGCGCGATGAAGATCGTTCAGATCAGTCCCGGTTCGGGCGACAATTTCTACTGCGAGAACTGTCTGCGTGACGCGGCGCTCGTGCGCGCCATGCGACGGCGCGACCACGACGTGCTGATGGTTCCGCTGTATTTGCCCTTGCAGGCGGACAAGACCGATCCGGTGAGCAACGCGCCGATCTTCTTCGGCGGGGTCAACGTGTTTCTCCAGCAGAAATTCGCTCTGTTCCGCAGGACCCCTCGCTGGGTCGACAAGCTGTTCGATTCGCGCAAGCTCCTGGACTGGGCGGCGCGCAAGGCGGGCATGACCAACGCGCGAGACTTGGGCGAAACGACGATCTCCATGCTCGAAGGCGAGCACGGCCGGCAGGTCAAGGAGCTGGATCGCCTCGTGGACTGGCTCGTGGATACCGAGCACGACCCGGGCGTCGTCTGTCTGTCCAACATCCTGCTCGGAGGGCTGGCCCGCCGGATCAGAGACCGGCTGAGTGTACCGGTCATCTGCCTGTTGCAGGACGAGGATGGTTTTCTCGACGGCCTGACCAGTCCCTATGCCGAGCGCGCCTGGGAGGTCGTTCGCCGGCGAGCGCGTGACATCGATGGCTTCATCGCGGTCAGCACGTACTTCGCTCGCACGATGCAGAAGCGTCTCGACGTGGAAGATGAGCGGATGCACGTCGTACACATGGGCATCGATCTGAACAAATACGCGCCGTCGCCGACCCGTCCACCCGTGCCGACGATCGGGTTTCTTTCGCGAATGTGCCCGGAGCGGGGTCTCGAAACGCTGGTCGATGCGTTCATGGTACTGAAGCGCCGCGGCGATCTTCAGTCGACTCGGCTGCGGATCTCCGGCGGACGCAGTGCCGCCGACGAGCCGTTTATCCAGCGATTGCAGGACAAACTGAACGCGGCCGGCGTGCGGGACGACGTCGATTTTCTGGACTCGTTCGATCAGGACGCGAGGCTGGCTTTTCTACGAAGTCTCTCCGTGTTGTCGGTGCCGGAGCGGGACCCGGTTGCGTACGGCCTGTACGTGCTGGAGTCTCTGGCGATGGGGGTGCCCGTCGTGGAGCCGGCGATCGGGTGTTTTCCCGAGACCATCGAGATGACCGGCGGAGGTGTACTGTACACGCCCGGTACGCCGGAGATGTTGGCTGACGCGATCGCATCGCTGCTGCTGAACGAAGGGGTCGCACGGAAGCTTGGTGCCGAGGGTCGCCAGGGCGTCTGTCGGACATTTGACGTCGAAGAGACCGCGCGGAAGATGGCGGAGACATACGAACAGATTGCCCAACGAGCCAAGCGAGGAAAATGATGGTTGAGCTGGTCGATGTCACGAAGGATTACGGAGGGTCGGGCCCCGGAACTGCCGTTAGTGTGCTCAAGGGCATTCGCCTGAAGATCGACGGAGGCCGCGCGGCGGTCATCGTCGGGCCCTCCGGCAGCGGCAAGAGCACGCTGCTGAACATCATTGGCGGCCTGGACCATCCGACGAACGGCCAGGTACTTGTCGATGGACGCGACCTGGCCAAACTCACGGACTACGAGCTGGCGCAGGTGCGCAACCGCGACATCGGTTTCATCTTCCAGTTGCACCACCTGCTGCCCCAATGTACGGTTCTGGAGAACGTTCTGATCCCGACGCTGGCGAGCGCCGATGGCAGGACATCGCGCGCCCTGCGACAGCGAGCCGAATCCCTGCTCGAACGTGTCGGTCTGAAGGACCGCATGCGGCATCGCCCAGGCGAGCTTTCGGGCGGCCAGCGGCAGCGCGTCGCAGTGGCCCGGGCGCTGATCAACCAGCCCAAGTTGTTGCTGGCTGATGAACCGACCGGCTCGCTGGACGAGGCGACTTCGGACGGCATCGCCGACCTGCTCGTTCAGCTCAATCGCGACGAGGGCGTGACGCTGATCGCCGTGACGCATTCACAGAAGCTGGCTTCCCGCATCGGAGACGTCATGGAGTTGCGCGGCGGCGTCCTGGCAGACAGGAGTGAGCCATGAGTCTGCGGCAACTGGTGGCACGGAGTCTGCGGTTCTACTGGCGGACCAACGCCGCGGTCTTGCTGGCGGTCGTGGTCGCCACGGGAACGTTGACCGGCGCGATGGCGGTCGGCGATTCGGTCCGGTACACGCTGCGCCGAACGCAGGAAGCCCGTCTGGGCCGGACGGAATTCGCCATCGTCCCGCAGGATCGCTATTTCCGCGCGGCGCTGGCCGACGATCTGGCGAAGGAGCTAAAGGGTCTGATCGCGCCGGCGTTGCAGGTTTCGGGAATCGTCACGAACGACGATGGCTCCCGCCGAATCAACCGCGTGGAAGTCCTCGGCGTCGACGACCGATTCTACGAGATCGGCGCGACGGAGAGTCCGGTCGATGCCAACGCAAGTGACACGATCGTCATCGGCGAAGCAGTAGCTGAGAAACTGGGCGTCTCGGCCGGCGATGAGGTGGTGCTTCGCATCGAGAAGCCCGGTCTGATGCCCCGCGATGTCCCCTTGGCGTCCGACGCGGACCGAACCGCGGCCTTCCGCCTGCGGGTGCAGATGATTGCGGGCGACGCGGCCTTCGGGCGTTTCGACCTCCGGGCCAATCAGACCGCTCCGTTGAACGTCTTCGTGCCTCTGGCCTGGCTGGGTGAACGGATCGAGCAGCCGCGACGCGCCAACGTCCTGCTGGCGGCGGAACTCGATAAGATCGTCACTGCCGAACAGCTCAACGCATCGCTTCAGAGTTGCTGGAAGCTCGCAGATGCGGATCTGGAGCTGCGCCATCTTGAAGCGACGCAGACTCTCGAACTGCGGAGCCGACGCATCTTCATCGAGAACGACACCGGCGTCGAGGCGTTGAAGGCCGCGAACGATGCGATGGGGATCCTGACGTATTTCGTCAATGCGATTCGGCTGGGAGAGAAGGCGACGCCGTACTCGATGGTCGCGGCGGTTGGCCCCGGCGCCGGATCGCTCCTTTCGCCCGGCATGGGACCCGACCAGATCGTGATCAACCAGTGGCTGGCCGACGACTTAGGTGCGACGGTGGGCGATTCCGTCGAGCTGGTTTATTATCTGGTCGGACCGATGCGCCAGTTGTACGAGCGGACAGGCGTGTTCAAGGTCGTCGGGATTGTCCCGTTGGAGGGTGCCGCGGTCGATCCGAACCTGATGCCCGATTTCCCCGGCTTGGCGGATGTAGACAACTGCCGTGACTGGGAGGCCGGAATTCCGATCGATCTGGATAAGATAAGGCCGAAAGACGAAGCCTACTGGGACGCGTACCGGGGAACGCCCAAGGCGTTCCTCACCCTCAGCACCGGCCAGGCGCTATGGGGCAATCGCTACGGCAATCTGACGGCGGTGCGCTACCCCTGGCACGCCGGGCTTGATGACCAGATCGCGGCGGACCTGACCGCCAAGGTCGATCCGGCCACCGTGGGGCTGTTCTTCCAGCCCGTGCGACTGCGTGGGCTTCAGGCCCGTCGCGACGGGACTGACTTCGGCCAGCTCTTCCTCGGCCTGAGCATGTTCCTGATTGCCTCCGCGGTTATCCTGACGGGCTTGCTCTTTGTCTTCGGTGTGGAGAGCCGCTGCGAGCAGGTGGGCCTGCTGCTGGCGGTCGGGTTGCCTGCGGCGCGGGTCAAGCGTCTGCTCGTCGCCGAGGGGGGCCTCGTGGCGCTGGCCGGAGCAGTGATCGGCGTCGGCGCGGGCCTGCTCTACACGCGATTGTTGCTCTACGGCCTTTCGACCTCGTGGAGCGGTGCCGTGGCCGGGACGGACATCCACTTCCACGCCGAGCCGGCTACGCTCCTGCTCGGTGGCATGGGCGGCCTGCTGGCGGCTCTGCTGGCCATCTGGTTCACGATCCGCAGGCACGTGTCACAGTCTCCCCAACAACTGATGAGCGGCAACCTCGAAGTGTCCCAGCCGCGCCGCGCCTCGTGGTCACGCGGGCGATGGGGTCTGGCGCTGGCTGTGGCGTCCTTCGTCACCGTGTCGATTTTCCTGGCGGTCATGGGAGGGGGCAACAGCCAAGCGGTTGCGGGGCTGTTTTTCGGCGCTGGCGCGTTGCTGTTGCTCGGCGGACTGGGCCTGTCGCAGGCTCTGCTGCGGATCGTCGCGGGCGGCTGGACCCGGCCCATGGTCTCCCTGAGCGGTCTGGGGTTTCGCAACATGGCCCGGCGGAGCGGCCGAAGTCTCGCGATTGTCGGTCTGCTGGCGTGCGGGGTCTTCATGGTCGTCGCGGTCGGCGCCAACCGGCACGACCCGATGGCACAGCCCCAGAGCAGGGGCTCGGGAACGGGCGGATTCGCCTTCTACGGCGAGACCTCGGTCCCGATTCTTCACGATCTGAACGTAAAGGAAGGACGTGATGCCTTGGGACTGGGTCGCGAGGACCTGGAAGGGGTCGAGGTGGTCCAACTCCGCGTGCACGAGGGGGATGACGCCAGTTGCCTGAATCTCAATCGTGCGCAGCAGCCGCGATTGCTGGGCGTGCGACCGCAGGAGCTGAGTCGGCGCGAAGCATTCAAATTCTCGCAGATTATCGACGCCGGACAGCAGGAGGAAGGCTGGGACCTGCTGCGGATGGACCTGGAGGCCGGGTCAGTGCCGGCGATCGGCGACTATCCCACGGTCTTCTGGGGTCTGGGTAAGAACATCGGCGATGAATTGGAGTATAGTGACGAGAGAGGGCGGGTGCTTCGGGTGCGCATTGTGGGCATGCTCGAGAGCTCCGTCCTCCAGGGCAGCCTGGTCATTGCCGAGAACGAGTTCATGGCGCGGTTCCCATCGGAGTCGGGGTATCGCGCGTTCCTGATCGATGCTCCACCCAAAAAGACCGCGGCGGTCGAACAGACCCTGACATCGGGCTTGAGGGATTTTGGCTTGGTTCTAACGCCGGCGGCTGAGCGGCTGGCCGCCTTCAGCGCGGTGGAGAACACGTACTTGTCGATCTTCACGGCCCTGGGCGGTCTCGGCCTGCTGCTCGGCAGCGTCGGTCTGGGTCTGGTGGTGCTTCGCAATATGCTCGAACGCCGGGGCGAGTTGGCCATGCTCCGGGCGGTTGGTTTTGATCGCAAAACGTTGCAGCGTATGGTATTCTACGAGCATTGGGGTCTGGTGCTCTCCGGATTGCTGTGCGGCGTGGTCGCGGCCCTGGTGGCTGTGGTTCCGGCACTGCAATCGTCGCCCGGGCAAATTCCCTTTGTCTGGTTGGCCTTGACCGTGGTAGGGATTGGCGTCCTCAGCGGTCTGTGGGTCTGGATCGCCGGGACAGCGGCCCTGCATGGAACGCTGCTCGATGCACTGAGAACAGAATAGCTGCGGATCGTTGACGGGTCGCGTATGAGAAAAGCCGCTATCGCCGACATTGTACCGATGGGATTCGCCGTCGCAGGTGTCGTCTGTCTGGTGTACCTCTGGATCAGCGCCGATGCGGCGCCGCAACTGGAGCTGCGCGTTCCCGTCGAATCCGACGTTGCCGGACCATCGGGTGGCCAGGAAGATGTCCTGGCGAAGGCGGAATTGACAACCTACGATGGGCAGCCGGCCGACCTGCCCGGCGCATGGCCCCAATTTCGAGGGCCCAACCTGGATGCGATCGGCAAGGTGGATGTCACGCTGGCCCGGCAATGGGCTGCCGAGGGTCCGCCGGTGCTGTGGTCGGTGGATTTGGGCGAAGGGTACGCCGGAGCGGCGATTCGCGACGGCAGGATCTTCGTCGCCGACTACGACCAGCAGAAGCAGGGCGATGCGATTCGCTGCTTTTCCCTGGCCGACGGAAAGGAAATCTGGCGCTACTTCTATCCGGTCAAGGTCAAACGCAATCACGGCATGAGCCGGACCGTCCCGGCCGTCACCGACAAATATGTTGTCACCATGGGACCGAAATGTCACGTTGCCTGCCTCGATGTGGTGACGGGCAAGCTCCACTGGTTTCTCGACCTGGTCAAAGACTATGGCGCCAAGGTGCCCGCCTGGTATGCGGGGCAGTGTCCGCTGATCGACGACGGCAAGGTCATCCTCGGCGTCGGCGGCACGTCCCTGATCCTGGCGGTGGACATCGAGACCGGCAACGCCGTCTGGGAAACCCCGAATCCGAAGAAGTGGGAGATGACACACTCATCCATCGTGCCGGTCGAATTTGGCGGCACGCGGATGTACATCTGGTGCGCCAGCGGCGGCGTGGTCGGCGTCTCGGCCGAGGACGGAAAGGTGTTATGGGAGACGTCGGAATGGCAGATTCGCATCGCCAATGTCCCCACGCCGGTTCCGGTGGGCCAGGGACGTCTGTTCCTTTCGGGCGGCTACAACGCCGGGGCGATGATGCTCAAGCTCGCCAGGCAGAACGAGCAGATCGTTCCGGAGATCGAATTCCGTCTTCCGCCGGAGGTGTTTGGATCGCCTCAGCACACGCCGATCCTCTATGACGGCCACATCTACGGCGTCCGTCCCGACGAGCAGCTCGTTTGCCTGGACCTCGAAGGCAACGTGGTCTGGACCAGCGGCAGCACGCACAAGTTTGGGCTGGGACCTTTCACGATTATCAACAATCTCCTCTACGTTATGGACGACCACGGACTGCTGACGCTCGCGGAGGCCACTTCGACCGGCTATGTGCAACTGGCCCAGGCGGACGTCCTTGAAGGGATCGACGCCTGGGGTCCGATGGCGGTCGCCGGCAACCGGCTGCTGCTGCGCGATCTGACGAAGATGGTGTGCCTGGACATTGCCGCGCGGTAGAGCGGCGTTGAACGGCGGGCGTGGCTCTGCTACAATCGCGATGCCCGCGACGATGGACAGACAAGGACACGGGAACCACGATGAATCAGCCTCAACGCAAGACGGACTCCGGCGTCATCATCGGTGTGCTGATCGGCACGGCGGTGCTGGTCGCGATCGGCGCTGTCCTGCTGGTCGATACGACGGGGCAGAGCGGCAGCGGTCTGAGCGACGCGTACGAGCTGGATGCCGTGAAGATGGCCCGCTTCGATCCCAACTTGATCGCCTACCACGAAGTCGAGCCGGCCATCGCGACTGGTTTGGCGCGGTCCCGAGCCTTGGCGCTCGATGGCGAGGGGCGGTTGTACATTGCCGGCGACAAGGCCGTTCGCGTGCTGAGCGCCAAAGGCACATTGGAACGCGTGATCGCGGTCTCGGGCGAGCCTCGATGCGTTGCTGTCTCGTCGGAGGGTCGGATCTACGTTGGGTTGAGGAATCGCGTCGAGGTCTTCGATGCGACGGGCGAGCGCCTCGCGGCCTGGGAGCCGCTGGGCGACCGGTCGTTTCTGTCGAGTATCCTCGTGGCTGGAGACAGCGTGTTTGTCGCCGATGCCGGAAACCCCGTGGTGCTGCGCTATGACAAGACGGGAAAATCGATCAACCGCATCGGCGAGAAGGACCCCGCGCGGGACATCCCGGGCTTTCTCGTGCCGAGCCCGTACTTCGATCTTGCCCTGGCGCCGGATGGATTGCTTCGCGTCGTCAGTCCCGGACGCACGCGCGTCGAAGCATACACCTTTGATGGAGACCTGGAGTTTTCCTGGGGCGAAAACAGCATTCGTATCCACGGTTTCTGCGGCTGCTGCAATCCGGTCAACATCGCCATGCTGCCCGACGGCCGGTATGTGACCGCCGAGAAGGGCTTGATTCGCGTGAAGATCTACGATGCCGATGGGACGTTTCAGAGTGTCGTCGCCGGTCCCGACCAGTTGGTCGAGGGAGGCGCCGCTCGCGTCTTCGAAAACGCCGAGGACGCCGAGGCCAGCGGGTTCGACGTTGCGGTTGATGCTGCCGGCCGGATCTTCGTGCTCGACACGATAGAGAATAAGGTCCGCGTCTTCGTGGAAAACCAGAAAGGTCGATCCGAGTGAATCGTTTGTCACCAACACAGAGCAGACGGGAGTTCTTTGCCGGCGCGCTGCGATATGGAGCGCTGGGCGGTCTGGCCGCAGCAGGGGCCCTGGCCGTCGCCAAGAGGCGCCGCCTGATCCGGGAGGGCCGGTGCATCAACGAGGGTCTGTGCCTCGGATGTGCGGCTTACCACGGCTGCAACCTGCCGACGGCATTGGACCTGAAACGGTCTTTAGAACGAGGTGAGCATGGTCCAGCGAAATGACGATGTCACGCGCCGTCGCTTCCTGCGAGACGGACTGTGGGGGGCCTGCCTGGCCGGAATCGGCGGCGTGGCGGGCTATGCCGCCCACAAGAGCCAGAAGACCGACTGGGTTTGGCAGATTGATCCGTACAAGTGCATCGCCTGCGGGAACTGCGCGACCTACTGCGTGCTCGAAGAGTCGGCGGTCAAGTGCACCCACGTGCACGCGATCTGCGGCTACTGCAAGATCTGCTTCGGGTTCTTCGATCCGGAGCCGTATCGGATCAACGAAGGCGCCGAGAACCAGATGTGTCCGACCGGCGCCATCCGGCGCAAGTACGTCGAAGATCCATACTACGAATACACGATCGACGAACCGTTGTGCAACGGGTGCGGCAAGTGCGTCAAGGGATGCAACGCGTTCGGCAACGGCTCGCTATTCCTGCAGGTGCGTCACGACCTCTGCGTGAACTGCAACCAGTGTGCGATCGCGGCGGCCTGCCCTTCGCAGGCGTTTCGGCGCGTTCCGGCCGACCATCCCTTTCTGTTGAAGAGTGTGGATCACGCCTGATGACACGTTCGAGCCACGTCCTCATCCTGTTGGCGATTCTGCTTGCGTCGGGCGCGACCGCGTTTGGTTTGGAGCGGTTTCCTCCGCCTCAGTTCGAAACGGACTATGTCCGGCCCACGACGACCGTGCCGAACCCGCCGCAAGGCTTCTGGGAGTACATCGATGCCGGCATCCTGGTCGTCGCCTTGTTCCTTGCGACGTATCTGATCCTGCGAAAGCGCAGTCGCAAGTGGATCTTCGCGCTGATGCTCTTCAGTCTGGTGTATTTCGGATTCTTCCGCGACGGGTGCGTCTGTTCCGTCGGCGCTGTTCAAAATGTGACCCTCACAGCGTTCGACTCGACCTATGCGGTTCCCATCGCGGTGCTGATCTTCTTCGCGTCGCCACTGGTGTTCACGCTGTTCTTCGGACGGGTCTTCTGCGGGGCGGTCTGCCCCCTCGGAGCGATTCAGGATGCTGTGTTGGTCCATCCCGTCCACGTGCCGCGATGGCTGGAGAGCGGACTTCGCCTGATCGCATACCTCTATCTTGGCGCTGCGGTGCTTTTCGCTGCCATGGGTGCGATGTTCATCATCTGTCGCTACGATCCGTTCGTCGGCTTCTTCCGATTCGGGGGCAACTGGAACATCCTCGTCTTCGGCGGTTGCATGCTGCTGATCGCGATGTTCGTGGGCCGGCCGTACTGCCGCTTCCTCTGTCCCTACGGTGTGATCCTGCGGCAGCTCTCGCGGCTCTCCAAATGGCGTGTCACGATCACGCCGACCGACTGCATCCAATGCCGGCTCTGTGAAGACGCCTGTCCCTTTGGCGCGATTCGTAAGCCGACCGAGCAGTGGCCGGCGAAGGAATACAAGATCGCCAAGGCGCGATTGGCCTTCTTCCTCGTGTTGCTGCCCGTTCTGATCGGCGCCGGCGGTTGGGCCGGATACGAGCTGCGCGGGTGGCTGGCGCAGATCCATCCGCAGGTGCGCCTGGCCCAGCGCATCTACCTGGAGGAGAACGCGCAGGTCGAAGGTACGACAGACGCCAGTGACGCCTTCCGTGCGACGGGAAGGCCGAGCGAGGAGCTGTACAGCGAGGCGACGCTGCTTCGCGACCGATTCGGGATTGGAGGTGTCCTGTTCGGCGCCTTCATCGGGCTGGTCATCGGAGGCAAGCTGCTGGCGCTTTCGGTCAAGCGCAGACGCACCGACTACGAGGCGGACCGCGCAAGCTGCCTGGCCTGCGGTCGATGCTATGAGTATTGCCCGAAAGAGCA
>Ga0068714_10006879_pt1 | contig 11352 bp, 5 predicted proteins | sample MTBNYHSulfiMetaG_FD_62988 | JGI IMG/M metagenome (GOLD analysis project Ga0068714, IMG submission 62988) | Enrichment culture microbial communities from rom New York Harbor, USA that are MTBE-degrading - MTBE-NYH (New York Harbor Sulfidogenic)... | ecosystem: Environmental > Aquatic > Marine >... | reverse complement strand
ACGGGGATGAGGCCCCTCCCCTTGCACCGGGCGAGCCCTTTGCAGACAATGCATGATCGGACATGTGGCAGGGGGCAGTTCCTGCTTATAGATGACTTCGGTATATTTCCTGCCGATCAAGTTTCCACCGTAGACGCTCTCGCTCGTCTTGTTTATACGATAAATTCTCCAGCGTGTGTCGACGATAAAAATCGAGTGTTGAATCGCATCAAAGCTTATTTCCAACTCTGTTTTGGCTCGTTCGACGGAGTCAAACAGCTGGGCATTCTCAATAGCCGCACCGATTTGGTAGCCGATGGCTTTCAGAAATTCGCTGCGATCCGACTTCAACTGCAAAACGCCATCATTGGTAACATAGAGAAGACCGAGAACTCGCTTCTGAGTCAACAACGGAATGCAAAGGATTTCATTGATTTTTTCCTCCAACATGCGCTTTCGCAAATCAGAAAAAACGACTTTGCTGCGAGGGAACCACCGCACCGGTTGCTGCGATGAAAATCGGTCAATGCTTTTTTGTGCCAGAAAGAATGAGTGGATCGAGCTCACCAGGGTGGAAGAGAATCCGTGATGTGCGGCCAGCTCAACAGTCCATTGCGTGTCGACCTGGTCTTTTACCAGGTAGATGGCTCCCATTTTGAATTGGAGTGTCCTCAAAATAGCCGTCAACGCTTGTTGCAGGACATCCTTCAGATGGGGAGAGCCCTGCAGTGCCATGGAGATGTCGATCAGAATTTGCAGTTCGTGACTTCCACGATCAGGTCTTTTTTTGGCGCTAGATTTATTTGTCGTTTTTTTCTTTTTGCCTTCCATTGTCTTTGCGCGACCAGACCCTCAAGGTACACGGCAGAGTTTGTGGTCGCCCTCTCTTTGATGGAGATATCTATTCAACAGAACCGACTTGGGCATCAAAGAACCGTACCGCAAATCACCTGAACAGGCAAGAATGCCGCATACGTGAGCCAATGATCGCCGAATCATGTCCTGCGGCCGGTCTCAAGGTCAGTAGCAAGAATTGTGAAGTTTAGGATCCGGAGTAGAAAAAGAGCTGTCAATCAAAGGGAAATGAAATGAGAGATGAAAAGTTCTTTGGATCGTCCAACATAATCTACAGATAGGCTGATATGTTTTATTTACTGCTCCGAGAAATCGCATCCCACTGAGCGGAAACAACTTGTGCAAGACGCACGGATGCACGGTCTATCATTTTGCTTTCGATGGAAAAAGAGCCGTAGCCTTTTGCCTGCGCCTCTCTGTACTTTTCAAGAATGATTCGAGAGCGCTCAACGTCTTCCTCCGATGGGGAATAGATATCATTTATGATCTCCAACTGATCCGGATGTATGGCCCATTTGCCGTCATAGCCCAGTCCCGCACTCAGTGTACAGGATCTTTCCAGTCCTGCCGGATCTTTGTAATTGCCATAAGGAGCGTCAATGGCTGCAAGGCCGGCGGCCTTGGCAGCCATTGCCATACGACTCAAAGGGAAGTGCCAGCGATGGCCCGGGTAAAAATCTTCCGCTTCTCCATGTCCGCTCATTCCCCTGTTTTTTACAGAAAGAGACGCCGAATAGTCCGCAACCCCGAAGACAAGTGCCTCCAAACGTGGAGAACTGAAAGCGATTGCCTCAATTCGAAGCATTCCTTCGGCTGTCTCAATGGAAGCTTCAAGACCGATTCGATTGCGCCAGCCCATGCGCATTTCGATCTGCGTCAAAAGATAGTCGACTGCCTTAATCTCATCTGCTTTATTGACTTTAGGAACCACAATAACGTCGATATGCTCACCCGCAGCCTCCACCACTTCGATAATATCGCGATAGGCAAAGGGAGTGTCCATGCCGTTGATCCGATAAGCCCTGACTTTGTGGCTCCACCGACCCTCCCGAAAAGCGGACGCAACCTGGGACCGTGCCTGCTCTTTTTCCTGAACCGGAACGCTGTCCTCCAGATCCAGCATTATGACGTCAGCCGATAGGGAGGAGGCCTTGCCGACCATCTTCTCCCGATTGGATGGAACCGAAAGGATCGAGCGCCGCAGGCGGATCGGGCGTTCCATAAATGTTATCCCCTGTTGAAGAGCTCGCACTGAATCCGACCGACTCTTCTCACTAGCCTTGCCCTTTACCCACATCTCTTTGGAGGGGCCGGTGCAGGAAGCCAGTCACCTCCTTTAGGATATCATTGAGCTGCAGCCCCGAATGCCCCAGACTCTGTCCCTCCATCATGCCCAAGTTCCACTCTACCTCTCGTGCCCAAACTCCACTACTCGTGCCCAAACTCTGTTTGGGCACGTAAATGACCGGGAAACTCCGTTTCTTTGCCGCCCAAGTGCTTTCCCAAACAGAGTTTGGGAACGAGGGGGGACTTCCCAGCATGAATCGTGGGTAAAGGACAGCACTAGCTCTTCGCACTCTTTTCCCTGATCGCGGCGCGAGCGGCAGCCAGCCTTGCTATGGGTACACGATATGGAGAGCAGCTCACATAATTTAAGCCTATTCGGTGGCAGAATTCTACCGAGCTCGGCTCGCCGCCATGCTCACCGCAAATGCCGATCTTGAGATCGGGCCGCGTGGAACGGCCTTTTTCAACGGCAATCTTCATAAGCTGTCCTACCCCCACCTGATCCAATCGGTCGAATGGATCGTGCTCCCAGACTTTCGCTTCGAGATAGCCGGGCAGAAATTTACCGGCATCATCCCGGCTGATACCGTATACGGTTTGGGTAAGATCATTCGTGCCAAACGAGAAAAATTGAGCTTCTTGAGCTATCGCATCTGCCGTCAGCGCTCCCCGCGGCACCTCAATCATCGTGCCGACGGTGTGCTCCACTTGCGTGCCGGTGCTTTTCATGACTTCCTGGGCAACCTCTTCGACGACTATTCTTTGATTTCTCAATTCAGCAACATGGCCTACCAGTGGAATCATTATTTCCGGACGGACATCTATTCCCTCCTGCTTCACCTCGCAAGCCGCCTCAATGATGGCACGAGCCTGCATGGCAGTGATTTCTGGAAAGATTATGCCCAGCCGACAACCGCGATGCCCAAGCATTGGATTCGCTTCATGCAGGCTCTGGATCTTCGCCTGTACTTGTTCGAGAGGCACACCCATATCGCCCGCCAATTTCTCGATATCTTTCCGATCGCTTGGCAGGAACTCATGCAGGGGAGGATCAAGGGTGCGGATCGTAACGGGCTTCCCTTTCATTACCCTGAAAATTCCCTTAAAATCTTCTTTCTGCATCGGCAGGAGCTTGGCCAATGCTTTTTCCCTTCCCGCTACATCCGCTGCCAAGATCATCTCGCGCACAGCATCAATGCGGTTGCCTTCAAAAAACATGTGCTCGGTGCGTGTCAAACCGATTCCTTCAGCACCGAAAGTGAGAGCTGTTTCCACCTGATTGGGCTGATCGGCGTTGGTCCAGATGCCGAGCTTACGATACTCATCAGCCCAGCCCAAAAGTGACATATAGTCCTGGTAGACCTGAGATTCCTCGGGCGCCAACGTCTTGTCCAACAAAACCCGAAGGATCTCTGAAGGCTCGGTTGGGATCTTGCCCTCAAACACTTCTCCCGTCGTTCCGTCCATGGAGAGCCAGTCCCCTTCTTTTATGACTCGGCCGTTCACCTTCATGTGCCGTTCGCGATAACTGATCTCCAGAGCATTGCAGCCGACTACGCAGACTTTTCCCATTTGCCGGCCAACCAAAGCAGCATGGGAAGTCATGCCGCCACGGGCGGTGAGGATTCCCTGAGAAGCATGCATACCCCTGATATCGTCCGGAGACGTTTCCAGACGCACCAGGATGATTTTTTCACCCTTGGAAGCCCATTCGGTGGCGTCGGGAGCATTGAAAACAACCCGCCCGGTCGCGGCTCCAGGTCCGGCATTCAGTCCCTTGGCAAGAAAAGCTCCACTTCTGAGTGCCTCTTTTTTGGCACCGGGATCGAAGATGGGGCGCAGTAGCTGGTTCAGCTGATCGGGCTCTACCCGCATGAGGGCTTCTTCTTTAGTTAGAATACCCTCCCTGACCATATCTACGGCAACCTTAAAAGAGGCGAAGCCGGTTCGTTTGCCCGCTCTCGTCTGAAGCATCCACAGCTTGCCTTTTTGAATGGTGAATTCGATATCTTGCATGTCTCGATAGTGTTTGTCCAATTTGGTGCGAATAGCATCCAGCTCCTGGTATATGTCTGGCATTGTCTCTTCCAGGGAGAGCAGGTTAGGGGCCGATTTTTGGATCTTGTTGATGGGCTGCGGCGTTCGGATTCCCGCCACCACGTCTTCGCCTTGGGCATTGATAAGGTACTCGCCATAAAAGACGTTTTCCCCGGTAGCGGGATTGCGTGTAAAAGCCACGCCCGTTCCACTGTCTTCCCCCATGTTGCCGAAAACCATAGTCTGTACGTTAACCGCGGTCCCCATATCGGCCGGAATATCGTTGAGCTCACGATAAGCAATGGCTCGCGGATTGTTCCATGATCCGAAAACAGCACCGATAGATCCCCAAAGCTGTTCCATCGGCTCCTGCGGGAACTCAATCTTGAGACGCTCCCGAATCAGCGCTTTGTATTGTTGGACCAGTTCTTTCAAATCAGACACAGGGAGCTGGTTGTCAAACTCCACGCCTCTGCTTTCTCGCATTCCTTCGATCAGCTCATCAAACGGATCAACATCGTCTTTTTCCACCGGCTTCAAGCCAAGCACAACATCACCATACATTGCTACAAACCTACGGTAGCAATCGTAGGCAAAACGCTCGTCCCCGGTCTCGTTTGCAAGCCCCTCGACGGTCCGATCATTCAAACCGAGGTTCAGAACAGTGTCCATCATTCCGGGCATGCTGCTTGCCGCCCCCGAGCGAACCGAGACGAGCAAGGGTTTGTCAGGGTCGCCGAATTTTCGACCCATCATTTCTTCCAGCTTCTGTAATGCTTCTTCAACTTGGCCCTTCAGCTCAGGAGGATACTCTCTTCCATGCTCATAGAAGTACGTGCAGACCTCAGTGGTAATCGTGAAGCCAGGCGGCACCGGAATGCCCAAATTGGTCATCTCCGCAATATTTGCCCCTTTGCCGCCGAGCAAGTTCTTCATTTGTGCATTCCCGTCAGCTTTGCCGCCTCCAAAAAAGTACACGTATTTCGATGCCATAGTCGAGTTCTCCCCTCTTTTCATTTACGTATCGCTAACTAACCAGCCAAATTACTCCACTGACGAAACCTTGCTTTGGTTCTTCCGAGTGACCAGAAGCAAAACGTATACCAAGGTAACCCGTCTTAGGATCGGATCTATCTTTGCATAGCGCAAAACAATGCACTTATCTGCATAATTTCAAGAAATGTATAATAAACCAGAATCAACAATATTCAACAGGAATAATCGGTTTGAGCGCAGGGCTAATGTGTTCTACAGCGATCATAGCGCTAGGTTAGGGGCTATTCAGCTATATCTGTGTGAGAGCCCGCACTTATGGTTGCGCAAGAACTCCCGTGCAATTGCTCGCTTCTGTCCGCGGGGAATCTTTAAAGACTAAAACGACAATCCCTCCCGGAGGGACGAAGACTTGATCCAGTCAGTAGCGAGACAAGCCAGTAACGTGCAAGGCAGCTCGTTCTCAACCACTCTTCGATCTCATTGGAACCCCGGCGATCCACGGATCGGCAGTCCGGGCAGACGCCGGGGTCTGGATACATCAAGGAAGCTCCACTCCCCGGCTTCAGCCGGAAAGCGGTGGCGCATCTTGTGCAAATGGAAGAAGCGCCAGGATACACGGTGGAGAGGACCTAATCGGTCAAATCCGGATCGATAGCAGCATGAGGAGATTTAGATTTCAAGCCAGGAATCGGAATACAGGGTATGGCCCAGAATTACTTTGGCAGATTTGACAAAATCCACTTCTTCTTTGGAGAGGGAGCTCATGTCAATCGCCTCGCCGTCCTCTACCTTGTGGACAAGCGCTTCCAGTTCCGGCCTCTTGCCTTTGGCGATATCATGAAGTCTGGTATCGAAAGTGTCCACAATTGCGGAATACATGCCGTAGCGCTTCCAGAGAATCAACATGACCTGGTTCAGAATGGGCCGCAAATGCTCGGGCGGTCCGTTGGAGACGTTCGATAATCCGATAGTGCTGCGGCATCCCGGAGCGATATCCTGGAACATTTTCATGAACTCCAAGGCACTCATGATCTGATTTTGTTGAACGTTCACCGGAGTTTGGATCGGATCGACCAGAATGCGCTCGGGATCGATGCCAAATTCGCCGGTGGCTTTGAATACGATTTCGGAACAAAGAGCGCCGCGCTCGTTCTCATCTCTGGGCATTCCTTCGGGTCCCCACAGCAATGCGATGAAATCGGCATCATACTCTTTGGCCAGCGGTAACAGTGCGTCCATGCGCTCCGGGCGAACCATGATCGAGTTGATCAGCGCACGGCCCTTCTTGTGCGCCTTCAAGCCGGCTTCAATGGCCTTGATGTTGGAAGTGTCAAGTGCCAGAGGAAGATCCGTTACTTCATGGATAACCGGCACCAACCAAGTCATGAGCTCTTCACCCATTTTCCCGGCAGGTCCGATGTTGAGATCGACCCAGTCCATGCCGGCTTCCGTTTGTTGAATCGCCAGCTCCTGCAGCGGCTTTGGGTCGCGCTCTTTCAGTGCCTTGCCGTATTTTTTGCTCATGATGTTCAGGTTTTCACCGATACACTTAACCATATTGACCTCCTTGTGACAGGGGGATTGTCACCCAATTTTATATAGGCTTTCAGTAGTGTATTAGAAAAGAAGAGCCGGTCTGAATATGCAGACCAGCTCACAGCAAGTACTTATTCCGGCTTCCAGCTCTTTAAGAATTTCGAAATCTGGCTCGCTTCCCTGGGACCGACCACAATATTATAGCCGGGAAGCTCTTCTTCCAGCTCCCCACTGATGCCGGCTGCATAGCCGGGAATCACGATGCTCTTGTGTTTGACTTTGTCTTTTATTCCACATTTATTGATAAAGGTACCGACACTTTCGCCAGAGAACTTGCCCGCCGCCCAGGCGGTCATAACCGAAAGGCCTTCGGTGTCTTGCACACAAAGATAAGCCGGCACTCGACTGGCCTCGATTTCACTGGAAACGATAAAGTAAGTCAAAGAGAAATTACAGGTAACCAACACAGGAGAACTTTCATCCGGATTATTGATCGGATAAATGCCCTGCTCTGCAGTCATGGGTCGCTGCGGGTCGGTGTAAATGTTCAGCCGATCCAGGAAAAGCGGGAACAGGCTATGCGCCTGGAAGTCACTCATTACGATGAGAGCGCCGTATTTAGCAACAAAAGTAGCTGCTATCAAGGATTCGTTCATCAGGTCATCGGCCATCTCATTGGCCAGGATGATGGTGGGAAATCCGAGCGGACGGAATCTGTCTTTGAGGGCTGCACGGCGGATCACAATTTGCTCTTCAAACGCCTTCTTGAGGTCGCGCGTCCCCGTATCGATCACGATATCCTTGACACCCATACCGGAGAGTTTTTCCGTCAAACCGATCACACTTTCAATACTGCCGTCACCCTTAACAGCCAATGGACATCCTGATTCAGTGGCAATGGCGCCGAAAGCATCGGCATTGGCAGCGGTTGCTGCATAAATCAAGGGCTTCTTGTCCTTCAAATCGGCCACAGCAGCCTTCATGGCCTCGGCATTCTCGGACATGAGGATCAAGCTCGCACCCGAATCGGACACCTTTTTAGCCAAGGCGGCGAACTTGCCTGCATCTCCCGATGCGTCTTTTACGGCAAACAATTCAGCCCGCAGGGTTAAGCCTACGCGCTCATACTGGGCTGCTTTGAACCTTTCCATTTTGCCGGCGACCGAGGCATCATCCTCATCGGTGCTCACCATTGCAGCCAGCCCCGGCGGGTTGACAAAGGTTTTTTCATGGCGGAACAGGACCGTTTCACCACCCACTTTGACCGCATAGTCTCCCGCACCTATCGTCAGCGGACGGATTGGAGGTGCAGATTCAGCCGCCAGTTTTTCTTTAGCCTCTTCTGAAACGTAAGGACAACTGTCCAATTCCGCCTTGCCCGATGCCAGGTTCATGGCGAATGCAAGGCAGGTCGGGACACCGCATTCCCCGCAGTTGGTTTTGGGGAGCAATTTAAAAATCTGAATACCTGTCAAGCCCATCTGTTTTTCTCCTCATCGCATTTCGCATTCCACTCGACACTTAAAGGTCAGTAAAAGGGGGGAACTATGTCCCCCCCACAAGCTTATCCAAGAATTGATTCCATGGTGATCGCCGGATGACCGACTTGCTCGAGGAATGCGTAGATCTCATCCTCGGTAACACCATTTTCTTCGGTCGCGATCATGTCGATAAAGTTCGGAATACCGATTTCCTCACCGCGTTTAAGCAATCTTTCACGGATTTCTTCCTTGAGGATCTTCGGCATCCAAACCACGCGTTTGAGTCCTCCGTCACCCGCAATGAATTTGCGCTGCGTGATGTTGTACTTGCTATGCCCGACAAAGCCGGGTGTAACATTACCACCGCCGATGGTTCCCGCCAGGGTGGTAAACTTCATGCCGCTCGGGGTCATGCCGGTGTAGTCGCGGTTGACCGTCATGATGCCGTTGCACATCGGCAGCACCGCTGCAATGCATTCACAGCATCCGCAGGTGGTCATAGGATCGTACACGATACTGTAAAAGTTGTAGCTGGAGATCGACTGTCGGGAAGCTTTATACACAAAATCGTTGCAGCCTTTCCAGTTGCCGAGCACCGGATCCAAAGTTTCGCCCTTTTGGATCGGCTGGTTGGGGCCGGTTGGATTGATTTCGAATGAAGCCTTGCAGTCGAGCCAGTTGTAGGCGCCACATAAACCGGTCCTCTCCGGGCTGATCACACAAACGTGGGTCGGAGCAAAGGACTGGCACAGAGTACAGGAATAATAGGTTTCCGTGGTCTCGTCAGTCATGCCTTCGATGCGCTCATCACGAGTCCTGTAGGCTGCCTGGGCCTTGGGAAGAATTTCTTTGACTTTGGCTTCGTCCGTGTAAATCTTCACCTGGCATTTGTCAAAGATCGCACCGAAATCCTGATGGTACTTGGCGTGCAGGATCTTTCCAATATGCTCCATGGTGAAGCCCTTTTCAACGGCCGGCTTGCCGATACGGTACCAGGCAATGTCGCGCTGACCTATGTGCATGACGCCCTGGGCATAGTTGACTAAATGGTGAATCTGCCGCTCGAGAATCGGTTCGTAGTCTTCCTGCATCTTGCGTCCGGCCACTTCCACCACTACTGCCAAAGGCAGCCTGCTGCCAGCCTGTACGTCTTTGATGTCAGGGCCGATCACTTCCACTTTGCCATCTTCGACGGCATTCATATCGGCAATCTGTACCAGCTCGCAGCAAGGGGTCTTACCGCCGCCGCACTCCAGGTAGACATCGTCTTTGCGCACGCGCTCGCCCTCGAATGCCGGGCCGTAGGAGACGGGCACAGGAATTTCCGTGATGGTGACCTTGAGGCCGCGCACTTCGATGGATTTTGCCGTCATCTGATCGTAAGGAATACTCGAGACGACATGCTCGTAGGTACAAACACCGGTAGGCAGGATTTCCGGAATATCGGTGTCCGCGATCGTTGGGAAGCCCCAGTTGACGGCACCGGCGGCATTTGCAGCCCACTCGGCGTTGACTTCGCCAAACGCATTAACGAATGCGAAGATTCGATCTTTATTGTATTTCAGCATGGCTTTGTAGTCGCCCGGCTGGATGCCGCCGAAGGCCATACCGGCGCGGTTGGCAAATCCCAGGGCGAATACGGCTGCAGATATATCCGGACCGAAAGGAATCAGACGCGTGCCCCAGCCCACCTGAACCCCGGCTTCGATCAACTGCTCGGTAAAGGTGGTTCCAGCCTGATTGGCGGCCATGAAGACGTACAGGTTCTTCTTCTGGTAATCTTCGGCTATCATCTTGGCGATTTCTGGATTAGGGGCTGCACCCACGATGGCGGCAAACCCGGGAGCACTGCCGTCAACGAATTCGACGCCCCTTTTTCTCATGATGACATCGTCTGCTGCCCCAAGCCAGATCTTACCATTTTCAACATCGCAATCTTCGCCAGGCAGATAAAAATCGGGGTCTTCCACGTAGCGAATGGCTTCAAAAACTTCTTCTGCAAGAATCGCCGCCATACCAGCATCCAGCAAATGGCCAAGATAAGGAACATGGATCGGTCCCTTGATATGAGGCGGCAATAGCTTCTTGCACCTCTCAAGAACCGGCTCGGCGTCCGACAATTTTTCTACTTTAATGCCTAAAATAGAATAAATTACCGGCAGAAAATAGGCAGTGTTCGGAAAAGCAAGCGGCTGATCCGGACCATACTTTTCCATAGCTTGCTTGAACTTGCCTTCTACCTTCGAAATAATGTTATAGGCGCCTTGAATTGCAGCAAAAGCGACCAATCTAGACATAACAAACTCCTTTTCTTAAGGTGATTTCCTGTACAAATCACAACCGAAAGGGGATCGGCTTCAAACCGACATTTACATTGGTTATGCATTCCACCGGGAATGCCGCCGGGATCACCGGCAACACTCCCAGGTGAAACTCAAGCCTCCTACGCTCTACGGTCTTCCATGCTGAACAGCTTTCGTTCACGCTCGCCCATGATACCGAGGGCTTCGCGCTTTTTGTCGATATGGGCGATCATCTTCTGCGCCATATCGTGCGGATCGACTGCAAAATCCCACTTGCCCATGCCCTGCTCTTCCAAGCCGTCAAACAGCAGCTTGTGGAACTTGGTACCTTCGACGGACGGGAAGGTCACACCAAAAATAGTGTAAACGCCGGAGGCTACAAAATAATGGCCGATGGAGATCGCCTTCTCGCTCATGTACTCGGGAGCCGCACCCGCAACAGGCAGATCCGCAATGCTTTCGCCCAGCCCGCCGATTTTCACCATTTCGGCGCAGGCGATTAGAATACGGCTGTTGTCCACACACGACCCCAGGCTCAGCACCGGCGGCATACCCACTGTCTCGCACACTTCCCGCAAGCCGTCGCCGGCCAGAACCGCGGCATCCGGCTTCATCAGACCGGCTTTAGCCAAAGAGATCTGAGAACAACCGGTTTGCACAACCAGGACATTGTTCCTGATCAATTCTTTGACCAGTTCCACGTGCACATAGTCATGCTTAACCCGTGGATTGGTACAGCCCACCACACCGGCTACGCCGCGAATGCGGCCGTTGATGATATTGTCGTTTAGCGGCGTATATGACGCTCTAAAGGAGCCACCCAGCATGTAATTCACATACTCATGGGAGAACCCGTGAATGCCAAGATCGCGCCGCTG
>Ga0068714_10006878_pt1 | contig 11352 bp, 4 predicted proteins | sample MTBNYHSulfiMetaG_FD_62988 | JGI IMG/M metagenome (GOLD analysis project Ga0068714, IMG submission 62988) | Enrichment culture microbial communities from rom New York Harbor, USA that are MTBE-degrading - MTBE-NYH (New York Harbor Sulfidogenic)... | ecosystem: Environmental > Aquatic > Marine >... | reverse complement strand
TCCCCGACCGCATCGGCCATGGTGCGGTTTACGTAGGAGATCCGCCCCTCCTGATCCGCGGCCAGGACGTAGTCCGAGATCTGATCGAGCAGCATCGCCTGGAACCGCAGCGCCTCTTCGGCCTTCTCCCGGCTGCCGATCTCCACGCGAAGCCGCGCGTTGGCCTCCTGGAGCATTCCGGTGCGGTCGTTCAGGACCTCGAGGGATCCGAGCAGCCGGCCGCGGAACGTCTCCACCGAGAGGATCAGGGCCGCGGTGACCATGGTGAACACGATCAGCGCGGTGGTCCAGGCCAGGCCCGAGCGGGAGTTGAACATCCGCTCCACGTCGATTTCCAGCAGGCCGTAGACCATGCCGATCCCGATGGCGAGCAAGGCCGCGGCCGAGACGGCCAGGGCCAGGAGCCCTGTTCGGTATCCGTGGAGCACCGTGGCCACCACGCTCGCCATCATGAACAGGCACACGCCGACCCCGCTCAGGCCGACCCGCAGGAGCACGGCCACGGCGATGAGGAACAGGGTGGAAAGCAGGATGAACCCCCGCCACGGGAACGAAAGCCGCCTTCCCGCCAGGGTGCCCGCGAGGTAGACGAAGTAGATGCCCAGGTAGGTCAGCGAGAAGGGCAGGTCCCCCTGCCGGTAGGCCTGGAAGGCCCCGGCGGCAGCCGCGGGAAGACCGAGGGCGGCAAAAGAGAGCAGCAGCGCGTTGAGCACGCGGCCTCGTACCGCTTCAAGGCCCAAGTCATCTGTCGAACTCACCTCGCGCCGCGGTCGTCCGTCTTCGATCGAACGGCGTTCATGCGGCCTCGGCGACTGGGGGGCGGGTTCATCAACCGGCATCGAGTTCCTCCCGCGGTCTGGGGCGATGGCAAGAAGATAGCAGGCAACACGCCGGTGTGGCAACAAGCGCGAGCCCCCCAGGGTGTGGGGGCATCGTGATAGAGGGGGCAGATACCGAATTTCCGCGGGTGCTTCCGAAAGACGTACCTCCGGAACCGGGGCACATTCGCGGCCGCCTTCCGCGTCCTCTGCTCCGGGCGTGATCTCGCTCCGGCCGGACCGGAGGATGTTCCCGGCCTGCCCGGCAGGTGCTCAAGTGGCCCCTGGAAAGGTCCGATGGAGGCCATGATGGAGTTCCTTGATCTGGCGGCGAGCCTCATGCAGGAACGCCTGCCGGAGGCCCCCCGCAAGACGAGCACAAGGAGAGGAACATGAGATTCTTGGGAAGACGTGCCGCGGTCGCTGTCCTGACAGGGTTCCTGGCCATCCCCTTGGCCGCGTGCGGAGGGGAGGACACAGGGGTCATCCTGGATCCGTGCGCCGTTGCGGATCTTGACACGAGACTCCACCTGTTGGCGGCCGGCAGAGGGACGCTCCATCCCACGGACGTGTACGACGACTACGTTCTACGGCTGGAGAACGTGCTTCCGGACATCGTGTGGTACACGGACCGGCCGCGGCGCGATTCGGGGGAGCAGTCGGTTCTGCAGTTCCTTCAGAACACATGGCCGTGTCTGTTCGAAGAGGTCGCTCCGAACGCGGCCCTCCAGTTCCAACAGGCCGAGAAAGCCGCCCTGGGCGGGATGTTCCTGGAACTGGGGGCCCCCGAGTACGATCCCGGCGCGGGCACGCTCCTATTCCGCGCCCGTTAGCTCAACTCCACGCTGGAGGAGCAACCCCGGAACGTGCTGTCCATGGACAATGTGGTCGTCACCGTCCTCAACAACGTGCGGGAGGATTCCCATGCCTCCTCCTTTGCGCAGGTGGCATCGAACGCTTCCCTCGAACCCGCCGCGGTCAACGGCTCGTACACCTTGACCCTGAACCATGTCGATCCGGACATGTTCTGGATGGACAATGCCCCGGGCCGCTATTCCTCCATGGACACGGTGACTTCCTTCGTCGAGCATTGGGACGAACGTTTCGGGGACACGGCACCCAACGCCTCGCTGTACGGCGGTCCGGACCTGGACCGCATGGGGCTGCGCCTGCTCACCCTGTCGGATCCCGTCTACGATGAGGGGGACAACCGCCTCACCTATACGGCCGTTCTGTTGCATCAGGCGGATGGGGCCACCCCGGCCCTCGATCTTGCTCCGGCCACCCTGCTGATCGATGCCTCCGGTGCGGCGGTGCACGCTGTGAACTATGAAGCCAGCCACTACGACAACACGAACGACAACAGCCTCCCGAGCTGGTCGGACATGGACCAGGACTTCCAGGTCATGGCCGGCCACTTCGATATGGTCCGCACCTACTCCTTGAACCTGAACAACGGACTGAGGGAACCGCGAGCTGCCATCCGGTACGGAATGCGAATGGCCGTGGGAATCGGCTGGGGTTGGAACCAGGATGCAGACAACCAGCAGCAGTTGGATCTGTTCCAGTTCATCTACGGCACCTATCCCGAGCTGCAGTCCGCGGTCAAGTACATCATCGTGGGCAACGAGGCGTGCGAGCAAAGCGATGAGGCCGCCTGGAAGGCCTGGATCGACTTCTACCACCAGGTGCGGGCCTGGGTGCACGACAACTGGACGGGCGCCAAGCCGATCATGACCCTCAGCGAGCGCGACGGCGTTTGGGAGGCGGAAACCGCCAAGGATTGCGGGGGCTACCTGCGCACGCACCTGCCGAAAGGGGTCCCCCTCTTCGCCAATATCTATCCCTTCTGGGGGAACTGCACGATTCAGGAGGCCACCCGCGGCCAGGCCGACTGTTCGTGGTTGACCAAGTGGCATACCCTGCAGAGCAAGATCACCGACCGGGAGATCATCGTGGGGGAAACCGGCTGGCCCACGGACGGCAGCCCGGGCACGGATCCCGCGACCGTAACGCCCACACTGAGCGACGCCCGCAAGTACTGGAAGTACATCTATGGCACGTTCCTCCCCAAGAACGCCGGGGTGAAGCTCTTTGCCTTCTCGGCCTTCGACGAACCGATCAAGCCTTCGGAGGGAGGATCGCCCGATCTGGCGCACTATTGGGGGATGTACGGGACCCGGCGGGAAGACAAGGGAGGCATGACCTTTCCGCTGAACCGTACGGTCAAGCCCGCGGTGGATCCGGGTACGTACGTGAATGTGGTCCTCATCGGCAGCTACGGCTACGACCAGGTCAAGACGAAGATCACGGTGAAGGACGTGGAGCAGAAGAAGACCTACCGCTACAACCAGTGGCACGCCGCTTCGGGGGTCAATGCGGGATACCCCTGGATCCGCTACCACCATACCGTCCAGGTCCACATGCCCGCGGTTCCCGGCCGTGCGGCCGCCGACTGCTCGAATGTTCTCGTGAGCGGCCAGGGGCTGGACCAGGACGCAAACCAGAATCTGACATGGAAGTCTCCGAACGGCGGGACCGAGCCCTGCAGCATGATCAACTGGGCCAGGAACGGCATCTGGCTGCCCTGAGGCACCTGAGGCAGGAAAGGAGGCTCGCGGGTTCTGCACACCCGTTCAGAGAATGCGTGCCTCGGCCAGCCGGTGCAGGCGCCGGTACACGGGCCGGTTGCGCTTGTACAAGGCCAGGAACTCGCGGAACAGCGGGTCGTAGATCCGCCGGGTGTCCGGGTCGGGCTCGAAGGTTCGGGCAATGGGAATCCGGTCCGGGATGTCGTCGAACCGGAGGAACCCCAGGGCCGCGGACGCGATGAAGGCCGCCCCCCGGGCGTTGGCCTGGATCGGGTCCTGCACCTTGCGCACGGTCCGCTGGAGCACGTCCGCGAAGATCCGGCACCAGGCGTCGGACTCCGCGCCGCCCCCGATGATGTTCAGGGGGTCGAGCCTTCGGCCCACGAACTTCTCCACGTACTGCAACACCCACCGGCTGTTGAACGCCACCCCCTCGAACACGCTGCGGACCAGGTGGTCCAGGTTCGTGGTGAGGGAGAGGTTGTGGAACCCGCCCCGCACCCGGTCGTCCTCCACCGGGGTCTTCTCGCCGTTGAGCCAGGGGGTGAAGAGTACGCCGCGGCTGCCGGCCGGCACCCGCTCCACGATCCGGTCCAGGCGCGCGTACACGTCCTCCGGGACCGGCCCGGCCGCCAGCTCGTTCTCGTGAAAGACCAGGTTGTGGATCAGGAAGTCCAGGCACCCGCCCGCGGTGTCCTGCTCGTTGGCGCAGAAGTACCTGCCCGGGATGGCCGAGGGCAGGGACGCGATGGTGTGGAACAGGTCCGTCTTCTTGAACGGGACGTGGCAGAGGAGCCACGAGGAGGTGCCCACGTAGATGTGCCCCTCGAAGTCCCGCACCGCGCCGGAGCCCACGCAGGCCGACTGGAGGTCCGGCGAACCCATCACCACCTTCACGTCCGGGCCGAGTCCCGTCTCCCGGGCGAACGCCGCGGTGACGGTACCCAGGATGTCGGTGGAGGCCTGAAGCGGCGGGAACTTCTCCCGGTGGATCCCCAGCGTGCGGATGAGCCGGTCGTCGTAGCGGATGTTGTGGATGTCCCGGTTGTCCGTGATCCAGAACAGGGTGACCGAGTCGTAGGAGGCGGCCAGGCGGCCCGTGAGCTTGAGGTTCAGGAAGTCCTTGCTCCCCAGGAACATGTGGGCCCGGCGGTACACCTCGGGCCGCTCGTGCTGCCAGAAGAGCACGTGGGCGATGTCGTCCTTGCCCGTGAGGGCTGGCCCGCCCCCCGTGCGGGGGATCCACTGGAGCAGGCGAACCGGGGAGTACCCCGCGATGCGGACGCGGCCTCCCAGGAGCCTCTTGACGTGCGGTGCGCCCCGGCCGTCCATCCAGGTCATGGCCGGTGCCAACGGCTCCCCGTCGCGGTCCACGGCCACCGTGGTGGAGAAGGTGCTGGAGCAGCACACGGCCGCGATGTCCCGGACCGGGACCCGGTTCTTCGACACGAGCCGCCGCGCGGCGGTCCGCAGGGCCTCCCACCACTGGAGCGGGTCCTGCTCCACGCCGCCGTCCGGCAGGAAGCGGGTGTCGGTGCGCTCGAATTCGAAGGCCACAAGCCGGCCCCGCGCCGACACGACGGCCGCTTTCACCCCGCTGGTGCCGTGGTCCACGGCCAGGATGTACTTCTCGTTTTCCCCGGGCGCCGGCATGCCGTCCCCGCTACATCTGCATGGTCTGCACGCGGCCCTGGTCGTCGATGCTCTCCACCAGGACCCCCTCGAAGGACTTGCCGCCGGCCTGGGGCTTGAGCACACTCCCCACCAGGTCCAGGAAGTCCGCGGGGTTCACGCAGCCCTCCGGGGGAAGAACCCCTTTGCCGCTGACCTTGCCCCGGGCCATGAGCAGCGCACCCAGCGCCGCCGGGATGCCCGTGCCCTCGCCCAGCGCCTGGCTCTCGGAAGCAATGGAGAAGACGAAGCTCAGCGGCTTGCCGGCCTTCTTGCCTTCCACCACCACCTTCACGCACCCCCGCTGCTTGCCGAACCGTGTTTCCTTCAGAATCCGTTCTCGTTCCCGGAGGATGTACGCCACCGCGAAGTCGTAGGGCGACACCGGGTGGCCCTTCACGTCCAGCGGTTCCCGGCGGGTGAGCCCGGCCTCGCACAGGCCCGCGATGAGTTCGAAGTACCGGTCCGGCAGCACCGTTCCCTTGTTCGTCACGCGCCGGGCCGGGATGTACCGGGGGATCGTCACCTGCTCCGGGTGCGGGTACGGGTAGACCTGGATCGCCTTTCCGAGCCGGTAGAAATCCACCTTCTGGCGCAGGGCCACCCCGTCTTCACGGAAGAAGGACACGTGCTTCAGCTCCCCGTCCAGGAACATGGGGATCTCGATGGACATGCAGTGCAGCCGGTGGCCGATCACCCCTTCGCCCTCCACAGGCTCCCCGCCGTGGGCGTGAAAGATGTCCACGGCCTCCACCTCGTCCAGGAGATGGTCCGCGGCGTAGCGGGCCATGAGGTTCGTGATCCCGGGCGAACTCCCCATGCCGATGAGCGCGGTGATCCCCGCCCGTTTTGCGTCCGCGTCCCAGCCCAGGATCTCCAGGGTCACGTCCACGTCGTCGCACACGTCCACGTAGTCGATCTTCTCCTGGATCACGGTCCGGAGGATGGTGGGCACGAACTTGTAGAACGGCCCGGTGCAGTTGAGCACCACCCGGCATCCGCGAATGGCCGCCCGCACGCTCTCCGGGTCCAGGGCATCCACCCGGAGGCTCTTGACCTTGCCGGAGCCGATCTCGGCCGCCAGGGCCTGAGCCCGGTCGAGGGCGATGTCCGCGACGACCACCTCCGAGACATCGTCCATGGACGCGAGCGTCCGCACCGCGTAGCTTCCCACCTGTCCGCACCCGCCCAGCACAACGATCTTTGCCATGACCCGAGGACTCCTCTCTCCCTGTCTGGGTTCTGGGGGATGGATCGACTTCCCCTCATCAATTTCTTAATGTTATGTGTAATGTAGTGCAATGCAACATATTGAAAGTAAATACGATGTTGTTCATGGCGTCGTCCCGTGAATCGCCGGGACGGGGGAAAGATGAGGCTGCGCGACGTTTCGGTTCTCTTTCGGAGTACCGCCTTTCTTTCCGGGGCCGGTGAGCCCTTTCGTCATTGTTCACGCCGGTTGCGGCAATGTCAATTTGAGCCGCTTCCGTCCGGCCCTCACCTGCCCATCCGTGAAGGGTGGGTCGCTCGGATCGAGTGAGCGCTCCCCGGTGCCTGGCAGGGGTCTTCTCGTCCTCAAGGGCCTTCAAAAGACTTGAACCGGCCCTTTCGTCCTCGAAGACCCCTGCCAGGCACCGGGGCCGTGTCAACGTGCCCACCCTTCACGGAACGGTTACCCGCCCCCTGTCAGGACCACGTGGTCTTTGCCGGTATGGGATGGTATCATAAGAGTTTTCTTCGGGCCGAGAAGCGTGACCTTCCGTGCGGTCCTTGTGCGCGTGAAACCTGCTTGAGGGTCGCGTGGGACGGACCCCTGCGGCCCCGGGAGTGCAAAAGGCCGCTTCCGTCGGCATCGGCCTCCAGGCGTCCCTCTGTAGCCCCGGGAGCGCATGAAGGCGCGGCGACCCGTTCGGGCCGGCGAGGCCTGTTCGGAAGGGAAGGGCACAGAGACCCTGCATCGAGAAATGTCCTGGAGAGAACCTTGTCGGATCGCCCCGTGATCCGGGTCCTGGGGGCCCGGCAAAACAACCTCAAGAACCTGAACCTGGAAATCCCGCTGTACCGGTTCACGGTGGTCACCGGTGTGAGCGGGTCCGGGAAATCCAGTCTGGCGTTCGACACCCTGTACGCCGAGGGCCAGCGCCGGTACGTGGAGACCTTCTCTGCCTACGCGCGCCAGTTCCTGGAGCGGCTGGACCGCCCGCGGCTCGACCGGGTGGATGGAATTCCGCCGGCCATCGCCATCCGGCAGGTGAATGCCGTGAAGACCGCCCGTTCCACGGTGGCCACCCTCACGGAACTGGCCGAGTACCTGAAGCTCTTGTTCGCCAAGATCGGCGTGCTCCACTGCGGGTCGTGCGGCCGCCCGGTTCGCCGGGATTCCCCCCAGGAGATCGCTCACCGCCTCCTGGCGGAAGAGGACGGGGCCAGGGTCGTGGTCACGTTTCCGGTATCCATCGACCTGGGGGCTCTGCCGGTTCAGGAGGTGGAGTCGGGCCTGAGGCGCTCCGGCTACCACCGGGTTTTCCGGGGGGGCGCGGTGCACGAGGTGTCCGAATCGTTTCTCCAAGAAGGCGGAGCCGGTCCCCTCCACCTGGTTTCGGACCGCTTGGTGGTGAAACCTGACAGCCTGCGCCGCCTGGTGGATTCCCTGGAATCGGCTTTCCGCATGGGGAAAGGACGCGCCTCGGTCTTTCTCCACCCCGGCACCCGCCAGGAGCGGGAAGTCCCCTACAGCAGCGGGTTTCACTGCCCTTGGTGCGACGTCTCCTACCGGGACCCGGGGGCCAACCTGTTCTCCTTCAACACCCCCTTGGGGGCCTGCGACACGTGCCACGGGTTCGGCCGAACGATCGGCGTGGACCTGGACCTGGTCATTCCGGACCGGACCCTGACCCTGAGCCAGGGCGCGGTGAAACCCTGGACCACAGACGCCTACTCCGAGGCGCAGCGGGATCTGATCCGTTTCTGCCGGAAGGAAGGGATCCCCACGGAGGAGCCTTTCGACGAACTCCGGCCGGACCACCGGAAGCTGATCCTCGAGGGGTGCAAGGGGTTCTACGGCGTCAAGGGGTTCTTCGACTGGCTGGAGACCCGGACCTACAAGATGCACATCCGGGTCCTGCTCTCCCGGTACCGGAGCTACGACACCTGCCCGGACTGCGGAGGCACCCGGTTCCGCAAGGAGGTGCTGCAGTACACGATCCACGGGAAGAACATCGCAGCGATCTATGCATTGAGCGTGAAGGAAGCCCTGACGTTCTTCCGGTCCATGGACCTGGAGCCGTTTCAGCGGGAGGTGGCGGGCCCTCTTCTGACGGAGATCCGCTCTCGCCTCCAGTGCCTGCAGGAGATCGGGCTTGGGTACCTCACCCTGGACCGGCAGTCCCGCACCCTGTCGGGCGGGGAGGTGGAACGGGCCCACTTGACCACGGCGCTGGGCTCCTCCCTGGTGAACACGCTCTACATCCTGGATGAGCCCAGTGTCGGCCTTCACGCGCGGGACACCCAGAGGCTGCTCTCCATCCTGCGGGAGATCCGCGACCGCGGCAACACGGTGGTGGTGGTGGAGCACGATCCGGAGATCATCCTGTCGGCGGACCACCTGCTGGACCTGGGGCCCGCGGCCGGGGAGGAGGGCGGCCGGCTGGTGTTTGCGGGCCGGCCCGCCGATTCGCTGCGCTGCCGCGGGTCGCTCACCGGACGGGCCCTGCGGGGGGAAGAAGGGGCCGGGGGGGTGTTGGACAAGGGGGCGTGCGGGCCGGCCGGGGGAGAGGGGGCCCCGCTGGTGATTGTGGGTGCCGGCCAGAACAACCTGAAGGACATCCGTGTGGAGATCCCGCTGCAGCGGATGGTGTGCATCTCGGGGGTCAGCGGTTCCGGGAAGTCCACCCTGATGCGGGAGGTTCTCTACAAAGGGCTCGCCAAGCTCCTGGGCAAGGGGACCGAGCGGCCCGGCAGGTTCCGGGGCATGGAAGGCCACGAACGGATCGAAGACGTGATCCTGGTGGACCCCGGGCCCATGGGAAGCTCCCCGCGGGCGAACCCGGTCACCTATGTGAAGGCCTTTGACGGCATCCGCGCGTTGTTCGCGGCCCAACCCCTGGCGAAACTGAGAGGGTACACGGCCGGCACCTTTTCGTTCAACGCCGGGACCGGCCGTTGCGAGACCTGCCAGGGCGAAGGGTTCGAAAAGGTGGACATGCAGTTCCTCGCGGACGTGTTCGTGGCCTGCGAGGCGTGTGGGGGAGCGAGGTACCGGAAGGAGGTGCTCGAGGTCACCTACCGGGACCGGAACATCCGCGATGTCCTGGAAATGACCGTAGAGGAGGGCGTGCACCTCTTTCAAGACCTGCCCCGCGTGGCCGGTCCCCTGGGGGTCCTGGGCCGGGTCGGCCTGGGGTACCTGCGGCTGGGCCAGCCCCTGAACACGCTTTCCGGGGGGGAGTCCCAGCGTCTGAAGCTGGCGGCGCACATCCTCAAGACCCGCAAGGCCCACACGCTGTTTCTCTTCGATGAACCGACCACCGGACTGCACCTCATCGACATCCGCCACCTGCTCAAGACCTTTCAGGGGCTCCTGGAACTGGGGCACTCCTTGGTGGTGGTGGAGCACAACCTGGAGGTCCTGCGTCACGCGCATTACATCGTGGATCTGGGCCCGGAAGGGGGCGACGAGGGAGGCAGGGTGGTGGCGCACGGGCCCCCTGCGGCGGTCATGGAGGCGCCCGGGTCCCGGACCGGCGCGGCGTTGAAGGATTACATCTCCACCTACGCAAGGCCGGTGGGGCCGGGTTCCTCCCAGGGGACGGGGGTCCGGCGAAAGGCGCGGGGCCCGGCTCGCGAACGCGCCGAGGAGACTGGCGAGGGCACGATCCTGGTGGAGGGTGCGCGGGAGCACAACCTGAAGGATATTCGCGTGGAGATCCCCCGGGACAGGATCGTGGTCATCACCGGACCCAGCGGCTCGGGCAAGTCCACCCTGGCGTTTGACATCCTGTTTGCCGAGGGGCAGCGGAGGTTCCTGGAAAGCCTTTCCGCTTACGCCCGCCAGTACATCCAGCCCCTGGGCCGACCGGACGTGGACCGGATCCGCGGGGTGCCCCCCACCGTGGCTGTGGAGCAGAAGCTCTCCCGCGGCGGGCGGCGGTCCACGGTGGCCACGATCACCGAGATTTACCACTACATGCGGCTGCTGTTTGCCAAGGTCGGCATCCCCCACTGCACAGGGTGCGGTCGGCCCCTGGCCGCGCAGGGGCCGGAGGGAATCCACGAGGACATCCGGGCGCAGTTCGGGGCCCGGCCCGTGACCCTGCTCGCCCCGCTCGTTCAGGGAAAGAAGGGGCACCACCGGGAGCTGTTCCGGCGGCTGGCCAAGATGGGATACAACAAGGTGAGGCTGGACGGCGACGTCCTGGAGATCCGGAACATCTTTGCCCTGGACCGGTACAAGGAGCACGACCTGGACGTGATCGTGGCCGAGGTGGAGCCGCAGAGGGCCTCGGATGCCTACCTCATGGAGAAGATCGAGGAGGCCCTGCGTGTGGGACGGGGCTCCCTGCGGGTGACGCCGCAGGGCCGGGGCAAGGAACGGTATTACAGCCGGCGGCTGTTCTGCGGCCGTTGCGGCATCGGGTTTCCGGAAACGGACCCGCGGTTCTTTTCCTTCAACAGCCGCTACGGCGCCTGCCCCCGGTGCGACGGGCTGGGCGTGGTGTCCGGTGAGGACACGCGGAGGGGCGGGAACGGCCGGGCGGCCGCCGCCCCGGAGCTGGATCCCTGTCCTGCGTGCGGGGGGGCCCGCCTCCGGGAACAGGCGCTGGGCGTGCGGGTGGGGGACAAGAACATTGCCCAGTGTACGGCCATGCCTCCCGGGGTCCTGAAGCAGTTCCTGCGGGGCCTGTCGCTGAGGGAACGCCAGGAGACGATCGCGCGCTCCATCCTGCACGAACTGGAGGAACGGCTCACGCTCATGGAGACCATCGGTCTGGGATACCTGGGCCTGGACCGGGCGGCGGACACCCTGAGCCAGGGCGAGGCCCGTAGGGTGCGGCTGGTGGCGCAGCTCACCTCCCACATGCGGGGACTGTGCTACATCCTGGACGAGCCCACCATCGGACTGCACCCGCGAGACAACCGGCGTCTGCTGGACATCCTGCTCATGCTGCGGGACCGCGGCAACTCCATCCTGATCGTGGAACACGACGAGGAGACCATCCGCTCGGCGGACCACGTGGTGGACCTGGGGCCCGGGGCGGGCAGGCACGGGGGGG
>Ga0068714_10006876_pt1 | contig 11354 bp, 7 predicted proteins | sample MTBNYHSulfiMetaG_FD_62988 | JGI IMG/M metagenome (GOLD analysis project Ga0068714, IMG submission 62988) | Enrichment culture microbial communities from rom New York Harbor, USA that are MTBE-degrading - MTBE-NYH (New York Harbor Sulfidogenic)... | ecosystem: Environmental > Aquatic > Marine >... | reverse complement strand
CGCACTTTCCGAAAGTGATATCATGATCAGCTCTGGAGACATAATAGGACAATTTAAAATAATCGAGGAGCTCGGACGCGGAGGCATGGGTGTCGTTTTTCTGGCTGAAAACATGACCTCAGGGGAGAAAGTCGCCCTTAAGACCGTAGTGGTTCAACAAATAGAGCAGGTCCAGAGCATTCGACGCGAAATTCATGCGTTGGCCCGGATCGACCACCCCGGAGTAGTCAAAATCATTAATGAGGGCATTTCCCGGGGATTACCCTGGTATGTCATGGAACTTTTGCCGGGCAGAACATTGAAGACGCATCTCAAAGCCTTGTTTCAGGCCAAAACGACACCGTCAGAAATAACACTGGCCCTTTCCGACGTGCTCGATGAAATGGACACCAGGACTGTCCCGATGGGACCCGCTGAGCGTAATCATAAACAGGAGGTCAGAGACAGATACAACAGTCATGATGCGAGCGCATCCCTGATTTCGGAGGGTCAAGCGACTGGACCGCAGGAACTCAGCCCTCCACAGATGAGCACTATCGTCTCGATCATGCGACACATCTGTGCGACCCTTTCATTTCTTCATGGCGAAGGAATAATACACCAGGATTTGAAGCCGAACAATATTGTGATCAGACCTGATGGTTTTCCGGTGTTGGTGGATTTCGGCTTGATGTCACAATGCGGCGGGACGGTCAGTCGGGAAGTTTTGTCCCTGGTCCATACCACGTGTGGAACGATACAATACATGGCCCCGGAACAGATCCGGGGCGATTATGTCGATGCCAGGGCGGACCTCTATGCCATCGGTTGTATTTTTTACGAAATTCTAACGGGCAGACCGCCGTTTTTTGGTGAGAATGTGTATCAGCTCGTGAATGCTCACCTTAACAAAAAACCGGAGCCGCTCTCGAAGTATATCAGCAACATTCCTGCTTCGCTTGAAGCACTCATTCTTAGATTGCTGGAGAAAAACCCGCTCAGACGATACGGTTATGCGGATGATGTGGACCGTGTCCTGGCCTCGTTGGACACCGGGAGTGATGATCAACGGCGGAAAGTAACGCCGGTCGCTCTCAGACCATATCTCTATCGGCCAAGTTTCACCGGTCGGGACAAACTACTCGGTATTTTTATGGAAAAGGTAGAGCAGCTTGAACTGGGGAACAGCAATCTGATAATGATCAAGGGCGACACAGGTTCAGGCAAGACGCGGCTGCTGATGGAATGCGCCAGGATAGCGGCAACACGCGGTTTTAACTTTCTTTCCAGCGAGTGCGTCCCTGGAGGGGGCCTTCCCCTGCAAGGATTGAAGCGACCGCTGCAGGCAATTGCGGACCGGTGCCGCGAATTGGGCAGCGATTATTCCCAACGAATTCTGGGCAAAAGTGCCGGAGTCCTTGGGTTGTACGAACCATCGCTCCGTGATATGCCTGGTTTACCACCCAAACCGGAGCTGGCAGAGTTGTCTCCGGCACTGTCCCTGACCCGGCTTTTTTCTTATCTGCTCGAGACAATTATCGCTTTTTCTGATAATCGTCCCATACTTCTCCTGCTTGGCGACCTCCATTGGGCGGATGAATTGACACGCGGCTTTCTTGAATATACGGCCCACAATATTTGCTCGTGCCCGGCAGCCCTGTTGATTGTGGGCACATTTCATTCCAACCAGGACAACGCTGAATTACAGACGTTTTTTGAAACGTCAGGCTGCGATCCTCTGGAACTCGAGCAACTGACGGAGAAGGAAGTTTCCCGCATGATAGGTGATATGTTGGCCCTGGAAACACCGCCGCAACGGTTCAGCCAATTGCTGTCTCGATATAGTGAAGGGAACCCCTTTTTCATCACCGAGTATCTTCGGACTGCGGTGGAAAAGGGCTATTTACAACGGAGCAGGGCTGGAGTCTGGCACCTGGCGACTTTCGAAATTTGTTCCCCGATGGATGAGGCGCAGCTTGTTCTGCCCATCCCGCACTCTCTCAAACGCCTGGTTGTGCAACGGTTAGAATCGCTGTCAGAACAGGCCCGAGTTCTGGTTGAACGAGCTGCGGTTATCGGCCAAAACTTCACGGTCGACATGCTCGGTGAAATGGTTCCTTCACCAGAGCACAAGCTCATTGAGCTTATCGAAGAAGTGATCAGGAAAAATATCTGGCAGGAAACGGGGCATGGTTTCTTAAGTTTTAACCAGAGCATTGTCAGGGAAACAGTTTATTCTCTCGTGTCACCAGAATCGTTGAAACATTTTCATGCTCAGGCTGCCTCGGCCATACAACGGGGCCATGCCGGACACCTCGATCAGTTCGAGACCGACCTGGCCCTGCATTACGAACATGCCGGTTTGACCAGGCAGGCTGTTGTCTGGAACCGCAGGGCCGGCGAACGGGCACTGCAAAAATTCGCCCATGGCGAGGCCTTGAAGTTCTTCGAAAAAACGCTGCAATTGCTCTCGCCCGATGACCATGTTCAACGCTGTGAGATCTTGTTTTTGCGCGAGACACTATGGCGCAGCACCGGCCACAAGGCTGCTCAGGGTGATGATTTGAAAGAATTATACCGACTCACGACAATAGTGCAGGACAGCGTGCTCACGGCGCGATACTTGCTCCGACAAGCGAATTTTCTGGAGCAATCCGGTGCATTTACGGAGAGTATTCGGACGGCAGAAGAAGCGATCCATCGTGCCCGCCACATCGGTCATATCCAGTTGGAGGCAGAGGCGTATCTGAATTTGGGAAGGTCCCTGACCCGACAGACGGAATATGAACAGGCCCAAAGCAAGCTGGAACTGTGTTTGGCCATGACTCATGTTGCCGAGATGACAACAATTGAGGTCGATTGTCTGAATGAATTGAGCAGTCTGGCCCTCAAGCAAAATGATATCGAGAAATCAAGGGTTTTCAGTGACCAGGCCTTGACGGTCAGTGTGGCCACGAAAAACCTGTCTGGACAAGCCCAGGCCAGAAAAACACGTGGCCAAGGACTGCAGCTCTTAAACCAACATGACCAGGCCATCATTTGTTTTGATGAAGCACTTGCCCTTTTTAAAGAAACAGGACATATTCCAGAGCAGGCACAGACAATGGTCCTGATCGGCCTTTCATATATCGACCTGAAAAAGTTCCGCAACGCTCGCGACACGATCGACACCGCCTATCGGGCAATGAAACAGACCAACGATGCCAGCGGTCAAGCCACAACCCTGTTTCATCTCGGCCGCATCGCATTTTTACTGGGGGATTATGCCTTGGCCGGCCGCCTTTTTGAGCAATCCCTGGCCCTTTTCGAGCAGGGCGAGTCACGTCAGGACGTGGCCACAGTCCATGTTTTTCTCAGTCTGTGCAATTTCTACCTGCAGGACCTGGAAGCAGCACTGGAATCGGGCCAAACGGCTGTTTCTGTCGCGGACCTCACCTCTCTCGATGACATAAGCAGCCTGGCCCTGATGGCCCTGGCCCGCGTATTGATCCGACTCACATCGTATGACCGGGCAGAAAAAATCCTGGCAAAAGCCCTGAGAATCCGGACCAGAATGGACCATCAACCGCTCCTGCTGGAAACCCGCATTGCCTGTGCTCGGCTCATGATGGCCCAAGGATCGGGGGAACAGGCCCTTCAAGCAATAAAACCTTTCATCAATCAACTCCTGGACAATTCTTTATCCTGCGAAAAAATAATGGAACCACTCCTGTTATATCAGACCTGTTTCGAGATACTTCAGCAGGGCACCAATCCTCTCGCTGCTGAACTTATCAGGTCTGCCTTTGGCTATCTGCAGGCAGAATCGGATAAAATCGACGACCCGCGGATGAAAGACGCTTTCCTGACCCGACCGCCTCTTCATAACTGGCTTATGGAGCAGTATAATCAAACGCGGGAAAACGAGAAAGACTGCTAACACCCAGCTCACAATCCGGGTTCAGGTCGGGTTTATCATGCCGGCAATCAATTTCGGGGCCTGTTCGAGCGCTTCCGGAATTTTTGTGATATCTTTGCCGCCCGCTTGGGCAAAGTCAGGTCGTCCGCCGCCGCCGCCGCCGACAATTTTTGCCAGTGCCCCGGCCAGTTTACCGGCATGTAATGAACCAACAAGGTCCGGCGTAACAGTCACAACGATTGTAACTTTGGCGGCGGTTTCCGAGAGAATGACCACAGCGCCCCGCTCGAGTTTGACTTTGAGTTGGTCCGCAATGCTTCTGAGTCCATCGATATCCATACTGTCCAGTCGGCAGATAATTGTTTTAATGCCGCTGATGAGCGACGTTTGCTCGAGGAGCTTACCGATTTCAGTACTGTGCTGCTTTTGGCGAAGGACAGCCAATTCACGCTCGAGGTCCTTTTTGAGCTCAAGAACCTGGGAGATTTTTTCCGCAAGATTTTCAGGCGTCGTTTTGAGCAGTTCCGCGACACTGCTGAGATTGGCCTCTGTTTTATCGATCCATTCGAGCACTGCCGGTCCGGTTATTGCTTCAATTCGACGGACACCGGCCGCGATACCGCTTTCGTGCAACAGCTTCAGAGAGCCGATATCGCCTGTTCGGCCCACGTGTGTTCCGCCACACAATTCGAGACTTACACCCGGGATGCGGACCATTCTGACCTTGTCGCCATATTTTTCGTCAAACAAAGCCGTGGCCCCTTCCGATACAGCATGGGTAAATGATGTCCACTCAGATTCAACGGGCACATTCTGCATAATGACTCGGTTAATATCGCTCTGGATCTTTCCCAGCATCTGACTGTCGAGCCGGTCGAAATGGGTGAAATCAAACCGGAAGTAGTCAGGTCTGACCAGAGAGCCGGCCTGCCGGACATGGTCCCCCAAGGTCTCCCTGAGGACCGCGTGAAGAATATGGGTCGAGGTGTGGTTCTTGCGAATATTGTTGCGTCTGTCCGTGTCAATCCGTGCCTCGAGAACTGCACCTTCACTGACAGTCCCGCTCGTCACTTCAAGGACGTGCAGCACATGACCGGTCGGTGATTTTAATGTTGTGATAACGCGCGCCTGGCCGGTGTCAGACGCAAGATGACCTATATCACCAACCTGGCCACCAGACTCACCGTAAAAAGGGGTGCGGTCCAGAATACATTCGCCGGTCAGACCCGTTTCAAGTGTCCTGACACGCTGATTTTCGCGGAACAGGGCCACAATCCGGACCTGTTCGGAATCCAGTTCATAGCCATCGAAAATCGTGGTCTCAATATCATGGAAACGTTTCATGTCACGCTCGTGTTGTTCCGTGTGCTGATTCCCCGCCCAACTGGACCTGCCTTTTTCTTTCTGGAGTGCCATTGCGTGCTGGAAGCCTTGTTCATCAATGGTAATGTTCTTTTCCGCCAGGATTTCGCGGGTAAAATCGGGTGGAAAACCGTAGGTATCGTAAAGCATGAACATTTCCTGGCCAGGTAAAACCGTTTTTTGTTCGGATAACAGCCTCGTCATCATTGTGTCCAGGACCTGCAAACCCCGTTGCAATGTCTGGTAAAAACGTTCCTCTTCCCGTTTGACGAGATTGACGATCCCGTCCGGGTCGTGTTTCAATTCAGGATACGCATCTGCCATGGTCTCAATACATGTCGAAACAAGGTGATAGAGAAAGGGCCGGTCCATACCAAGCTTCTTCCCGTGCCGCACCGCACGCCGCAGAATCCGTCTCAGAACATAACCCCGCCCTTCATTCGAGGGGAAAATATTGTCTCCAATCAGAAAGGTCAGGGCCCTGACATGATCTGCAATCACCCGGATCGACATGTCGTGGTCCATGTTCAGACCGTACCGAATGCCAGTCAGATGTTGATTGTGTTCGATAATGGGCAAAAACAGGTCCGTTTCATAATTCGAGTAGGTCTGCTGCAACACGCTCACGATTCGCTCAAGACCCATACCCGTATCGACGTGCTTCTTGGGCAGCAGGGTCAGTGCGCCGGAACTGTCCTTGTTGTACTGGATAAAAACGAGGTTCCACAGTTCAATGAAACGGGGACAACCCGAGTTGACACCACAGTGATGTGTCGGATCATTCCTCCCGGGGCAGAATGTGGGTCCGAGATCGATATGTATTTCGGAGCATGGACCGCATGGACCCGTATCACCCATTTCCCAGAAATTGTCTTTCTCGGCAAACAACAGTATTTGATCGGGTTTGACGTCGGTCTCCTGCAGCCACAATTGCCGTGCTTCATCATCATCGTGATAACAGGTGGCCCACAAACGCTCCTTGGGGAGTCCCCAGACAGCGGTGAGTAATTCCCAGGCAAACAAAATGGCCTCTCGCTTATAGTAATCACCGAATGACCAGTTTCCCAGCATCTCGAAAAAAGTGTGGTGATAGGTGTCTTTACCAACATCTTCAAGATCGTTGTGCTTGCCGCTGACACGCATACATTTCTGCGAATTGGTGACCCGGGCATGGGCCGGTTCCCGAAGATTGAGAAATATGTCCTTGAACTGGTTCATGCCAGCATTGGTAAAGAGCAGGGTTTTGTCTCCCCGCGGAACGAGCGAATCGCTTGGCACGTGAACGTGCTGTTTGGCTTTGAAACAATCGATAAAACTCCGGCGAATTTCATTGTGGTTCAAGATATGCTCCTTGGCTGACTTTTATCCCCGATATCACTGAGCCTGCCCGATTGAGATATAACTGCCCACGGGAAAGGGCAGGTTTTCCGCTTATGACCATAGTCTATAATCAATCAAGACAAGGATTTCAATGGATGCGCAAAAAGAGGACTGCCGAAGAAAAAACAGGTCAGGCCACGTGGTCCAGGACACTGAAAAACAAACCCGCCTGGAAATGTCGCTTCTGCTCCGATCAGTTATTTGTCAAAATCGAAGATATCGTCGGTCGGGCTCTTGCCTTCTTCACCGACGGTGGGCTGGTTGTCATCCTGGAAGGAATAGGATTCATCCATGACCGATTCCATATCTTGCAGAGCGGCATCAGCAGTGGAGCTGATTCCTTTGAGCTTGAGTTTGAAATCATCGACATTGGAACAACTGCGCAGGGCTACTTCCTCTGCAATCAGACCGGCTTTCAACAGTTTCATTATTGACTGATCAAAGGTTTGCATCCCGTATTGGGAAACACCTTGCTCGATGGCATCATGGATCATCCGGGTCTTTTCTTTTTCAATGATGCATTCCCGGATCAGACCGGTTGCAATCATGACTTCAACAGCCGGGACACGGCCTTTGGCGTCCAGACGCGGCAACAATCGCTGTGAGATGACACCCTTGAGCACGGCGGCGATTTGCAAGCGGATCTGCTTCTGTTGATACGGAGGAAAGACAGAGATAATACGATTGATCGTTTCTGTGGCATCGATGGTGTGCAGGGTCGAGAAAACAAGGTGGCCTGTTTCAGCCGCGGTCAGGGCCGTTTCAATCGTTTCATAGTCCCGCATTTCACCGACGAGAATAATGTCCGGGTCTTGCCGCAGAGCGCTTTTCAGGGCTTTTGAAAACTCGATGGTATCAGCACCTATCTCACGCTGATTGACGATACTCTTTTTGTCACGATGCAAATATTCAATCGGGTCCTCGATGGTCATGATATGGGTTGTCCGGTTGGCATTGACATAGTCGATCATACCCGCCAGAGTCGTCGATTTACCACTTCCGGTTGTGCCTGTCACAAGGACCATTCCGCGTTCTTCCATGGACAATTTTTCCAGGACCGGGGGCAAGTCCAATTCCCGGATCGTTTTGATTTTGACCGGAATAACCCGCAAAACCAGGCCCACTGTTCCTCTTTGCTGAAAAATGTTGCAGCGGAAACGGCCCAGACCGGGCACTGAATAGGCCAGATCAATCTCATGGTCTTCCTTGAATTTCTGCTTCTGGGCATTATTCATCAAACTGAAAGCCATTTGAATCGTATCTTCCTGCATCAAACGCTTCTTTTCAATCATGGGAATCAGTTTACCGTCAATTCTGATAATGGGTTGTGACCCGACCTTCAAATGGAGGTCTGACGCTTTTCGTTCTGTTGCGGTCCGTAGAAGTTCGTTAATGTCCATAGCGCCACTTCCTTTTAAAGATTATGAAGAATTGGTTTCTTCATATAATCTACCTTAGCATACACCAGTCAGAAAAATCTGTCAATAAAAAAAACACGACAAAGTCACCTCACTCGGTTGTATCCTGCTTGACCTCAGCAGGCTTGGTGAGCGTGGTGTCGAGTCCGATTTTCTGTTTCACTTTACCGAACAGATCATTGTAGATATCCTGATTGTCACGCAGGAATTTTTTGGCATTTTCGCGGCCTTGGCCAAGCCTGATTTCATCGAAGGCAAACCATGAGCCTGTTTTCTGGACGAGTCCGAGATCGATGGCGAAATCAACCAGCTCTCCCGTTTTCGAGATACCTTCGCCAAACATAATGTCAAATTCGGCTTCCTTAAAGGGTGGTGCTACTTTGTTTTTGACGACTTTGACCTTGGTCCGGGAACCCACATTTTCCGTGCCCTCCTTGATTCCGGCGATCCGTCTGATGTCCAGCCTGATCGAAGCGTAAAATTTGAGGGCCCGCCCTCCGGTCGTGGTCTCGGGATTGCCAAACATGACCCCGATTTTTTCTCTGATCTGGTTGATAAAAATGATCGAGCATTGGGATTTTGAGACGACAGCCGTCAGTTTTCGCATAGCCTGCGACATGAGACGGGCCTGCAAGCCAACATGTGAATCACCCATTTCACCCTCGAGTTCTGCTCGGGGAACCAGGGCCGCTACCGAGTCGATGACCATGACGTCGATTGCATTACTGCGGACCAAAGCTTCGGCAATTTCCAGGGCCTGTTCACCGTTGTCCGGCTGGGAAATCAGAAGTTCATCGAGCTGGACACCGAGCAAGCGGGCATACTTAGGGTCGAGAGCGTGCTCCGCATCGATGAAAGCGGCAATCCCTCCCTCACGCTGGGCCTCAGCAACTATATGCAATGACAGCGTCGTCTTACCGGATGACTCCGGCCCAAAAATCTCGATGATCCGACCGCGGGGCACACCGCCGATTCCGAGAGCCAGGTCCAGGGCCAACGAGCCGGTCGAAATCGAAGGTATATTGGCGATCACCTCGTTCGAGCCCAATTTCATGATGGTCCCCTTGCCAAATTGCCTCTCTATCTGTGAGACAGCCATTTCCACCGCTTTTTCCTTGTCCATTTTCTTTTCAGCCATATCGTTCTCCTTTAAGGTGATTTCTGAAATTGAAACGTGCGAATGACGCTGTATTCTGCTCCCGCAGGACGTAAAGTGCTTTTATAGAAACGGAGGTCGTGGACCTGCATCTCCTGCCTGATCAGCTCGGTCTCGACAGAAATAGCGGCAAGAAGCTGGTCCATAGGACCCGGCACCTTCATTCGGGCCAATGTCAGGTGAGGCGTAAAAGGTCGCTTTTCCCGGTCCACTTTCAATCGCAGGTCCAGTTCATGATCGATTTTCCGCTGCAACGCCACAAGCTCTTCACGGCCTCGATCGACACCGAGCCAGAGGACCCTCGCCTTGCGGGCATGAGGGAAAGCCCCGACTTCCTTGAAGCTCACCGTAAAATCGCTGGACAGAGGGGCCGCCCGATCAAGGGTGTCAGCAATCCGATCGACCAGACCAGGGTCGATCTCTCCCAGAAACTTCAGGGTCAGGTGAATACCATCCGGATTGACCCAGCGCAACGGCAGATCGTGCCCTTTGCATTTATGTCGGACCTGCAGGACCAACTCCTTGATCTGCGGGCTAATATCGACAGCTAAAAAACACCTTATACCTTGTCCGTGCCGTTCCTTAGACATTCAAGATACTCCCTCACCTCAGGCAAAATGTAAATTTCGTCCAGATGGCACATTTTCAGTGCATCTGCAAGTACATCGATCCGCTCACGAACCGGTAAGTCCTTGTTTATCAAAATCATGGACTGGTCCTTGACCCGGCAGAATCCGCCGGGACCCTCGATACCTTTTTCATATAAAACGACTATATTTAATCGTGAGGCCACTTCTTCGAGTCGCTCAAGCAAGACTTTTTGTGACAAAGTCCCGGTTTTCATCCTTAAAACCCGCATGATCTCCGCCTCTAACCAGAATACAACTGCGTCAAACAGGGTCAGGTTGACTCCCGAATTACCATTCAGTCAAGTTTCCAGGTCAAGTGTGCCTGTCCAAAATACCCTTTAAATAACAACCCAAAAAAATGCGTCTCTTTATGAAGCAAGGGAAGTTCGCTTTCCTTCGGATTTCGAATGAAAGAAACACGGTAGAACGTCTTGAAATTCGAACGCAGCGGAAAATGAGTGAACTGCAAGGCAGGATCAAGTTCGACTTCTTCAACGCGAAAACTCGGATACTCCGCACCGTCATCGTCAACAAAAAATATGTTCCAGGCCGGCTCCTCAGCAGCCAGATTGTTCCACTCGTCCTGAGTCGTCATCACGGCCAGATAAAACTCGATGTAACCTTCGAACATCTGTTGTTCGCGTTCACGCATTGCCGCCGCAGTCTCGGCGTCGACAGGCCGGTCGGACAGGGTCCTCTCCAGAATGGCCTGACGCACCTCCCAACTGAGGAAAATGGCGTCGACATCCAGAATGGTCGACCAGCGATCGTGCTTCTGCACATGACGCATCCAACGCTGCATGGTGTCGTGGATTGTCTCGTTGTGAGCGACAGTGTCACCTGGTTCAATGAAAGCCAATCTCTGCCAGGCACAACCGACAGGATAAGCCAGGCACAACCCGGCAAGAACAAGAAGTTTCATCACAATTTTCAGGTCCGTTCTCATAGAAATCATCCTCGTAGTGTCATGAACAATTAGTCCCGTATAAAGATAGTATTCTACCATGAATATTACTCTTGTCAAGCACGAGCAAGAGTTCAACGGCCCCTGACAATCGAGCCTGCCATTTGTCGATCAACCTGTTTGTGGCACCGAGGGAGCGTGACTTTATTAAACTTACGCACATCAAGACCGTTTTAAAGGCATCCTCATGTAAAACAGGTCTGATCCGATGATGCCCACGCAGACCAATCATCAATCCCTGTTCACTCAACTGCCAAGGGCAGACCCTCGTTTTCCCCTTACTCAGGAGAACCCCTTCTTTTTCGACTCCTTTCCGGTTTTCACCGGCTCGTTCGATTTGACCCCCCTCCTCACTGCGAACAAAATCGAGAAACAAGCGACGAAGCAACGTTTTCAATACCGCAGTCGATTCCAATGGCACAATCTGTCCTCATTCGTTAGCGGCCTTCGGAGTCAGGTTCGATCCCTTCACGCTTGGAATCCTCACGACTGGCGGCAACACGTTTGAAGCGGGCAATAAGACTGGTAGAGCCAGTAACTGCCGTGACGATGGCGTACAGGAGGATCC
>Ga0068714_10006875_pt1 | contig 11354 bp, 10 predicted proteins | sample MTBNYHSulfiMetaG_FD_62988 | JGI IMG/M metagenome (GOLD analysis project Ga0068714, IMG submission 62988) | Enrichment culture microbial communities from rom New York Harbor, USA that are MTBE-degrading - MTBE-NYH (New York Harbor Sulfidogenic)... | ecosystem: Environmental > Aquatic > Marine >... | reverse complement strand
TGGTGGTGATCGTGGTGGGCGTGCACGCGGCGCTCTACGCCTTGCTACGGCGAGGCGGCCTGATGCGCGAGATCAAGCTGCTGCAAAAGGCCGGGAAACGGGCACGCCAGCCCTGGAAAGAGGAGAACGCCCAACTGGAGCAACTGGCCAAGCTAACCGAAGCGCTCAAGGATGATCATAAAGAAGAAGCATGACCACCAGCAGGGCTACATGGGGTTTCACAGTTTTACAAGACACGAACACGAGATTTATGCTGCTCTAATATTCTCGTGATAGGCTTATGTGATGTGGCGCAAAATGGATTCTGAGGCTGGTATGAGCGATAAGCGAACGTTATCGGTAATCCTGGGGTGCGGCGTGGTGGCAATGCTGTGCCTGGGGGTAGTGCTGGTTGGCGGCCTAGTGCTGCAACAAATCAGGACATCGCTCCCAGAAGCGCTACTAAGCCCGAGCGACCCAGTCGAACCCACCTCCGTGCCCCCCACAGAGACACCGCTGGGAGCGCAGGTCAATCTGGGCACCCTGTTCACCCCTTTCTGGGAGAGCTGGCGGCTGCTGCACGAGTATTACGTCAGGCAGCCACTGGACGACACGGCGATGATGCAAGGGGCCCAGGAAGGCTTGATCGAGGGCTTAAGCCAGGCTGGCGTAAACCCAGAAACGGTCGCTATCCCCTCAAACGTTCAGCCAGCTGAAACCCTGAGCGCACAAGCCGGCACCCCCGAAGGATTGCGCCAGCTATTCCTGCCCTTCTGGGAGACCTGGCAGGCGGTATATACCCTCGAGCCGAGGGAAAACCTGACTTACGAAGCGCTGATGAGGGAAGCATTGCATAGTATGGTGGAAACGCTCGGCGACCCCCACACGGCTTACATGACTCCCTACGAATACCAGCAGGTAAACAGCAGCCTTGAGGGAGAATACGAGGGGATTGGCGTCTGGATGGATGCCACCGGGGAATATCTAACCGTCGTGGCGCCGATGGAAGGCTCGCCAGCAGAGGCGGCCGGGCTACAACCAGGAGACGTGGTGATCGCCGTAGATGGGGAGGACATGACCGGGGTGGACGGCGAACTGGTTATCCAGCGGGTGCTCGGCCCAGAGGGCACGCAAGTGGTGCTGACCATCCGGCGGGAAGGCGTGGCCGAGCCGTTCGACGTGACGTTGACACGTGCACGCATCACCGTGCCCTCAGTTATAGGCGAGATGCTCGACGAGGACATCGCTTACGTGCAATTGACCACCTTTGGGAGCGATACCGCCAGCGAACTACGCACCACCCTGAACGATCTATTAAGCCAAGACCCCATCGGCCTGATCCTGGACATACGCAACAACGGAGGCGGTTATCTGGACACCGCCGTGCAGGTCACCTCCGAATTCCTGACCCAGGGCGTGGTGCTTTACGAGGAATACGGCGACGGAACGCGGGATACGCACCAGGTGCTCGAGGGCGGGGTAGCCAAGGATATCCCCCTGATCGTACTGGTGAATGAAGGCTCGGCCTCGGCCTCTGAAATCCTGGCAGGGGCGATACAGGACCACGGGCGCGGCCTGCTGGTGGGGCAAACCACCTTCGGCAAAGGCTCGGTGCAACTTCCGATCGCGCTTTCGAACAGCCAGGGGGCGCTGCGGATCACGGTGGCGCGCTGGCTGACGCCTAACGAACGCGATATCAGTACACAAGGCTTACAGCCCGATGTGGCAGTGGAATTCACCGAAGAAGACTTCGATGCCGGGCAAGACCCGCAGTTGGACAAGGCCGTCGAACTGCTCTTAGCCTTGACAGGTGTTACTGTAAACAATTAGGAGGACCTATGTTCCCCTTTTACCTGAACATCAATTATCTGATCTTCATGCTGCCAGCTTTCGTGGTGATGCTGGCCGCCCAGTGGTACGTAAGTTCGGCTTATCGCAAGTGGAGCCAAGTGCCCAACAGCCAAGGGCTGACAGGAGCTGAGGTGGCCGAGCGCCTGAAACGCGCCGGTGGCCTCTACGAGGTGGAGATCGAGCAAACCCAGGGCCGCCTGAGCGATCATTACGACCCACGCAAGAAAGTGCTGCGGCTCTCAGCCGGGGTGGGGCAAGGCAATTCGGTGGCCGCGGCGGCGATCGCGGCGCACGAATTGGGCCACGCACTGCAAGACCAGGAAGATTATTTCCTGCTGCGCTTCCGCGCCGCGCTGGTGCCAATGGTGAATATCGGCTCCTACCTGGGCTGGATCCTGATCCTGATCGGCCTGATCTTACAGCAGACCGAACTGGCCTGGCTGGGTGTGTTCATCTTCGCCGGGGGGGCAGCCTTCTCACTGGCAACGCTGCCGGTGGAATTGAACGCCTCAGCGCGAGCGCGCCAATTGCTGACCACGGCAGGCATCACGGTGACCGAGCGTGAGCGCAGTGGGGTGAACCACGTGCTCAACGCCGCCGCTTTGACTTACGTGGCCGCCCTGGTAACGGCGGTGATGCAATTGCTTTACTACGCCACGCTGGTTCTGGGTATGGGCAGCCGCAGACGGTAAAGTGACGCACGAACAAGAGAAAGAGACCCCTTCGCTGAAGGGGTCTTTGTGCGTTTAGGCTACGAATCGAAAAGGTGAACTGTGTTATATAATCAGGTGTTCACCGATTGAGATGAGAGGTGTAAGCATGCCAAAAACAAATCAAAGGTATCGCCAACTGGGCTTGATGCTGGTATTGATCGGATTGATGGCGCTGGGAATCAGCGCTTGTGGAAACGGGCAAACGGCCACCCTCCCTGAAGACGAAGTGGCCACGGCGGTGCAGGGCACCAAGCAAGCCCTGGCACCCCCACCCACCCACACGGCCACAGCGGCACCCCCCTCTCCCACGCCCACATCAACCGAGGCGCCGCAAATCGTGCTGGATTTCGTAGAAAGCGCCTGCAACGCCGAGTGGAGCAACAACGGAGAAGCGATCCCCTGCCCTGGTGATGACTTATATCAAATTGGCGCGGGGTATGTGGGAACAGCGGTGAGCGTGATCCTGGAGGGAGGCGTGGAAGCGACCGGGCCGAGCTTGATCACCCACCCGGCGGCCAAAGAGGGTTTCTTCGGCATCTTCGGCGCCTACCCGCTGCTCACCGTGCAGGCCGGGGACCGATTCCAGGCTGAGGTGGGCTGCCTGAACGATTTGTACGGTGCCGAACTGCCCACCTGCGAGGTGGAGATCTCGCTGGAGTATTTCGACGCTGCGGGCAACTATCACAGCAACCTGGAAACCGGCTGGGTGTGGACGGAGAAGCAGGACGGCGCCACCACCAAGCTGAATGTCGACCTGAGCAGCCTGGCAGAGCAAATGGTGCGATTCCTGCTGGTGGTGCGTGACGGCGGTGACCCGCTGGGCGATTACGTGGTGTGGTTCCAGCCGCAGATCGTACGCGGAACCGAGTAAACGGGATGAAAAGTAATTCGGACAAATCTTGGTAAAATAACGCTATGACCACACAACCAACAGCGCGCACCAAAAGCTACATCAAACAGCCGCCCAGCACGCTAGAGAGGGTAGGCATCGCGCTGGCAAGCGGGGTCTTGCTGTTCCTTGCAGCGGCGACCACGGTGATCGTCGGATTCCAACTGCTATTCCTGGGGAGAGTGTTCCCAGGAGTGTACGTGGGGCAAACCGAGCTATCCAGCATGGGGCGTGAGGCGGCCAGCGAGCTATTAGCCGAGCAGATCACTTACCCACAGACAGGGACGATCGTGGTGAGCTACCAAGATGAGAGCTGGGTCTACAGCCCTTACAATCTAGGATTGAGCTTTGATGCACAAGCCAACGCCCAGGTGGCTTATCAGGTGGGGCGGCAAGGGTGGCCGTGGGAACGCCTGGCAGAGCAATATCAAGCCCTGATGATCGGCGTTCACCTGCCGCCGCAGATGACCTTCGACGGGCAAAAGGCGCAAGACACCTTGGACGAGGTCGCCGCGCAGATCAACCGGCCGACGGTGGAAGCTGCGCTGGCGATCAACGGGCTTGAAGTGGTAGCCCAGCCGGGGCAGATCGGGCGCACGATGGACGTATGGACCAGCATCGCCGTCCTGGAGGGGCAACTGCGCTCCTTGCAAGATGGGGAAGTGGCGCTGATCGTGAACGAGACACCCCCTGCGATCCTGGACGCCAGCGAGCAAGCCGCGCTGGCCGAGCAAATCCTGAGCCGTGACCTGACCATCGAAATCCCCAGCGCATACGATGACGATCCCGGCCCGTGGACCTTCACACCGCAGCAGTTGGCTGAGATGCTGGTGATCGAGCGCGTAGCACACGAAGATGGGGCGCGCTACCAGGTTGGGCTGGAGGCGGGGCAACTGGCGGCCTTCCTGACCGAGATCGCCCCCGAAGTGGCCCGCGACCCGGAGAACACACGCTTCATCTTCAACGACGATACGCGCTTGCTGGAAGTGATCAAACCGGCCATCATCGGGCGCACGCTGCAGATCGAGGCCAGCATCGAGCAGATCAACCGGCAGATCGGGGAAGGGGCCAGCACGGTCGAGCTGGCTTTCGATTACGACGCCCCGGCGGTGACCGACGAGATGACCGGCGCCGAACTGGGCATCACCGAACTGGTAAGTTCGCAAACGACCTATTTCTTCGGCTCGAGCAGCGCCCGCATCCAGAACATCCAGACGGCGGCGGCGCGATTTCACGGGCTACTGATCCCGCCCGGGGCGACCTTCTCGATGGTCGAGAACCTGGGTGATATCACCCTGGATTCAGGCTACGCCGAAGCGTGGATCATCTTTGGAGATCGCACGATCAAGGGTGTGGGCGGCGGCGTGTGCCAGGTGAGCACCACGCTTTTCCGCACGGTGTTCTTCGGTGGCTTCCCGATCGTGGAGCGCTATTCGCACTCCTACCGGGTGGCCTATTACGAGCAGAGCAGCTCGGGGGCGGTCAATCCTCAGCTAGCCGGGCTGGACGCCACCGTGTACGCCCCGATCGTGGATTTCAAGTTCACCAACGACACCCCCTACTGGCTGCTGATGGAGACCTACGTGATCCCTGGGTCGCGCAGCCTGACGTGGAAGTTCTACTCAACTTCGGACGGGCGCACTATGAGTTGGGACACCAGCGGCTTAAAGAACCGCGTCGACCCGCCCGACCCGGTGTACGAGGAAAGCCCTGACCTGGCGAAAGGTGAGACCAAGCAGGTGGATTGGGCCGTGGAGGGGGCCGACGTGACGATCACACGCGTGGTCTACCGGGATGGCGAGGTGCTGTACAACGATGAATTCAGGACACATTACCTCCCCTGGGCAGCCGTGTGCCAGTACGGTGAAGGGACCAAGGGATATCCCCCGGATAAACCGCAAGATCCTGAGGATTTCTGCAAATAGGTCGATATCCACAGTATAATCAGGCAAAGTCTTCAGAAATCAAGGAACAGAACATGGTAAGCCAAGAACTGTTAGAAATCCTGCGCTGCCCGGCCTGCGTGCAAGAAGGCGAGGGACTATTGGAGCACTACAAAGATAGCTGGCTGATCTGCCAGGAATGCGGCAACAAATACCCCATCGTGGACGACATTCCGGTGATGCTGATCGATGTAGGAGAAAAATGGAAGGAAACCGGAAAAGAGGCTTTGCCGGTGCCTCCACCGAAGGACGCAGCTAAATAGATTATTGTGAGTGAAGTACAGGCACTCATTTCCCAACTGACCAGCGGAGACGAGACAAAAGCGATGGCGGCCGTGGAGGCCCTGAGCCACTGGGGGCAGAAAGCTACCGATGCGCTGGGAGCTTTACTGGATGCAGGAGACGTTGAGGCGCGCTGGTGGGCAATTCGAGCGCTGGCAGAGATCGAAGACACAGAAGCAAAGATGCTCTTGAAAAAGGGTCTGCAGGACACCGATGCAATGGTGCAGTATTGCGCGGCGTTGGCATTGCGCGAGCACCCCGACGTGGAAGCAATCCCCTATCTAGTGGAACTGCTGGAAAGCGATGACCATCTGCTGGCGCGGCTGGCCTGCGATGCGCTGGCGGCAGGGGGGAAGGCAGACACTCCAGCATTGCTAGGTGTGCTAGAGAAAGGAAAGCCAGCCGCCAGGATCGAGGCCGTGCGGGCGTTGGCGAAGATCGGCGACAAGGAGACGATCCCAGCCTTACTCAAGGTACTGGAGGATGGGTCGGCGATGATCACCCACTGGGCCAACGAAGGGCTGGAAAAGATGGGGGTGGGGATGGTTTTCTTCCACAGTCAATAGGCCGGAGGAAATCATGAAGTGGACGGAGCAATTGAATAAGGACCCGCTGCCCTGGCTGCTCGAAGAGGACCAGGAGAACCCGGCAGTGCGCTATTTCGCGCTGACCGAGCTGCTAGAGAAGTCGAAGAAGGACGCAGAGGTGCGGGCGGCGCAGAAGGCAGTGATGCGCAGCGGGCCGGTGCCAGCCATTCTGGAGGCGCAAGCGGCGGAGGGCTATTGGGTCGAGCCGGGGCCAGGGTATTTACCCAAGTATCGGAGCACGCTCTGGTCGGTGACCTTCCTGGCGCAATTGGGCGCCGATGGGGGAGATCCTCAGGTGAGAGCAGGTTGCGAATACGCCCTGGAGCACACACAGACGGCGGAAGGCGGCTTGAGCATGACGGGGGCGCGATCCGGTCTGATCCACTGTCTGCAGGGCAATCTGGGGGCGGCGCTGATCGACCTGGGCTGGCTGGAGGACGAGCGCGTGCAGCAAGCGCTGGATTGGCTGGCGCGCAGCATCACTGGGGAAGGCATCGCCCCGGCGGAGGACAAGGGCGCGGAGGTGCGCTACCTGCGCAGCGGGAACAGCGGGCCGGGCTTCGCGTGCAGCGCCAACGACCACCTGCCCTGCGCGTGGGGAGCGGTCAAGGCGATGCTGGCGCTGAGCAAAGTGCCGAAAAAGGCGCGCACCAAGGCTATGAAGGAAGCCATCGAGGCGGGGGTGGAATTCCTGCTGGGATGCGACCCGGCGGCTGCGGACTACCCGATGGGATACAACGACAAGCCCAACCGCAGTTGGTTCAAGTTCGGCTACCCCATCGGCTACGTGACCGACGTGCTGCAAAATCTGGAAGTGCTGACAGCGCTGGGATACGGCAGCGACCCGCGCCTGGATAGGGCCATCGACCTGATGCTGAGCAAGCAGGACGAAGACGGCCGCTGGTCGCTGGAATACACCTACAACGGCAAGACCTGGGTGGACATCGAGGAGAAGGGCAAGCCGAGCAAGTGGGTGACGCTACGGGCGCTGAGGGTTTTGAAGGGAAGAGCGTAGTTCTCAGATTGCAGTTATAAAAACGCCCACAAAGGGCCCATAAGGGGGATGTTTCCGCGCCTTAGGGGGTGTTGAGGATGACCCAGACAATCCACAAGCCGATCATGAGCAGGCCGAGGCCAAAGCGCACAAAGAAGGCCAGGCCCCAGCCGAGCAGAAGCCCTTTGGTGACCTTGAGGGCTTGGTTGTGATCGCCGAGGCGGATGTATTCGGCGATGAAGAGGGCAATCGGCGCGCCGATAATGCCCCCAAAGGGTGGAAAGAAGATCGTGCCAAGCAAGCCTGCCAGCAGGCCGATGATGATGCCAAGCCAGGAAGCGCCTTCCTGATGGGCCTTGGCGCCCATGAGGATGTTATCAGCAGCGCCGCTGACGAGCATGAGCACGGTCATGAGGCCGAAGATGATCCAGCCTGCGGTGTCGAAACCGAACTTGAGGCCGTAGCCCAGGCCGGCCAGCCAGATCACCGTGCCCCCGGGGAAGATGGGAATCACCAGACCAAACAGACCCACCAGCATGACCACGGGAACGAGGCCGAAGATCAAGGCATCGAAAAAGGTGGAGAGAGAGGTGAGGAAGTTATCCATGAGATCAGCGCCGCGCGCGGCTTGGCAGAAGTGAACGACTAGATTGTATCAGCAAACGGTGGATCAATCGCCCTTGCGAATCACCTCGATGCCGCCCATCCAGGGCCTGAGCACCTCGGGGACGACCACCGAGCCATCAGCCCGCTGATTGTTCTCCAGGACGGCGATCAGGGTGCGGGGCAGGCCCAGGCCGGAGCCGTTGAGGGTGTGCAGGTAGCGGGTGCCGCCGCCATCGGCGGGGCGGTAGCGGATGCCGGCACGGCGGGCCTGGAAATCGGTGTCGTTGGAGATCGAGGAGACCTCCAGCCACTCACCGCAACCGGCCGCCCAGGCCTCGATATCATAGCTGATGCGGGCGGCTTCGCCGGTATCTCCCACGCACTTGAGCAGCACGCGATAAGATAGGCTCAGCGCCTGGCAGGTTTGCTCGGCATCAGTGACCATCTTCTCCAGTTCGTCATCGGAGTTCTCCGGCAGCACGAACTTATACATCTCGACCTTATCGAACTGGTGGCCGCGCTTGATGCCGCGCACGTCACGGCCGGCGCTCATCTTCTCACGGCGGAAGCAGGGCGAGTAGGCAGTGTAATAGCGGGGAAGGTCATCTTCCTCCAGGATCTCATCCATGTGCAAACCGGTGAGGGGAACCTCGGAGGTGGGAACCAGGTAGAGGTCCTCCTCGTGATCCTTGTAGAGGTTATCCTTGAACTTGGGGAGCTGACCGGCGCCGAAGAGCACCTCTTCACGCACGACGAAGGGGGTATATCGTTCGGTGTAGCCCTGCTGGATGTGCAAATCGAGCATCCAGGCGATGAGGGCACGCTGCAAACGGGCGCCGAGGCCGTTGAGGACGTAGAAGCGCGAACCGGCCAGCTTGACGCCGCGCTCAAAGTCGATGATGCCCAGTTCGGGACCCAAGTCCCAGTGGGGCTGAGGCTCGAAATCGAACTGCGGCGGGTCGCCCCAGCGGCGCACCTCGACGTTATCTTCTTCCTTATCGCCCAGGGGCACGCGCTCGTCGAGCATATTGGGCATCACCGCCATGACGGCGCGCAACTCGGCCTCGGTCTGGTGAAGCTGATCGTCCAGAGCCTTGATGCGCTCGCCGACTTCGCGCATGGCCTCGATCTTGGCCTGGCGTTCGGTCTCGTCTTTCATGGCGCCGATCTGCTTGGAAACCGTATTGCGCTCAGCCTTGAGTGTCTCAGCCTGCTGGATGAGATCGCGGCGGCGCTCGTCCAACTCAGCAGCCTGGTCTACCAGGGCAGGGTCGGAGCCACGCGCCTGAAGATTCTGGCGCACCAGATCGGGCTGTTCGCGGATCAGGTCTATGTCTATCATGCAGCACCTCCAGGAAAGAAATCGCGCCCCCGGTCCATGCAGGACGAGGAGGGCGCTCGTGGTGCCACCTGCTTTCGCCTTGACGCAACGGCCAGGCCTCAAAACGCGCTAACGGGCGAACCCGGCCCGCTTACAACGAGAGAACTCGTTCCTGCGGGGGCAACCGGCCCGGATATGGAGGGCCAACGGAGGGGACTTCACCGCTCTCACCTACCGCCTCGCAGCGACCGGCGGCTCTCTGAAAGGGATAGCGATTGACTCTCCGTGTGGGTTGTTAATAGTGGAACTCTATCTGGTTGAAAGCTCAACGTTGGGCTTGATTATACATGAGGGAGGCGTGATTGGGCAAGAGAGGCTGGGTGAAACGGGGCACAGCCTGGCTCACTCCTGCGACCACCACTCGCCGACGAAATACAGGGTGGTGTCATCTGGGGAGAAGATCGCCCACTGGCAGAGGAAGCCGGGTGGGAAGTAATCAGGGGTGATATCCCGGTTCTGGCTGCCATCGGCATTCACCATGTAAAGCCTATATTGGCCGACGTCGTTGATGGCACCCACGGGGTAGACCAGGCGGTCCCCGGCATGGGACCAGCTGGCCATGCCCTGAGCGTAGCCGGTGTCGGTGAGGGCAGTCAAGTTAGAGCCGTCGATGTCCACCAGGTAGAAATTGTAATTGCCGTGAGGGGAGCTATCGTCCACCAGGCGCTCGAAGACCACGCGCGTGCCATCCGGGCTGATGCGGGGGTCGTAATCGCCGAAGGGCAGGTTGGCATTCCCCCACTCTCCAGCACGAGGTGGATCGGTCAGTTGACGCAGGTCACTGCCATCCGGGTGCATGGCCCAGATGCGGCTCTGGCTGGTGAAGACGATCCAACTGGCATCCCAGTGGATGTCGGAATCGTGGAAGCCGGAGTCATAGAGCAGCTGGTAGTTACTCCCATCGGCGTCGATACGATAGAGATCCAGGTCGTCGCCATGCCAGGAGAGGAAGGCGATCTGGGAGCCATCCGGCGACCAGGTCGGGCAGAGGTCCCAAATATTATTGTCGGTGAGTTGCTGCAGGTCATTCCCATCCACGCTGAGGGTGAAGATCTCCTCGCTCTCGTCGGCATCGCTCCCCACGGTCTGGGAGAAGACAAAGCGATCCCCAGCGGGGTTCAGGCGCAGACAGGAGTAGGCAAAGGGGGAACTGTGAATCAACTCGACGGCCTGGGTGGACAAGTCCAGGCGGTAGATGCCCCAGCGCTGGTCGTGGGGCACCTGCATGGTGGCCTGGGGTGAGGGCGTGCCAGCTGGAGCCACGCAGGCAGATAGCAAGAAAATACAAACCAATGGCAGCAGTTTACGCATCATGACTTTCTCCCCTGTCTATCAACAAGCCGCTGAGAAGATAAGGCTACTCCCGACTGCGAAGGTGGGGGAAGAGGATGACCTCGCGAATGGTGGCGCGGTCGGTGAAGAGCATGGTAAGACGGTCGATGCCCATGCCGAGGCCGCCGTTGGGGGGCATGCCATAGCGCATGGCGCGCAGGTAATCCTCGTCCATCGGATGGCGCTCCTCGTCATCAGCCTGGTAAGCGCGACCCATCTCCTCAAAACGCTTCTCTTGCTCGAGGGGGTCGTTGAGCTCGGTGAAGGCATTACAAATCTCAAAGCCGCCGAAAAAGCCCTCGAAGCGCTCGACGATATCGGGGTCGCCGGGGAGGCTCTTGGCGAGGGGGGTGATCTCGCGGGGGTAGTTGTAGAGGAAGGTGGGCTGGATCAGCTTCGGCTCGACCAGGGAGCCGAGCAGGCTATCGAGCAGCTTGCCGCGCGGCAAGTCGGGATCGGCTTCCAGCCCCTTGGCGCGCATAGCCTTCGCCAGACTGGCCGAGTCGGGGCATTCGTCAAGGTCGATCTGGGCGAACTCGATCACGGCTTGCTTGAGCTCGACGCGAGGCCAATCGCCTCCCAGGTCGATACGGTCGCCCTGATAAGTCAGCTCGGTGCCGCCCAGCACCTGCCGAGCAGCGTAAGCGATCATCTCCTGGGTGAAGTCCATGACCTGGCGGTAATCGGCGTAGGCCCAGTAGAACTCAAGCATGGTGAACTCGGGGTTGTGCGTGCGGTCGACGCCCTCGTTGCGGAAATCGCGGCCGATCTCATAGACACGCTCGAAGCCCCCAACC
>Ga0068714_10006873_pt1 | contig 11357 bp, 7 predicted proteins | sample MTBNYHSulfiMetaG_FD_62988 | JGI IMG/M metagenome (GOLD analysis project Ga0068714, IMG submission 62988) | Enrichment culture microbial communities from rom New York Harbor, USA that are MTBE-degrading - MTBE-NYH (New York Harbor Sulfidogenic)... | ecosystem: Environmental > Aquatic > Marine >... | reverse complement strand
CATGGCAGCCCTTATATCAAGTTGAAAAAAAAGCATGAAACACTGGGACGGGGTTTGATTGACGAGTTGATGCGGAACCAGCATGTGGGCCACTGCAGTTTCGGTTATGAAAAGGTTTTGGAAAAAGGTTTTTTAGGGATAAAGCAAGATGCGGAGAATCGGCTGGCCAGGCTGGACATGAGAAACCCGGAAGATCTCAGGAAACTCCCCTTTATAAAAGCTGTAATCATAGCCATGGAAGCAGCAGCGGGGGTCGGCAAGAGGTTTGCAGATAAAGCCTGGGAAATGGCTCGAATGGAGCCTGATTCGGTTGGAAAGGCAGTATTCCAAAAAATTGCTGAAATATGTGATTGGGTTCCCGCGCACCCCGCTCGTACCTTCCATGAGGCCCTGCAATCAGTATGGTTTACTCAGATTATGAACTTTTGGGAAACGCCCTTGGTATTAGCCGTATCACCCGGCCGGGCCGATCAATATCTCTACCCTTACTATTCCAATGACCTGAAGGCAGGAAAAATTACTAAAGAAGAAGCCCAGGAATTGATTGATTGCTGGATGATGCGGTTTTCTCAGGATGCCACTCCCTACCATTCGCATTCGGGCGCCGGCTATCACCTTGATGTGGGTGGTCTTAATGCAGATGGTAGCGATGCCACCAATGAACTCTCTTTTATGTTCCTCGAAGGAATGATGCATACTCGGCTGGTTGAACCGAATATCGGGATCTTGGTGCATAGCAAGACGCCCGATGATTTACTGATCAAAGCCTGTCAATTATGTTCTTTAGGGACCGGCCATCCAACGTTTCTAAACAATGACGTATTCGTTGAAAACTTTCTATCGCGAGGAAATCTTGGGGGCCCCACCGTTCCTCTTGGATTAGCTCGTACGAGCGGAGCCATTGGATGTAACGAAAACCACGTGGCCAATTATGATTCGGAATATACCCTCGGGGCAGCCATACCGCTTCCTGCAGTCCTGGAGATGGCTCTATGGAACGGGTGGAGCCCGATGCACAACAAACAGATGACTATAAAGACAGGGGACCCCAGGGAATTTAAAAGGTTTGAGGATCTGCAAGAGGCCTTTGTCAAACAGCTGGAATATCTAGCCTGGCACTGCGCGATTATTATAGATTGCTTTGAACTGGCCATGGCTGAAATGTATCCCACAGTCTATCAGTCTGCGCTGATCGAAGATTGCATTGAAAAGGGTGTTCCAAGAGAATCAGGAGGCGCTCGCTATAACTTTGGCCCTTGCATTGCCACTTCCGGAGCCGTGGATGTGGGTAATTCTCTGGCTGCCATAAAAAAGCTGGTGTTTGATGAAAAGAAAATAGACATGGACCAATTACTATCGGCATTGAAAAACAATTTTGAGGGATACGAGAATCTTCGAACACAGCTTCTTCATGCTCCAAAATTTGGGAACGACGATGACAGCGTTGACAGCCTCGTCGCATGGGTGACAGAGGTGTTTTGCAAGGAGACTGTGAAGCATAAAAACACCAGAGGTGGGCACCTGATGCCATATCAAAATCCTCTCGCCGCATACTTTAGCCATGGAAAAATGATTGGCGCCCTCCCCTCGGGACGTAAGGCATGGGAACCGCTTTCTGATGGGATCTCCCCTACACTTGGCAGCGATATCAACGGACCGACGGCAGTTTTAAAATCAGTGGCCAAAATCGATAACCCATCAGTTTTTTTTGGTGAAACCCTGAACATGAGACTAAATTCGGAGGTTTTCAGTGACCAGGAAGGGATTTCACGTCTGGTAAGTTTTATCAGAACATTCATCGACTTAAAAATCCATCATATCCAGTTTAACCTCGTCTCTTCCGCTACCCTGAAAGCTGCCCAGGAAAGGCCTGAAGACTATCAGGATTTGATGGTTAGGGTCGCAGGATATGTTGCCTATTTTGTAAAATTGGTCAAGCCACTTCAGGACAGCATTATTGCGAGAACTGAACATGGCCATTAATAAAAGATAGGATCCTCCTATCTTGATTATGGATAAAAATTATCAAACAAGTATTTGTTATTCGATAAAATACCTCGTAAGGCATAAATTTTGGTTCATCACGTTATTCATACCTAAGGTTTATGAAGTTTATAATGCACCAAAATTTTCATAAGCAGAAATATATGGTTCAGTTTGAAATCAAAAAAATCAGTAGTCTAGTTGATCTATCACGTAACCAAAATACAAGTACTATTATTCTATAAAATCACTAAAAATGAAAGGTTGTAGGATGAATAGATTTGGGATTCCATATTTCACTCTACAAGACTGTTTTAATCACCATGGATTGCACTACGCTGACAGAGTAGCTTTGATATGCGGCGAAGATAGTATCACTTGGGGGGAACTTAACCGCCGCATGAACCGAGTTGGAAACAGTTTAATTCAACGAGGGATTGGCAAGGGCGATAAGGTCTGTACGCTTCTACCCAGCGCGATCAGCACTGTCGAGATCATGTACGGCATTACTAAGTCTGGGGCGGCAATGGTGCCCTTATCAGCTCTATCCCAACCAGAAACTCTGCGCCTTTTGATTAATGACTCTGACGCATCTGCAATCTTTGTCGGTCCAGAAATGGAAGCACTCATAGATCCTATAAGAAAGAAACTCATAAATATTAAACCCGGGTATTTCATTTCAGTAGGATTCGAGAAGGAAGGTTGGGTTTCTTATGAGGATTTCACATGGGAAGTGTCTGATAAGGATCCGGTGGTCAAATATGATAATGAAGACCATGGCCTTATCCTTTACACTTCTGGAACAACTGGGACTCCTAAAGGGGCTTTGTTTACCCACTGCGGCCGATACATATGGACCCTCGAATTAACCGCGTTTTTTGGGATCACAGACACCTCTAAAACTCTCGTCAGCACTCCCTTATATCACTCGGCAAGTATGTCAATTATGCAACCGACCCTGTTAAAAGGCGGAACAATTATTATAATACCCCAATTTGATCCTGAAGGGTGGATGAAAGTAGCCGAGAAAGAAAGGCCGACCCACTCGTTTCTGGTTCCCACTCAGTTTGGCGTTATCATGAATCATCCAAAAATAAGGGATTATGACATAGCCAACTTCAAATGCATTTTTTCCACTGGCTCGACATTAATGCCGGAGATGAAAAAGGCGATTATTAAGCGATTCGGCAATGTACTTTTTGAGATATACGGAAATACAGAGGGTATCTCAACTTGTCTGGATCCGGCCAACATGCTGAGAAAAGTAGCCTCAGTAGGCAAACCTATGCATTGCATGGATTTTCGGATTATAGACGATTCCGGGCAGGAATTGCCTTGGGGTGAATACGGTGAAATAATTGGTTTCGGAACGACCATGTTTAGAGGATATTACAAAAGACGGGATTTAGATGAAGAGTCAATGTGGATGGATAAGCGCGGCTATACATTTATAAAGACGGGAGACATGGGCAAGTACGACGAAGAAGGTTTTCTTTACATCGTGGACCGGAAGAAAGACATGATCATTTCCGGAGGGGTCAACATTTATGCCTCAGATATTGAATCGGTACTCAAGATGCACCCCGACGTGGTGGATGCGGCAGTGATTGCAATTCCTCATCAGAAATGGGGCGAGACGCCACTATCACTGGTGATTAGAAGGGAAGGATCACATGTCAGTGAAGAAGACCTCAAAGAATGGCTAAACTCAAGACTTGCTAAGTATCAGCAGGTAAGCGCCATTGAATTTAGAAAAGAGTTCCCACGGAATGCTCTTTTAAAGGTAATTAAAAAACAACTGCGTGATCCCTACTGGAATAAATAACGTGATGGAGAGAATTAGATGAATTTCTTTAGTTTAGCAATAAAGAATATCAACAAATATGGGGAATATGTTTATCTGCACATGTGTAGTTTGAATAAAAAAGATCGACAATAAAATACAACATGAGGGAGTATTAAATTGGCCGAAGCGGTCGGACTTATATCAGGTATCGAAAGATTTGCCATTCATGATGGACCCGGCATACGCACCTTGGTCTTTATGAAGGGGTGTCCGTTAAGATGTCTATGGTGCTCCTCTCCGCATACCCAGAAGTACACCCCGGAGTTGTTATATGACGCTACACAGTGTGTGGAGTGCAACACGTGCGTTGAAACATGCGCATTAAACGCTATATCGTTATCCCATGAAACGGGAGTCAGTGTTGATGCAATTTTATGTGATTACTGTGGAAAATGCGCAGAGAACTGTCCTGCCAAGGCTTTGGAGCTTGTCGGAAAAAAAGTCACGCCGGATGAACTCGTTAAAGAGGTTAGCAAAGATAGTGCATTTTTCAGACGTTCCAAAGGAGGCGTGACAGTTGGCGGCGGTGAGCCAACATTTCAGGCTGAATTTGTGGCCCAGTTTTTGGCTTTGTGCAAACGGCAATTTTATCACACGGCAATTGAAACCTGTGGGTATTGCCAACAGGCAAAATTGGAAAGCCTCCTCGAGCACTTGGATTTGGTCTATATGGACATCAAGCATATGGACGACACGCGCCACCGTGAGTTGACCGGGGTCTCAAACCACCTGATATTAAAGAATGCACAAAGGGTTGCCCAAGTTCGGCCCCTGATCCTTCGTGTCCCTGTGATCCCTGGATGTAATGATAATGTTGACAACATCAAAGCCACTGCGAAGTTTGCATCCGGCCTCGGAAAAAATCTTCTGAAGATAGAGCTGCTCCCATATCATCAATTTGGCCTGAATACGTATATTCGAATGGGTAGAGATTATTTGCTTAGAGATACTGAGCCTCCCAAACGGGATCAGATGGAACAATTAAGGCAAACTATAGAGACATATGGTGTAAAAGTTCTGGCAAGACGGGCATAGTTCAACCCTTTTGAACATTGAACAAAGATATTATCACTTGATAGAATACTTTGCCATTTTTCTATAGAGTGTAGCTCGGTTGATTCCCAGTTCCTCGGCCGCCTTGACCCGGTTATTGTTGTGCTTTAGCAGGCATGTCCTGATCAACTGATCTTCCATGTTCATCTTAGTGGTTCTAAAGTCCATACTCGCTGGGACTGCTTGTGTTTGTTTTCCTATCTCCAGAGAAAAATCGTCTGCCGTCAACAAAGTCTTCGAGGAGAGGTTGATGGCGCGTTCAATGGCGTTGCTCAGCTCCCTCACGTTACCAGGCCAGTCGTAATTCAGCAGCAAGGCCATTGCCTTATCATCAACACCAAGAACCGATTTACCCAGCTTAGGACCGATTGACTTTATGAAGTGGGTTACCAATCCTGGAATATCATCCTTTCTGTTTCTCAGGGGAGGTATTCTGATATCCATGACCCCCAGTCGATAATAGAGGTCGAGTCTAAAATTGCCGTTTTTGACTTCCTCCAATAGGTTTTTGTTGCTGGCGGCGATGATTCGCACATTAACCGGAATCACCTCTTTGCCTCCCAGTCGAACGACAGTCCCTTCCTCAAGCAATCGCAACAGCGAGGCCTGCATGTCCAACGGCATTTCTCCAATCTCATCAAGAAAGACCGTCCCTTGGTCAGCCAGCTCGAATTTACCGGGATTTCCTCCCTTTCGTGCACCGGTAAATGCTCCGTCTTCATAGCCGAACAACTCACTGGATATGAGTTCCTTGGGCAACGCAGCACAATTAATAGCAAAGAATGGTTCCTTAGAACGATCACTGGCGTTATGAATCGCCTGGGCAAACAAATCCTTACCTACTCCGCTCTCACCCAGCAAAAGCACGTTGGAGTCTGAGTCGGCAGCCTTTTGGGCATAGGATAAGGCAGATGTAAATTCACGGCTTTGGCCTATGATTTGGTCGAAAGTAACATTGGCGCGGGCTCCCGAGACTCTTTCAATCAATTGTTTGTACTGTTTCATAGGCTGGAGGATGACAACCGTGCCAAGGATCCTGCCATTTTGTCCTATTAAAGCAGTAGAACTGACGGCCAATTTTTCCAGTTTTCCCTTTTTGCGGATCAACAAAGGCTCTGCGGAAAGTCTCTTGCTACTGAATAGCTTGGAAAGAAAGTGTTCATTGCCGGGAGGCATCAGGTTCTCAAGAGCTTTACCTTCCGACTTTGCTGAATCGATCCCCAGAACTCTGCCTGCAATCATATTGATATGGGTAATTCTGTGATTGCGATCTAACGTTAAGACACCTTCAGACATGGATTCCATGATGGTTGTTTTATGAAGGTTGGCCATTTCACTTTGTTGACATGAATCCAGGAGGGCCATCTGGTGCTCGATAGCTCGTGCTGCCGCCTCCGCCATACCCAGCGTGTGAGGATTGAAAAGGTGCTGCGGTCCGGCGACAGTGAGGAATCCAAGGATCTCCCCCTCACTGTCAAAAATCGGGGATGCACAGCCGCAGCCAAAGGTAGCCACTCGACAAAATGATTCATAGCCAATAAACTGAACTGGTTTTTTTAGGATAAGGGCAATGGCTGCCGGAGTTGTTCCCATGACTTTTTCTGACCAGTCGGCTCCCTCCACGAAATTGGCGAGGTTAGCAAAATCAAGCCCACCTTGACCGCCCACCCGGGAGAGAATGACTAGGTCGCGATCGGCCAGGGCAAAAACGAAATCGGTTCCCTCGACAAACTGGTTGAGATGGGACATCATCACGGCTGCCTGTTCCATTAAAAAACTATTTCGATGTCTCCTCTCTTTAAGTTCTTCGGGAGAGACGATCACGTCGCAATAACGTTTATATGGATCAACCCCATATTTTTCGCTTCGTGACCAAGACTCTCTGATTTCCGGCGTTATGGTAATACCATCGCAATGGCCGGTTTTACGCAGAGATTTCCAAATATTTTGAACTTCACCCACGACAGATCCCAATCCTTTTATCCTAAAGTTAGCCTTTTTCTATGGTCACCGCAGTAAAGTTTGAAACAAAATTTATGCCACTATAAATACGTTTAGTCATAATATATTATGGGCATTTTTTTCTGATATATGGATATCTTGACAATTGGACCTCATAAAACAAAGGAAACTACATTTAATTTCTAACCGCCATTCTGACAAAAATCAAAAACGAATTTACCCGGTACCCTTACGAATTTCCATTTCACTTGCATCCATGGCTTTATCACGGTCTTGCCAATGGCGGATTGGTTCGAATTAGCCACTTTAAAGCCCCATCTGTCTCTCCAGTTTCGCTGGCGGCGCGGTGAAATCCTAAAAAAAGTTTAACAAAGTTGTCGCGTTATTGCGACATAATTTTTTTTATTTTAGCATAAAATTCAAATAGAAAAAATGGTTCAGAGATTAAGATATATTTATATGTCGTTAAAATGCGACATCGAAGGTCCAAAAATGTTGCTATTTTGCGACACGAATAATGGACGGATAATTCATGCCTGTAGTCCATGCAGCAGTTGTGCATCATTTTCGGAAATCATCAAGAATGGCATGGATATTGTTTTAGTGTTGTTGAATCACGATATCGATTCTCTAATCCAAAAAAAGGGGGATTGGATACGGAAATATGGATTGGTGCTGTTTAAATAATACCAGAGAGATGAGCTTTTCAACCTTGGTACCGTTACTGCCCACCAATTCGCTTCAATGAATGAATTTAGGAAAAAATTGGTTATAGGTTCCGTTTAAAGGTGGCAAGTCAAACACAAATTACAAAGGAGAATGACATGGGGACCATAAGCAAATTTGGCACAGTGTGTTTTGTTCTACTTATCGTGGGTATATCTATGTTTGCTACTATCGATACGGTTAATGCCGCGGAACCCCTAAAAATTGGATTTATAGGAGCACTTTCCACCCCATATGGAGCGAGCAACAAGGCCGCACTTGAGATCAGCATCGATGAAATCAATGAAGAGGGAGGCATTCTCGGCCATCCGGTAAAGCTTATCACTGAGGATTGGAAGCGTGAAGTCCCTCTGGCCGTCGCAGCCTATAAAAAGCTTGTGATGGAGGATAAATGCTTCCTGGTGTTTACCGAGGGCACCGAGGGGACCACGGCTTGCGCCCAGGTCGCCTCGCGGCTTTACAATTCTTACCCACACCTTCAGTTTGCTTTCTGGACCGCACACGCTGGGCTAACCGACCTTGTGGCGGATGAATACGAAAAATATAAGTTTCTCTTTCGGGTCTATTCCAGCACAGCAGATGCCTACAACAAAGCGCTGGATTCCGCCGGCTTCTTTAAAAACACGGTCGGTTCCGAAAAACTCGCCCTGCTGATAGAAGACATCGGCTGGACCGAGGTGTTCCGAAAGGGAGAAAAAGGAAAATTGCCGACCCTCAAGGAATACTTTGAAAAGGAAGGAATACCGGTGGTTTACTACGCAGAAACCGATATTAAAGAAAAAATGTTTCTGCCAATGCTGGAAAAAGCAGCCGAGAGTGGGGCCGACACTATTTACTGGCTTACCGGTTACTCGGACACGGTCACCTTGACCAAACAATGGGCCCAATCTGCAGCTAAGGATATTGATCTGATCCTGATGAGCGGAGCCAGCTGCTATGCTGCATTCTGGCAAATGACAGGTGGGCAAGCCCTGGGTGCGTCCTCCAATTGGCCCCAAATAGAAATTCCCTTCACGGCTCAATCCCGTACGTTATTCGAAAAAATGAAAGAAAAGAAGGCCGGAATGCTCGCATCCACCTACGGTGCCTATGATGGTCCTTGGATCGTAAAGGGCGCCGCCGAAAAAGCTGGTACAGTCAACGATGTGGGTAAACTCATTAGTGCGCTTGAAAAGGTTGAAATCCAGCGAGGGTTCTGGAAATGGAAATTCGACGAACGCCATGAACCGCTTAAAGGTCATCCCTACCATCCTTCACTGATTGGCCAATTTCAAGAAGACGGGAAATTCGTGCTGGTCTATCCTCCGGAGCTGGTAAAAATAACGAATCCCGAGGCGACATACATCCGGTCAAAAGAACTGAAAAAGCGCGCCGGTCAATAAAACATAAAAGTTTAGTTCACCTGCATCCGGCCGTCCGAGTGACCATGCCTCGTCGATCCGAGGCATGGTCAAAAAATCCGAGAAAAGTGAAATCAGAGACCGCCGGGTCGCCCGCACTCGCCTAATAATGAAAACTAAGGGGTGCTCATGCAAACGTTACTGGTAGTCATGATCTATGCCGTTCTCTTTGGCTCGCTTTACCTTCTGATTTCCTTAGGATTTTCACTTGTATGTGGTGTCTTGAGAATATTCAATCTAGGTTATGGCGCCACGTTCTTGGTCGCGGTGTACGGGATGTGGATGCTTAAAAGTACTTTTGGGTTGAGCTTGGCGTTATCGATTGTTGGTGTTTTCGTTCTTCAATTTATCTTTTGGATTGGCCTCGTTTACTTTCCTATTGTCAAACGCTACATGGAAAAGGAGGAGCTTCTGCTCACTTCATTGCTCCTGGTCGCTTTGATCGTGGAAGAAACGGTCAATCATTTCTACCCTGTTACCGCCGGTGTGGATATCCCAACTTCCATTTTTTCCGACACGATCCAGATAGGCACGACAACTATTCCTACCCAAATGATCGTCATGGTCTTTGTTTCCCTTTTGATCACAGCATTCTTCATCTTGTTTCTCATGAAGACACGCATTGGATACAAGATCAGGGCCGTTAGCCAGGACAGCGAGGCAGCGCGGTTGCTTGGCGTTAAGGTCGAACAAGTCTATGCCCTGGCCATGGGGTTGTCGGTTATTCCACCTACGGTCTGCATGCTGGTCATCGCTCCCATCTGGTCAATAGAACCCACACTGGGTCATTCCATGCTCCAGACGGCGATTCTCGTTACTATTTTGGGGGGGCTCGGCAATCTGCGGGGAACCCTGGCGGCGAGCTTTATTGTTGGGTTTGTTTCATCTGCAGTGGCTTTTTTCGCCAACCCGCGGCTCGTTGGGCTGTCGATCTTGGTGATCGTGTTTTTCGTGTTGCTATTTAAACCTCAAGGAATTGCGAAGAGTGAATCATTATGGTGAAAATAGAGCATAAGAGAGCGCTGCTGGTCTTCCGTCTCGGTCAAAAGAAATTTGAATGGCCTATCGAACCCCGTTACTGGCGGAATCCGCTTTTGGGGATCGCACTGCTGGCGACTCTTCCCCTCGTTTTTCATTCTAAAGCCGATTTTTTAAGCCTATTTGCGACCGCCAATATATATGCCTGCATCGCAATCCCACTGGGCTGGCAGATGACCGGTATAGGGCGAATGAACTTCGGGCCTCAATTTTTTGTTGGACTTGGTGGATACGCCGCAGGCTTGCTCAGCGTCCACTTCGGTTGGGGGCCTTGGCAGACCTTGCCCGTAGCTTTCTGCTTGGGGCTATTACTCGGACTTGCACTCAGCCCCCTTACGACCATCGCCAAGGGGCTCTACTTTTCATTAATAACATTAATCTTGCCCTTGATCTTTCTCGAGGTCACTTACTATTTTCGAATTTTCCAGGGAGAGACCGGGCTTTATGGGATTGCTCCGCTGGTCAGGCTGCAAAGCATAAAGGCGGAATATCTCGTGATGGGTTATATCTCCCTGGCAATGATGGTTCTTTACCTGGTCATTGTTCAAAAAGTGCTTTCATCCAGGATTGGCCTATATGCAGCAGCCATCAACGATGATGAAGACGTAGCAGAGAGCCTCGGTTTGAACATAAAGCTCTGGAAGGTCATTAGCTTTGTAGTTACCTCCGTAATGGTCACTTTAACTGGATGGTTTGCGGCTCATTACTTTGGAACTTTTGCCGGCGTCACTTACCTCCAGTTGCCATTTATGCTGAAGATTCTGCTTATGGTCATGATTGGTGGAAGGGGCGACATTTACGGGGCGATCTACGGCGCATATTTCGTTGTCATCCTCGAAAAATTGCTCACATTCGCGGGTACGATAAATTACATCCTTTTCCCGCTCATTCTGATGATCCTTCTTTTTTCATTGTCCGAGGGGCTCTATGGAATTTACCGCAAACACCGCTATCGGGAATATTACCCGACCATGCGTGTGCGCAAGTAACCATGAAAGGCATAAGTTATGTTGCTCCAGGCAATGGGGGTGAGTAAACGTTTCGGGGGGTTGGTGGCTGTCAACGATGTATCCTTCGGTATCGAAACCGGCGAGATCGTCGGGCTGATCGGACCGAACGGCGCCGGCAAAACGACGCTCATGAATCTCATTTCAGGCGCTTTCAAACCCGATACAGGCCGGATCGAATTCGACGGGACGTACGTCACAGGATGGGAGCCACATCGGATTTGTCGCAGCGGTATCAGCAGGACCTACCAGATTCCGCGACCTTTTCCGGATATGACAGCGCTTCTCAATGTAGCGGTGGGTGCCTTTTGCGGAAAGCCGCGGCCGAACATGAGTCTGGGG
>Ga0068714_10006871_pt1 | contig 11359 bp, 10 predicted proteins | sample MTBNYHSulfiMetaG_FD_62988 | JGI IMG/M metagenome (GOLD analysis project Ga0068714, IMG submission 62988) | Enrichment culture microbial communities from rom New York Harbor, USA that are MTBE-degrading - MTBE-NYH (New York Harbor Sulfidogenic)... | ecosystem: Environmental > Aquatic > Marine >... | reverse complement strand
ATTGAGATCATAAAGGAACTTGTTTCAAGAGGGGCGAGCGTCAAGGCCTTCGATCCGGTTGGCATGGAGAACACCAAAGCCGTTTTTGACGGCAACCCCAATGTGGTCTTTACAGAAGACAACTACAGCGCTCTTGAAGGATCTGATGCCCTGGTCCTCCTCACCGAGTGGCCGCAGTTCCGCAAGCCGGATTTCGACAAGATCCGGGAACTGCTCAAAGAACCCGTGATCTTCGACGGCCGCAACCAGTACAACCCGGACCTTTTGAGGAAAAAGGGCTTCACGTATTATGGAATAGGGCGTAAGAACAAGGAGAACGGGCTATGACGGGACATAAGCCGATCCTGATGACCGAGGCAGCGGGGTTCATTGGATTTCGCCTCTGTAAGCGCCTTCTGGATGACGGGTACGTCGTTGCCGGAATGGATAAACTGAACGACTAATGAGAAAATTTTTGTTGAGTATTCGAATATCTTAGACAGTTGAATGAGATCGTACTGAAGTATGACTGCTCTTACCGCTTTCTTGTGAGGGGTGTTTGTAGATAATGAACGTTTTCAGATCTTTCAAGATTTATGTTAGAAAAGTCCTTAGAAAAATTCTTTCAGAAAAAGGGTACATTAAGGCTGTTTATTTTTTGACCTTCTTTCGCAGATGCAACCTGGAAAATCCGTCCTATTGGACTGAAAAGGTTCAATGGAAAAAGCTTTATGACAGAAGACCGCTTCTAACCCTTGCGGCGGATAAATATAGAGTTCGGGAATATGTCAGGGAGAAACTCGGTGAAGATCTGCTGACCAAGATTTACTGGGCGGGGGAAGATCCCAGGGAAATACCTTTCGAGGGTTTGCCGAATTCTTTTGTGATCAAGACAAATCACGGATGCGGAACAAATATTATCGTCAAAGATAAATCTCAACTTGATGTTGAAAAAACCGTAAACCGATTAGCATTTTGGTTAGGCATAAATTTTTTTGATTATGAGTTAGAGTGGGCATATAAAGATATTAGAAAGATGGTTTTTGTTGAGGAATATATTTCAGATTTAGGCGAATCCCCAGAAGATTTTAAGTTTTATATGGTAAACAGCGAATGTAAAATGATAGATATTCATAAAGACCGCTTCCAAAATCATGTGACAATAAGAATTGACCAGGAGTTGAATCCCTTTGCCTTTATCAATAAATCAGACCTTCCAAAAACAAAAGGAATTGTAGAATATTTTGCCTCCTTCAAAAAGCCAAGGAATTATTACTTGATGTTGAAATATGCAGAATCACTTAGCGAGGATTTTGATTTTGTAAGAGTAGATCTTTATGATCTAGATAACAGGGTTATTTTTGGAGAGTTGACGAACTATCCAACGGGTGGTTGGAAAAGGTTACCTAAGAAATTGGACTTGTTCTTAGGTTCATTTTGGCGTTTACCCGACAAAGGAAACCTTTCTGGTATTTGTAAATGAGTTTCCGCAAAGACGTTGTTAGCATCCAACTGACAACTTTTCTTAACATACTGGCTGGGTTGATATATTTTCCGATCCTGGCCAGAATTTTCCGTTTCCCTCCCGAATCTTTTGGCCAGTTTCAGTACGTGAATTCAATTTCGATGCTCATAATGTCTTTTGCGTTATTATCCCTTGATGTGGCTTTCATTTCTGAAACAGAAGAACAGGACGAAAAACAAACATCAATTGCATTTTCGACAATAGTTTTTTTAGGAATATCGCTATTTGGATTTTCTACAATCTCCCTTCTGTTTTTCCAGTGGTTAGGGTTCCTTAGGCTCGAAGGGCATTTTATTTGTTTCGTTTTCCTTGCCGGAGTTTGCCTGGTCCTGGAAAGGGCGTTCTATTCCCTTTTCAGGGAGAAACGGCTGTTTGCGACTGTAGCAAAGGCAAGAGTGCTTATTACAATAAGCCATCCTCTCACAGGTTGTGTTCTGGCCTACTTTTTCCGGAGTGTTTATGCCCTTCTTATCGCATTTGCCTTCTCTCATTTGTTAGGAGCCCTCTTTTATTATTGGGCCGCAAAAGCAAGAAAAATAATGCCGGTGTTTATGCTAAATATACAAACCTGCAAAGAATTCATCAAGAAAAATTGGAATACGGTCGCTTTTCAAACACCGTCGGGTTTTCTAAATTCCTTTTATCATAATCTTCCGGTACTCTTGATCAGAAGATTTTTCTCTGCTGAAGTTCTTGGATTCTACGCTTTAAGCATGAGGGTTCTTGGAACAACAAACAGGCTTCTTTCTCAGGGACTGTATGAAACCTTTCTGCCATATGTAGCAAAATCAGAAAAAAATAGAGAATATGCTTTAGTGCACTTTCCCTTGATATGTGCAGTGTTTTTCCCCCCCTTTCTTGCAGCCACTCTGCTTTCCCCCTGGTATGTAGATCTTCTTTTCGGTCAATCCTTTCACTTCGTCTCAGAAATCATAAAAATCATGGGACCCTTTTATTTCACCCAGGCAGTGGTGGGGCCTTATATCGGATTTATCTTGATATACAGGAGATCAGAACTGAACCTGGCGATTAATTCAGGTGGGGTAATTTTAAGGGCGGTGGTTTTCCTTTTTGGGAGTTGGGCTTTTGGGCTTACCGGGGCGCTATATTCCATCAGTATTGGAGGAATTGCTGTTTATCAAACCTTTCTTGTCACTGCAACAAGCCTCTCAGGTCAGCCGGTCAGACAAGTGTCCCTTTCGCTGTTGCCTTACCAGTTCATACTTTTTGCGGTGCCTTTAGGTTTGGTACCACTCTGGTCGGCACCTGTCCTTTTCCTGCCTTCAATTTACGTTGTTTACAAGAACAGGGAAATTCTTTTCCCCAAGCATAAGCAAGTGCCACCTTCTAAAAAAACAACGGATTAAACCAATTCCCCTTTGTTCTTATGTCCATTTCTCAGGTATTGCCCCAAAAGGAACCAGACCATGATCTGGCTTACGCCAGGGCCGAAAGGGTGCGTATACTCAAGCAGGCTGGTTATCATTGGGATAAGGAGAATGTAGGGTGCCATAGAGATGAATGAACCCCTTCGATTCGAAGTCAGAATCGTTTCTTTAATAGCAAAGAACCATAGATAAAGATAGAAGAGAACCATTGGCAGCGAACCGAAAATACCATATTTTACCCATTTGTTAAGAATATAGTTATGAGGAATTCTAGGGAATTTGTCCAAAGAAAAGACGTCGCCGAAAAAAAGGTTTTCTCCCAAATGTTTAAAAGAATCCATATATACGCTCCATCTACCAGCGCTAAGTGATTCGATATCTCCTATCTGGTAATTTAGCGTGAAAGCATCAATAACCGGCTGCGATACAGGCTGGATAATTTCTACCAGGTGTCCTGAAATAGCCAAAACGGCGATTCCTATAAAGACAACTAAAAGGATGACAATACTTTCTATCATTTTTCGGGAGAACAAGTTCTTTAAACCCCAAAAAGACAATACTGCCAGAAGAGCCAGTAGTCCGCTGCGATTGCGTAATACCACCAGGGAAGAGAAAAGTGATCCCGTTGCTAATAAACCAATTATTCTTACAAAGAAAGGAAGCGTCTGTTTTTCCTTTACCAAGAGCAAAGACATTGCCAAAGTTGAAACTGCAAGGATCGGACCCACCAGGTTTTTACCTTTCAGTAGGTATTGTGATGATATAGCCCAAGTTCCTCCGTAATATATAACAAGGGAGATTCCCATTATTGAAACAAAAAGTGAATAAAGGAAAATAAAAATAATGATCTGCCTTTTGCTGAAAGGGATGAATAAAGAAGTAATCAGAATCCCAAAAGGAACAAGTTGTTCAACAATTTCGAAATAACTTACTGTTCCTTCTGCACCACCGTTTACCAGGTGAAGAAGTAGAAGAATGGAGAAAGTGGCAATAAGGTTCAGGGCAAAGAATCTTCCCAACGAGGGCATCTCCCCGAAGGGGAAACGCAAGAAACAATAAAGGCTGACCCCTCCAAATATACCGTAAAGGGATAAACGAATTTGATCGTAAAAAGTTTCCCGAATGACTGGGAACTGCTGAAAAACCGTCAATAGGACCGCAAGGCAAACTGTGAGTTTAAGAACTGTCCAGTTTGAAGCTCTGAAATTGGTTGTTGTAAATTTAATGTCAGGGTTATAGGTTAAAGGTTCTATCATAGATTTATCCTTTCAAAATCCGGGTTTTTGGGATTACAAAAAGGATCTTCCATATACGCTCTGTGGATGGTTTTTGGTTCCTGATCGTAATAGTAATCGATAGAATCCTTGGCAACCTGGTCGTACGAGAGAAGATCTCGCTGTACCTTGGTATGTTGCTTCATTTTTATTAAAATCTCCGGGTTTTTTATGATCATTTCCAGATGTTGGCGTATCTCCATTGGATTGCTGGAAAAGAAATAGGCGCCATTACCCCTGATATGGTGCGAAGTACTACCATGGTATCGGAGCAGCAAAGGGGTGTTCGTTGCAACAGCGTCCTCCATAAGTGTTGTGTGTTGCCCCGGCCATAATGCAAGGTCCGCATCGGCCAAAAGCCTTAGAGTGTTCTCTCTATCCTGCCATCCCAAGAATGAAACATTTTCCTGCCCGCTGATCATTCCTTGTACTTCAGGATCTTCAATCCTTCCGAAAATGTTCAAATGGACGTTTAGGCCCTCAATTGATTTCAGAAGAATGTCAAGACGTTTGTTCTTGGTCCATTTACCTCCAGTAACAAGTTTAAGTTCCGAAAGCCGTAAGCCGTTATCTTCTTTATTCTTGGAACTGACAGTCTTATCCGCTGTATCAGTGTCAGCTCCTATCGGTAACAGGCGGATTTTGTTGCGGGGAATCCCGATGATTTTTTCCGCAAAGAAACATCTTGCAGGTGTGACACCAAAGACTAGATCAATATATTTTAAACATGGTTTGAGAATAAGAGGTCTGAGTTTCTGATAATAAGCAATACGCCATAATTTGTTTCTCGCACTGGTATTTAAATCTGCATGATTGTCGGCGATAAAAAAAACAGAAGGATGTGCAGACTTGTATTTTGTACAAGTGATCAATGAAGGAGAATTTAGACCATGATGGAAAATATAATCGGGTTTTTCAATTTTTAATGTTTCGGCAAGATTCTTAAAAACAACAAATCGTCCTTCCCATTCTGCATAATGAGGCAACCGGAGGATAGGTAAATTTCCGTCAAAATAACAGCCGGTGTTTTGCTTGCGTCCCAGCCGGGACTGCTGTCTTGAAAAGGGAGTAGTGAGATCAGTAGTTATCATAGCTACTGTATGCCCCATTTTCTGTTGATACCGGGGAAGGACGTTATCTTGGTACCCCATGCCGTCATTGTAATAATAGGTTACATGTGCAATTTTCATCGTTGAACTCTCTCTCAAGTTAAATTTTTTAAAAAATATACAGCCAATTTCTGAGGGGGCTTGTGCAAAAAGTTATCTCATCTCGAGAAATAATGGTTCTTAAAAATTTTGTAATAAAGCCTGGGAGAAAAAAATAAGACCAAAGCTACAAGTTTAATTCTAATATCAGGGAAGAAGAGAAGGATTTTCGCGTTCTTCCTAGCTTCAAATTCTTGAATAAGGATGGGAAAATCTCTCTTATCCAAAAGACGTGATCCTGAACGGAGGATCCCTAGCACCCAACGAGGTAAAAGGAATTTTTTGACTATGTTAGGGACGCTTGGATCGTTTTGCATCTTTAATTGAACTTCTTTCATTGTTGGGTAAATTTCCAGAATACTTTTAAGTTTTGTGCTCCTCATTATCGAGCCACTTCTGATTACATAATAATAGAGAACGCCTTTAATATTGGCACCATGATTAATTACTCTAAGCATATCCCAAACAAAACAACGATCTTCAGAAAAACGTATGTTCTTAAAAAAGAGCTTGTTCTCCTTCAAAATTACTGTTTTGAATAATGTTCCGGGTGCGAGAATAATTATTTTTCTTAATAAGAAATCTATCATCAATTCTCTTTTAGGTTGGATATATGTTTGGTAATCTATCGGAAGAGGTTTAATCTCATCATCAAACTCTATCGTTTCAAAATCAGGAAACACAAAATCGACATCATTATTTGAGGCAACATCTATCATTTTTTCTATTGCTTCTTTATGCAAAATATCGTCAGAATCTAGAAAAAGGATCCATTGTCCGTTTGCGTGCAATAGTCCGGTATTTCTAGCCATCGCCATTCCCATGTTCTGTTGTTTAATGGTCACGAAGGTCATTCCTGCCGCCTTGAAAATTTCTGAAGCGATCGCTACAGAGTTATCTTGACAGCCATCGTCAACCAATATGATTTCAATCTTTTTATAAGTCTGATTAACAACAGAAAACATCGAATTTCTTATGTAAGGTTCAACATTGTAAATTGGTACAACTATCGAAACAAGCGGGGAATTATGTTTTTCATGCCCAGTTTTAACCATTGTTAGGAAAACCACCCTAAAAAATGTTGACAGAACAAAAAAGGGAAGATCAATCGATGGCAAATTATCAATATTCTGTTTGCTGCTTGCCAAAAAAAGTAATAAAATGTTAATAAGGCATCAAGAATACTGACGCCATATCCTTTCTTTAACATACCAAAAACAGCTAACAATTACCTTACAAACTTTTCCCGAAACAAAGGGTGCTTCATAATCAGCCACCATCTGTAAGGTTCGTTTTCCACCGCGGGTTTGGTTTTCAAGTATCTTCAGACCCTGCCTCACTCGCTCTGGATCCAGCCCCGTCATCATCACAGCTCCCTCTTCCATCCCTTCAGGTCTTTCGTGGGCTTCGCGGATGTTGAGGGCGGGGAAGTTGAGGATCGATGACTCCTCCGTAATGGTCCCGCTGTCGGAAAGGGTGACTTTTGCATGCATCTGCAGGTGGACGTAGTCTATGAACCCCAGGGGTTTCATCAAGTGTATTGAAGGAGGAAGGGTTATGCCTTTCTCCTCTATCTTCTTTCTAGTCCTTGGATGGGTGGAAAAGATCACCGGCAGGCCGAACTCAGAGTCAAGCATCTGAAGGGTTTCAACAAGGCCCTTGAAGTTCCGTTCCGAATCGATATTTTCCTCCCTGTGGGCGCTTACGACGAAGTATTTTTGGTCTTCCAGGTTTAGCCTTTTCAGAACATCCGATGCCTTGATCTTTGGCATGTAGTGGTGGAGCACCTCGTACATGGGGCTTCCCGTCTTGATGATGCGGTCAGCCGGGAATCCTTCGGCAAGGAGGTACTCCCTGGCGATGGAGCTGTAGGGCATGTTTATGTCGCTTACATGGTCTACGATGCGCCGGTTGATCTCCTCGGGTACCCGGAAGTCGAAGCACCTGTTGCCTGCCTCCATGTGGAAGATGGGTATCTTCCTCCTTTTGGCTGGAATGACGCATAGGCAGCTGTTGGTGTCGCCCAGCACAAGCATGGCGTCGGGCTTTTCCTTCTCCAATACAGGGTCAATGGCGATGATTGTCTTCCCGATGGTCTCCGCAGGGGTAGCCCCGGCGGCGTCGAGGTAATGGTCGGGCCTGCGGAGCTCCAGTTCTTCAAAGAAGATCTCGTTGAGTTCGTAGTCGTAGTTCTGCCCTGTATGGACCAGGACATGGTCGAAGTATTCGTCCAGTTTCGGGATGACACGGGAGAGGCGGATTATTTCCGGTCTCGTACCTACCACGGTCATTACCTTGAGACGCTTCATGCTTTCTCCACCTCCAGGTAGTAGGTGTCGGGGTTTTCAGGATCAAAGCATTCGTTGACCCACATTATAGTCACCAGGTCGGTGTCGTCGGTGTTGACCAGCGAGTGAGTGTAACCCGTGGGTATGTCCACCACTTCCAATTTTTCACCGCTGACCTTGTATTCGATGATCCTCTCTTCTCCGGGTTTGCGGAAGCGGATCAGCCCTTTGCCTGAGACCACAAGGAATTTTTCGTTCTTTGTATGATGCCAGTGGTTGCCCTTGGTGATGCCCGGCTTTGAGACGTTGACCGAAACCTGGCCCCTTTCAGGGGTCCTGATGAATTCGGTGAAAGATCCCCTGTGGTCGCTATGGGTTACAAGGGAGTATGAGAAGCTGTCCTCAGGCAGGTATGAGAGGTAGGTGGCATAAAGGCATTTGTCCAGGATGTCCGAACTGTCGGGAAGCGACAGGCTGTTCCTGCTTTCCCGGTAAGACCTGAGCCGTTTTTCGAGTTCTGCCAGGGTGACCTGGAATGTCACAGGCACTGTCCCGAAGCCGTCAGCGTCGATCGTGGGGTTACCCTTAAGGGCTTTTACTATCTCCGAAATAACGTGGTCGATATACACAAGATTCATGGTTTTGCCAGGGTTGTCGATCCTGATCGGTTCGTCCCTGGCGATGGCATGGCACCAGGTGGCGACCACCGAGTTGTAGTTGGGGCGGCACCATTTGCCGAAGACGTTTGGGATTCTGTAGACGTATACGGGAATGTCGTTCCTTTTACCCCAATTCAATACTGCCTTCTCCGCAAGGCGCTTGCTCTTGCCGTAAGGGTTGTCGATCAGGGCCTGGGTGGAGGAGGCCAGCAGCACCGGAACATGGTGCTCCAGTTCGTCCATAATTTCCAACAGTGTCTCCGTAAGACCGCGGTTTACAGTGTCGTGATCTTCTTCGCTTGGGGGGCGGTTCACCCCGGCAAGGTGGACCACGGAATCGGCCTGCCGGCACAGCGCCTTGAGGTCGTCAAGGGTGTCCTGGCGGTAATATTTTAGAACCTCGTAACCCTCCATGTTCTCCAGGGTCACGCAGAGGTTCCTGCCGATAAATCCATTGGCCCCGGTGACAAGGACCTTCATCTTTTTGTTCCTTTCATTTGTTCCAGTTCCCTGCGGATCATAGGCATCTTTTTCAGTTCTTCCTTTGTCTCCTCCAGCGACAGGCGCCGGGTGTTGTGGGATGTGTACTCCCATCCCTGGCTCAGCGTTTCGCTGCCGTCGTCGAAATACTTGCCGTAGTTGAGGTCCCGGGTGTCGGCCGGGATGCGGTAGTGGTTCCCCAGGTCCTCGGCCTGTGCCATCTCTTCCCGGGTAAGGAGTGTTTCGTACAATTTCTCCCCGTGGCGGGTGCCTATGACGTGAATGGGGGAGTCGCTGTTGAAGAGTTCCTTCATTGCCTGGGCAAGGGTTCCTATGGTTGATGCCGGAGCCTTCTGGACGAAGATATCTCCCTGATTGGCTTTCTGGAAGGCGTAGAGGACTAGTTCCACGGCCTCTTCTATGAACATGAGGTAGCGGGTCATCTCAGGGTCAGTGACCGTAAGGGGTTGCTTTGCCTTTATCTGCTGCAGGAAGAGGGGTATTACCGAACCCCGTGAGCCCATGACGTTGCCGTACCGGGTGCCGCAGATAAGGGTCTTTTCCGCATCCACGGCCCGGGACTTTGCCACGAAGACCTTTTCCATCATTGCCTTGGACATCCCCATCGCGTTTATGGGGTAGACGGCCTTGTCCGTTGAAAGGCAGATCACCTTTTTTACCCCGTAATGAATGGCGGCGTTGAGCATGTTCTCGGTGCCGAGGATGTTGGTTTTTACGGCCTCCAGGGGGAAGAACTCGCACGATGGTACCTGCTTCAACGCGGCGGCATGGAAGACATAGTCCACCCCGTGCATGGCAGAAGCAATGCTTCCCGGGTCGCGCACGTCGCCGATGAAGAACTTGAGTTTGGGGTTTGAGTATTTTTTGCGCATGTCGTCCTGCTTCTTCTCGTCACGGGAGAAGATGCGGATCTCGGATATTTCCGTATTCAGGAATCTGTCTACGACGGCCGTTCCGAAGGATCCCGTGCCGCCTGTTATGAGAAGTACCTGGTCTTTGAACATGGGTTATGCTCCAGCCTTCCTCTCGAGGACATCTTTCACGACCTCGAAATATTTTTCCAGTGCGACCTTGTCGTTATATTTTAACTTATGGGCATTAAAGGCATTTCGGGCGCACTCTGCGTAAAGCGCCTTGTCGTTCTTAATTTTGATTATTGCTTCCGCTATCTCCTTCGGGCTTTCCGGAGGGCAGAAAATTCCGTAACCATCTTCCTTGATCTCCATGTGTATCTCAGAACCTCCTGGCACAATAGCCAGTATTGGTTTGCTTTGTGCCAGGCAGGAATAAGTCTTGCTGGGAACTGACATCCCCTTTGATTCCTCCCTGAGGGAGACTACCATCAGCGAAGCTCTGTCCATACTCCTGGCATAATCCTCGGGGGATTGAAGGTCGAAGAACCTGACGTTGGTGATGCCCCGGTCAGCCGCAATTTTCTGAAGTTCCTTTTGCCTCATGCCAGAACCTATTATCTGGAATTCTATACCCCTATCGGTTTTCATTACAATCTCAGCCGCATGGATCAATGGCACCAGGTTTTGTGCTTCTCCTATAGTACCTCCATAAAGAACGACAAATGGGGCTTCTTTTCTTTCTGTCCCTTTATTATGGGTCTCCTGTTCTGCCAGTTTTGCCCAGTTGGGGATGAATTCAATGCGTTCCGGTGTTACTCCGTACGCCCTTTGTATATAGTCTTGCATGTCCCTTCCTATAACTATGATCTTGTCCGATCCATACATAAGTATCCTGGTCTGTCTTCCGAAGAAACGGACAATGGGGTTGTTCTTTGAAAAGCGCTTTCGTCTTATCCATGTGTCCGGAACAAGATCTTCCAGAAGAAGAATGAATGGAGCATTTTTTGTTCTGGAAATTTTAAAGACCTCGTAAGGGACCAGAACTGGCATAAGCGAACTAACAAAGAGCTTAGCCTTGAACTTTTTCAAAAAGGCTGCTGATCTGTGAGAGAAAAAAAGAAAAAACAACAATTTATGCAAAAGCCTGTTTTTATCCAGCCTTGGGACGGAAATTCTTTCGACCCAAAGGTTCTCGCTTGCTTGCTGTGAAGAATAGGTATTATCAGGGTTTTTGTAATCTCGGTCAGGGGCCAAAAGGAGCACTTTAAGTCCTTTATTTGCAAGACCTTCAGCGATGTCACGAAAAACCGATCCGTAGGAAATAAAAACCAAAGCCAGGTCGAATTCGGCATCAGAGCGTATCATGCATGCCTCCGACAAGTTTCCAGTTTTTCAGATCGTAGGTTTTTTCTATCAGATCCCTATTTAGCGCAAGGGCTACCATATTCTTGCGACGGTATTTGATGAATCCCTGTTTCCAAAGATCTTCCATTCGGTAGCCGCTTGTAAGTATTGTCGCGATAAAGGATATATCCAACCCCTTTGCTATTGCTGTCAATTCACGAAAGAAAGATGACAGGCATTCCGGGTGCCCGGACAGATCCACCAGGTACATCTCCTTTCGGTTGCCTTTTTGTACAACCGAGAAGATGCCCGACATCCATTTGCTGCCACTCGAAAAGG
>Ga0068714_10006869_pt1 | contig 11360 bp, 5 predicted proteins | sample MTBNYHSulfiMetaG_FD_62988 | JGI IMG/M metagenome (GOLD analysis project Ga0068714, IMG submission 62988) | Enrichment culture microbial communities from rom New York Harbor, USA that are MTBE-degrading - MTBE-NYH (New York Harbor Sulfidogenic)... | ecosystem: Environmental > Aquatic > Marine >... | reverse complement strand
GAATGGCGAATTCCCCGGTTGCCCGGGGCCGGGCGGCGGGGCATGAAGCGGCGCCGGTTTCTCCGGGTGGCGGGCCTGGCGTCGGCCGCGACCGTCCTGGGCCCCCGGTGGGCTTTCGGGGATCAGGGCATCCCGGCGGCCTACGCCGGAGTGCCGGGATCCTCATGGGGAGCAGGGACGGAGACCGCCCCCGGCGAAGCCCACCTGGTCATCCTCCACACCAACGACACCCACTCCCGCCTGGACCCCTTCCCCATGGACGGAGGACCGTACCAGGGACTCGGGGGGGCGGCCCGCCGGGCCAGCCTCATCCAGAGGATACGGAGGGAGCATTCCCACGTCCTCCTCCTGGACTCGGGGGACATCTTCCAGGGCACCCCCTACTTCAACTTCTTCGGGGGGGAGATCGAGCTCCGAGCCATGTCGGAGATGGCCTACGATGCGGCCACCCTTGGGAACCACGACTTCGACAACGGCGTGGGAGGGCTGGTGGCCATGATGCCCCACGCCTCCTTCCCCTTCGTCTCGGCGAACTACGACGTGTCCGGATCCGCGCTGGAGCCTTGGGTCCGTCCCTGGCTCATCAAGGAGGTGGGCGGGGTCCGCGTGGGGATCTTTGGCCTGGGCATCGCCTTCGAAGGACTGGTCCTCTCCAGCCTCCACGAGGGTGTCCGCCATGCGGACCCGGCGGCCGCGGCGAAACAGGCCGTGTCCGAGCTGAGGGCGCAGGGCTGCGCCCTGGTCATCTGCCTGTCCCACCTGGGGTATCGCTATGCCGGCGACCGTCCCTCCGATGTCGCCCTGGCCCGGGAGGTGGAGGGGATTGACCTCATCCTCGGGGGCCACACCCACACCTTCATGGACGCCCCCGACGTCTTCGTCGGAAGGGATGGCCGCCGGACCCTGGTGAACCAGGTGGGGTTCGGCGGGATGCGCCTGGGCCGGATCGACGTGGTGCTGGGGCCGGAGCCCGGGATCGGGTCGTCCCCCTCCCCCCACCAGCCCCTCCGCTGGTCGGGCACGGGGTACCCGGTGAACGCATCCCTGGACTGAAGGAACCGCCCCGCGGAAGCGTCCCCTTCCCCTGCGACCCCTCCAGGACCGTCCCCGAGGCTTCCACGACCCCCCAAACCTGACAACCGTTGCAGATCTCTCCATCACGCGGCGGATTGAGGGTCTCATAGACCCCCAACTTGCCAAGTGAGGTCCGGCGTATACGATCCGTTGTCATCTTCGGGGTGCTATGGACCCCAAATCTGACGAGCGACCTGCCGGCCGGAATCGGTTGTCATTTTGGGGGTGCCTCCCCAGAAGGCGTTTCCCGTCAGCACGAAACCTCCCGTCTCCCCCCCCCGTAGGGTGATGGAATCCCATGGGGGCCGAGAGCTCTTGCCATGCAAGGAGTTAGCCCAGAGAGCCTCGAAGCCCCAGTCCCCCATTCCCCGGAAAGCCTGCCTTGGAGGGCGGCAGAGAAGACTGATCCTGCCAAATTCATGCCTCCAAACTCGTCGCATAACCTGCGTTCATTCCCCAGGTGGGACCGGGCGCAACCGAAACCGGGGCTCCGGCCCCTTGGAGCCAACCCGATCCGCACCTGGATTGAACTCTCATGCGCCCCGAAGACCTGACCTACGCCGTCCGCCGACTGGCAAGGAGCCCCGGCTTCACCCTGGTGGCCGTCCTCACCCTGGCCCTGGGGATCGGCGCCAACACGGCCATCTTCAGCCTGGTGAACGCCGTGCTCCTCCGTGATCTCCCGGTCCGGGCGCCCCAGGAGCTGGTGGAGATCTACACATCGGAAAGCGACGGCTACGCCTACGCCACCTCGTCCTACCCCGACTTCACCGATCTCCGGGGGCTCACGGACGTCTTCGCCGGGGTGGTGGGCACCCGGACATTCCTGGCCCGGGTGGACCGGGGAGACCAGCCCGAGATCGCCTTCGGGGAGATGATCTCCTGGGACTACTTCCAGGTCCTGGGTGTCCCCATGGCCCTGGGGCGCTCCTTTCTCCCGGAGGAGGACGCGACCCCGGGAGCCCACCCGGTGGCCATCCTGGGGTACAGGAGCTGGGTCAGGGATTTCGGCCGGGACCCGGAGGTCCTGGGAAGGACCGTCCGGCTCAACGGACTGCCCTTCACCGTGGTGGGCGTGGCACCCAGCACCTTCACCGGTACCATGCCTGTCCTGGTGACCGGCTACTACGCACCCCTCATGATGACCAACGAGCTCATGGGGGGAATGACGGGGACGGACCAGCTGGGAAGCCGGGGCAGCCGGAGCATGTTCCTGAAGGCCCGCCTGAAGCCGGGGGTCTCGGTGGAGCAGGCCAACCAGGCCCTGGCGTCCCTGTCCGGGCGCCTGGCGGAGGCGTACCCCGAGTCCAACGAGCACCGGGTCATGTCGGCTCTCCCTTCGGGCAAGGTAGCGCTGCACCCCCTCGTGGACCGGATGTTGAAGCCGGTGGCGGCGCTGCTCCTGGCGGTGGTGGGGCTGGTTCTCCTCATCGCCTGTGCCAACCTGGCGAGCTTCCTCCTGGCCCGGGCCGAGGACCGGCGCAAGGAGATCGCCATCCGGCTGGCCCTGGGTGCCGGGAGAGGTGTGCTGGTGCGGCAGCTCCTGGTGGAGACCACGCTGCTGGCCGTCCTGGGCGGCGCCGCGGGCATGCTCCTGGCCAACTGGACACTGCGCCTCCTCATGGCTTTCAAGCCCCCCATCCCGGTGCCGGTGGACCTGGACATTTCCCTGGACCTCACGGTCCTGGCCTTCACGGCGGGAGTGACCCTCCTGGCGGCGCTGGGGTTCGGCCTCCTGCCGGCGTTGCAGGCCACCTCGCCGGACGTGGCGCCCACCCTGAAGGACGAGGGGGGAGGCACGGGAAAGCCGGGACGCTTCAACCTTCGCCACGCCCTGGTGGTCACCCAGGTGGCCCTCTCCTTCGTCCTCCTCATCGGCGCCGGGCTGTTCGTCAGGAGCCTCCAGAAAGCCCAGGTCATCGACCCTGGCTTCTACACGGGGCCCGCGGCGCTGCTCTGGCCGTGGGTGGAGCTGTCAGGATACGACAGCCCCGAGAAGGCGAGAGCGTTCCACCGGGAGGCCACGGAGCGTCTCCTGGCCCACCCCTCCATCGACGGGGTGGCCCTGGCCAACCGGATCCCCCTGGGAGCCGCCGTCCAGACCAGAGGGTACCTGCTGCCGGGCGTCCCGTCCCCGTCCCCCGACGGCAGGCACGACATCGACAACGCCACCGTGGCCCCGGGCTACTTCGAGGTCATGGAGGTTCCCCTGGTCCAGGGGAGGAGCTTCCGTGAGGAGGACGTGGAAGAGGGGCGGGCCGTGGTGGTGAGCCAGGCCTTCGTGAACCGGTTCTACCCCGGGGAGGACCTGGTGGGCCGCACCATCGAGACGGGTTCCGGCAGCCCCCTCCGCATCGTCGGCATCGCCGCCGACACCAAGGTCAGGACCCTGGGCGAGCCGCCGCGACCCTACGTCTACGAGGTTTCGGGCCCGGAGGGGGACTTCGGGATGCAGCTGGTGATCCGTGGCCGGGGAACCAGCGAGGAGCTCCTGGCCGCCGGGCGCCGCGTCCTGGACGAGATGGATCCCGACCTGGTCTACTTCGAGGCCAAGACGATGAACGAGCACCTGGCCCTTCTCCTCTTCCCTCCCCGGATGGCCGCCCTCCTCCTTTCGGTCTTCGGCGGGCTGGCCCTCCTCCTCTCGGCGGTAGGGATCTACGGGGTGGTGAGCTTCGCCGTGGCCCGCCGGACCCGGGAGCTGGGCATCCGCATGTCCCTGGGGGCGTCGCCCAGGGACGTGGTGGCGCTGGCGGTGGGGGGCGGCATGCGCCTGGTGGCATGGGGAGGGGCCGTGGGCGTGGTCCTGGCGGGAGGCGTGACCTGGGCCATCGCAGGCTACCTCTACGGGATCGGATCCACGGACCTGGTGACGTTCGCTGCCATCCCCCTGATCCTGTCGGGCGTGGCGCTCCTCGCGGCCCTGGTTCCGGCCCGGCGGGCGGCGACCCTGGATCCCGTGCAGGCCCTCAGGAGGGAGTAACGAAGGACGAAACCTGCGACCTCACCTCCCGGTGATGTCCACCCCCCGGATTCCCAGGACCTCGGCGGCGTCCCTCATCCCGTCGATGACGTTCTGGATGTGCTCGTTCCGCTCCATGCCCATGAGCTCCACCCCCCGGGCCACCTGCTCCCGGTCCACCCCGGCGGCGAAGGCCTTGTCTTTGAGCTTCTTCACCACGGACTTGGGGGTGAGGTCGTCGATCCCGGTGGGGCGCATGAGGCAGTTGGCGTGGATGAGGCCCGTGAGCTCGTCGCAGGCGTAGAGGACCCGGTCCAGGTCCGTCTCGGGCTCCACCCCCGTGTACTCCGGCCGGTGCGCCAGGACGGCGTGGACCACCTCCTCCGGGTACCCGGCCTCCCGGAGCGCCGCTACGCCCTTCATGGGGTGGACGTCCGGGTTCTTCTCCCAGTCCAGGTCGTGGAGAAGCCCCGCCAGCCCCCACACCTCTTCGTCAGCGCCCATCTTCCGGGCGTAGAAGCGGACGGCCGCCTCCACGGCGAGCATGTGCTTCCTCAGGCCTTCGTTCTCCACCCACTGATGGAGGAGGCTCACTGCGTCGTCTCTGTGGGGCATGGGAGGCCGGGGCTCGGGGGTTGGACCGGGATAGGACGCGCCAGCCACGAAACCTGGGTTGCCACGGGCAGGCGAGTCAAGGACGAAGGGGTGAACGCGTCCGAGGGATCGCCGGTCCACCGTCCGAGCCCCCCGCGTTGACGCCCCGTCATGCCGTCAACTATCCTCCCTCGCCCGCTGTGCGGAGAACCCGTCTGGCATGGACCCACGTCCCGGAGCTCAGGTCATGCGTCGAACTGCTCGCTTCCTCGCCATCCTCCTTCTCCTGGCCGCGCCCCTGGCGGCGCAGCCGACCCCCGACTCCCAGGGCCGGGCCTTCACGCCCCAGGATTGGTACCGGATCGCGACCCTCTCCTCCCCGGCCATGTCCCCGGACGGCCTCCACGTGGCCTTCACCGTCACCACCGTGAAGGAGGCCGACAACGCCCGGCACTCGGAGGTGTGGATGGTCCCCACGGACCGTGGCGAGCCCGTTCGCCTCACCTCGCCGGGAACGGAGAGCTCCAACCCCCGGTGGTCCGAGGACGGCACGCACCTGTTCTTCACCTCCCGGCGGGAAGGGGGCCAGGGGACCACCTGGGTGCTGAGGATGGACGGGACCCGCATGGGCGAGGCCTTCCAGATGGACGAGCCGAGGCAGGGATCCAGGCCCGCAGATCGTTCCTTCGTCGTCTGGACGGAGGCGGGAGCCAGCGAGGAGTCGGGGGAGGGAGAGGAGCCCAGGGACCCGCGGGGCGCCGGAATGATGGGACGAGCCGCCCCCGCCGGAGGCATGGCCACCCCTCCCTTCGGCAGCGTCACGAGCCCATTGGACCAGCGGCGCTTCGACGGCAGGCACATCGTGGACTTCCCCTACAAGGCCAACGGCCGGGGCTTCGTCCCCAACCCACGGGAGCCCCGCTCGTACAACGCCACCCAGATCTGGAAGCAGGTGGAGGGGGATACGGCCAGGATCCAGCTCACCGACGCCCCCCACTCCCACCGCAACGCCGTGGTGTCACCCGACGGCCGGTGGATCGCCTTCGTGGCGGACCCGGAGCTCCGGACCGACTCGGTGGTCCAGGCCCAGCGAGACTCCCTGGCCCGGCTTCCCTATGACGCCGTCCGGGACGAGGCTCCCCGGAACGACGGAGACATCTTCCTGATGCCAGCCGACGGTGGCGAGCCCCGCAGGCTCACCCGTCAGGACGGCACCGAGGGACGGCTCGTGTGGTCCCCCGACTCGAAGCAGATCGCTTTCACGTCCAGCCTGGCTCGTACGGCCTCCAGCCGGATCTGGATCGTGGATGCGGAGGGCGGGGAGCCCCGCAACCTCCTGGGCGACTGGCAATACGAGCCCGCAGGCATGGACTGGATGGACGACGGCACCATGGCCATGAGCGCCTCCATCGGAGGACGCTCGGCCCTCTTCCACCTGGATCCCGCCACCGGGGCCCTCACCGAGGTCATCTCCGGCCGGCGACGGATCAGCGGCTTCTCCTACGATCCGGGGTACCGGAAGGTCGCCTTCGTGGCCACCTCCATCGACCAGCCCACCGAGCTCTTCCTTGCGGACATCGACGGCAGGAACGAGCGAAAGCTCACGGGCTTCAACGACGCCCTGAACCAGGAGATCGCCTGGCCCACCGCCGACCGATTCACCTACGAGTCGGTGGGTGGGCTGGAGATCGAGGCCTGGCTCCAGTACCCCCACGGCTACGACCCGGGCAAGAAGTACCCCGTGGTCCTCTACATCCACGGCGGCCCCCACTCGGCCTACGGCGAGGGCTGGTTCGACGAGTTCCACAATCTTACGGGTGCCGGGATGTTCGTCCTCTTCACCAACCCCCGGGGCTCCAGCGGGTACGGCGCCGGGTTCACCTACTCCACCAGGGGGCGGTGGGGGATGGAGGACTACGAGGACCTCATGAAGGCCGTGGACATCGTCATCGAGCGCCCCGACGTGGACCCGGCCCGCCTCGGCGTCACCGGCGGCAGCTACGGAGGGTTCATGACGGCCTGGGTCACCACCCGGACCGACCGCTTCAAGGCGGCCCAGGCGGACCGCATGATCAGCAACTGGTTCTCGTGGTACGGGACATCAGAGGCCCAGAGCCTCACGGAGTTCGAGTTCTACGGCAAGCCCTGGGACAACCTGGAGCTCTACTGGGACCTCTCCCCCATCAAGTACGTGGCGAACGTCCGGACGCCCACCCTCATCGTGCAGTCGGAGGAGGATCACCGCACCCCCATGACGGACGCGGAGCAGTGGTTCATGTCTCTGAAGAAGCAGGGCGTACCGGTGGAGTTCGTCCGCTATCCCCGGTCCAACCACGATCTCTCCCGCACCGGGGAGCCCTGGCTCCTGGTGGACCGGCTCGGCCGCCTCCGGCAGTGGTTCAGCCATTGGCTCCTGGAGGAGTAGGGGGGGGCCGCAGAGACCGGCAGCCGCCGGAAGCAGAGGGAGCCCGGGAAGCGCCGAAGGATGGCGGTCGCCGGGCTCCCTTCCGTTGGTGGGCCACCTATTCGGTGAGCATGTACACGGCGAAGCTGGCGAGCCAGTGCTCCCCCTCGTAGTTGCCGCTGGCGATGTGGGGGAGGGTAGCCAGCGCATGGCGGGCCGCTGACTCCAGCAGGACCCTCCGGGCGGGGTCGCCCTCCGGAAGGGCGGAGGCGATCTCCCGCATGCACCAGGCCCGGCTCAGGTTCAATCCGTCCAGGTGGACGATCTTCGGGTCGGTCCGGTCCGACACTTCGGCCGGCATCAGGAGGGACCGTGGCTCCCCCTCCGGGAGCCCCGGGAGGAGGTCCCGGAGCCACGGGACAAAGGCATCCGGCTCCATGACCCGCCTCATGAGGCCGGCTTCCATGAGGGACGGGGAGAAGAAGTCGTCCCCGTCGGGCTCCCATCGGGCCGGGTAGTCCCGGTCCCCGGAGAAGTAGGTCCGGGCCCTTTCCAGCAGGAGGTCCTCCAGGGGCGCGTGTCCCACGGCCCGGGCGTAGTCCAGGGCAAAGGCGATGCCGAAGGCGGTATTGGGATGCACCCCCCGCCGGATGGGGTAATCCTGCTTCGGCAGGAACCCCATGTACGCCTCCACGAAGGCGTCGGCCAACGGCTGGAGGTTGCCCGACCAGCGCCTCCCGGCGGGATCATCCCACCCGTGCAGCTCCTCCGCCAGCTTCAGGAGCCACGCCCAACCGTAGGTCCGCTCGAAGGAGGCCCGGTTGGGTTGCCGGAGATAGGCCACCTCCACCGCCACGGTCTCCGCCGTCAGGGTGGTGTCCAGGACCCTCCGGATCTCTCCCGCTTCCGGGAGACCGGGAAAGCGCTTCAGCAGCCTCACCAGCATCCAGTGCCCGTGCACGGAGGAGTGCCAGTCGAAGCTGCCGAAGAAGGCCGGGTGCAGGGAGGAAGGGCTCAGGACCTCCTCCGGGCCGTTCATGACGTGGTCCAGCTTGTTGGGGTACTCCCGGGTGAGGCCGTTCAGGGCCAGCCGCGCGAAGAGGGAGGCCGCCTCCGGGTCGAGGCTCGGGAACTCGAGGACCGGGTCGGATGCCACGCGGCCCACCGGATCCTCCGCGCCCTTCCCCACCTCCTCCTCCCGAGCGCCGCCGCACGCCGCCACCAGCGCAGTGGCGGCGAAGACGGAGATCACAAGGATCGCGGTCGCGAGATTGCGCGGCCGTCGGGTCGATGGCTGCCGCTGACGTATTCGGTGGTTTGGCATGCGCGCCTCCCGGCTTCTGGTGGTTCCTACCCTTGGACGACTGCCGCGCCGCGACGCTGAAGGCGTCGCGGCGCGGCGAAGAAGGTGGGTTTCATGGCGGCCTCAGCCGCCGCCGTTCACGGCCGGATCACCCGCAGCGGGGCAGCGTCACTCCCGGCGGGCACTGCTCCGGATCGGGGGCCGGCGCGCTGTCCTTCTGCCCGCCGCCCGTGGTGTATTCCGGAATCCCCATGAGGAGCAGCTCGTTCCCCGGCATGGGGTAGTTGAGGGGGGTGTTCACCACCATGGCCTGCCACCCACGCGCGTCCCAGTGGGCCACGCCGGCGTCCACACCCAGGTTCTCGATCCGCTTCTCGTAGCGGAGGGCGTCCCAGAGGCTGCCGCAGCTCCCGTCGTACTTCCGGGGCGTGCAGAACGGATCCGGCGCACCCTCCAGGGTGACGGGCGGAAGCTGCCCGTTGGCCACCCGCGTCTTGTTGATGAGGGGAATGGCCTCCGCCGCACGGTTCAGGCGGATGAGGCCCTCGGCCTTCAGGAGGTCCATCTCGGCCACGGTCATGACCAGGAGCGGTCCCGTCTGGAAGGCGGTGCCGGCGCCGAGCCGGTGGAAGAAATAGTAGGAGCGCTGGCCCGTGCCCCGGGACGACGAGAAGATGTTGACCGAATGACACCCCATGTAGATGCCCTGGTTGGCATGGGCCGTGGCCTGGGAGGAGGTGCAGGACGCCGTGGGGGAGCTGATGATCCGCTTGTCCTGCACGTTGGTCATGCGGAAGGGATTCCGGTCGGACCACGGGGTGTTGTACCACTCGATGAACCCGTCTCCCTGGTCCGCATTGCCGATGGCCTGGTAATCCACCCGCATGAAGTCGCTGGGGGTGGTGGTCCGCTCACGGGCGGCCCGCTGCTTGTACCAGGACTCCAGGATGTCCGGTGTGCCGACGGGAGCGAAGTCCTGGGTGATTCCCTGGTCGATGTGGGAGAGCACACCGGCCCAATCCACCTGGGCCCGCTCCTCCGGAGTCCGGGCCCAATACACCATGGTCCGGGCGATGTAGGAGTGGATGAGCCTGGCGAACTCCTGGTTGGTCATGGTGATGCCGGGAATCCATGCCCCCTGGTAGCCGCCGGGAAGGGTGAAGTCATTGGCCTGGGCGATGGCCAGGGCCGCCGAGAGCTGGGCCAGGGCCGTGTCCCGGACCTCCGTGTAGGGCCGGATCAGGTCCTGGACCTGCGTGGAGCCCGGAGCGAAGCGGACGGTGTCCGTGTCCACGCTCTCGCTGTAGACCCAGGCCTGGTCGTAGAGGAGGGCGACCCAGGAGTGGGTGAGCCCCTGGACGAATTTCGCGAAGGCCTGGGCCCGCGGTGTGACGTCCGTGGACCCTTCGAAGATCGTCAGGTCAAACTTCTGGATGGCCTGGAGCCCGATGTTCACCCCCCCCACGATGGAGAAGGCGGTGGAGATGGGGGCCCGGTTGGGGGAGTTGGCCGACGTGGGGCCGTTGTCGATGGCGTTCCGCGGCTCCAGCCCCTGCTCGTGGGCGCCGTAGTCGGTGAAGCCACTGGTGAACTCGTCCGCCGCCGTGCTCAGGGCGACGGATGGAGTAAGCCCCTGAGTGAGGTTGAACCAGCGGCGGAAGGAGGTGGAGATGAGGGCCTCCACGTCCACGGCGCTGGAGACCACGACCTCACGGTCGGGGTTGTTGGGGTTGGTGACCTCCAGGTCCTGACACGCCAGCGCGCTGAAAGCAAGGGCGCCGGCGACGAGAAGCGATGAAGTTCTCATGATGTATTCCTCCGGCGCGATTCAGAAGACGATCTCGACGTTGGCCGTCAAGGTGCGGTAGACCGGGTAGTCGAAGCTGTCCACCCGCTCCAGGACCGAGCCGATGTCCGGGTCCCATCCGCTGTAATCCGTCCAGGTGAACAGATTGCGGCCAATGACCCCCAGGACGATCCGGTCCAGGTTCAGCCGGGACAGAGGCCCAAGGATCGACGGATCGAACCGGTACCGCACGGATACCTCCCGGAGCTTCACGTAGCCGCCGTCCTCCACGAACCAGTCGATGTCGGAGTTGGCGTTGTAGAGGGAGCCCACATAGTAGGATGCCGGCTTCTTGAGCTCCTCGGGCTTGCCGGCCTGGACCTCGTCACCGTGGCGCTCCCACTGGTACATGCGCTGCTTGGTGGAGTTGTAGACGTTCCCACCCACCTGGCCGTCCACCAGGGCGCTGACGTTGAAGCCACGCCACTGGACCTGGTTGCTGATCCCCCACTTATAGTCCGGGTTGCTGTCCCCGGTCTTGGTGTAGACGGCGTTCCCACCATCGTCCAGGAGCTTGAATGGCATCCCCCAGGCGTAGCTGCGTCCATCGATGTTCACCGTGGTGCCCCACAGTTCCTTGGCCACGCCGTCCCGCCAGGTGTTTCCGACCCCCACCGGTACCAGGAGCCCGTCGTCGTTCACCTGGAAGGCGTCCTTGGAGCTGGCGTGCAGCCCGCCCCGGTGGGCGTCCAGGTCCGCGAGGCTCCGGGTCAGCTTCTGGGTGTACATCATCCCCATCTGCTCGCCGGGGCACCGGTACCCCATGCCCGAGAAATGGCAGGGGCGGTCGTACTCGGTGATGGTGTTCCGGGACCGGTCCGCCACCATGGTCATGGACCAGCGGAGGTCCGGACGGTCCACTAGTCGGGCCTCCAGCGTGGCCTCGTAGGTGTGTCCCTCCAGGGTGCCGGCGTTCTGCCACTGGCTGGAGAAGCCGAAGAGGGAGGGCAGGGGCACGTTGACGAGCTGGTCCGTGGTACGCTGGGTGGCGTAGGTGAGCTGGAGGAAGAAGCGCTCCAGGGCCACAAGGTCCAGGCCGAACTCCTGCTCCGTGGCGAGCTCCGGCTTCAGGTACTTGTTCCCGAGCGTGGCCAGGGAGAGGCCGCCCCCGGAAAGAACGGAAAACACCTCGTACTGGTCCGCGAAGCTGGGCCGGCCGCCGGCCGTGCCCCGGGAG